>Ga0335076_10004456_pt1 | contig 14162 bp, 13 predicted proteins | sample Lox_Sample_25_FD_206717 | JGI IMG/M metagenome (GOLD analysis project Ga0335076, IMG submission 206717) | Soil microbial communities from Loxahatchee National Wildlife Refuge, Florida, United States - Lox_Sample_2.5 | ecosystem: Environmental > Terrestrial > Soil > Wetlands | place: USA... | reverse complement strand
ATCGTTGAAGTTTCCACAAACGAGGAGGGCTGCGTCCTGAATCTCAACGATCCCGACGCATTCCTGAAGATCTCCGGTGCGCCGCTCTAGCCGTTTTCCAGCTTTTCCAGCAGCGCTTTCAGGGCATCTGCCGCAAGCTGTGCGCCGTGGTAAGTCGCCTGTGGCAATCCGCCGAGTCCTGCGCTAATGGCGGAAGCTGTAATGTCCCGCGTCTCGAACTGGGATCTTCCCCTGATTTTTTCTGTCAGGAACGATGCGCAGGCAATCGCGGTGGTACACCCACGACACAAGAATCTCGCTTCGACAATGCGCCCGTCTTCCACCCGCGCGGCAATCCGCAGCACGTCCCCGCACACAGGATTGCTGACTTCGACCTGTGCAGTTGCATTGGGGAGCTCTCCCGCGTTGAGCGGATTTCGAAAATGGGCCAAAACTTCCTTATTGAACATTGCTGGCGATTGTTTTCTTTCTTTGCGCGCCTCCCTCATGCATTTTAGACTGCCAGGGTGATGCCACGCACATCAAACGGACGGGTTCCGAGGATCGTTTCGCTCGCCCCGAGCGCCACGTCCATTCTCTGCGAGATTGGCGCACAGTCTTCTCTTGTGGGCGTTACAAAATGGTGCGCCGACGTTGCTCCCGTCAAGCATCTGCTTCGCTTCGGCGATTGCTGGCGCCTCGATTCCGTGGACAAGATTCTGCGCCTACGGCCAACCCTTATCATCGGCTCGGTTCCTTTCCGTGCGGAAACCGTCGCCAAGCTACTCGAACGTCCCCTCCGCTTCCTGGCCATCAATCCGCGCCGTATTTCAGACATCTACGATGATATTCGTCTTCTCGCACGCATCACGCGGCGCGAGCGCGACGGCGAACGCCTTATTCTCCGCATGGAGAAGGAATTTCAACTCTTGCGCGCGCGAAGCACCCCGAGCTGCTCATCCTTCCCCCCTCGGGTTTACTCCGAGGCCTGGCCCAACCCGCGAATCAGTTCTCCGCCCTGGGTCGCGGAACTCATCGAAATCTGTGGCGGCCGAATGACGGTTCCCGCTGGCACGCGAGTCAGTGACCCTGATGTCGCCTCCGCGCGGCCGGAGATCATCGTTCTCGCCTGGACCGCCACGGGCTCCAAAGCCGATCCACGCAAAGCATACAGCGTGGCCGCCTGGAAGGAAGTCCCCGCAATCCAAACTCGCCGTGTGCGCGTCATTCGCGACGAACTGCTCAACACGCCTGGCCCACCGCTCCTTGAAGGTGCGCGCCAACTCTACCGGATCATTCATTCCAGCGCCGGGGCGAAAGTCTGATGCGCACCGTCGTCGCAGCTGTCATCGAACGCGGCGACCGCCGCATGCTCATCGGCCAGCGTCGGAAAGACGATTCCTCGCCGCTGAAGTGGGAATTCCCCGGCGGTAAAGTCGAACCCGGCGAAACGCCGGAAGATGCGCTCCGCCGGGAGCTCCGCGAGGAACTTGGGGCCAGCCTAACGCGCGCCGTCGAAATCGCTCGCGTCCAACACCGTTATGCGGCGGCCAATGAAGTCCTGGAAATTATTTTTTTCGGTGCTTCGATTGCGGGCGAACCGATCCAACCGAGTGTGTTTGAGAAAACCGCCTGGGTTTTGCCTCGTGAGCTCGGCAACTTCGACTTTTTGGCCGCGAACTCGCAACTCATCGCGCTTCTCGCCTCCGGCAAGATCAAACCGGCTGAGTTATTGGACAAATCCGCATAGAGAATTGCCTTTTGCCGGAACGCGGCACCCATGTTGAATGCAGATTCTGCGGTAACCGATTCTCATGGAACCTCATCCTAGAATTTGGAGCACAAACAAAAAGGAGGAGATCGAATGGAACCTCGCATGCAATACCACAAATATTCTCTCGATGCCCTGAAGCCGATGCTGGCCCTCGAAAGACATTTGGCCGCATCCAGCTTAGGCGAAAAACTGCTCAATCTCATCAAGCTCCGCGCTTCGCAGATCAACGGCTGCGCGTACTGCATTGACATGCACTGGAAAGACGCGCGTGTGCTCGGCGAGACCGAACAGCGCCTCTATGGTCTGGATGCCTGGCGCGAATCGCCCTACTACACTTCGCGTGAACGCGCTGCTCTTGAATGGACCGAAGCTGTAACGCTCGTCGCGCAGACGCACGTTCCTGACGAAGTGTTTGAGGCCTCAAAAAAGGAATTCAGCGAGCAGGAGCTTGTGGATCTCACCTACGCCGTTGCGGCCATCAATTCTTGGAATCGCCTGGCCATATCCATGCGCGCCGCCCCCGGCCTCTATCAGCCGCAGCAGAAGAAGGCGACTGTCGCATAACGGCGGGCACTACTTATAGGGGCGCAGCGCTGCTGCGCCCTTCTTTACATCATAAAAGGATTGGGTTCCCCTTGTCGGAACTGATTCCCAATTCTTTCATGGCCCTCTGCACCACGGACGCTTCAATCTTTCCATCAAGAAAGAGTTCGTGCAGCGCGGCCAGGGCAATGAACCGCGAATCCACTTCGAAGAAATCGCGTAGCGAAGCGCGCCCCTCGCTACGCCCGAATCCGTCGGTCCCGAGCGTCGCCATTCTCCGCGGCACCCATTTGCTGATCATGTTTGGCAGTGTCTTCAGATAATCCGTCGCCGCCACAATCACGCCAGGCGAGTCCGCCAGGCACTGCGTTACGTAAGGCACACGCGGCTTCCCTCCCGGATGCAGCCGGTTCAGCCGCTCGCACTCGTTGCCGTCGTTGTAAAGCTCCTTGTAGCTCGTCACGCTCCACACATCCGCGGCCACGCCGAATTTCTGGTCCAGAATCTCCTGCGCGCGTAACGCCTCGTTCAGAATCGCGCCGCTGCCGAAGAGTTGCGCACGTAGCTTGGCCTTTTTGTTGGACGTCGCGCGGAAGCGATACATTCCCTTTAGAATTCCTTCGCTCACTCCGCTTGGCATCGGCGGCATCGCGTACGGTTCGTTCATGACGGTGATGTAGTAGAAGCAGCTTTCGCCATCCTTGTACATCCGTCGGATACCGTCCTGAATGATCACCGAAATCTCGTATGCATATGCCGGATCATAGGCCCGCAAATTCGGCACCGGCAGCGCCAGAATGTGGCTGTTCCCGTCCTGGTGCTGCAATCCTTCTCCCGAAAGCGTCGTCCGGCCAGACGTACCGCCCAACAGGAAACCCCGCGCGCGCATGTCCGCCGCTGCCCAGATAAAATCTCCAATGCGCTGGAATCCGAACATCGAGTAGTAAATAAAAAAGGGAATCATATTGATTCCGTGCGTGGCGTACGCGGTTCCTGCAGCGATGAACGAAGCCATCGAGCCCGCTTCCGTAATTCCTTCTTCCAGGATTTGCCCGTCCTTTGCTTCCTTGTAATAAAGCAGCGTGTTTACGTCCACCGGCTCGTATTTCTGCCCCACGCTCGAATAAATTCCCACCGTCCGAAACAGCGATTCCATGCCGAACGTCCGGGCCTCGTCCGGCACAATAGGCACAATCAGTTTCCCGATTTCCGGATCGCGCAGCATTTTCCGCAGCATCGCCACGAAGGCCATCGTCGTCGAAACTTCTCGGTCCTCGCTTCCTTCGTGAAACTCCTTGAATAATTCGTCGTGTTCCGCGGCGATTGGGACTGCGCGGAGGTTCCGTTCCGGCAAGTATCCGCCTAACGCCTCCCGCCGTGCCTTCAAATATTGAAGTTCCGTGCTGTCTTCCGCCGGCCGGTAGAACGGCACTTTGGCCACGTCCTCATCGTTCAGCGGAATCCCGAATCTCGAGCGAAACTCCTTCAGTTCATCTTCGTTGAGCTTCTTCTGCTGATGCGTGACGTTTTTCCCTTCTCCCGCCTCCCCAAGCCCGTAACCTTTGATCGTCCGCGCCAGGATTACCGTCGGCGATCCTCTGTGCTCCACCGCTGCCTTATACGCGGCATAGACTTTGCGCGGATCGTGCCCGCCCAGCCGCAGTCTTCTCAGCGCCTCATCCGGCAGAGGCTCAACAAGTTTCAGTAACCTCTCGTCGTTTCCAAAAAAATGCTCCCGCACATATGCACCTGACGAAACCACCAGCTTTTGGTATTCCCCGTCCACCATCTCGCCCATGCGCTTAACGAGCAGTCCTTCCGTGTCGCGCTCCAAAATGGGATCCCACTCGCTGCCCCACAGCACCTTGATGACGTTCCAGCGCGCGCCGCGAAACGCCGATTCCAGCTCCTGAATGATCTGCCCGTTTCCGCGCACCGGTCCGTCCAGCCGCTGCAGATTGCAGTTCACCACGAAAATCAAGTTGTCCAGCTTTTCGCGCGAGGCGAGGGTGATCGCGCCCAGCGATTCCGGTTCGTCCGTTTCCCCGTCGCCCAGGAACGCCCAAACTTTCGCGTCCGTCCGCGGCTTCAACCCGCGGTCTTCCAAATAGCGGCTGAACCGCGCCTGATAAATCGCCATCAGTGGGCTCAATCCCATAGACACCGTCGGAAATTCCCAGAAATCCGGCATCAGCCACGGGTGCGGATACGAAGAAAGGCCTCCGCCCGGCTTCAGCTCGCGCCGGAAGTTTTCCAGCTTTTCGATGCTCAGCCGCCCTTCCATAAAGGCCCGCGCGTAGAAACCGGGAGCCGCATGCCCCTGAAAGTAGACAATGTCTCCCTCAAATTCCCCCGTTCTTCCCCGGAAGAAATGGTTGAAGCCCACCTCATAAAGCGTTGCTGCGGAGGCGTACGTCGAAATGTGCCCGCCGATGTTGTGCTCTTCCTTGTTCGCGCGCACCACCATCGCCAGGGCATTCCAGCGGATCAGCGATTTGATCCGCCGCTCAAGTTCCTGATCTCCCGGAAACAAAGCCTGCAGCCGCAGCGGGATCGTGTTCGCGTAAGGCGTGTTCGCCGTGAACGGCAGGTCAATCCCGCTCACCGTCGCGTGCGCCCGTAGGCGCTCCAAAATCTCCCTCGCCACTTCCGGTCCGCTCGATTCCAGAACCGAATCCAGGGACTCGAGCCATTCCTGGATCTCCACGTCGTCAATGGTATGTTGGGGCCTGACGGCTGTTTCGTTTTCCATGTTCTCTGCGTTCCTTGCTTGGTTGTCGTACGTAGCAGGTCGAGCGCTCGTCCCGCCTGCGCTTATCGCATCCATAAGTCAAATAGAATACACCCGCACGCGGCTCCTTGCACGGCCGCCTGCTCCCTATGTTTTCTCGGTTCTTACGCGCCGTCTGCGCGGCCCAGTGTCCGGCCGCCATCGAGTACCAAAATATGGCCGGTCATGAACTCCGCTGTCACCAAATACATCACTGCATCCGCAATTTCGTCCGGCCTTCCCGTGCGTCCCAGCGGCGCCAGCTTGCTGAACTCTTCTTCCCACTCGGGCGGATCCCCAGGCATTGTGATCGTCCCCGGAGCGATGGCATTCACGCGCACGTCTGGCGCGAGCGCTTTCGCCAGCACCCGCGTCAGCATCACCATCCCCGCCTTGGAAATAGAATGAGAAACAAGTCCAGGCCATCCCATCAATCCGCCTGTGTCTGCGAAATTCACAATCACGCCTTTGCTTCTCCGCAACAGCGGTGCCGCGGCCTGCGCGCAGAAAAACGGTGCCTTCGTGTTGGTATCCAGCGAAGCGTCCCAAATCTCTTCTGTCGTCGAAATAATGCTGCCCGGCAAAAAATTCGCCGCGCTGTTCACCAGAATATCCAGCCTCCCCAATTCGCTTCCTGCCACCGCCATCAATCGCTTGATCTCTTCGACATTCCCCAAATTCGCCTGGATCGCCGTTGCGCGCCGCCCCATCGCCTCGATCGTTGTCACCACCTCGGCCGCTTCGGCAGCCGACGCATGGTAATGCACCGCCACGTCCGCGCCTTCTTCCGCCAAGCGCAGCGCCACCGCGCGCCCCAGCCGCTTCCCTGCGCCCGTCACCAGCGCGACCCGTCCCCCCAGCCGTTTTTTCCTCTCGTCCGCCATTTTCCCGCCACGAAACGATTATGAACTGCGCCAAACACGAGCCTTTCGCCTGCTACAATTCTCCCCGTCCCCGCTTCAAGGAGCCCTCATGAAACTCGATCTTCTCGCCATTGCCGCCCATCCCGATGACGTCGAGCTCACTTGCGGTGGCACGCTCCTCAAAATGGCACAGCTCGGCTACAAAACTGGCATCCTGGACCTGACCGCTGGCGAAATGGGCACCCGCGGCACTCCTGAAACTCGAGCCGAGGAAGCCACTGCCGCTGCCAAAATCCTTAAAGTTCGTTGGCGCGGCAATCTTGGTGTCCCCGATTCAGATGTTCAGCCTCTCCGCGTTCACAAGCTCGCCCTCGCCAAAATTATCCGCGAACTGCGGCCCCACACCGTTATCCTTCCCTACTGGCAAGCCCGCCATCCCGATCATTATCATGCCTCAATCCTCGGATACGAGGGCTGTTTCCTTGCCGGCCTCAAGCAGCTCCCCATCGATGGCGATCCCTTCCGTCCCTTCAAAATCCTCTATTCCACGGTCTATGCGCCCGTCACTCCCACCTTCGTCGTAGACATTACCGGCCAATACGACCAGCGACGTCGCGCCATTCTCGCCTACAGTTCTCAATTCCGTCCAAAAGCCGCCTCACGCAAGAGTAAGGTCTTCCTTCCTCTCGACACCCTGGAGGAAGAGATGAATCGTCTCGCCCGACACTATGGTCAGTTGGTTGGCGTCCGATACGGCGAGCCCTTCCTGCAGAAGGAACTCATGAAGATTGATGATGTTATGGAGATTCCTGTCAGGTCCGTCTAAGCAGCCAGCCGAACCGTCGCGCAAATTGCTCAGCGCCTCTCGTCTGCCTGAGCGGGAGAAAACCCCGGCAGCGTCTGCCCATTCCCGGTTCTCTCGATCTTCACCTTGAGCATCTCTTCATGCTCGGCTCCCGATTTCCGCAACACTGCCACGGTGCTCAGCGCCTCGGAATATACGCGGCTCACCAAGTACACATCTCCCGTTCCGTTCTTCTTCCAAAGCTGCCCGATTTGTATCTTGGAAGGTGCCATTTCGTCAGACCCTGACTTTAGAAGGGCTTGCGGGGGGTGTCAACTCGAACCCTCATCCAATCGCGCCGAACGCCAACACCGGGGGCCCGGCTGTTCATCTCTTCAACCCCAAAAGAAACCTTCTTCCCCCTCCCATCATCTTAAGACACGGAGAACATCTCTTACCCCGCCTCCACGACGGGTGTATAATCACAGCCAGTTGGAGGTGACGCGCATGAGGAACATTTCGCGGCCCGCTTTCAAGATTCTCCTAACTGCCGCCCTTTTCGCCGCTCCCGGTCTGCTTATCGCTCAGACTGCCCCTCCCACTCAGGATCCTGCGCAGGCGCCTTCCTCCACTCCCTCCACCACCGGCCAGGACACCCCGGTCCAGCAGCAGGACACCGTCCACCCAAAGAATTCCAAGGACGATGTGGAGGCCATTGGCAACCGCAATGTCGGCAAGGGGCTCGACTTCTATTCCCTCGAAAAAGAGATCGCCCTCGGCAAATCCCTTGCCCAGGAAGTAGAGCGTTCCTCCAAGCTGATTGATGATCCCGTCGTCACAGAATACGTCAATCGCGTCGGCCAGAACCTGGTTCGGAACTCCGATGCGCGAGTCCCCTTCACCATCAAGGTCATTGATTCCGACGAAGTCAACGCCTTCGCTCTCCCCGGTGGCTTTTTCTATGTCAATAGCGGTCTGATCCTTCGGGCCGATTCCGAAGCCGAGCTCGCCGGCGTCATGGGCCACGAAATCGCCCACGTCTGCGCTCGCCATGCCACCAAGAACGCCACCAAGGGCGACATTATTCAGATGGCTTCCATTCCGGCCATGATCTTCCTTCCTTACGGCTGGGCCGGGTACGGCATCTACGAAGGCATGAATCTCGCGATTCCTCTGACGTTCCTCAAGTTCTCCCGCAACAACGAGCGCGAAGCCGATTTCCTCGGCCTGGAGTACATGTATAAGGCCGGCTACGATCCGAACGCTTTTATCACCTTCTTCGAGCGCATCGAAGCCGACGAAAAGCGCCGTCCCGGCACCATCTCCAAGCTTTTCGCCACCCATCCCCCGACGCCTGACCGCATCGAAGCCAGCCAGAAGGAAATCGCGGAAATCCTTCCCGCCAAGGACGAGTACATCGTCACCACTTCCGAATTTGATCAGGTCAAAGCGCGCCTCCGCAATATCATGTTCCAGAAGAAGGTCAAGGACGGCCCCAACAAACCCACCCTCCGCACCCGCACCGAACAGTCTAAAAAGGGCGCGCAAACCCAGACCGATCCGTCCGATGACGACGATCGTCCAACTCTCAAGCGCCGTCCCGACGCCCCCGACGACAACAACCCCTGAGATTGCCCGTTGAACAGCTTCTAACCGTGAATTGAACTCTGGTTCTCGTTGTAATTCCGAGCGGTGCCAGGAGTTTGCCATTCTCAGAGCTTCAATCTTCCCTTAGGCCCTGGGAATCTTCCGCTCGCGATCGCCTCCTACCGTTGTAGAATCTCGCTCCTATGCCAGAACTCCGCATCGGCACCAGCGCCTTCACCGCTTCCGGCTGGGAAGGCACGTTCTATCCTCCCGGCCTCAAGCCCGCCGACTATCTTTCTTACTACGCCGCTAAATTCAACACCGTCGAGCTCGATAACACCTTTTACCGCGCTCCCGCACTCTCCACCGTCAAAGGCTGGGCCGCCAAGACTCCACCGGGTTTTCTCTTCGCCGCCAAAATTCCCCAGGTCATCACCCATGAAAAAGTCCTCGTGGATTGTGAAGACGATCTCTGCCACTTTCTCAAAACCATGGACGCTCTCGGCGAAAAACTCGGTCCTCTTCTCTTCCAGTTTGGCTATTTCAACAAATCCAAATTCAAATCCGCACTTGAATTTCTCGCTGTACTGAAACCCTTCCTCAAAAAGCTTCCCAGTGGGTATCAGTTCGCCCTTGAAATTCGTAATAAAGCCTGGCTTGATCCGCGCTTCGCCGATCTGCTCCGCGAACATCGCGTCGCCCTTGCTCTCATTGACCAGTCCTGGATGCCCCGTCCCTGGGAAATTCCTACAAAATTCAATCTCTTCACCGCCGAGTTCGCTTACGTCCGCTGGCTCGGCGATCGCAAAGGCATCGAGGAGCAAACCAAGTCCTGGGACAAAGTCATCGTCAATCGCACCCGTGATCTCAAGAGCTGGGCCGATTTCCTCCGCTCTGCGGTCACCAACGTCAAACTTCTCAAGATCTTTGCCTTTGCCAACAATCACTACGCCGGCCATGCCCCCGCCACCGTCAATACCTTTCTCGACATTTGGAACAGCTAGAAATCTGCCGCACTTCCGCCTCATTGACATCCCCCGCAACGCAGCTACAATCAACCCCACGCGCGCTTCGCCCTTCAGGTCTCCCTGCATTCCGCTGTTCCGGTTGAGGAGGAACCGATGTCCGACGATCTCGATGACATTCTCGGTGGTGAAGGCACACTTCATCGTGCCATTGAGTCCTTCTACAAAAAGGTTTTCGCCGACGATACCCTTCGTCCCTTTTTCGAAACGACGGACATGGCTCAACTCCTCGCACGCCAACGAATGTTTGTTTCCATGCTTTTGGGTGGAACTGATTCTTATACCGGCAGGGACATCTCCACCGCTCACGCTTTGGCGCGCAGAAATGGCCTCAATGACGGCCATTTCGACCGCTTCATCCAGCACTTCCGCGAAGCCCTTACCGAAGCTGGTGTCTCCACAGAGAAAGCCGCGAGAGTCGCTCGCCTCCTCGAGTCCAACCGCCACTCCGTCCTCAATCCATAATCTCTGTCCGCGTTAACGGCCGGCCAACGCTTTCTAGAGGCGGGCGAGTGTCGCAAATCCCGTCCGCCGTGGAAATAAAGATCGGCGCGATATCCGAGAATTGTTTGCGAGCGGCCGCTTCAGCTGATTGGACATGAACGCAAATCGAGCTTGGCGGTCTCCGGGATGGCGAATGAAGTAACGAGAAACAATCCGCTTTACCCGCTGAATTGCCGGGCGTATAAGAGGGCCCATCCGGGAAGTCAAATCGGGAATCCCGGCTTGCCATCGAAGGTTCTGAAAGTCGTCTTTTGAACGCTCGGATCGGGAGGGTCTTATGCCGGTGCGCAGCGATTCCCAATTCTTCAAGTTTTTTTTCATCGCATTTGGATGCATCGCGCTGCTGGTTGCAATTGGCAGTCTTCGCGTTCGGGCGCAAAGCGCTCACGTAAAGAATATCGTCTTGGTTCACGGCGCCTGGGCGGATGCTTCAGGCTGGAAAGGCGTGTACGACATTCTCGCCAAGGATGGCTATGACCTGACCATGGTGCAAGAACCGGAAACTTCGTTTCTGGAGGATGTCGCCGCCACGAAACGCGTCCTGGCTTTGCAAAACGGGCCGTGCATTCTCGTTGCTCACAGTTATGGAGGAGCTGTGATCACCGAGGCAGGAAACGAACCAAACGTTGCGGCACTCGTCTACGTTGCCGCGCACATGCCGGATGCCGGCGAAAGTGAAGCCGAGGACGGAAAGCGATTTCCGAGTGACCTGAGCAAATCAGGCGCGATCAAGAAGACGCCGGAGGGGTTCACATATCTGGATCCCGCCCAATTTCATGAATATTTCGCGGCCGATCTTTCCCCGTCTCAAGCCGCCTTCATGGCGCGATCTCAGGTATTCAACTTCGCCGCCAACTTTTCTGCCACGATTACCAAACCGGCCTGGCGTACAAAGCCGAGCTGGATGGTAGTAGCAGGGAGCGACCGCACCATCAACCCGGAACTCGAACGGTGGTACGCCGCGCGCGCCAAGAGCCACACCATTGAGGTGCCGGGAGCAAGCCACGTTGTCTACATCTCGCATCCGAAGGAAGTTGCCGCGGCGGTTGAGGACGCAGCAGAGCATGCCCGGTGAACCCTTACCGTGTGTACCTGAACCTGCCGCCCGCCCAATCCGTCGCTACTGTGCCTGCATCTCCTTTTTCCTTCCCTTGTGCTGCCAAGTCCTCACATCTGCTCTTGGTCGCAGGCGTCAGGCTCTCCGTGTCTTCTAACCCTCTTCGAGTTCTCACCCACCGGACTCTCGCCGCAGGCCATGGCTGCGGGGGGGTTTTCATCCAATTGTTTTGGTCGAAGCGGGTTCCGCGAGTCGCTTGAATCTATCGTTTTCCGGCGCGTTCATTTTCTAGGGCTCGGCCAATCCCATGCAGGACGGTCTCTCGGGAAAATGGCTTTTGTACGAAAATTGCGTCTTCGGAAAGTCCACGGTCGCCGTCATTTTGGTCAAGATAGCCCGTCATGTAAACGATCTTTACGAGCGGCATTAGACTCTTTAGCCGTACCCCCAGCTCTGTTCCCCGCATCTTGGGCATTACAACATCCGTTAGCACAGCATGAATGGAACCGCGAAGCCGCTCCGCTGTCTCGAGCGCTTCCAACCCGTCCTCGGCCGTAAGCACACTGTAGCCTGCCGCCGTCAGAAAGCCGCAAGCGAGTTCCCGCACTTCCTTTTCGTCCTCCACCACGAGCACGGTCTTTCGGCGCCCAGCGCAACCTGTCGCATTACCTGCTGTTTCACCGCATTCACATGCCAGGGGTTCTTCTGTGCGTGGCAAATAGATTTCAAATCGGGTTCCGTTTCCGGGTTCTGATTCGACCCAGACGAAACCTCCGCTCTGGCTCACAACACCGTATACCGTTGCAAGACCCAGCCCCGTCCCTTTGCCCGGTTCCTTCGTCGTGAAAAAGGGCTCGAATACACGCGCCTTTGTGGCGGCATTCATTCCATGTCCCGTGTCGGTGACACCTATCAAAATATATTTGCCGGCCTCAATTGACGGACGTAAACGCATAAAGCTCTCATCTACTACGACGTTTCGCGTCTCGATGGACAGCTTGCCCCCCTGGGGCATCGCGTCGCTTGCATTTACTGTCAGGTTCAGAAGCACCTGTTCAAATTGCCCGGGATCCACTTTGACCCGCCCAAGCGAATTCCCAAGTTGAAGATTGAACTCGATTTCTTCGCGTATCAGGCGCCGCAGCAGCTTTCCCATTTCGACAATCAGATTGTTAATGTCCAAAACTCTGGCTTGGAGCACCTGCATCCTGCTGAAAGCAAGCATCTGGCGGGTCAGAGAAGCCGCCCGGTCGGCTGTTTTCCGGATTTGTTCAGAGTGAATATAAGTAGCGTCGCCCGGCTTGATATGATCGAGCAGCAATTCGCTGTGGCCCTTGATCACCGTCAACAGATTATTAAAGTCGTGAGCGACCCCTCCCGCCAGCCGCCCGAGTGCATCCATCTTCTGCGCCTGCCGGAGTTGGCCTTCGAGTTGTTCTCGCTGCTCTTCGTTCCTTTGCAGGGTGCCCCGCATTCCAAGGAAGGCCCGAGTCAGATTTGAGATTTCATCGTGGCCGCTTGACTCAAGGGGATGGGTAAAGTCTCCTTGTTCGAGAGCATGAACTCCCTGCACCAGCGATGCGAGCGGGCGCGTGATCGTGTTGGAAATCAGGAATATCAGCGCGGCTCCAAGGGAGATCGCCACGAGCGCGAGCCCGGTCAGAAGTTGATTGAGTCTCTGAAGGTAGGCTGCTTCCTGGCTGTATGATTTGAGAATGATCAGGTCTACGGACGGATACAGGCCCGGAGTTAACTCAAGGGAACTCGCGTAATACCGCTGGCCTTCAAGGTAGATCTGAGTTTGTGCAACGCCGTCGCGAATTTGATCCGTTAACTCCGCTTCCTCTGCGGACGCTAGCGTGCTGATTGCGACTTCCTTCCCGGAGCGGAAGACGACGTCGGTTGACGCAATCCTTTGGAGGTCACGGGCGGCTCGGCGGTCGATCAGCCGGCCCACGGCTACATACCCTAGAAGATTCTTCTTTCTCGAGGCGACCTCGTAGAAAGGCTGCAATGCCATCTGGTACAAATTCCCGTCACCGACCCACCATCCAGAGGTCTCACCCCGGCTCAAGGACCGTAACATCATCTGTTGCGCTGCAGCTTGAGGAAATGCCCAACTCCTCGAGTGCAGTGCCAAAATCTTGCCGCTCCTGTCCGCGAGCACGAACAAGTTGCAGTCGTCGGACTGCCAGGGATCGTCGCCAGCGTCCTCGATGGCGGTGGCGTCGCCGTTCCGCATGTATGCCAGCGACGCGAGCAGGTCCGCCTTGCGGCTCAACGCCATCTGCTCGTTCCGCTGTACAACCTGAAACGTCAAGATCGCGTTCCGCGCGTCGTGTTCAATTTCTTGCCGCGCCTGTGCTTCGGCGTTTCGCTCCACCACAAGTAGGGTGGCGCACGTAAGCCCTGTAGTTACCAAGACAAACGAAAGGATAAGCTTGGTGCGTAGTCGTAGAGCCGGTTTCCCCCGCCCAAGGAGGTTCGAGACAGTGCGTCCCACTGCTCCGAGCATCCGTCTCAAATGAAATGACACGAGACCCTCACGCTGGCAGCCAAGCAAGCGGACCAGAATAGGCTTGCAGTACTTTTCCGCTGGTACTTCCGTTATCAGGCCGACAAAACTCTCGGGCGCCCGTAGAATCAGGAACTTGCGGGCACGGATTGCAAATCTTCGATCTCTCAGCCCCTTCGCATATCCTCGCCAATTCACGCCGCCGGGAAGGCTCGCCATCCTGAGGGGTTTCACTCTTGCACCCCGAAGGATCCCCTTATGGGTGTGGCGATCCCGAATCTCTCAAAAAGCCAGGGCCTTAGCCGCGCCGCAACTTGCGCCGGGTGGCCCAGACGCCGCCTTTGCGTCTGGGTCTGTTCTTCCCTCCTCTTGTAGCGGCGATTCTATACCACCACCCTCGCCCTTTTCTCCCTGCGCCGATTTTTCGCCCCGAGCCCCTCGAAGGTTGGCTCGGCTTTCTCTTGATTTCCTGTTCTAAGTCATCCTGGAGTGGCGGGTCTTCAGACCCGTTCTTGTTTTCCCCACCCGGCGATTGCAAATCGCGTTCCCTCTCCTTCTTTTCACTGCCTGTTCCCCATCTTTCGCGCTTTTTGCAAAGGGTGGGAAATTCTCCGACTCTCTGGCTCTACGACGCCTCGACCCGTTGACCATCTGATATTCGCTTCTCAGCCCCGAAATTCCGCCATTCCCTGCAAAGTACTTAACAGTTAGTTCCCTTTTCTGCTACCATTCCCTATGTTCGCTCGCCGAAAGCTGCCCCC
>Ga0335076_10004455_pt1 | contig 14164 bp, 9 predicted proteins | sample Lox_Sample_25_FD_206717 | JGI IMG/M metagenome (GOLD analysis project Ga0335076, IMG submission 206717) | Soil microbial communities from Loxahatchee National Wildlife Refuge, Florida, United States - Lox_Sample_2.5 | ecosystem: Environmental > Terrestrial > Soil > Wetlands | place: USA: Florida... | reverse complement strand
ACCGGCAGCAACCCCGCTTTCAGCGCTGGTCTCACATACCTCAGCGTGACAGGCAATACCGACAATTACGATACGGGACCTCGCCGGCCGGGGCCCCCGGGTGGCTGGGTGAAGGCCGGGGGCCCCGCGGTGATGGCCGGACGATGGCCGGGGCCCCCGGGCGCCGGAACTCCCGCGGCGAGCTGCCGCTCGCTCCGCTGCGCGCCGTTGCCCCCTTCCCCAGAAGCGACGTGCGACCTGTAAGCCCGGGGACTCCCGCCAGTCGAAGCTAGGCCCGGCGCGATGAGCGGTCAATACGTCCCTGTGGATGGCGCTGTGGACAACGTGGGGAGAGAGCGGAGTGTCGCTGTGGACGCCGGTGGAACAGCCCTGTGCAGTTTCTGATCGGGAGATAGATCGCAACGGGCGTACCAGCCAGGACACCGTCCACCGCCTGTGGACGTGAGATTGTCGGGGCCGCCCGGCCGCCGGATCCCGCCACCCGGGCCCGCTGGCCATCGGCGAGGGCGGCGACTTCCATGATCGCGGTGGATTCGGCGCAAATGTCGTATCCAATCAACCGCGATCATGAAGACCGGACGATGGGCGGCGCGGGCTAGGCGTCGCCTGGGGAGCCGTCGTCCCCGGACGGGCCGCCCGCGCCGTCCGTACCGCCTGTGCCCCCCTCGCCTTCCGCGCCGGGATCGGTCTTGTCGCCGGCGTCCGGGCTGCTCTCCGATTCCAGGACGGAGATGTCGAGTTCGGGGCGGCCACGGACGAAGCCGTCCGGGTCGTCGAAGTCGTCCGCGGTGGGCAGCAGGTCGGGATGAGCCCAGACCGCGTCGCGGCCGTCGATGCCGCGGGCATCGGTCAGCCCGCGCCAGATCGCGGCCGCCTCGCGGAGCCTGCGCGGCCGCAACTCCAGCCCGACCAGCGTCGCGAACGTGCGCTCGGCGGGACCGCCGCTGGCCCGGCGCCGCCTGATCGCCTCGGCGAGCGCGTCGGCCTGCGGCAGCCGGTGACCGGCCGCCGCGTCGACCACGGTCGCGACCCATCCCTCGACCAGGGCCAGGACCGTCTCCAGCCGCGCCAGCGCGGCTTTTTGCTGCTCGGTGTCCTCGGGCTGGAACAGCGCGGCACCGGTCAGCGCCTCGTTCAGCGCCTCCGGGTTGGAGGGGTCGATCTGCGGCATGGCCTCCCGCAGCGCGTTGGCGTCCACGGTGATGCCCCGCGCGTAGTCCTCCACCGCCCCTAGCAGGCGGGCTCGCAGCCAGGGCACGTGGGCGAATAGCCGGTGGTGCGCCGCCTCGCGCAGCGCGAGGAACAGCCGGACCTCGTCGTCGTCGACGGACAGCCCCTGCCCGAAGGCCTTGACCCCGGCCGGCAGCAGCGCGGCCGTGCCGGCGGGCCCGAGCGGCAGGCCGACGTCGGTGGAGCTCACCACCTCCTCGGCCAGCGCGCCTACCGCGGCCCCGGTCTGGCCGCCGACCATCATCCCGCCGATCCGGCGCATCATCTGGCCGAGCCCGCCGAGCGCCCCGAGTCCCCCGGTGAAGGCGCTCATCGCGGACCGCATCTCGGGCGGGAGCTCCTCGGCCAGTTCCTCGGGGTCCTCGGCCAGCATCCCGCCCATCGCGTCGACCGCCCGGGCCGCGATGGGGTCGCACAGCTTCGACCAGACCGGCAGGGTCGCCTCCACCCATTCCGACCGGCTCCACGCCTGCGTGACGCGGATCCCGGTCGGCAGGGTGGTGGTGTCCTCCAGCCACAGGTCGGCCGTGCGGAGGGCCTCAACGGTCTTGCGCCGGTCGATGTCCAGCACGCTCGGATCACCCTTGGCGGCGACGGTCTGCCGCGCGACGTTCTTGGCCAGGTCCCAGTTGACCGGGCCACCCTGCCAGGACATCAGGTCGGCGAACTGCCGGAGGGCGTCGGCGAACTGCTGCGGGTCGCCCAGCGGGCCGAGCGGCCCCAGCGGCCCGGCTGGCCCCCCGGGGCCGCCCTGGCCCCGGCCCGCGCCGCCGCCTCCTCCCGGGACATTCGGCGTGTTTCCCGAATCGCCTGAATCCCGGTCTCGGTCGCCGGGCAGGCCAAAGCCAAAGGGAGGATCAGTCATCTCCACTGCCTCTCGGGCAGGATGGAAGGGTCCACATCCGCCACGTTATCCGGGAGCACGTCGTGGTGAGCAATCGAGATGCCAGGTTCGCCAACGGCGCAGCCGGGGCAGCCGGTCGTCAGGCCATGGACCACCGATGAGCCGCCGCGAACCGCGCGGCGGGCCGGCCACGGACGGCGGCCGGGGCGCCAGGGACCGGGAAGAGCGCGGGCGCGGTCCGGTGGTGGCCGTGACCGGGGCGGCCAGCGGCCTCGGCCACGCGCTCACGGCCAGGCTGGCGGCGTCGGCCAGGATCGGCCGGGTGATCGCCATCGACGGGCACCGGGGCGATGCCACCGGCGTGACCTGGCGGGTGGTCGACATCCGCGACCCGGCGCTGGCCGGCCGGCTGGCCGGGGTGGACGTCGTCGTGCACACGGACCTCGACCTGGCCCCCGATTCCGACCAGCGGTCGCGCCGGGCGTTCAACGTCCGCGGCGCACAGACCGTGCTGACCGCGGCGGCCGCGGGCCGGGTCGGGCGGGTCGTGCTGGTGACCAGCGCGATGGTGTACGGGGCTCGGCCCGACAACCCGGTCCCGCTGGAGGAAATCGCGCCGCTGGGCGCCGACCCGGACGGCAGCGTGGTCGGGGACCTGCTGGAGATCGAGCACCTGGCGCAGCGGTCCCCGCAGGCCAACCCGGGCATGGACATCACGGTCGTCAGGCCGGCCGCGCTGGTCGGCGAGGGCGTGGACACCCTGATCACCCGCCATTTCGAGGCGCCGCGGCTGCTGGCCGTGAAGGGCTGCGCCCCGCGCTGGCAGTTCTGCCATCTCGACGACCTGGTCTCCGCGCTCGAGCTGGCCGCGGCGGGCGAGGTGACCGGCAAGTTCGCGGTCGGCTGTGACGGGTGGCTGGAGCAGGAGCAGGTGGAAGAGCTGTCCGGGCTGCGCCGGATCGAGCTGCCGGCCGGCCTGACGTTCGGCACCGTGCAGCGGCTGCACCGGGCCGGGATAACCCCGGCACTCGTGACCGACCTGCACTTCGTCGTGTACCCGTGGGTCGTCGACGCGGTGACCTTGCGGGAGGCGGGCTGGAAGCCCGCGTTCGACAACGAGACCGCGCTGCAGGTCCTGCTCGATCAGCGTGGCGGGCACCACGCGGTGGCGGGCCGCCGGCTGGACAGGAAGGACGCGACGATCACCGCCGCGGGCGCCACGGTCGCGGTGATCGGGACCGCGGCGATCGTGCGCGAGGTCCGGCGCCGCCGCCGCGGTACCTGAACGCCCGCGGTGCTTTGGCATAATGGACACGGTGGATATCGTGCGGCTAGCCGAGCTGCGGGACGCCCCGTTGTCGGTAGACGAAGTGCTGAGCGCAGTCTCGGATCCCGCGGCCGGGGGAGTCGCCCTGTTCGTCGGCACGGTCCGGGACCATGATCATGACCGTCCCGTGGTCCGGCTCGGCTATACCGCGCACCCGTCGGCCGCGGCCGAGCTGCGGCGGGTCGCCGAGAAGGTCGCGGCCAGCTTCGGCGCCACGGCGGTGGCGGCCGTGCACCGGGTCGGCGACCTGGCCGTCGGCGACCTCGCGGTCGTCACCGCCGTGGCCTGCCCGCACCGCGCCGAGGCGTTTGACGCGTGCCGCGCGCTGATCGACGAGCTGAAGCAGACCGTGCCGATCTGGAAATACCAGGAGTTCGTCGGCGGCGGAAGCGAGTGGGTCAACAGCGCGTAGTCTTCCCCCATGTCCCGCCGAGCCGCGACGCTGCTGGTGGCAGCAGCCGGAGTCCTGATCGCGCTGGCCGTCGCGATCATCGCGCCCGTGCCCTACGTCGCGCTGACCCCCGGCCCGACCCTGAACACGCTCGGCGACGTGAGGGGCAAGCCGCTGATCCAGATCAAGGACCATGCCACCTACCCGACCAAGGGCAACCTCAACATGGTGACGGTGTCCTTCCTGGGCGGCCCGGGCACCAGGTTCAACATCTTCGCGGCCCTGCGGGCCTGGCTGAGCCCGGACCAGGCGGTCGTGCCCGAGTCGGAGATCTTCCCCACGGGCCTGAGCACGGAGCAGGTGGCCAAGCAGGACACCGAGGAGATGGCGAACTCGCAGCAGACGGCCACCGCGGCCGCGTTCTGCCAGCTCAACATCGCCTTCAAGACCGTGGACACCGTCCAGGCGACGGTCAAGGGAATGCCGGCCGCCGGCGTGCTGCAGGCCGGGGACGTGATCGTGGCCGTCGACGGGCAGGCGGTGACCTGTCGCTCCGACGCCGGGACCCTGATCAAGGCCCGCAAGCCCGGGGCCCCGGTGGAGCTGACCATTCTCCGGCACGGCCAGGACAAGCAGGTTCGGCTGACCACGGCCGACGCGGCGGGACAGCCCGAGATCGGCGTGGAGCTCGTGGAGAGCTACGTGTTCCCGTTCCCCGTGACGATCACCGTGGGCGACATCGGCGGGCCCAGCGCGGGCCTGATGTTCGCGCTCGGCATCATCGACAAGCTCAGCCCGGCCAACCTGACCAGCGGCCGGTTCATCGCGGGAACCGGGGAGATCGAAGCCAACGGCACCGTCGACCCGATCGGCGGAATCCAGCAGAAGATGGCCGGCGCCCGCGCGGCCGGCGCGACGATCTTCCTGGCCCCGGCGGCCAACTGCCCGAACACGGCGGGCGCGGTGCCCGCCGGGATGCGCGTGATCAAGGTGAGCACCCTGGCCGGCGCGATCGCCGACCTCGGCGCGCTCAAGGCCGGCCGGCCGGTCCCCTCGTGCTGAGGCGGGAACCTTGCGAGGTACCGGTAAGTTGCGTCAGAGAATATGCATTCGCCGCGCGGCAGGCGGACGCGAGCACGTCCTGCCGCGCACACCGCCCCGCTGCCGGGCGCCCGAGGTGAGGTAAGGGGGAGGCGTGGCCTTCCGATCCGTTGGCCGCTCCCGGCCGCCCGGTGGCCGCCCCATCGTGCTTCCCCGGTGGGGGAGGTACGTGCTCCCGGTCCTGGGAGCGGTGGTGGCCTTGATCGTGCTCGTCGCCGTCGTGGCCGGGGTGTGGACCGACTTCCTGTGGTTCCGCTCGGTCCACTACACGTCGGTCTTCGCCACCACCTACGGCGTCAAGTGGGCGCTGTTCGCGGTTACCGCGGCCTTCATGATGGTGGTGATCGGCATCAACATCCGGATCGCCTACCGGCTGCGGCCGACGACCCGGCCCGCGTCAGCGGAGCAGCACGGGCTCGAGGTGTACCGGACGGTGATCGACCCGCACCGCAAGCTGCTGGTCTGGGCGATACTCGGCCTGATCGGGCTCATCTCGGGCCTGGCCGCCGCCGGCAGCTGGCGTACCTGGCTGCTGTTCGCCAACCGGACCTCGTTCGGGGTCACCGACCCGCAGTTTCACCTGGACATCTCGTTCTTCGTCTTCGACTACCCGTTCATCCGGATGGTGCTCAGCTTCCTGTTTGCGGCCGTCCTGCTGTCCCTGATCGCCGCGGCCGTCGTGCACTACCTGTACGGCGGCCTGCGGCTGCAGGTACGGGGAGAGCGCGCGACCCAGGGCGCGCGGGTGCACCTTTTCGTCCTGGTCGGCATCTTCGTGCTGCTCAAGGCCGTCGCCTACTGGGTGGACCGGTACGGCATCGACTTCTCGCAGCGCGGCGTGGTGCAGACCGGGGCCTCGTACACGGACGTGAACGCCCTGCTGCCGGCCAAGACCGTGCTGGCGGTCATCGCGGTGATCTGCGCCGCGCTGTTCTTCGCCGGAGCGATCCGGCGCAACTCGCTGCTGCCCGCGGTCGGGTTCGGCCTGCTCGTGCTCTCGGCCATCATCATCGGCGGGGTCTACCCGGCGATCGTGCAGCAGTTCGTGGTCAAGCCCAACGAGCTCGCCAAGGAGGGCCCGTACCTGACCCGCGAGATCAACAGCACCCGCCGCGCGTACGGGCTCACGAACGTGCAGGTGATCCCGTACTCGGCGGTGTCGGCCGAGTCGACGTCGGACCTGGCCCAGCAGGCCTCCGCGCTCCCCGACGTGCGCCAGATGGATCCCGGCGTGGTGTCCGCCTCGTTCCAGCAGCTCCAGCAGGTCAAGGGGTACTACAAGTTCGCCAACGTGCTGTCGGTCGACAGGTACCGGGTCGCGGGCAGTTCGGTGCCGGAAGACATGATCGTCGGCGTCCGCGACATGTCCGGGCCGCCCGCGGGCCAGAACAACTGGATCAACAGCCACCTGGTCTACACGCACGGGTTCGGGTTCGTGGCCGCGGCCGCGAACGCGGCGGCCAGCGGCGGCAACCCCTCGTTCACCGAAAGCGACATCCCGCCGTCCGGCGAGCTCAACGTGCGCCAGCCCCGCGTGTACTTCGGCGAGCAGGAGACCAGCTACGCGATCGTCGGCGGCCACCAGCTCGAGCTCGACTATCCCAACGCCAGCGCCAGCGGCCAGGCGAACACCACCTACTCCGGCGGGGGCGGCGTCCCGGTCGGCTCGCTCATGAACCGGGTGCTGTACGCGATCAAGTTCCGTGAGCTCAACATCCTGCTGTCCGGAGCCATCGACGGCAACTCGAAGATCATGTACGTCAGGGACCCGCTATCCCGGGTGGCCAAGGTGGCCCCGTTCCTCACCCTGGACGGCAACACCTACCCGGTGGTCGTGGGCGGCCAGATCTACTGGGTGGTCGACGCCTACACGACCACCGACAACTACCCCTACTCGCAGCGGCTGAGCCTGGCCCAGGCCAGCTCGAACAGCTACAGCCCGGGCGGCTCGGCCGTCGGCGCCGGCGACCAGGTGAACTACATCCGCAACTCGGTCAAGGCCGTGGTGAACGCCTACACCGGCGCGGTGACGCTGTACCAGTGGGGCGGCAACGACCCGGTGCTCAACGCCTGGAAGCAGGCGTTCCCCGGCGTGATCAAGCCGGAGAGCGACATCCCCCAGGGCCTGCTGCCGCACCTGCGCTACCCGCCGGTCCTGTTCGAGGCCCAGCGGCAGATCCTGGCCCAGTACCACGTGACTCAGGCCCCGGAGTTCTACGGCGGGCAGAACTTCTGGTCCGTGCCCACGGACCCGAGCGGCACCGCGCCCAACGCGTCCAGCCAGCCGCCGTACTACCTGACGATGACGATGCCGGGTCAGCCACAGCCGGAGTTCTCGCTGACCACGGCGCTGACGCCGCGCGGGCGCGCCAACATGGCCGCCTTCATGGAGGTCGACAGCAATCCGCAGAGCAACGGCTACGGCAAGATCCTGGTGCTCCAGTTGCCCCAGGACACCACGATCCGCGGTCCGCAGCAGGTCCAGAACGATTTTGAGTCCAACGCGGCCGTCGCCTCCGCGCTGACCCTGCTGCGGCAGGGCGGGTCCCGGGTGACCCAGGGCAACCTGGTCACGCTGCCGGTCGGCGGAGGCCTGCTGTACTTCGAGCCCGTGTACGTGTCCCAGGCGGCCTCGGGCAGCTCCGGGTCCTACCCGACCCTGCAGGACATGCTCGCGTACTACAACGGCCAGGTCGGCTTCGGCCCCACGCTGACCGCCGCGCTGGCCCAGGTGTTCGGCACCGCGCCCAGCCCGACGACCACCGCGCCCAGCCCGCCGACGAGCGGCCACGGCGCCCCGGCCAGCTCGGCCGTGCTGAAGTACCTGGATCAGGCCGAGACCTACTACGCCGACGCGCAGGCGGCCCTGAAGAGTGACAACTTCACCGCGTACGGCCAGTACCTGGCGCTGATGAAGGCGGCGCTGGACAACGCGCGCAGCGCGGCACAGGGCCACTCCTCGTCCTCGCCGTCGCCGTCCTCTTCGCCGTCGCCGTCCGCCAGCCCCTAGCCATAACGGGCCCGCGCCGGGGCTGGGTTGCGGCCCGGTTGCGGCTGGGTTGCGGGTGAACGGCCAATCGATGCGCCGCCCCGCCGCACGGGCCCGCGGCCGCCGCGGAGGGCGTACGCTCGGTGCTGACGGACATGCAGAGGAACGTTTGCCTGCCGGGGTCTCGGATGGTCCGCGGCGGGCATGGTGAAGGGAGCCGGACCGGTCGTGGCGCCCCGTGTGCTTGTTGACGCGACCGCTGTGCCCGCGGATCGCGGCGCGCTGGGCCGTTACGTGGACGGGCTGGTCTGCGCGCTGGGCGCGGCCGGGGCCGACCTGGCCGTGGCCTGCCAGCGCGCCGACGAGGAGAAGTACGGGCGCTTGGTTCCGAGCGCGCGGATCGTCGCCGGCCCGCCCGCCATCGCGCACCGGCCCGCCCGGCTGGCCTGGGAGCAAAGCGGCCTGCCGCTGGTGGCCCAGCAGGTCAGCGCGGACGTCATCCACGCGCCGCACTACTCGATGCCGCTGCGCCCGGGCGCGCCCATCGTGGTGACCATCCACGACCTGACGTTCTTCACCGAGCCGGACGCCCACAGCCCGGTGACCGCGACGTTCTACAAGTCCGCGATCCGTACCACGGCCCGCCGCGCCACCCGGCTCATCGTCCCGTCCAAGGCGACCAGGGACGAGCTCGTCCGCGTGCTCGGCGCCGATCCGACCAAGATCGACGTGGCCTACCACGGTGTCGACCACGCGCTGTTCCACGAGCCGGCCGAGGCCAAGCTGCGCCACGTCTCCGACCGGCTGGGGCTGCACGGCAAGCCGTACGTGGCCTACCTCGGCACGCTGGAGCCGCGCAAGAACGTGCCCGCCCTGATCAACGGGTGGGCGGAGGCCGTGGCCGACCTCGGCGAGCCGCCCGCCCTGGTGCTGGCCGGCGGCAGCGGCTGGAGCGAGGAAGTGGACGAGGCGGTCGCGAACGTGCCCGCGCACCTGCGCCTGGTGCGGCCGGGTTACCTGCACTTCGCCGATCTTCCCGGCTTCCTCGGCGGCGCGATGGTCGTGGCCTTCCCGAGCACGGGCGAGGGGTTCGGGCTGCCGGTGCTCGAAGCCATGGCCTCGGGCGCGCCGGTGCTGACCACGCACCGGACGTCGCTGCCCGAGGTGGGGGGGGACGCGGTCGCCTACACCGAGCCGGACGCCGCCAGCATCCGCTCCGCGCTCCGGTCGCTGCTCGACGACCCGGGCCGCCGGCAGGCGCTGGGCGCCGCCGGTCACGCGCGGGCGCTCGAGTTCACCTGGGCGGCCTCGGCCGAGGCGCACCTGGCGTCCTACCAGCGTGCGGCCGCGCAGGGACGCGAGTAGCCTGCCTGCACATGCCGGTTAACTCTCACCTTCCCGGCGCCCCCGGCCTCGAGGCGATCTTGCTGGTCGGCGGCCAGGGCACGCGGCTGCGCCCGCTGACGATCGCGACCCCCAAACCGCTGCTGCCGACCGCGGGGGTCCCGTTCCTCGCGCATCAGCTGGCGAAGGCGGCCGCGTCCGGGGTCAGCCACGTGCTGATGGCCACCTTCTACCGGGCGCAGATGTTCGCCGAGTGCCTCGGCGACGGCTCGGCGTTCGGCCTGGAGATCTCCTACATCCAGGAACAGACCCCGCTCGACACCGGCGGCGCGATCCGCAACGCCGCATCCGGGCTGCGCGGCGGGCCGGATGACCCCGTCGTGGTGCTGAACGGCGACGTCCTGTCGGGTCACGACCTGGCCGGGCAGGTGACGGCGCACGAGAAGGCCGGCGCCGCGGTGACCCTGCACCTGGTCGAGGTCGCGGACCCGTCCCGGTTCGGCTGCGTGCCGACCGACGCCGACGGCCGGGTCACGGCGTTCCTGGAGAAGACGCCGCACCCGGTGACCAACCGGATCAACGCCGGCTGCTACGTGTTCACGCGGCGCGTCATCGACCAGATCCCCGCCGGCCGGGTGTCGGTGGAACGGGAGACGTTCCCCGGGCTGATCAGCCGCGGCGAGCTGGTCCTCGGCCACGTCGACACCGCGTACTGGCTCGACGTCGGAACCCCCGAGGCGTTCGTGCGCGGCTCGTGTGACCTGGTCCTCGGGGAGCTGGCCTCGCCCGCGCTGCCCGGCCCGTGCGGGCAGGTCCTGGCGCTGCCCGGCGCCGTCATCGCGCCGGAGGCCAGGGCCCGCGGCGGCTCGGTCATCGGCGCGGGCGCTCACGTGGGCCCGGGCGCAGAGGTCGACGGCAGCGTGCTGTTCGACGGCGCGATCGTCGGCGCGGGGGCCGTGATCAGGTCGGCCGCGGTCGGCCGCGGCGCGCGCATCGGGGACGGGGCGGTCCTGGACGGGGCCGTGATCGGCGACGGGGCCCGGATCGCGTCCGGCAACGAGCTCGCGCGCGGGCTTCGGGTCTGGCCGGACGTGGAGCTTGGCCCGACCTCGATCCGGTTCTCCACGGACGCGTGAGCCCGGAGCTGTGATCCCGCCGGAGTCACCGCCGACAGATTCCGGGCCGGCCTGGCCGCCGCTGACCCGGGAGTGGAGCCCGGCGTATCCCGTTGACGTGGCGCTGATCCTGTCGGTGCACCGTCGCGGGTCGCGCGATCCCGCGTACCGCAGCGATGCCTCCGGTGCCGTGTGGCGTACGGTGCTGACGCCCGACGGCCCGGGCACGCTGCGGGCGGCCGGGCATGCCGGCGGGGTCATCGCGACCGCGTGGGGACCGGGCGCGGGCTGGCTGGTGGAGACGCTGCCGTCGCTGCTCGGCTCCGGCGACGACCTGTCCGGGTTCGCTCCGGTCCACCCGCTGCTGCGGGAGATGGCCGGCCGGTACCCCGGCGCCCGGGTGGGCCGGTCCGGGCGCGTGCTCGAGGCGCTGATCCCGGCGATCCTGGAGCAGAAGGTGGTGGGGGCGGAGGCCCGGCGCGCGTGGCATTACCTGCTCCGCCGGTTCGGCCGGCCGGCCCCGGGCCCCGCTCCGGTCGGCATGCGGGTGTTCCCGGACGCGCGGACCTGGGCGCAGATCCCGTCCTGGGAATGGCATCGGGCGGGCGTGGAGCCGGGGCGGGCCGCTGCGGTCACGGGAGCTGCACGCGTGGCGGCCCGGCTGGAGGAGATCACTGCGATGGCGGCCGCCGACGCCGATCGCAGGCTGCGGGCGCTGCCCGGTGTCGGGCCGTGGACCTCGGCCGAGGTCCGGCAGCGCGCCTGCGGCGACGCGGACGCGGTGTCGGTCGGCGACTACCACCTGCCCGCCGTGGTCGGCTGGGCGCTGGCCGGCCGGGTCGTCGATGACGCGGGCATGCTCCGGCTGCTGGCGCCGTACGCCGGGCACCGGTACCGGGCCACCAGGCTGCTGGAACTCAGCGGCGCGCATCCGCCGCGGCGCGGCCCGCGGCTCGCCCTCCGGGAGTATCGTGCCTTCTAGGCGGTGCATCGGGCCGTCGTGCCGGGTTTCGCCGGATGCGTGATTCTCCCCCCGGTATCCACTACTTCAGTTAATATCGGCATATGGAGTTCGAAGCGCCTCTTGACGCATTCGCGCGTGAGCAGCGGGCCGGCCTGGGGGCGCTGGCCAGGATGTCGAGGCCTGACGACTGGGACCCGTCCGACCCCGGCGTCTGGGATCCGCCGGGGTCCGGCGACTGGGACCCGCCGCTGGCCTCCCGGCTGGACCGTGACTGGCCGCGCGCCGAGGAGCCCGGCCTGCCGGCCGTGACGTCCCGGTCGTTCGGTCCCTGGAGCTGATCGCAGGCCCATCCGGCGGGAGCGCACCCGGCCAGCCGGGCCGCTGCGACCGGACAGCGCCCGCTTAGGCTGGTGGCCATGAGCGACGACGGGCCTACCTCACGCCCCCGCCCGAAGCCCCGCAATCCCTCGTCCGCCAGCGCGCTGCGCCGCGTGCTGGCCCGGGCCAGGGACGGCAAGACCCTGGACCACGCCGAGGCCGCCACCCTGCTGCAGGCCCGCGGCGATCAGCTCGGCGAGCTCCTCGGCTACGCCGCGCGGGCCAGGGACGCCGGGCTGCAGCGCGCGGGCCGGCCTGGGATCATCACCTACTCCCGCAAGGTCTTCGTTCCCCTGACCCGCCTGTGCCGGGACCGTTGCGGATACTGCACGTTCGCCACGGTGCCCGGCCGGGTGGCCAGTGCCTACCTGTCCCCGGACGAGGTTGTCGACATCGCGGCCCGGGGCGCGGCGCTCGGCTGCAAGGAGGCGCTGTTCACGCTGGGCGACCGGCCGGAGGAGCGGTGGCGCCCGGCCCGGGAGTGGCTGGACGCCCACGGCTACGACGACACCCTGTCCTACGTCCGGGCCATGGCGATCGCGGTGCTCGAGGAGACCGGCTTGCTGCCGCACCTCAACCCGGGCGTGCTGACCTGGCAGGATTTCCAGCGGCTCAAGCCGGTGGCGCCGTCCATGGGCATGATGCTGGAGACCACGGCGCAGCGGCTGTTCACCGACCGGGGCGGCCCGCACTTCGGCAGCCCGGACAAGGACCCCGCCGTGCGGCTGCGGGTGCTGGAGGACGCCGGCCGCAGCAGCGTTCCGTTCACCACGGGAATCCTGATCGGCATCGGTGAGACCCTGGCCGAGCGCGCGGATTCGATCTTCGCGATCCGCCAGGTGGCCCGCGAGTACGGCGGCATCCAGGAAGTCATCGTGCAGAACTTCCGGGCCAAGCCGGACACGGCGATGCGGGGCGTGCCCGACGCCGAGCTGGACGACCTGGCCGCGACGATCGCCGTGACCCGGCTGGTCCTGGGCCCGGGGGCGAGGATCCAGGCCCCGCCGAACCTGATCGGCGACCAGTACCGGATGATCCTGGCCGCGGGCATCGACGACTGGGGCGGGGTATCGCCGCTGACCCCGGACCACGTCAACCCGGAACGCCCCTGGCCGCAGATCGACGAGCTGGCGAAGCGCACCGCGGCCGAGGGCTTCGAGCTGGCCGAGCGGCTCACCGTCTATCCGCCCTACATCCGCGAGCCTTGGCTCGACCCCCGGGTCGCCCCGCACGTGGCGGCGCTGGCCGACCCCGCGACCGGGCTGGCGCTCGCGGGCGCGATGCCGCGCGGGCAGCGCTGGCAGGAGCCCGACGGCGGCTGGGGTGAGGCCGCCGGCCGCACCGACCTGCACGTCACGATCGACACGACCGGCCGGACCGCCGACCGCCGGGACGACTTCGCCGAGGTGTACGGCGACTGGACGGAGATAGGTGCCCGGATCGAGCCCGCCGCGCGGGTGGCTGCGGCCCCCGGGGCCGGACCCGGCGGGGATGCGCCGGGCGGGCCGGTTGCCCCGGGCCCGGGGCCGCAACGGCTGCGCGCCGAGGTGCTCGCGGCGCTGCGCCGCGCCGAGAACGACCCCGCGGGGCTCTCCGACGCTGAAGCGCTGGCCTTGCTCGACGCGGACGGCGCGGAACTCGAGGCGCTCGCCGGGCTCGCCGACGCGGTGCGCCGGGACGCGGTCGGCGACGATGTCACCTACGTGGTCGACCGCAACATCAACTTCACGAACGTCTGCTACACCGGCTGCCGGTTCTGCGCCTTCGCCCAGCGACGCACCGATGCCGACGCCTACACGCTGTCGCTCGCGCAGGTCGGCGACCGGGCGCAGGAGGCCTGGGAGGCCGGGGCTACCGAGGTGTGCATGCAGGGCGGCATCCACCCGGACCTGCCCGGCACCGCGTACTTCGACCTGGCCGCCGAGGTGAAGCGGCGCTGCCCGGGAATCCACGTGCACGCGTTCTCGCCGATGGAGGTGATGAACGGGGCGTCGCGCACCGGCCTGCCGGTCCGGGAGTGGCTGGCGCGGGCCCGCGCGGCCGGCGTGGACTCGCTGCCGGGCACCGCGGCCGAGATCCTGGACGACGACGTCCGCTGGGTACTGACCAAGGGCAAGCTGCCGGCCGCGGCCTGGATCGAGGTGATCACGACCGCGCACGAGATCGGCCTCCCGACCTCGGCCACGATGATGTACGGGCACGTGGACACGCCCGCGCACTGGGTGGCGCACCTGCGGGTGATCCGCGGGATCCAGGAGCGGACCGGCGGCTTCACCGAGTTCGTGCTGCTGCCGTTCGTGCACGCCAGCTCGCCGATCTACCTGGCCGGGCTGGCCCGCCCCGGCCCCACCCGCCGGGAGAACCGGGCGGTGCACGCGGTGTCCCGGCTGTTGCTGCACGGCGCGATCAGCAATATCCAGTGCTCCTGGGTCAAGCTCGGCGACGAGGCCTGCCGCGCGATGCTCACCGGCGGCGCCAACG
>Ga0335076_10004454_pt1 | contig 14165 bp, 11 predicted proteins | sample Lox_Sample_25_FD_206717 | JGI IMG/M metagenome (GOLD analysis project Ga0335076, IMG submission 206717) | Soil microbial communities from Loxahatchee National Wildlife Refuge, Florida, United States - Lox_Sample_2.5 | ecosystem: Environmental > Terrestrial > Soil > Wetlands | place: USA... | reverse complement strand
GTCGCGCGACCAGAATGGGCTCGACGCTCACTTTGAGACCCTCCGGATCCATTGGTCGAGAGCGACAGCGACGATGATCAGAACGCCAATCGCGAACTCCTGCCAAAGCACGTCGAGGCCGGCAAGCGAGACTGCCGAGCGAAAGACGCCGACGATCAAGGCGCCGATCAGCGTGCCGATGATCGACCCCCTGCCGCCGAACAGGCTGGTGCCGCCGATCACCACGGCGGTGATGCTGTCGAGGTTGCCGTTGGCGCCGGCGGTCGGGCTGATCGCGCCGATGCGGCCGATCAGCGCCCAGCCGGCGATCGCGGCGATCAGCCCCGCCAGAGTGTAAACGCTAAGCAAGATGCGGTCGGTGTTGATGCCGGCCAATCGAGCCGCTTCCGGATCGTCGCCGGTGGCGTAGATGTGCCGGCCGTAGGCCGTGCGGTTCAACACGTACCAAAAAATCACCGCCAGCACGATCAGGAGAAAACTCGCCAGGATGATCCTTGCGCTGCCGATATTGAAGGGAGTGCCCATCAGCTGCAGAAACGGCGCCTTCGCCTCGATATCCTGCGTGCGAATCGTCTCGCTTTGCGAATAGAAAGTGTTGAGCGCTCCGATGATGCTCAGCGTCCCGAGCGTGACGATGAACGGCGGCATCTGCATGCGCGTCACGAGCGCGCCATTGAGCCAGCCGCACGCAAGCCCGCAGAGGAGCCCGAGCGGAAAAGCGATCAGAACCGGCACGCCGTCAACGACCGCCAGCCGCCCCATCACGACCGACGAAATGACCATGATCACCCCGACCGACAGGTCGATGCCCGCGGTCAGGATCACAAGCGTCTGCGCGATTCCCAGGATGCCGATGATCGTCACCTGGGTGAGCACGGTGGAGAGATTGCTGCCGGTGACGAAATGCGAATAGTTGACCGTGCAGCCGAGCAAAAGGCCGAGCAGCAGCACGACGAACGGCACGGTTGTCGGATAGAGATGAAGGAAGCGCTGGACCCGTCTTGCAAGCGGGAGGTGTTCCTCCTCGAACGAGGCCTGGGCAGTCGAGGCTTCGGCCAAAACCTTTTCGAACTCTTGCGGAGTCGGCCGCGACGCTTCGCTCATGGCATCCCCTCGTTCGTTTCCCGATTTCGGCGGCTTCTTGCGAAATCGGCGCTCGCGGATGAGACCCACAAGCGCCGAGTCCGTGTTCCCTCAGTCGATTAAGGACTCAAGTTCTGCCGAAATCAACCCCAGCAGAGCTTCATGCCTTCGTCGGAACTGATCGAGGGAACCCCGGGAACCGGGTGATCGGTAACGAGCTTCTCGCCCGTATCCATGCTCGTCGGCTTCTTGCCGGTCTTCACGAAGTCGACGACCGCCTGTACTCCGTCCGCGGCCATGAGCAGCGGATATTGCTGCGAGGTGGCGCCGATGACCCCCTCCTTCACGCTCTTGATGCCGTTGCAGCCGCCATCGACCGCGACCACCAGGACGCCCTTCTCCTTGCCGGCGGCCTTGAGCGCCGCATAGCCGCCATCCGCCGCTGGCTCGTTGATCGCGTAGACGAGGTCGATCTGATCGGCCTTCTGGAGGATCTTCTCCATCGCCGTGCGGCCGCCTTCGTCCGATCCGGAGGAAAGGTCGGAGCCGACGATTTGTGGACTGTCGCTCATCGCGTAGTGCTTCGGATCCTTGACCGGGATGCCAAAGCCAGTGAGGAAGCCGTTGTGGCGCAGGTAGTCGACCGTCGGCTGGTTGGCCGTGAGATCGAGAGTCGCGATCTTCGCAGACTTGGCCTTGTCGCCAAGTGTCCCTTTCGCCCACTGGCCGATCAGTTCGCCCGCCTTGAAATTGTCGGTGGCGAAATTGGCGTCGGCGGCGTCGATCGGATCGAGCGGCGTGTCGAGCGTGATGACGAGAATGCCGGCCTTGCGGGCCTTTTCGATGGTCGGGACGATGGCGGTCGAGTCGCTCGGCACGATCAGGATGCCTTTGGCGCCGGCGGCGATCAGCTGCTCGATGGCTGCAACCTGTCCGTCATTGTCGCCATCGAACTTGCCGGCGAGCGCTTGCGTCGCGACGCCGAGTTCCTTGGCCTTAGCCTCAAAGCCCTCTCTCATCTTGACGAAGAAGGGATTGGTGTTGGTCTTGGTGATTAGCCCGACCAGGATCTGATCGGCATGGGCCGGCGCGCCCATCAAGGCGATGGAAAGAGCAGCGGCGGCGACGGACGTGAATATTCCAGACAGCTTGGACACAGGTTTCCTCCCAGAAATTTGCTGCGACGACGTTTATCGCGGCCGGCACGTCAAGAACGCGCTTCGCTCTCGCATGCCGCGGCCCCGTTCGCGCCGCCGTAGTTCCTTTAGGGCAAACTTTCGACCTGGAGTCAAGGATAATTCAATCCGATAGAATAATTCTTGACACGTCGCTCCAATCAGCACGATCATGGCCAGCCGATATTTATAACAAGGCAGAGGCGGAGGATGAGGGAGGCGAACGGCGGCTCGCGCGCTTATGCCGGCCGTGGGCCCGCCGGCGCGGCCCTCGATTCGCCGCTCGCCGCGTTCGCGGCGAAGAATGCCGGGGGCGCGAACCAGGCGGGCGTGCGGCTCTACAACGAGCGGCTCCTGCTGTCGCTCGTACGCCGTTTCGGTCCGCTGTCAAAAATCGAAGTTGCGCGACTGACCGGTCTTTCGGTGCAGTCAACCTCGGCGATCATGAACCGGCTGCGGGCCGACGGACTTTTGAAACGGGAAGCGCCGTTGCGCGGCCGAGTTGGACAGCCGACAATCCCGATGTCGATCGATCCTGAAGGCGCCTATTCGTTCGGGCTCAAAATTGGCCGGCGCAGTTGCGATCTCGTTTTGATCGATTTCCGCGGCGCGATTCGTCAGCGCGCGCGCCGCGCCTACGCGTTTCCGACGCCAGCCATGACCCTCGATTTCGTCCAGGATTCGCTTGTCAGGCTATCCAATTCGCTCAGCGCGCCGGAAAAGCGGAGGATCGCAGGCCTTGGCGTCGCAGCGCCTTTCCAGCTGTGGAGCTGGGAGGCCGAGATCGGCGCGCCGCAGGGCGCGCTCGCGGCCTGGCGAGACTTCGATATCGAGCAAAGCGTCGCCGCTGTATCCCCGTATGCGGTTACGCTCTGCAATGATGCGACCGCCGCCTGCGCGGCGGAGTTTTTCTTCGGCCAGGGATGGCGGCACCGCGACTTCCTGTACTTTTTCGTCGGGGCGTTCCTTGGCGGCGGCCTGGTGCTCGACGGAGCGCTGTGGCTCGGACGCACCGGCAACGCCGGCGCGCTCGGCTCGATGCCGGTCATGGCCAACGGCGAGGCCAGGGGCGCGCCCCAGCTCATCGCCTCCGCCTCGATGTATCAGCTCGAACGCCGCCTTGAACGCGCCGGCGTCGACGCCTCGTCGATGTGGGCGACGCCGGACGCCTGGGACGATTTCGGGCCGCATCTCGAGGGCTGGATCGAAGACGTAGCCTCGGCCCTCGCCTACGCGTCGGTCGCGGCGATCTCAGTCATCGATTTCGAGGCGATCCTGATCGATGGAGCGATGCCCGCGGCTGTGCGGGACCGTCTGACCGCTCGAACGGCCCAGATTTTCGGTGGGCTCGATCGCCGCGGTCTCAGCGACGCCGTCATCGTTCCTGCAACGATCGGAGCCGACGCGCGCGCGATTGGAGGCGCGGCTTTGCCGCTGATAAAGAATTTCGCTCGCGATCGAGAGGTCTTGTTCAAGGACGCGATGAACCAGGTGAGCTGAGCGAAAACGGAATTGCGTCTCGACCCGACCTTGGCTCAGCCGGCGCGCACGGTTAAGCTCTTGCTTCGCCGGGCGTGGATAAACCTCCGACCGACCGCCGCTTTTCTCGACCGCCAAAGAGAGACGTCATGGCCACACGGATTGTCAGGGTCGAGCCATTCGATCTCGTTGTCTTTGGCGGCACGGGCGATCTGGCTTATCGCAAGCTCTATCCCGCGCTGTTTCATCGCGAGCGCAGCGACCAGTTTTCCGAGCCGACCCGAATCATCGCGGCGTCACGCCGTCACCTCGACCGCGACGCGTTCCGGGCGTCGGTTCTGGACGCATTGACGAAGTTCAACGTCGTCGACGCCGAGGCGGGCGCAGCGACGGAGCGCTTTCTCTCCCGTCTCCACTATGTCTCGGTCGATGGCATGCACGACGACGGGTGGGCGGACCTGAAGGCGCTGCTCGGCCCGGACGAACGCATCCGCGCCTACTATCTCGCTACCGGCCCCGATCTGTTCGGCCCGCTGGCCAAGCGGCTCGGTGCGGAAGGGCTTGCGACGCCGCGCTCGCGCATCATCGTCGAGAAGCCGATCGGCAAGGACGGCGAGAGCGCGGCGGCGATCAATGACGTGATTGGCTCGGTGTTCGTCGAGCGCAACATTTTCCGCATCGACCATTATCTCGGCAAGGAATCGGTGCAGAACCTCATGGCGCTGCGCTTCGCCAACATCCTGCTCGAGCCGTTGTGGAACAACGCGCACATCGATCACGTGCAGATCACTGTCGCCGAAACGCTCGGCGTCGAAGGGCGCGGCGGCTATTACGAAGAAGCCGGCGCGATGCGGGACATGGTGCAGAACCATATCATGCAGCTTGTCTGTCTCGTCGCAATGGAGCCGCCAAATTCGCTTGACGCGGACTCTTTGCGAGATGAGAAGCTCAAAGTGCTGAAAGCCCTGCAGCCGATCAACGAGAGCAACGCCTCGAGCCTCACCGTGCGCGGCCAATATCGCGGCGGATTCGCCGACGGCGGCCCGGTTCCGGGCTATCTGCAGGATATCGGCAAGGACCACAGCGACACGGAAACCTTCGTGACGCTGAAGCTCGGCATCGGCACTTGGCGATGGGCGGGCGTACCCTTCTATCTCCGCACCGGAAAGAGGCTGCCGCAGCGGTTCTCGGAAATCGTCGTCGGGTTCCGGCGTGTGCCGCACGTCATATTCCCGATGCAGTCCGACGGCATACCGCCCAACCGCCTGGTGATGAGAGTGCAGCCGGACGAAGGAATCAAGCTCTGGATGATGGTCAAGGAGCCTGGCCCGGGCGATATGCGGTTGCAGCATGTGCCGCTCGACATGAGCTTCGCCAAGGCGTTCGGCGCGGCCCCGGCAGATGCTTATGAGCGGCTGCTGATGGATGCGCTGCGCGGCAACGCCGCCTTATTCATGCGGCGCGACGAAGTCGAGGCGGCGTGGAAGTTTGTCGATCCGATTCGCGAGGCCTGGGCGCAGTCAGGCGAATCGCCGCGCCCGTATGCCGCGGGGACATGGGGACCTAACGCGTCGGTCGCGCTGATTGAACGCGACGGGCGAACCTGGAACGAGGAATACGAATGATTGGGACCGAGATTCATCGCCGCGAATTTGTTGACGGCGAGGCGCTGGCGCATGGCCTCGCCGACTGGACTGCCGAACGCCTGCGCGCCGCCATCGAAGCGCGAGGCGCCGCGCTGCTGATTGTCTCCGGCGGCAAATCCCCGGCGCGGTTTTTTGAGCTGCTGTCGAACGTGGACCTCGACTGGGCGCGGGTCGCGGTGACGCTGGCCGACGAACGACGCGTTGCGGACGACAGTCCGCGGTCGAACGCCCGATTGGTGCGGGAGAAGTTGCTGCGCAATCGTGCGGCAGCCGCAACCTTCACGCCGCTCGCCGATGTCCGCCTGCCCGGGGATCGAGAACTCGCAGCGGCAAGCGCGCGGGTCGCCAACCTGCCCCTCCCGGCCGACGTCGTCGTGCTCGGAATGGGCGACGACGGACACACCGCCTCGTGGTTTCCCGGCGCCGAAGGGCTCGCCGAAGCGATGGATCCAGGGGCCCGTCAGCTCGTCCTGCCCATTGTGGCGGCGGACGCCGGCGAACCGCGCCTCACCCTCACCGGACGCGTGATCCTGCGCGCGAGGGCGATCGCGCTCGAGATCCAAGGCGATGGAAAGATGGCGACCTTCGCCAAGGCGATTGAGCCGGGACCCGAGGAAGCCATGCCTATCCGAACCGTGCTTCGGCGCGCGGCCGATCGGCTCACGGTATTCAGCGCCAAGCAGGCCTGAGGGCTCAGGCGCCGCTGGCCTGAGCGACGCGACGCCGAGCGCTCACGCTTTGACGAACGGACAGCCGCCCTTGTCCAGCGGACGAAAGGCGTCGTCGGGTTTGATCGTCGCGACGAGCTCGAAATAATCCCAATCGTATTTCGATTCGGCCGGCGTCTTGGCCTTGTAGAGATACATCGGATGGAGCTTGCGTCCGTCGACGCGGATGACGCCTTTGCCGAACAGCGGGTCGTCGGTCGGGATTGCTTTCATCGTATCGACCACCTTGACGCCGTCGTCTGCGCTTTTGATCTGCGCGACCGCCTTCATCAGGTGTTCGGTCGCCGCGTACATGCCGGCGTGCATGTCGTTGGGCATCATCTTCTTGGGATGAGCCGCCTGGAAGCGCTTGGCGAAGGCGCGCGTTCCTTCGTTCGCGTCCCAATAGAAGCCGGTGCAGATCTCCGCCCCGTCGACCGTATCGAGGCCGAGCGAGGGAATGTTGGTGATGTTGAGGATGAGGCCGGCGAGACGCTCCTTGCCGCCAAGACCGAATTCGTGCGCCTGTTTGATGCAATTGTTGAGGTCGCCGCCGGCATTGGCGAGCCCCACGGTGTCGGCCCCGGAATTCTGCGCCTGAAGGACAAACGACGAAAAATCCGCCGTATTGAGCGGATGGCGCACCGACCCGACCACTTTGCCGCCCGCGGCCTCGACCGCGGCAGCGCAATTGGCTTCGAGGTCTTTGCCAAATGCGTAGTCGGCGGTGATGAAAAACCAGCTCTTGCCGCCCGCCTCGGTCAGCGCTTTGCCGAGGCCGGTTCCCAAGGCGTAAGTATCGTAAGTCCAATGGACGAAATTGCGCGAGCATTTCGGGCCGGTCATGACCGAAGACCCTGCGCCCGAGCCGATAACCGTCTTGTTCTTCTCTTGCCCGACGGCAATCACAGCGAGCGCGACCGCCGAATTCGGCAAGTCCATGACGACGTCGACATGGTCGGAATCGAACCACTGGCGCGCGATCGTCGACCCGACGTCAGGCTTATTCTGGTGGTCGGCCGAGACGATTTCGACCGGCACGCCCAATGTCTTCGAGAAGTCGTCGACGGCGAGCTGCGCCGCGACGACCGAACCGACGCCCTGGTAGTCGGCATAGACGCTCGACATGTCATTGAGGACGCCGATCTTGAGCGGCCGCGCGGCCTGAGCGCGGACGACGCTCGGCGCGAGCGCCAGCGCCGCGCCCCCGGCGAGGACTTGTCGACGATTTGGGCTCTTCGCCACGCTCATTCCGGTCTCCTCACCTTGCGTTTCCCAGCGGGCCTTTGTCTCGCCCGATTGTCCTCCAGTGTGGCCCGGCGTCCGGACAGAGGCAAGTCTAGGCCGGCGCAGCTCCTACCCCCTATCGCCCGCCGCCAAAGGCTCTGGACTTTTGCGGCAGGACGTACTCTTAGGGCGCTGGGCAGGCCGGCGCGTCTTGCGCCGCGGGCTGCGGGCTCCCGCCACGCCCCAAGGATCAACCGGTGCTGACGAAGAAGGGAAAATACGGCCTCAAAGCCATGGTGCATCTGGCCGGACTCGGGCCGGACGGGCTCGCCCAGGCTGCTGATATCGCCAAGACCAATTCCATCTCAAAAAAGTTTCTCGATCACATCCTGACCGAGCTCCGCCACGCGGGACTCGTCTATTCCAAAAAGGGCAAGGGCGGCGGCTATGCGCTCGCGCGTCCCGCGCATGAGATTCGAATTGGCGCGATCGTTCGCGCCCTCGACGGACCGCTCGCCCCGATCGCCTGCGCCTCGGTGACGGCCTATCGGCCGTGCGGCGACTGCGCGGATCTCAAATCCTGCCCGGTCCGGCTGATCATGGTCGCGGCGCGCGACGCCATCGCGGGCGTGCTCGATCGCCGCACGCTCGCCGACATGCGCGCGCTCTCGCCGGGCCGCGAATTGGCGCTGATGTACGACATCTGACTCGTAAGCGCGGCGCTACCTACGGAGCGCCTGCCGCCGCCTCCGCGGCTGCGCCGCATGGCGGGCGCGGTCACACTGCTGCAGCCGGAAGCGGCGTCTTGCCCATGATGATGTCCGAGGCCTTCTCCGCCACCATGATGGTCGGCGCATTGGTGTTGCACGAAGGTACGAACGGCATCACCGAGGCGTCGACAATTCTGAGGCCATCGACGCCCCGGAGCCTCAGATCCGGACCGACGACGGCCTGCGGCCCCGTTCCCATGGCGCAGGTGCCGGCCGGATGATGGTCCGTCTTGCATGACCGGCAGGCGTAGTCCGCAAGTTCCTCGTCGGTGTTGAGATTGTCGCCGGGCAGACGCTCGGCGAGCACATAGGGTTTCAACGCCGGCTGTCGCAGGATTTCCCGCGCAAGCTTGAGGCCTCCCAACCCACAAGTACGATCGTAGGGGTCCGCCCAGTAATTGGGGTCGATCAGCGGTGCGGCTTTCGGATCGGAGCTCGCAAGCCGCACCGTTCCGCGCGACCGCGGGCGGAGGAATGCGGAATTCAGCGTCACGCCGGGGTTTTTCATCTGTGCGACGCCCGCTTCGATTCCCGATCCGAGACCCAGATGGAACTGGATATCGGGGGATCTCGCGCTCTTGTCGGCGTACCAGAACCCGCCGGTCTCGAATAATGTCGACGTCACCGGACCCGTCTTGAACAGGAGATATTCGATCCCGGCCCATAGGGTGCGATGCGGACGGGCGACCCGGTCATAGGTGTAATCGCCGGTGCATTCCGAGATCGCATAGAGATCGAGGTGGTCCTGCATGTTGCTTCCGACGCCCGGAAGATCATGGACGACCGCGACGCCCGCCGCTTTCAGCGCATCCGCGGGGCCGATCCCCGAGAGCTGCAGCAGCCGGGGCGAGCCGATCGCGCCGCAGCTGACGATGACTTCCCGATCTGCTCGCAGGGATTCGGTTCCGTTTCCCTGGGCGATCGTGACTCCGACGGCGCGGCCCTTGTCGACGTCGATCTTCAACGCCTGCGCATCGAGGCGCACAGTCAGGTTCTTTCGGGCTTTGACCGGCTTCAGGAATGCGCTCGAGGCTGAGGACCGCCGGGCATCCCTGGTTGAAAGCTGGTAGTGGCCGATGCCGTCCTGCACCGCGCCGTTGAAATCGTCGTTGAACGGGATGCCGGCCTCCTGCGCCGCGCGCAAGAACGCGAAGCTGATCGGCAAAGGATTGACCGGATAGGAAACGCCGAGCGGCCCGCCATAGCCATGATAGGCGTTGACGAGCCGCTGGTTGTCCTCGCTGCGAATGAAATAGGGCAGCACTTCACGATAGCTCCAGCCCTTGCAGCCGGCCTCGCGTACCCAGGCGTCGTAATCCTTGGCGTTGCCGCGCGTGTAGAGCTGGGCGTTGATGGTGGAGCCGCCGCCGATGACCCTAGCCTGCGTGTACCAGATGACGCGACCATTGAGATGCTTTTGCGGCGTCGTGCTCCAGCCCCAGCTCGCAACGCCCTTCGTCATCTTCGCGAAGCCCGCCGGCATGGCGAAGAGCGGATTCCAGTCCGAGCCGCCCGCCTCCAGCAAGAGGACTTTTGCGGATGGGTCTGCGCTCAGACGATTCGCCAGGACGCAGCCGGCGGGACCTCCGCCGACGATGATGTAATCGTAGGCCATCATGCCTTTCCTAAATTCGCTGGAGATCGTTGTTTGCAATGTGGTCGGCGACGCGAAGCGCCTGAGCCGCGATCGTGAGCGACGGATTGACCGCAGCCGATGTCGGCAAGAAGGAAGCGTCGACCACGAACAGGTTCGGATGGTCCCAGGCGCGGCAGAACCGATCGAGGGGAGACCTCGCCGGGTCGGCTCCGATGCGAACGGTCCCGCACTGGTGCGACGGCGTCCGGCGGTCGAAGGCGCGCGAAAGGACGATCGGATAACCCGCCGAGCGCAAGCGCTCCTTGAAAGTCCGGACGAGCATCTGGTGGGTCGTCCAGTTGCTGCGCTTCCAGTCGAGGCGGATTTGCGCGCCGTCGACCGTGACGCGGCTCTCGGGATTCGGCAGGTCTTCGCTCATCGCGTACCAATCCACCGAGCGCCTGCTGATCGGGCCGAGCGCCCATTCCGGCGCCAAGCCAAGGTTGGCCTTGAGGATCGGAGCGGTGACGCGGCCGAGGAGCTGGAGGTTGCCGAGCGGCGGCCCGCCGCGGCCGTCGTCAAGGTAGAAATCATTGATCCCGAGAGTTTTCTGATAGACCGAGTCGTTGACGACGCGCGGATCGATCGCGACCACCGCCGACGCGTTGTGGTTCATGAAATGCCGGCCGACCGCGCCGGAGCGATTGGCGAGGCCGCTCTCGCCCGATCGCAGCAGCAACGCGGCTGAATTGACCGCGCCCGCGGCGAGCACGACCAGTTTCGCGCCGATCGTGCTGCGCGCGCCGCCTCGCAGAACCTCGACTCCCGCCATACGCTTGCCGCCGGACTCCAGAAGCAGCCGCTCGACGCGCGCCCCGGTGCGAAGCTCGACATTGGGATGCGCCAACGCCTCGGCGACGCCGCAGCTTTCCGCGTCCATCTTGCCATGGCCGGCGTCGGGAAATGCGTCCCATGGCGTTTTCGCGCGCTTCATCCATTGGTCGAGGTCGATGCCGAGCGGCAACGGAAACGGGTTCAGCCCAACCCGTTTCAAGCGTTCGCGCGCTTTTGCGATCGCCGGTTCGTCCGGGACGGGGCCGAATGAATAGGGCTTCGAATGCATGGGCTCGGTGCGGTCGAAACCCAGGGCGCCGCGCACCCGATAGAGCCGTTCGGCGGCGGTATACCAGGGCTCCAGTTCTTCATAGGGGAACGGCCAGCCGGGGGTCGTTCCGTCCCGATGAATGATGGGCTTGAAGTCCTGCGCGCGGTAGCGGATGAGCACCGCCCCATAGAGCTTCGTGTTGCCGCCGACGTAGTAGTAGTTGCCTGGATTGAACGCCTTTCCGGCGCCGTCGAGCCACGACTCCTGCGGCCTGAACCTGCCTTGCTGGAAGATCGCGCGCGCATCCCGAACCGCGTCGCTGTCCGCCAGCCGCTCGCCGCGCTCGAGAATGAGGATTTTGGCGCCTGAAGGGGCCAATCCCGCAGCGAAGGTCGCGCCGCCCATCCCCGATCCTACGACGGCGACGTCAACCCGCTCCTCGTCTCGCATCGTCTCCTCTGGGCGCAGGACCGCTTCCGCCGTCAGATCCGCCGCGTGGTGGACGGATCGAACAGGAGCGCCTTGTCGAGGTTGAAAGCGAATTTGTGCTTCTGCCCGACGCCGACGACAGTGTCGGCGCGCATCCGGGCGGTCAGCTCCTTTCCGGCGACATGGATGACGACAAACGTGTCCGAGCCCGCCGGTTCGACGATCTCGACGTCGGACTCGAAGGCGGCCACCGACCTCGCGTTGCGGTCGACGCTGTCAGGATCGTTCACCGCTTCCGGACGAATGCCGAAGATGACCGAGGTTCCGTCGGCGAGCTTGCTGGCGTCGGCGCTGGCCGGCGCCGGCAGGACGATCGGCGAATGATCCTTGCGCTCGAGCACAATCTTGGGGCTCCCGCCGTCGCGAGCGACCTTTCCTTCCAGGAGATTCATCGCCGGCGAGCCCATGAAATCGGCGACGAAGAGATTGGACGGCGAATTGTAGATCTCGCTCGGCGAGCCGACCTGCTGCAATTCGCCATCCTTCAAGACGGCGATCTTGGTTGCGAGCGTCATCGCCTCGATCTGGTCGTGCGTGACATAGACGATCGTGGTTCCGGTCTGCTGGTGGAGGCGCTTGATTTCGACCCGCATGTCGACGCGCAACTTCGCGTCGAGGTTGGACAGCGGCTCGTCGAACAGGAACACGCGGGGCTGACGCACCAGCGCCCGGCCCATCGCCACACGCTGGCGCTGGCCGCCCGACAGCTGGCTCGGCCGCCGCGCAAGCAGGTGCTCGATCTGCAGCGTCTTGGCGACGCCCGCTACCGCTTTCTCGCGTTCGGCCCTCGGAACGCCTCTCATTTCCATGCCGAAGGCAATGTTTTCGGCGACCGACATGTTTGGATAGAGCGCATAGGACTGGAACACCATGGCGATGTCCCGCTTCGATGGGTGCAGTTCGTTGACCCGCTGCCCTCCGATCCGGATCTCGCCGGAGCTTACGGATTCGAGTCCCGCGATCGTGTTGAGCAGAGTCGACTTGCCGCAGCCGGAAGGGCCGACCAGGACCAGAAATCCGCCCTTCTCGAGCGAAATGTCGATCCCTTTGAGGATCTCGAGCGAGCCGAACCGCTTGCGCAGCTCGCTGATTTCGAGAGCAGCCATAACTCTACCCTTTCACGGCGCCGGCCATCAGGCCGCGCACAAAATAGCGTCCCGCGAGAATGTAGACGATGAGCGTCGGGACCGCGGCGATGATCGCGGCGGCCATATTGACGTTGTATTCGATGACGCCGGTCGAGGTGTTGACGATGTTGTAGAGCGCGACCGTCATCGGGCTCGAGTCGCCGGCGGCGAAAGTCGACCCGAACAGGAAGTCGTTCCAGATGTTGGTGAACTGATAGATCACGGTGACGATGAAGATCGGCGCCGAATTCGGCAGCAGGATACGCCGGAAGATCTGGAAGAAGCTCGCTCCGTCGATCTGCGCCGCCTTGATGAGCTCGGTCGGAAACGTCTCATAGTAGTTGCGGAAGAAAAGGGTGGTGAAACCGAGGCCATAGACGACGTGGACGAGGACGAGATTGACCGTCGGGTTGCCGAAGCCGAACGAGTAGCCGGTCGCGTCAGTGAGCGCCTGCCCGATCTCGCCGAGCCTGCCGAGGATCGTCGCCATCGGGATGAGCACTGACTGGAACGGGATGAAGCAGGCGAACAGCATCATGCCGAACACGAGCTTATGGCCGGGGAAGCGCCATTTCGTCAGGACGTAGCCGTTGAGCGCGCCGAGAAGGGTCGAGATGAGCACGGCCGGCACGACCATCTTGACCGAGTTCCACACGTAGACCTTGATGCCCTCACAGGTGAGGCCGACGCAGGTCGTTCCCCATGCTTTTGTCCACGGCTCGAAGGTGAGGTCATGCGGGAAATAGAACATATTGCCGCCCGTCACCTCGTCGAGCGGCTTGAGCGAGGTCATCACCATCACGATAAGCGGCAGGAGGTAGACGATCGCGAAGAAGACGAGCAGCGCGTAGATGACGACGCGCGTCGTCATCGAATGGCGCGCGGGTTCGCGCGACGGCGCAGCGGCGAGAACGTCGGCGGCCGCGGTCATCAGCGCTTCTCCCTGAGCTCGGAATAGAGATAGGGGACCATGATCGCCGCAATCGTCATCAGCATGATCACCGCGCTGGCGGAGCCAACCGCCATCTGGTTGCGGGTGAAGGTGTAGGAATACATGAAGGTCGAGGGCAGCTCGGCCGCACCGCCCGGATTCTTGCCGGTGACCGAGAGGACAAGGTCGTAGGACTTGATCGCCATGTGGGTGAGGATGATCAGCGCCGACATGAAGACCGGACGTATGATCGGAATGATGATGCGCCGGTAGGTCGCGTAAGCCGAGGCGCCGTCGATCTGGGCGGCCTTGAGTATCTCGCCGTCGATCCCGCGCAGCGCCGCGAGAAACATCGCCATGACGAAACCCGATGTCTGCCAGATGCCGGCGATCGCGACGCAGTAGATCATCATCCGTGGATTGACGACCCAGTCGAAATGAAAGCTCGTCCAGCCGAGATCATGGACGGCCTTCTCCAGGCCGATGCGCGGATCGAGGAAAAGCTTCCAGGCCGTGCCGGTGACGATGAAGGAGAGGGCGAGCGGATAGAGATAAATCGGGCGCAGGATGCCTTCGCCGCGGATTTTCTGGTCGAGCAGGATCGCGAGCGCCAGTCCGAGCACGAGGCAGAAGATTACGTAGAGCCCGCCGAACAGTACCATGTTCACGAGGGCCGTGTACCAGTTCGACGGCGGATCGGTCTGGAACGTCCAGTTCCACAGTTTCGCGTAGTTCCCCCAGCCGATGAAATTGAAATTGCTGAAAGCCTTGGAGTTGGTGAACGAGATCAGCAGCGTCCACAGGTTGAAGCCATAGACGAAGAAGAGCACCAGCGCGAACGAGGGGGCGA
>Ga0335076_10004453_pt1 | contig 14166 bp, 12 predicted proteins | sample Lox_Sample_25_FD_206717 | JGI IMG/M metagenome (GOLD analysis project Ga0335076, IMG submission 206717) | Soil microbial communities from Loxahatchee National Wildlife Refuge, Florida, United States - Lox_Sample_2.5 | ecosystem: Environmental > Terrestrial > Soil > Wetlands | place: USA... | reverse complement strand
GACCTTGCCTTGCAGGTCGGCGATCTCGAGCTTCACGCCGGCCGCGGACGCGAGGCGCTCGAAGCCTATCGCGGCGCGCTTTCCGATTGCCACACGGAAGGGGACCGTATTCGCGGCCTGATCGGGGCCGCCGCCGCCAATCGGCTTCTCGCCAAGCTCGACGACGCCTTCGCGGCGTTGGCGGAAGCCGAGGCGCCGGCGCGCGAGGCCGCCGCCGACCGCGCGCTCGCCGAGATCCACTACCTGCGCGGCAATCTGCACTTTGCGCGCGGCGAAGTGGACTCGTGCCGAAATGAGCACTCGGCCGCGCTCGAGGCTGCGTCGCGGCTCAGTTCGCCCGAATGGCGGGCGCATGCGCTGAGCGGCCTTGCCGATGCGCAATATATGGATTGCCGCATGGCCACGGCGCTCGAACTGTTTTCGCAGTGCGTCGAGCTGAACGAGGCCGCCGGACTGACGCGCATCCTCACGGCGAATCTCGCCCTGATGGGCGCCTGCCGCGGCTATCTCTGCGCGTTTGACGCCGGGTTCGGCGACATGCGCCGAGGACTCGAGATCGCCCGCCGAATCGGCAATCGCAACGGGGAATTGCTTGCGCTGCTTTCGATCGGCGCCACGATGACGCTAGCTGGACGCTACCGGGAGGCCACTGACATCTCGGGTCCGGCGCTCGCGCAGGCGCGCGCGCTCAACGCGCGCCGCTTTGAGGCATCCGCCCTCGGCCTATGCGCCGAGCTTGCGCTCGTCCAAGGCGACCGCCGCGAGGCTCTGGCGTTCGTACGCGAGGCTCTCGCGGCATCGGAGGCGACAAGTCCCGGTTTCAGTGGGCCGTATTTTTATGGTCTCCTTGGGCTGATCGAGACGGGGCGCCCGGCTCGCCAAGCCGCTTTCGCCGCAGGCGAGGCTTTGCTCGCCAAGGGCGCCGTCGGTCACAACCACTTCGGGTTCCGGCGCTTCGCCATCGAGGCGGCGTTGCTGGCGAAGGCATGGGACGAAGCGGAAGCCCAGGCCGACGCGCTCGTCCGGCGGACGGCGGCGGAGCCGCTCCCTTACTCCGACCTGATCGTCGAACGCGGCCGCATCCTCGCCCGCATGGGCCGCGGGACGGCGCGCGACGAGGACGCCGCAAAGCTAGCCGCGCTTCGCGCCAAAGCCGCCGCCGCCGACTTCCGCATCGATGCGCTGGGGGACGCGCTGCGGGCAGGATAGATGGCGCATCGAATCCAATTCCAGAACAAATCTTGCACCCGAAACCTGCGTTCCGCGAAGACCGCTAGGTGCGAAAGCGGGCCTTTGGCCGCTGCATCCCTAACGTCCGCTTTGGGGTCGGAAGCAGCCAAAGCTGATTGAGTTTGACCCTAGAGCATGATCGGTGTCGTCGAATCGCCGTCGCTAAGACGTCAGCAACGACTCCTCCCGTCGCCATGCGATCTCGACATAGGCCGCGGAGCCGGAGCATGGATCGGGGCAAGATTGTGTTATGACGAACATGCTCCCTGTTCGAGCCATTTATTCCCCCTGTTCCGGTCAATAATCCTCGCTTGTCGGCAGCGTGAATTGTGGCGGCTGCTTCCGAGGAAAAATCCATGCAAAGAGCGCATGGCGGCGCCTTTCCGGCGTAATTGCGCCGCGATTCGCCGCTCGCGCCCGAGCGGCAATGTCGCCGCGGCTCCATCAAAAGAGAATCATGCCCTAGCCGCGCCGGCGGCTGCTACGATCCCGCGAAAGCCGCGCTGCGCGCCTGAACGGTCTCGGCGCGCGTTGTCGGATTGGGAATCATGTCGATGTCGTAAGGCGTCGACTCGTACACGGTCTTGACCCAGTTCGTGTAGATGTTCGCCGTATGCCGCCAGGAATTCGGAGCAGCGCGCGACGGGTCGTCGCCGGGGAAATAATGCTTCGGCAGCGGCCACGCCGGGTCGCTCGCCGAGTCGCGATGATACTCGACGCCCAGCGTGTCCGTCTCGTATTCCGGGTGGTTGAGGATGTAGACCCGGCGCGGGAAGAGGGCGCTGTTGTCGTCGAGCGGCTCGGATTCGACGAGCATGTTCGGCCCTGCCTCCTCCGAATCGGCGACGATCTCGAGCGCCGGGACTTTCACAATGTCCTCCCGCAGCGGGCTCTTCCAGCGCGAGACGGGCGCCGGGAACACGTCGGGGAAGCCGAACAGGAGCCCGGTCCTGTCCGACGTGAGACGGTGCTCGAACAGGCCAAACAGCTTTTGCTTCCCCTTGTAGCTGTTGATATCGTGGAAGAATTTCAGCGCCGCCTTGGCGCCCCAGCAGAGAAACAGGGAGGAGAAGGCGTTCGTCGTCGTCCATTGCAGGATGTCGGCGACCTCCGGCCAGAACGACTCCTGCTCGACCCTGTCCTTCAGCGCGTTGACCCCGGTGACGATGAAGCCGTCAAATTTCTTGTCGCTGATCTCGCTGAAGGCGCTGTAGAATTTGCGGATGTGCTCGGCCGGCGTGTTGCGCGTGTGCCGCCCGGCCGCGACGCCCCGCACATAAGAGTCCGTCGCGACGAAGCTCAAGTTCACCTGCAGCATCGTGTTGCCGAGCCAGAGAGCGAGCTGCCTTTCGGTCGAAATCTTGTCCGCCATAAGGTTGATGATGGCGATTTCGAGTGGGCGGATGTCCTGCCGCTCGGCGCGGCTGCGGTGAATCGCCAGCCGGCTCCCGAGCGAGGGCAGGAACGGATGGATTTCCTGACTGTGGATGATGACGGGCATGTCGAAGGCTCACTTCCCATACTGATTTAGGCGCGGAAGGACTTTGAAGGCAAGCAAATTGTTCGTTTCGTCAAACGTGGCGTCCGTTTCGAGGAACGATGGTTAAGCTGCCAGTCGACGGGAGGTTCTTCTCGCCGACGCTCTACGCCTCTCCGGCCGCCCGGCGCTGCTGGAGCAGCGCGCGATAGATTTCGTCGTCGCCGCACAGGCCCGCCATCCGTCCGAGCTGGTCTACAAGCACGATTGGATTGCCCGAGGCGCTGCGCAGCGCGATTGCCGAGCGCATCTTGAGGTCGATCGGCGCGACCACGACATCGACGCCATCGCGGCCGGCGGCCATCTCGCCGGTCGCGCCGTCCGCAATCGCGAGCGTGCCAGCCGCGCCGTCGAGCGTCACCCCTATCGGCCGGTCCTCGCTGTCGAGCTGCACCCGGACACGCCCGCTGCGGTCGAGCATCACCTCGTTCTCGCTTCGGCGCAAAGAGGCCGCAGGGGTCATCAGCGCGCCGCCGCGCAGGACGTTGAGCGGATTCATGTGTTTGACGAATTCCGCGACATAGGCGTCGGCAGGGCGCAGGAGAATGTCCTCCGCCGCCCCGCACTGGACGATCCGTCCGCCCTCGAGGATCGCGATCCGGTTGCCGATCTTCAAGGCTTCATCGAGATCGTGACTGACGAAAATGATCGTCTTCTTGAGGTCCTTCTGCAGCACGAGCAATTCGTCCTGCAGCTTGTCGCGGATCAGCGGGTCGAGTGCTGAGAACGGTTCGTCCATAAGCAAAATGTCGGCGTCGGTGGCGAACGCGCGCGCGAGCCCGACCCGCTGCTGCATCCCGCCGGAGAGCTCGTGTCCGAACTTGCCCGCCCATTGGGTGAGCCCTACCATGGCAAGTTTATCGGCGACGATCTTGTCGATTTGCTCCTTCGGCATGCGCCGAAGTTCGAGGCCGAAGGCCACGTTTTCCTTGACCGTGCGCCACGGCAGGAGCGCGAATTGCTGGAACACCATGGCGATGCGGCTCGTGCGCAGCACCCTGAGATCCTCTGCGCTGCAATGGGCTACGTCGATCGCGCCGTCGCCATGGCGGACAACAACCTTGCCGCGCGCGACCTTGTTGAGACCGTTGACCGCTCGCAGGATCGTGGATTTGCCCGATCCGGAGAGGCCCATCAGCACGCAAATCTCGCCCGGCTCGATCGCAAGGTCGACTCCGGCCGCGCCGAGAACGACTCCGGTCGCCTTGAGAATCTCGTCGCGCGTCGCTCCTTTGTCGACCAGCGCGAGCGCTTCCGCCTGCTTGTCTCCGAACACGATGTCGACATGGTCGAAAACAACCGCGGACATTGTTCACGCGTTTCCTTTTCGCTCGGGGTTGCGGAAGACCCGGTCGAGCACGATCGCAAGCAGCACGATCGAAACGCCCGCCTCGATGCCCATCGGAATGTTGACCGTTCCAAGCGCGCGCACCACCGGCACGCCGAGCCCTGCCGCGCCGACCAGAGCCGCGATGACGACCATCGACAGGCTCAGCATGATGCACTGGGTGACGCCGGCCATGATTGTCGGCAACGCGTAGGGCAATTCCACCTTCCACAGGAGCTGCCGCTTCGTCGCCCCGAACGCTTCGCCCGCTTCCTTGAGCGGGACTGGCGCCGAGGCGATGCCCAGATGGGTGAGCCTTATGGGCGCGGCGATGGCGAAGATGACGGTCGAGATGAGCCCTGGCGCTGCGCCGAGATGAAAGAGCACCAGCGTTGGAATCAGATAGACAAACGTCGGGAGCGTCTGCATGAGGTCGAGCAGCGGCCGCAGCACGGCGTAGAGCCAAGGCCGATGCGCCGAGGCCACGCCGACCGGCACGCCGATCACGACGCTCGTCAAGGTCGCGAAACCGACGAGCGAGATCGTCTCGACCGTCGCCTGCCAATAGCCGAGATTGGCGATGAATATGAATGCGATGACGACGAAGGCCGCGAGGCGCCATGACCGATGCAGCCAGTAGGCGAGGGCGGCGAGCGCGAAGACGACGACGAGAAAGGGAATGTGAAGCAGGATTGCGGTGAAGCCGTCGACCATGAAGTCGATCGCGGCCGTCACCGCGTCGAAGAACCCGGCGGCGTTGTCCTGCAGCCAGGTTATCCAGATCTTCACCCAGCGGCCGAGCGGAATTTTCGGCTCGGTGAACCAGCTTTCCAAGACAGCCCCTCCAGCCTAGGACCGGAGCGAGCGGAGCCCGAGGCTCATCCCCTCCGCGAGGCAAAGCGGAAGGGTAGGGGCTCGCTCGCTCACTGGCCGGTCAGAGGCCCAGGCTCTGTTTGACGGCGGCGAGTCCCGGCTTGCCGTCGAATGTCGTCACCCCGTCGAGCCAGGTCGCAAGCTGCGGCGGGTTGGTCTTCAGCCACTGCTGGGCCGCCTTGGGGCCCTCATCGCCGTCGGTCAGAATCTTGTTCATGACGAGGTTCTCGATGTCGACGGTGTAGACGAGGTTCTTGATCAGTCTCGCGGCGTTCGGGCACTCGTCGGCGAAGGCGGCCCGCTCGTTGGTGTAGACGATCGCGCCGCCGAAGTTCGGGCCGAAGCTGTCATCGCCGCCGGTCAGGTACTGGATCTTGAAGTTGACGTTCATCGGATGGGGCGCCCAGCCGAGGAACACGACATCCTCCTTGTGGCTCGTCGCCCGCTGCACTTCCGCGAGCATCCCCTGCTCGCTCGATTCGACGAGCTGGAAATCCTTCAGGCCAAACTTGTCGCCCTTGATCAGGTCGAGGACGAGCCGGTTCCCATCGTTGCCGGGTTCGATCCCGAAGATCTTGCCCTTCAGCGAATCCTTGAACTTCTGGATGTCGCCGAAGTCCTTGAGCCCCTTGTCATAGGTGTATTGCGGCACGGCCAAGGTGTATTTCGCGCCCTCCGGCAGGTTCGCGCCGATCACAACCACCGACTTGTCGTCGACATAGGGCTTGCGGTCGTTTTCCATCGACGGCTCCCAGTTGCCGAGGAAGACGTCTATGTCCTTATTCTTCATCGAGGCGTAGGTCACTGGAACCGAGAGCACGGTGGTCTTCGGCGTATAGCCGAGGCCTTTGAGGATTTCGCTGGCGATCGCTGTGGTCGCGGTGATGTCGGTCCATCCGACGTCAGAGAATTTGACCGTTTTGCAGCTTTCGGGATCGCCCGCCAGCGCCTGGCCTGCGCTCGCAAGCGCGATTGCGCCCGACAACACGAGAACTGCCGAGAACCTCATTGTCCTTCTCCCTGCTTGCGCGGTCCGCGCACGTCCGCCCCGGTTTCAATCGATTGACAGTATCGGCGGAGGCGACATTGGGTCAAATCGAAGAATTGGGTGAGGCCACGCCGCGAATCGTTTGAGCTTCCCCCAGTGAGCCGCTAGAAGCGCACCGCGCCTTGCTCTTTTCCGGAGCCCCGATGTCAGATCCCCTCAATGCGACCCCGCAGCAGCAGTCCGAGATCCTGATGCAGGCGCTGCCGCACATGCTGCGCTACGACGATGCGATCGTCGTGGTGAAGTACGGCGGCCATGCGATGGGGGATGAGGACAAGGCGCGCGACTTCGCCAAGGACATGGTGCTGCTCGAACAGTCCGGCATCAATCCGGTCGTGGTCCACGGCGGGGGGCCGCAGATCGGCTCGATGCTAAAAAAGCTTGGCATCGAATCGCACTTTTCCGGCGGCCTTCGGGTCACCGACAAGCCGACGATGGAGATCGTCGAGATGGTGCTCGCCGGGTCGATCAACAAGCAGATCGTCGGCTCGATCAACGCCGAGGGCGGGCGCGCCGTCGGCCTCTGCGGCAAGGACGGCAACATGGTCAGTGCGCGCAAGGTCCACCGTCCTCAGGCGCCCGGTGAGGATGTCGTCGATCTCGGCTTTGTCGGTGAGCCCGACAAGGTCGACGTGACCGTGCTCGAGCAGATTCTCGGGCGCGAGCTGATCCCAGTGCTCGCGCCAGTGGCGCAAGGCGCGGACGGCCAGACCTACAACGTCAACGCCGACACTTTCGCCGGCGCGGTCGCCGGCGCCCTTGGCGCCAAGCGTCTCCTGTTCCTGACCGACGTTTCGGGCGTGCTCGACAAGAGCGGCGCGCTTATCAAGGAACTTAGGGTCGACGACATCCGCTTTCTCATCGCCGACGGGACGATCACCGGCGGCATGATCCCCAAGGTCGAAACCTGCATCTATGCACTCGAGCGCGGCGTCGAGGGCGTGGTGATCCTCGACGGCAAAGTCCCGCACGCGGTCTTGATCGAGCTCTTGACCGACTATGGCGCAGGCACTTTGATCATGCGATAGCGAGCGTTCGAGGCGGAGCGGCTTCCTATGCGCATTCTGGCGATCGACACCTCCTGCGGAGCGGCGTCGGTCGCGGTCGCGGAAGGGGGCGTCGCCGAGCCGCTCGCGGTGATGAGCCGGCCGATGGCGCGGGGTCACGCCGATGTCCTCGCGCCGATGGTCGAAGAGGTCATGCGGGGGATCGACGGCGGCTTCGCATCTCTGTCGCGGATCGCGGTCGCCACTGGCCCCGGCTCCTTCACCGGCATACGCGTTGGCCTTGCGATGGCGCGGGCGATGGCAGTGGCGCTTGGGATTCCCGTCGTTGGGGTTTCGACATTGGCCGCCTTCGCCGCGCCGCTGCTCACCGCGCCGCGGCCCGGAATCATCGCCGCGGCGATCGACGCCCGTCACGGCTCGGTCTATTTCCAGTTATTCGAGCCGTCCGGCCGCCCGTTGGGGCCGCCGCGCTGCGACACCGCGCGCGAATGCGTGCGGGCGATCGGCGCGGGCCCGGCTTGGCTTGCCGGCGACGCCGTTGCACTCCTCGCCGGCGAGGCTCAGCGCGCCGGCCTTCCTTACGACCTCGGCGCCGCCGGCGACGCGCCGGACATCGTCGCCCTGGCGTGGATTGGCCTCGCCGTCGACCCGGCGACCAACCCTGCGCGCCCGATCTATGTGAAGGCGCCGGATGCGCGGCCAAACCAGGCCGAATCGATCGCCCGGGCGCCTGCCTGAGAACCCCGGCTTAAAGCCATGATCTTCGGCCTGCGCCGATCCTCCCCGCCTGTCATTCGTCCGCTGCGACGGAACAAGGCGGAGGCCTGCGCCCGCCTCCACGCCGAGGGCTTCGCCCACCCCTGGTCGATGGAGGAGGTCGCCGCCTTGATCGCCGGTTCGTCAACCCTCGCCGCAGCGGCGCTCGATCCCGCGAGCGGACGATTGCGCGGATTCGTGCTGGCGCGGCTGGCGGCAGACGAAGCGGAAATCCTCACCATCGCTGTCGAAACCGCCTCCCGGGGCAAGGGCGTCGGCCGGGCGCTGATCGGCGAGGCCATTCGCCAGGCGGCGAACGCGGGGGCAAAGGCCATGTTCCTCGAGGTCGGGAAGGACAACGCCCCGGCGCTCGCGCTGTACGAGCGCTTCGGCTTCGCCAAGGTCGGCGAGCGGGCCGGCTACTACCGCCGCGCCGACGGGACGCGGGCCGCCGCGGTCATCATGCGCAAGGCGCTCTGATGAACGGGCGGCTATTTTCCCCGGGACGGAAAGCGCCTACATTAGGGCGGGACCCGTCTGGAGCCTCTAATTGTCCGAGTCGATTGTGCTTGAAGACGCCCGCCGCAGCGCGAGCCCCGCGCGCGGCGAGGACGGACGGGCGTTCATCAAGTCGTTCGGATGCCAGATGAACGTCTACGACGCCGAGCGAATGGCGGACATCGCGGCCAATGAGGGCTACCGAGAGACTCAGGCGGTCGAGGACGCCGATCTCATCGTTCTCAATACCTGCCACATCCGCGAAAGGGCGTCGGAGAAGATCTATTCCGAGCTCGGCAAGCTGCGCGAGCTCAAGGACGAGCGCCGCCGGGCAGGGCGGCGAACGACGCTCGTCGTCGCCGGCTGCGTCGCCCAGGCGGAGGGCGCCGAAATCCTGCGCCGCCAACCAGCGGTCGATGTCGTGGTCGGCCCGCAGAGCTATCACCGCCTGCCCGAGCTTCTGCGCCAAGCGCGGCAGCGGCCGGGCGTGGTCGCCACCGACTTCCCGGCTGACGACAAGTTCACCCATCTTCCGCTCGCTGCGCAGGAAACGATCGCCAGGCGGGGCGTCGCAGCATTCGTGACGGTCCAGGAAGGCTGCGACAAGTTCTGCTCGTTCTGCGTCGTGCCGTATACTCGCGGCGCCGAGGCCTCGCGTCCTCTAAGCGAGGTCATCGGCGAAGTCGCGCGGCTCGCGGCGGCTGGGGTTCGCGAGGTCACGTTGCTCGGACAGAACGTCAACGCCTATCATGGGCAGGACGATGACGGCGTCGCAATCGGGCTCGCCGAACTCATCCGCGCCGCAGCCGCCGTGCCCGGGATCGCCCGTGTCCGCTATACGACCTCGCATCCTTGCGACATGAACCAGGAGCTGATCGAGGCTCATCGCGAGGTAGAGGCGCTTGCGCCCTATCTCCATCTGCCGGTGCAATCGGGATCGGACCGAGTGCTGAAGGCGATGAACAGGCGCCATCGCGTCGGCGACTATCTCGATATCGTGTGGCGTGCGCGCGTCGCGCGGCCGGACATCGCCCTCTCGTCCGACTTCATCGTCGGCTACCCCGGCGAGACGGAGGCCGATTTCGAGGCGACGCTCGCGCTCGTTCGCGCGGTCGGTTTCGCCTCTGCCTACGCCTTTAAATATTCCGGCCGCCCCGGAACCCCCGCCGCCGACGCTTCGGACCAGATCGACGCGCCGACGAAAGATGAGCGGCTCGCCCGGCTTCAGGCGCTGATCGAGGAGGAGCGTCAGGCCTTCAACCGGGCGACGGTCGGAAGGCGGCTCGAGGTTCTATTCGAGAAGCCGGGAAGACGCGCGGGCCAGGTCGTTGGCCGCTCGCCCTATATGCAGGCTGTGTTCGCGGATGGGCCGAAGTCATTGATCGGAGTCATGGCCGAAGTTGAAATTGTCAGCGCCGAGCCCCATTCGCTTCGCGCGCGCGTTGTCTCGCCAGCGTCGTAAACTTGGGATTCTAATGGCGTGCAGGATGATTCCAGGCCCCGAGAGGACACAAGGGAGAGAGCCGATTTGAAGCCGCAGGACAGTTCGCCGACGCGCATCGCCGCCGCCCCCGCCGTCAGCAACCCGACCCTCCGCGAGTCCAAACCGGCCGAAGTCGCCATCGCTTTCCCCGATAACGCCGCCGCTTCGGTGGTGTTCGGCCACTACGACCAGAATATCGCGCGGATCGAGCGCTCGCTCGGCGTTTCTGCTTACGCCAACGGCAACCAAGTTGTCATCAAGGGTCCGCGCGAGGCGAGCGAGCAGGCGCGCCGGGTGTTCGAGATGCTCTACGAGCGGGTGAAGCTCGGCCAGCCGGCAAGCGAGGGCGACGTCGAGGGCGTCATCGCCGAAAGCTCCTATCAGGGTCTCCTGTTCCCCGGCGACGACGGGTCGAAGGACACGTTCGGCATCGTCAAGACCCGCAAGCGCGGCGTGGTGCGCGCCCGCAGCGCAGCTCAGGACCATTATCTTGCAGCGCTGCGCAAGCACGAGCTGGTGTTCGCCGAAGGTCCCGCCGGCACCGGCAAGACCTGGCTTGCAGTCGGCCATGCCGTCTCGCTGCTCGAACAGGGTCTGGTCGAACGGCTGGTGCTGTCGCGTCCCGCGGTCGAGGCCGGCGAGCGGCTAGGCTTCCTGCCCGGCGACATGCGCGAGAAGGTCGATCCCTACCTGCGCCCGATCTATGATGCCCTCTACGATTTCATGGACGGACGGATGGTCGAGCGCGGCCTACAAACCGGCATGATCGAAATCGCGCCGCTCGCCTTCATGCGCGGACGGACGCTCAGCAAGGCCGCGATCCTGCTCGACGAGGCGCAGAACGCGACCGCGATGCAGATGAAGATGTTCCTGACCCGCCTTGGCGAAGGCTCGCGAATGATGGTCAACGGCGACCCGAGCCAGACCGACCTCGCGCCCGGACAGAAATCGGGATTGGGCGACGCGATCTCGCTTCTCAAGGCGATTCCGCGCATCGGTCATGTCCGCTTCACCCATGTCGACGTCGTGCGTCACGATCTGGTGCGCCAGATCGTCGAAGCCTATGAGCGGGTCGGCCGCGAGGGACAGCCGACCCAGCGGAGATGAAAGTCGCGCTCGACATCAGCGTTCCGTCGCGCCTATGGCGCGGCTTGCCTCAGGCGCGCGTGCTGGCGCGCCAGACTCTCGCCGCGGCGGCCGCCGAGAGCGGGCTGGAGGGCGCGGAGGTAAGCCTTTGCCTCGCCGACGACGCGCAGTTGCACGCGCTGAATTTGCGTTGGCGCGGCGTCGACAAGCCGACCAACGTCCTTTCTTTTCCCGCCGCGCCGCCCGGCCGCCTCGCAAAATCCGTCCCGCTGGGCGACATCGCGCTCGCCTACGAGACGCTCGCGCGCGAGGCGAGCGAGATCGGCGTTCCGCTCGCGGACCATTATCGCCATCTCGTCGCCCATGGATTTCTCCATCTCTTAGGCTACGATCACGAGACGGAAAAAGAGGCGAAGCGCATGGAGGCGCTCGAGACCAGGATCATGGCGCGGCTCGGGGCGGCGGACCCCTACTCGCGCGAAGTCGTCGACGGATGAGCGAGACGGAAGAGGGCGAACGGGAGTCGGACGCGCCGGCGCCGAGCAGTCCACGCGAGCAGCCGGCGGGTCTGTTCGACCGGGTGCGGGCGCTGTTCGGCCTCGCGCCGGCCTCGGCGCGCGACGACATCGAGGACGCGATCGAGGAGAGCGCGAGCGAGGAGTTCACGCCCCAGGAGCGCGCGATCCTCAAGAACGTGCTCGCGCTGCACGACGTCAGGGTCGCCGACGTGATGGTGCCGCGCGCCGACATCGTCTCGCTCGCGCTCGATACGCCATTGAGCGAGGTTCTCGACTGCTTCCGCACCGCCGGGCACTCGCGCCTCCCGGTGTATGACGAGACACTCGACGATCCGCGCGGCATGATCCACATCCGCGACTTCGTCGTCTTCCTCGCTTCCGATCCGCGCTTTGGGCTGACCAAGGGGCCGGCGCCGGCGGGCGGCGACGCGGGGACCGGACTCGACATGCCGCTTTCGGCGGCGCGGATCTTGAGGCCGGTTCTTTACGCCCCCCCGTCGATGCCGGCGCTCGATCTCCTCCTCAAGATGCAGGCCTCCCGTACCCATATGGCGCTCGTCATCGACGAGTACGGCGGGACAGACGGCCTAGTGTCGATCGAGGACGTGATGGAGGCGATCGTCGGCGACATCGAGGACGAGCACGACGAGGACGAGACCCCGGAACTGCATCCCTCCGGCGACGGCGGCTTCATCACTGAGGCGCGCGCGCCCCTCGACGTCGTCTCGCAGGCGGTCGGCTTCGATTTCGTTTCGCTCCCGGAAGCCGAGGGCGTCGACACGATCGGCGGCCTGGTCGCCGCCGCGGCTGGCCGGGTCCCCAACCGCGGCGAGATTCTGCGCGGCCCCGGCGAGTTCGAGTTCGAGGTCCTCGACGCCGACCCCCGTCGCCTCAAGCGCCTCAAGATCTGGCCGCTTTCGGCGCGGGGCTTAAAGCCGCCACCGGCGCCGGCCCCAGTCATGAAATCGCCCGACCTGGCCTGAAACAGCGCGGCGGCCGATCATCGAAGACGGTCGCCGTAACAAAGCTTGTATGATCACCGTATCTCGATCATGCTTCGCCTTGGCGTCCGCCGCAGCCGCGAACCCCTGATCGTAACTTTGCCCCGTTGTGGCGGCATGAATTGGCCGCTCGCCAGTCGACGCTGCTTCGGTTCCGTAGGTTGCGCCGTCCGAAATTCGCCGCGTTTTGCGGCGCGGTTTTTTGTCTGAAAGGTCGCGGGAGTAAGCACTTGGTTCAGCCTGAACACTACGACGTTCTTATCCTCGGCAGCGGAGGCGGCGGCAAGCTTACGGCCTGGCACATGGCGAAAACGGGATTGAAGACCGCCGTCGTCGAGCGCAAATGGATCGGCGGCTCGTGCCCCAACATCGCCTGCCTGCCGAGCAAGAACGAGATTCACAGCGCCTATGTCGTTCACTGCGCCCGGGTCGGCGCCGAGTACGGCGTAATGACCGGACCCGTCAAAGTCGACATGGCGAAGGTGGTGAGCCGGAAGCGCGCCATGGTGGAAAGGCTCATCGACGCGCACTTGAAGAACTACAAGGAAAGCGGCGCCGAGCTCATCATGGGGAGCGGGCGCTTCGTCGCGCCGAAGACGCTCGAGGTGAGCCTGAATGACGGCGGCGAGCGCACGCTCATTGGTGACAAGGTTTTCCTCAATGTGGGAACGCACGCGGCGATACCCAACGTTCCCGGCCTCGAGGCCGCGAAGCCGCTAACCCATATCGAGGCTCTCGATCTCGACCTGTTGCCGGCGCATCTGATCGTGATCGGCGGCGGCTATGCCGGCCTTGAACTGGCGCAGGCCAATCGTCGCTTCGGCGCCGAGGTGACAGTCGTCGAGGCCGCCCCTCACCTGATGGCCAGGGAGGACGCCGACGCCTCGCATGAGATCCGGCGGATTCTCGCGGGCGAAGGCATCCAGATCCATGTTCTGGCCGAGCTCCTCAAGGTGAGCGGCCAGTCTGGCGACGCGGTTGGCGTCGTCGTGCGCACGAGCGCGGGCGAGCAGATGATCGAAGGCAGCCACATCCTGGTTGCTGCCGGGCGCGTTCCGAACACCGCCGGGATCGGACTCGACAAGGCCGGCGTCGAACTCGACAGCCGCGGCTTTGTTCGCGCCAACGAGCGGCTCGAGACCAGCGCGCCCGACGTCTGGGCGCTCGGCGAATGCGCCGGCAGTCCGATGTTCACTCACATCTCCGAGGACGACTTTCGCATCGTTCGCGACAATCTGGCGGGGGGAAAGCGAAGCACGCGCGACCGACTGATTCCCTATTGCATGTTCACCGATCCGCCGCTCGCCCATGTCGGACTGAGCGAAGGCGAAGCGGAACGTCAGGGCGTCAAGGCGCGGGTCGCGAAGCTGCCGATCAAAGGCGTCCTCAGAGCGCTGGCGACCGGCGAGACCGAAGGCTTCATGAAGGCGCTCGTCAGCGGGAGCGACGACCGCATTCTCGGCTTCACCATGATTGGCGCAAACGCCGGCGAGGTGATGGCGGTGGTGCAGACGGCGATGATGGCGAACCTGCCCTATACGCGGCTGCGCGACGCCGACTATGCGCATCCGACCTTTTCGGAAGGGTTGAATTTCCTCTTCTCCAACGTCCAGCCCCGGCCGGGAGTTTGAAGACCAGGCAGACAATGCAAGACAAACGGTCGCGTCAGCGCCTGTTCCTGAGCCGGTCGCGGTGCGCGGCCTGCTTGGCGCGATTGCCGCAGATCGCCATGCTGCACCACCGCCGCGCCCGCCTCCTTGTGTGGTCGGCGAAGATCAGGGTGCAGCTTGCTCCTTCGCACG
>Ga0335076_10004451_pt1 | contig 14167 bp, 12 predicted proteins | sample Lox_Sample_25_FD_206717 | JGI IMG/M metagenome (GOLD analysis project Ga0335076, IMG submission 206717) | Soil microbial communities from Loxahatchee National Wildlife Refuge, Florida, United States - Lox_Sample_2.5 | ecosystem: Environmental > Terrestrial > Soil > Wetlands | place: USA... | reverse complement strand
GACCATTCATGGCGGGCCTCGCGGTCACGGTGATGGTCGGGATCGCGCTGCTGCTGGGCGGAGGCGCGCGCCTCGTCGGGGCCTTCATGGCCGACTCCTTCGGCGCAGGTGCGCTGATGTTCGCGTGGGGCCTGATCGTCGCGACGACGGGCTTCTACTTCGTGATCCGCCCCGGCATCGGGCTGGCGACCCTGACCCTGGTGGTCGCTATGGTCCTGTTCATGGACGGCGTCACGCGCGTCATCCTCTCTTTCAAGCTCAAGCCCGTCAAAGGCTGGGGCTGGATGCTGATGGGCGGCATCTTCAGCATCCTGTTCGCCTGCATGGTGGGGTGGGAGTTCCCGGCCTCGAGCCTTTGGGTCATCGGGACCCTGGTCGGCTTCAGCCTGCTGTTCAACGGCTTCACGACGATCACCCTGGCCGGCACGGCGCGCCAGGTCGCTGGCACCGTCGAGAAGGCCGCGTGAGGCACGGGCCTGGCGCGGCGGCGCGGGGGTGTGCCTGCTCGCGCTGGCCCCGAGCGTCCGAGGCGGTGCAGAGGGGAGGTACAGCCCGCCCTTGGGGCGGCCTGCAGAAGGCCGATCCGCATCCCTCGCGCCGGCCCGATCGTGTCGGGGGCATGATGCCCTTGCCCGGTGGCTGAGGCGGTGCGTGCCGCCTCAGCCGCCGAGGGCGATGACGAGGCCGACGAGGGAGACGCCGATCGCCAGCATGGCGACGCCGGAGCGCCAGGCTCCGAACCCCGCATAGTGGCCGAGGGCGGAGCCGTTCAGGAACAGCATGGTCAGGCCGATGCCTTGGGACACGTGCAGGGCGAAGGTCACGTCGGAGAGGAAGGCGAACGGCAGCGTGACCGGCAGCGTGCCCAGCACCACCAGCGAGAAGACGGCGAGGGCGCCCGCGAAGTCGCCGCGCGCGACCCGGGGGCGAGGAGCGTTGCGGGCGCCATCGGTGATCGCGGTGCGGATCCCCTCGAGGACGCTCGTGGGGAGAACGTCGGCGAGCCCTCCCGGCAGGTTCTCGGCCAGTATCCGTCGCCCCGCGTCGGCGTTCTTCGCCCCTCCGATCGCGCGCACCAACCGGTGGGCCCACCCCCGGTCGGCGACGCTGGTGATCACGTACATGACGGCGTCGACGATGCCCCACGCCAGGTTGCAGCCGACGGCCGCGTAGAGCAGCTCGTGGATGCCCTGCCCGCCTGCGCTCGCGACGCTAACCGTCCCGGTGAAGGTCAACGCCATGATGACCCCGAACACCAGCTCGGAGAAGCGGTCGGTCGGGTCGAGGACGTCCCCCGCGCGTGGTCTCGCGTCTTCGGCCTTGGCCATGCTCGCAGGAGAAGATACACCGCACGCGGGACGCCTTGGGCTATCTTGGGGGGCGTGAAGCGAGGGCAATCGGGGACCGCGCCCGAGGCCCCGGTCGATCGGAGGCTCCAGGCGCGAATCGCGCGATTGCTCGCGGCGCCGGAGACCGAAGGTGACAGGGCCCGAACGGTCGTCGGCACGTTCGCGCTCCATCTCCGGCCTGTGCGCGTCCCGAAGGCCGCGACCCGCTTCACTCACACGTTCGGCCTCGGGGGGATGTCGCTCGTGCTCCTCGGCCTCCTCGTCGTGACCGGCTCGCTGCTCATGTTCGGCTACACGCCGGTGCCGGGCGAGGCGTACGCGTCGATCGAGAGGCTGGAGTCGCAGGTCCTCTTCGGGGCCTTCGTGAGGTCCGTCCACCACTGGAGCGCGAACCTGCTCGTGCTCGTGGCCTTCCTGCACATGCTGCGGGTCTTCTTCACCGGCGGCTTCCTCGACGGGCGCGCGCTGAACTGGCTCGTCGGCGTCGTGCTCCTCGCCGCGGTCGCCGCCTCGAGCTTCACCGGGTACCTGCTGCCCTGGGACCAGCTCGCCTACTGGGCGGTCACGATCGTCACCGGGATGGCGGGGTACCTCCCGCTCGCGGGCGGAGCGCTCGCCAGTCTCCTGCGTGGCGGCCCCGAGATCGGCCCCGAGACGCTCGGGACCTACTACGCGCTCCACACGCAGTGGCTCCCCGCGCTGCTCCTCGCCTTTGCGCTCTTCCACTTCTGGCGCGTGCGACGGGCGGGCGGGGTCGTCGTGCCCCCGGACGCCGTCCGCGACGAGAGGGGCAAGCCCGAGCAGGTCCTGTTCCTGCCGCAGCTTCTCTGGCGCGAGACGGCCGTGGCGCTGCTGCTGCTCGCCGCGGTGTCGCTCTTCGGGGCGGTCGTTCGGGCCCCGCTCGGCCCGGCCGCCAACCCGGGCCTGTCGCTGAATCCCGCGAAGGCGCCGTGGTACTTCCTCGGCTTCCAGGAGCTTCTCGTCCACCTCCATCCGCTCTTCGCCGTCGTCGTGGTGCCGGCGCTGGCCGCCGTCGCACTCGTCGCGTTGCCGTACCTCGGCTTCGCGAAGGACGAGCCGCGCGGGGCGTGGTTTCTCTCGGAGAGCGGCCGGCGCACTGCACGGCTTGCCGCGGTGGTCGCCCTGGTGGCGACGCCTCTGCTCGTGGTGGCCGACGAGGCACTGCTCGGCGCCTCCGGAGCCTCGGCGGGCGGGGCCGCGGTCGTGACCCGGGGCGCTCTGCCCCTGGCCGCGCTGCTCGTCGTGTGCGTGGCCGGCTTCCGCCTCTTGCGGTCACGGCTCGGCGCGACGCGCCTCGAGGCGACGCAGGCGCTCTTCGCCTTCCTGGCGACCGCGTTCGTGGTCCTGACGTTGGCGGGGATCTGGTTCCGCGGTGCCGGAATGAGGCTGGTGTGGCCGTGGCGCGCGTGACCCGCGTGACGCCCGCGCCGCCCGCCGGGGCGTCGCAGCCGCGCCGCTCTTTTCTCGGCCTCGCGTGGCTCGGGATCGGCCTCGCGGCTCTCGGGGAGGCCGCGTGGATCTTCGCTTCGTTCCTGCAGCCGCGCCCGAAGGCACTGAAGGGCGGCAGCACCCTGGTGGTCGCCGGGCCCTCGGACGGGTTCGCCCCCGGCTCGGTGACGGCCTTCCCGGCGGGGAAGTTCTACCTCGTGCGGCTCCAGGACGGCGGCTTCCTCGCGCTCAACCGGCAGTGCACGCACCTTGGCTGCAGCGTGCCGTGGGACGAGGCTACCGGCCGGTTCGCCTGCCCGTGCCACGCGTCCGTGTTCGACCTGCGCGGCGACGTCCTCGCCCCGCCCGCGCCCCGCCCTCTCGACCTCTTCGCGGTGAGGATCGAGAACGGGATCGTCAAGGTCGACGTCTCGGCGCCGATCCGGCGCTCGGCCTTCGACCCGTCGCAGGTGACGAGGGGCTGAGCCGGTGACCGACGACCTCGCGCGCTGGAGAACCGCCGCCCTCGTCGGCGCCGCGCTGGTCGTCGCCTCCTGTCCGCTGTACCTGGCCCGCCGGTCGCTGCGTGCCCCCGTGGCGACGGGGGCAGTCACTGCCGAGGCGACCTTCGTCGGGCGCGCGGAGTGCGCCCGCTGCCACGCGAACGAGACGAAGGCCTGGACGGGGTCGCACCACGACAAGGCGATGACCGAGGCGACCGAGGCGACGGTGAGGGGCGACTTCTCCGGCATCACCTTCCAGGGCGACGGGATGAAGGCCCGCTTCTTCCGCGACGCCTCGAAGTTCCTGATCGAGACAGAGGGGCCGGACGGAAAGACGGCGGTCTTCCAGGTGGCCTACACGTTCGGCTGGGATCCGCTGCAGCAGTACCTGATCCGCTTCCCGGGCGGGCGCCTGCAGGCGTTCTCGCTGGCGTGGGACGTCCCGGGGAAGAGGTGGTTCTTCCTCTACCCCGGAAAAAAGATCCCGCGGTCCGACTGGCTTCACTGGACGCGCAACGCCCAGAACTGGAACGGCATGTGCGCCGAGTGCCACTCCACCAACCTGATCAAGGGGTTCGACCCGCAGACCGACAGCTACCAGACGACGTGGTCGGAGCTGGACGTCAGCTGCGAGGCGTGCCACGGCCCCGGCTCGCGACACGTGGCGTGGGCCGAGGTGCCGGCGATGGGGAGGGCGAGCCTCGACAACGCCGGCCTCGTGATGAAGGCCTCGGGGATCACGAACCGGCAGCTCGTCGAGCTGTGCGCCCCGTGCCACTCGCGACGGACGGAGCTGGGGGACTACGACCACCGCCGCTCGCAGCTGCTCGACAACCACCTGCCGGTCCTGCTCACCGAGGGGGTCTACTACCCGGACGGGCAGATCCAGGACGAGGACTTCGAGTACGGCTCGTTCGTCCAGAGCAAGATGTTCCGCATGGGCGTTCGCTGCACCGACTGCCACGACGCCCACACCCTGAAACTCCGCAAGGATGGCAACGGCGTCTGCCTCCAGTGCCACGCGGCCAACGCCTACGACGACGCCCGCCACCACTTCCACAAGAAACAGTGGAAGGGCCAGCCGAGTGCCGGCGCGCTCTGCGTCTCCTGCCACATGCCGAAGTCCCCGTTCATGGTCGTCCACTGGCGCGCCGACCACAGCATCCGGATCCCGCGGCCCGACCTGACGAGGGACATCGGCGTGCCCAACGCGTGCAGCCGCTGCCACGCGGACAAGCCGCTCTCGTGGGTCACGGGCGCCTACGACAAGTGGTACGGCACGGCGAGGAAGCCCCACTACGGGACCGTGATCGCGGCGGGGCGGCGGGTGGACCCGGCCGCGAAGCCCGACCTGCTGAGGCTCGCCGGCGACACGCTCTCGCCCACGATGGTGAGGGCCACCTCGCTGTCGCTGCTCGGCCGCTACGGCGGCGCCGACGTGATCGCCGCCTTCCGGCGCGCTCTCCTCGACGAGGAGCCGCTCATCAGGCGGACGGCCGTCGCCGAGGTCCCGATCGAGGACGAGGCGGAGCGCGCCGCCCGGCTCGCGCCGCTGCTCGCCGACCCCTATCGCGCGGTTCGCCTCGAAGCGGCCGCCCAGCTCGCCGGCACCTCGCCGGCGAGGCTGCGGCCCTACCAGCAGGACGCGCTCGCCACGGCGATCGCCGACTACGTGAAGGCGATGGAGTACTCGCTCGATTTCTCGTCCGCGGGCCACAACCTGGGGCTGCTCTACGAGCGCCTGGGCGACACGGCTCGCGCCGAGGAGTACTACCGGAGGGCGGTCGCCGTGGACGACCTCTGGTACCCGCCGAAGGTGAACCTGGCCCTCCTCCTGGCCCGGCAGGGGAAGAACGGGGAAGCCGAGAAGCTGCTCCGCGAGGTCCTCGCAGCGAACCCGCAAGAGGCCCAGGTCGCCTATTCCCTCGGCCTGCTCGTGGCCGAAACGGGAAACATGGAGGAAGCGGCCGCGCTGCTCGCCCGCGCCGCCGCGGGATTGCCTTCGTACACGCGCGCCGCCTACAACGCCGGGCTCGCCCTCTCCCGGGTCGGGCGCAACACGGAGGCGGAGCGGCTGCTGCGCCGCGCGGTCGAGTTGGACCCGTCCAGCTACGACGTCGTCTTCGCCCTGGGCGACTTCCTCCTGCGCCAGGGGCGACTGGCGGACGTTGGGCCCATCGCTGACCGGCTGGTTGCGATCGACCCCTCACGCCCGGAAGCCGGCCAACTCAGGAGTCTCGCCGGCGGCAAGCCCTCGCCCACGAGGTGAGAAGGGCGCCACGGTGGCGTGGAAGCGTGAGCCTTCCAAGCTGCCGGTTCTGAATGACCGGAGCCTTGGTCCCGTCGCTGATAAGCTTGCGGAACATCGCAGGCGTGACGTTGTCGGCCGGGGGAAGACGTCACGCGTCCCTTCGTAGCCGAGGACCGTCCTGTAAATGGCTGATGAACTGGGAATGGTCGAAGAGCAGCCCGAGGACACGGTAGTGCGATTGGTCGATTCCCACTGTCATATCGACATGCCGCAGTTCGACGCGGATCGCGATGCTGTCGTGGCCCGGGCGCGGGCGGCGGGGCTCGTCGAGATGCTGGTCGTGGGGGGAATCGACGAGGGCGCCGGCCACCGGCGCGCGCTGGACGTGGCCGAACGGTATGGCCTTCCCGCCACTGCCGGCGTTCACCCCCACGAGGCCCGGATCGCCGACGAGCGCGTGTACGACGAGCTGCGGGGCCTGGCCCGGGAGGGTCGGATCGTCGCGATCGGCGAGATCGGCCTCGACTTCCACTACGACCACTCGCCGCGGGACGCGCAGCGGGAGGCCTTCCGCCTCCAGATCCGCCTCGCCCGCGATGTCGGCCTGCCGATCGTCGTCCACACGCGCGAGGCGGACGACGAGACGGCGGACATCCTGGAGCAGGAGGGGGCGCGGGAGACGGGGGGCGTCGTCCACTGCTTCACTGGTGGCCTGGAGCTCGCCCGACGGGCGCTCGACCTCGGCTTCCTGATCTCGTTCTCCGGGATCGTGGCCTTCCCGAGGGCGGAGGTCGTCCAGCAGGTCGCGCGGGAGGTTCCCCCGGACCGCCTGCTCGTGGAGACCGACGCCCCCTATCTCGCTCCGCCGCCGCACCGGGGGAAGAGGAACGAGCCCGCGTTCGTGGTGGAGGTCGCACGGCGGGTGGCGGCCCTCCGGGAGACGACGCCGGAGGCCGTCTTCGACCTCTCCCGGCGCAACTACGCCCGCCTCTTTCGGCGCGCCCTGTGACGCGGCGCACGTTTGACAACGCGGCGCGAATCCGTCACCTTACCGCAGGCGTCGCCCCGGGCGACGCGAGCCCCCTGTCAGAGAAGAAACCCGCCATGGCCGACAGCTCGTTCGACATCGTGAGCAGTGTGGACCTCCAGGAGGTCAAGAACGCGATCGCCCAGGCCACGAAGGAGATCCAGACCCGCTACGACCTGAAGGCGAGCGGCTCGTCCGTCGACCTGCAGGGCGAGGAGATCCTCCTTGTCTCGTCCGACGAGTTCAAGCTCAAGGCGGTCAAGGACGTGCTGGAGGGCCGGCTCGTGAAGCGCAACGTGCCCCTGAAGGCCCTGACGTTCGGGACGGTGGAGCAGGCGCTCGGCGGCACGGTGCGGCAGCGGGTGACGCTGCAGAAGGGCATCCCGACCGACAAGGCCCGCGAGATCGTCAAGCTCGTCAAGGGGACGAAGCTCAAGGTGCAGGCGGCGATCCAGGGCGACCAGCTCCGGGTGAGCGGGAAGAGCAAGGACGACCTGCAGTCCGTCATGCGGGTCCTCAAGGGCCAGGACCTCGGCATCGACATGCAGTTCACGAACTACAGGTAGCCTTGGCCGCGGTGAACCCCCTCGGGCGGCCAGCCGTTCTCGGGCTGAAGGACATCGTGCGCCTCGTCGAGGACGACCTCGCCCGGGTCGAGGACGTCTTCCGGAGCCAGGTCCGCTCCGACGTGCGGCTCGTGGGGGAGATCGCCCGCTACATCCAGGAGGGCGGGGGCAAGCGCGTCCGCCCGGCGCTCCTCCTCCTCGCGAGCCGCCTCTGCGGCTACCGGGGCGAGCGGGCGGTCACCCTCGCCTCAACGGTCGAGTTCATCCACACCGCGAGCCTCCTCCACGACGACATCATCGACGAGGCCACGACCCGCCGCGGCCGCCGCAGCGTGAACAGCCGGTGGGGCAACGACATCACGGTGCTCCTCGGCGACTTCCTCTACACGAAGTCGATGGCGATGGCCCTGTCGCAGGACAACCTCCGCGTCCTGCGCCTCCTCTCGGACGTCACCCTGCGACTCATCGAGGGGGAGATCCTCGAGATCGAGAGGAACGGCGACCTCCGGGCGACTCCCGAGGACCACCTCGACACGATCCGCCGGAAGACGGCCGACCTCTTCGCCGCCTGCACCCGCATCGGCGCGATCCTCGGGGGCGTCGACGAGGGGCGCGAGGAGGCGCTCGCCCGCTACGGCCTCAACCTCGGCCTCTGCTTCCAGATGGTCGACGACCTCCTCGACTTCACGGCCGAGGAGACGACGCTCGGCAAGCCGGTGGCCAACGACCTGCGGGAGGGGAAGGTCACTCTGCCCATGATCTTCCTCATCCGCCGGGGCGGGAGGGCGGCCGCGGACAAGGTGAAGGCCGTCCTCGACGACCGCGCCTTCGCCCGCGTGACGCGCGACGAGCTCGTGCGGATGGCCCGGGAGTGCGGCGCCCTCGAGGAGGCGCGGGCGTTGGCCGAGCGCTACGCCGACCTCGCCCGCCGCGAGCTCCTCTCCTTCGACGACTCGCCCTATCGGGAAGCCCTCGAGGCCCTCCCCGGCTTCATCCTCGGCCGCGACCACTGACCTCCGGTCGGCGCCCCCGCCGATGACCACGCGAGAGACGGCCGGGAAGCGGATCGCGAGGCTGCGGGAGGAGATCCGCCGCCACGAGCACCTCTACTACGCCCTCGACCGGCCCGAGATCTCCGACCGGGCGTACGACGCCCTCGAGCGCGAGCTGCGCGACCTCGAGGCGCAGTTCCCCGACCTCGTCACCCCGGACAGCCCCACCCAGCGGGTGGGGGAGAAGCCCTCCGAGGAGTTCCCGACCTTCGTCCACCGCGCGCCGATGCTGAGCCTCGACAACACCTACTCGGAGGCGGAGCTGCGGGAGTTCGAGGAGCGGATCTTCCGGGTGGTCGGGAGGCGGGAGATCGCCTACACCGCCGAGCTCAAGATCGACGGGCTCTCGATGGCCCTCCACTACGAGGAGGGAAGGCTCGTGCGGGCGGTGACGCGGGGCGACGGGGTGCGGGGAGACGACGTCACGCCCAACGCGCGGGCCATCCGGGCGATCCCGCTCGTCCTGCGGGGCGACGACGTGCCGGGAGAGCTCGAAGCGCGCGGGGAGGTGTACCTGCCCCGGACCCGCTTCGAGGCGATCAACCGCGAGCGGGAGGAGGCGGAGGAGGAGCCCTTCGCCAACCCGAGGAACGCGGCGGCGGGCACGATGAAGAGCCTGGACGCCCGGGTCGTGGCGTCGCGCGGGCTCGACGTCTTCCTCTACTCGATCGCCCACCTGAAGGGGAAGGCCCCCCGAGGCCAGTGGGAGGCCCTCGAGAGGCTGCGCTCGTGGGGCCTGCGGACGAACCCGACCTCGCGGCGCTGCCGGGGGCTCGAGGAGGTGCTGGCCTTCGTCGGGCAGTGGAGGGACGCGCGCGAGGGCCTGGAGTACGAGATCGACGGCGTGGTGGTGAAGGTCGACGACTTCGGCCTGCAGGAGGAGCTGGGCTTCACGTCCAAGTTCCCGCGCTGGGCAATTGCGTACAAGTATCCGGCGGCACAGGCGGCCACGGTGGTCGAGGCGATCGAGGTGCAGGTGGGCCGCACGGGCAAGCTCACCCCGGTCGCGCATCTCGCCCCGGTGGCCTTGGCCGGAGCCACGGTCAGCCGGGCCACCCTCCACAACGAGGAGGAGATCGCCCGGAAGGACGTGCGGGTTGGAGACACCGTCCTCATCGAGCGGGGTGGGGAGGTGATCCCCAAGGTCGTTCAGGTGGTCGCGGACAAGCGGCCGAAGGCGGCTCGCGCCTGGACCCCGCCCGAGCGGTGCCCGGTGTGCGGGACCCCGGCCGTGAAGCCGGAGGGCGAGGTCGATCGCCGCTGCCCGAACTCCTCCTGTCCGGCCCAGATCGAGGAGCGGCTCAAGCACTTCGCGCGCCGCGAGGCCATGGACATCGAGGGGCTCGGCGACGTGGTCGTCCACGAGCTCCTGGAGCGGCGTCTCGTCCGCGACTTCGCCGATCTCTACGCCTTGCGCTTCGAGGACCTCGCCCCGCTCTTCGCCCCCAAGGCGAAGAAGGGGGAGTCGCTGGGGGCGAAGAACCTCCTGGCCGCGATCGCCGCGAGCCGCTCCCGAGAGCTGCGGCGGCTGCTCTTCGGCCTCGGCATCCGTTTCGTGGGCGAGCGGGCGGCCATGCTCCTCGCGCGTCGGTTCCGCAGCCTCGACGCGCTCGCGGAGGCGAGCGCGGAGGCGATCGACGACATCTACGAGATCGGCCCCGCGGTTGCCGAATCGGTCCACCAGTGGTTCCGAGACCCGGCCAACCGCCGTCTCCTGGAGCGGCTGAAGGAGGCCGGCCTGCGGGTCGAGGACGGCGACGCGGGGCCGGGCTCGATCGCCTTCCAGGGGATGCAGTTCGTCCTCACCGGGACCCTCGACACGATGACCCGTGACGAAGCGAAGGAGGCCATCGAGGGCCGCGGGGGGCGGGTGACGTCGTCGGTGTCGAAGAAGACCTCGGTCGTGGTGGCGGGTCGGGAGGCCGGCTCCAAGCTGGACAAGGCGAAGGAGCTCGGCGTGAGGACGATCGACGAGTCCGCCTTCCGCGAGATGCTCGGATGACCGCTATACTTTCCTGATGACTCGCGCCGCCTCGGTGGCGGGCCTGGCCCTCGCCGCCCTCCTTGCCGGGGCGCTCGGCTACCTGGCGGGGGGCGGAGGCCGCGTGAGCGCCCCCGCGGCGCCGCTCGGCTTCGGCGGCGCGCCGTCGTCCTTCGCCGACGTGGTGGCGCGGGTGAACCCCGCCGTGGTCCACGTGGACGTGATCGAGGACGGGCGCGAGAACCCCCACGAGGGCGTCCTGGACGCTCCTCCGCTCGAAGTCCCGCGGCGCGGCGAGGGGTCGGGCTTCGTGATCGACCCCGACGGCTACATCCTCACCAACCACCATCTCGTTCCGGGGCCGGGGCGGATCCGGGTGCGCCTCGCGGACAAGCGGGAGCTCAAGGCGCGCCGCGTGGGCGCGGACCCGAACACCGACCTCGCCCTGCTCAAGGTCGAGGCGAAGGGCCTGCCCACGGTGAAGCTCGGCGACTCCGACCGGCTGCGGGTCGGCGACTGGGTGTGCGCCATCGGCAACCCGCTGGAGTTCGACCACACGGTCACGGTGGGCGTCGTGTCGTCGAAGGGCCGGAAGATCTTCAACCAGTCCTTCGACGCCTACATCCAGACCGACGCCGCCATCAACCCCGGCAGCTCCGGGGGACCGCTCGTCGACGCGGCGGGGGAGGCGGTCGGCATCAGCGCCGCCGTGAGCAGCGAGGCCCAGGGGATCGGCTTCGCGGTGCCCGTGAACGTCGCCCGGGCCGTGCTGGCCCAGCTCCGCGACCACGGACAGGTGCACCGCGGCTACCTCGGGATCCAGCTCCACGAGCTCGACCCCGACCTCGCCCGGATGAGCGGCCTCCGCGACCCGCGGGGCGTCCTCGTGGTCGACGTCGTGGACGGCGAGGCGGCGGCCGAAGCGGGCCTGCGCCGCTGGGACGTCATCACCGCCGTGTCGGGCTCGCCGGTCGCGGACGGGGACACGCTCGTGCGCACCATCTCCGCTCTGCGGCCGGGGACCGAGGTGAGGCTGGGGGTGGTGCGCGACGGCCAGCCGGTCACGGTGGCGGCCCGGCTCGGGGAGCGGGGCTTCGACGACGAGGCGGAGCCCGCGGCCGCGAAGCCCGCCCCCTCGCCGGCGCCCAAGGGCGACGCGCTCGGCCTCTCCGTGGGGACCCTTCCCGTGGCGAAGCGGGCCGAGCTGCGCGTCCCCCACGACCGGCTGGGCGTCGTGATCCGCGAGGTCCTCGGCGCCGACCCGGGCACCGACGCCCTCGAGGAGGGCGACCTGGTCGTGGAGGTGAACCGCCGGCCCACCCCCGACGTGGCCGCCTATCGCCGTGCCATCTCCGCCCTCGCCGCGGGAGAGGCGGCCTGGCTCTACGTGTTCCGACCGCGCCAGCACAGCTCTTTCCTGACCCGGGTGGAGGTGGAGAGGCGCCCGTGAAGCCCAGGGTCCTCATCGTCGACGACGAGGACGCGGTCCGCTCCTCGCTGAAGATGATCTTCGAGTACGCGGGGTACGAGGTCCTCCTCGCCGCGAACGGCCCCGTCGGCCTGAAGCTCGCCGAGCAGGAGGCGCCCGACCTCGTCTTCCTCGACATCAAGATGCCGCAGATGGACGGCCTCGAGGTGCTGAAGCTGCTGAAGGAGCGGGACGGCTCGCCCCCGGTCGTGATCCTCTCCGGTCACGGGACGGTCCGGACCGCCGTCGAGGCGGTGAAGCTCGGCGCGTTCGACTTCATCGAGAAGCCCCCCGAGAGCGAGCGCATCCTCATCGCGGCCCGGAACGCGCTCGGGCAGCGGAAGCTCGTGGAGGAGAACCGGCGGCTGAAGCTCGTCTTCGACGACCGCCACCACATGGTGGGACGGAGCCCCGCCCTGGAGAAGGTCTGGGAGGCGGTGCGGCGCGCCGCGCCCACGAGCGCCACCGTGCTCATCACGGGCGAGAGCGGGGTGGGCAAGGAGCTCGTGGCCCGCGCCATCCACCGCAACTCGAACCGCGCCGACGAGGCCTTCGTGCAGGTGAACTGCGCGGCCATCCCGGAGGAGCTCATCGAGAGCGAGCTCTTCGGCCACGAGAAGGGCTCCTTCACCGGGGCGACCGAGAAGCAGATCGGGAAGTTCGAGCTCGCCCACAAGGGCACCATCTTCCTCGACGAGGTGGGCGACATGAGCTTCCGCACCCAGGCCAAGGTGCTCCGGGTGCTCCAGGAGGGCGAGGTCGAGCGGATCGGGTCCCAGAAGACGATCCAGGTGGACGTGCGGGTGATCGCCGCCACCAACAAGGACCTCGAGGCCGAGATCGAGAAGGGGCGCTTCCGCGAGGACCTCTTCTTCCGGCTCTCCGTGGTCCCGATCCGGGTGCCTTCCCTGCGCGAGCGGCCGGAGGACGTGCCGCCGCTCGTCGAGCACTTCGTGAAGCAGTTCCGGGCCGAGAACAACGTGCGACCTCGGGGCTTCTCGGCCTCCGCGGTCGAGGCGCTCGCCCGCCACCCGTGGCGGGGCAACGTGCGCGAGCTCAAGAACGCGGTGGAGCGCCTCCTCATCATGGTCGAGGACGACGAGGTCGGTCCGGAGCGTCTCGGGGAGGCGTTGCGCCGCCCGGCCGAGGAGGGCGGGACGGCCGGAGGCTCGGCCACCCTTCGGGACTTCAAGGAGGGCGCGGAGAGGGCCTTCCTGGTGCAGAAGCTCCGCGAGAACGCCTGGAACATCTCGGCCACCGCAGCCTCGATCGGCACCCCGCGCTCGAACCTCTACAAGAAGCTCGAGGCCTACGGGATCAGCCAGGACAAGGACGGGTAGGAGAGTCGCATCGTGTGACACGAGGGCCCGTGCGCGGCCGGCGTCGAGCGCCTACGGCTCCGCCGGGCCGAGCCGCACGTCGACCGCGGCCGTGGCTCCCGGGCCGGCGGCGACGCGCGCCTTGCCGGAGAGCATTTCCTTGAAGACCTGGAGCTGCACCTCACCGGCGGGCGCGGCCATCTCGATCACGCCCGCCGCGTCGCTTTCGTTGGCGATGCCGAAGAGCACTGCGGAGTGAAGCCCGGGGCGACGACGGCGAGCACGTGGCGTCCCACCGGCACCTGAGCGACCCTGAACCGGCCGTCGTCCCCGGTGAGCGACTTCCAGATCTCGGCCACCGTCGGCGGCGCAGACTGGCCGTTACTCGCCCGGCTGCAATCCGAGGACCTCGAAACGTCCCTGTGTGTCGGTCCCTTCCGGACGTCCCTCAGGCCGGAAGCCCCAGCCCGCCGACCCAGGCGCCCGGCGTGAGCCGGACATGCAACGGCTTTCCCGGCTGTAGAGCCTTCAGCTCCAGCGGTGCGAAGTGAGGGCCTCGACGCGGACGTCCACCGGCCCCGAGGAGGCGGGCGCGAGGTGGAAGGTGCCGGTGTCGTCGGTGCGAGCCGAAAGCGGAGGGTCGCCCGCGTGTCGCATCGAGCGCGCGAGGACGAGCGCACCCACGATCGGCCTGCCGGCAGGGTCGGTGACGGTGCCAGTCAGGGCCGATGGGGTCTCTGCCTGCGCCCTCGGTCTCTCGGCTGAAGCGGACGCGACGAGCCACAGGACGCAAGCGGCCAGCGTGCCCATCAGCCCCTCCTCGCGGGATGGACGAGGACTGCTTCCCGCGCGCAAGACCTCAGGCGACGGCAGACGCCACCGTACACCTCCCCGGCGGCGAAGCCTCGTCGTGGCAACAGGCGAGAATCGAGGGGAGGTGGCCGAGATCGTCGGCGTGGTGGGAGATGGCACGACGGCGGCGCCACTCCCGCGGCCTCGCGGTGATCGATCCGGGAGAAGGACGGGTTGGAGCTGACGCCGTCGCTCGTGGCACGTGGCAGCGGGAGGTCAGGCCATCGAGGCCGGTCGACCGATGCCGGCCGGCGCCTTCACACCCGTGACGTGCGGCTCGTCCCGGGACGCAGCAGCGGCGTCATCCAGCCCACGAGGCCGGCGGCGAAGGCCGGGAGGCCGAGCGCGGC
>Ga0335076_10004450_pt1 | contig 14168 bp, 8 predicted proteins | sample Lox_Sample_25_FD_206717 | JGI IMG/M metagenome (GOLD analysis project Ga0335076, IMG submission 206717) | Soil microbial communities from Loxahatchee National Wildlife Refuge, Florida, United States - Lox_Sample_2.5 | ecosystem: Environmental > Terrestrial > Soil > Wetlands | place: USA: Florida... | reverse complement strand
TGCATTTTCTGCAAAGCGTCCCTTACGCACTGAAAAACATCCGCTGGCTGCTGCACAACATCACTCTGCCGGTTGCGTTGCCGACCTTGATGGAGGCATTCCACAGCATGCTGGCCTCCGAGAAACTGCAGGGGCTCGCATCAGATGCCGACAACCTGGTCGTACGGATCTTCAGCTTCTCGTTTCACCGCGGACTGCCGCGTGATGAGAGCGGCAATGGCGGAGGATTTATTTTCGATGGACGCAGCTTACCGAATCCCGGCCGGGAAGAGCGGTTCAAATCGCTGACCGGCAAAGATGCCCCCGTCATCGACTACCTCAACCAGCAGGAAAGCGTGCATCAATTCCTGGCCAGTGTCATGTCGCTCGTCGATGCCAGCGTGAATAGCTATCAGAGCCGCGGATTCAAGAACCTGATGGTTTCTTTCGGCTGCACGGGCGGCCAGCATCGCTCCGTCTATCTGGCCGAGCAACTGGCGAAGCATCTGCGCGGCCGCGGTGGGGTCGAGGTGATTGTCCATCACCGCGAGTTGGAGAAGATAGAGACTGAGAAAGCCGACGCTGGGACGGCTGGCCGATGAAGGCGATGGTTCTGGCAGCAGGCCTTGGCACGCGCCTGCGACCCCTCACCAATGATCGTCCCAAGGCTCTGGTCGAAGTTGGTGGCAGAACGTTGCTGGAGATTACGCTGCGGCGCCTGAGGGAGTTTGGGGTCGGAGAAGTTATCGTCAACGTCCATCACTTCGCCGACCTCGTGGTCGATTATCTCCGGCGCAATCAGAATTTCGGTATGCGGATTGAGATTTCGCGGGAAGATGTGTTGCTAGACACCGGCGGAGGGCTGAAAAAAGCCGCGTGGTTTTTTGAAGAAAGTGGGAGCGACGAACCTTTCATCCTGCACAATGTGGACGTGATCAGTACCATCGATCTCGATCAGATGCTACGGAGGCACCGGGATCATAAGGCGCTTGCGATTTTGGCAGTACAAGATCGACTGACATCGCGATATTTGCTCTTTGATGAGCAGGATCGTTTGGTCGGAAGAAAAGCGGGGAGCGATCAATCGCAAGAAATTGTGCGTGCGTCGCGGGAAACTAAATCGCGCGCTTTTTCGGGCATTCATGTGATCTCTCCGCGGCTGCTGCCGAGAATTTCGGAAGACGGAATCTTTTCCATCATTACGACATATCTGAGGCTCGCCGGTGAGGGAGAAAAGATTGTTGGCTTCCCTGCAGATCGGTACTATTGGCGAGATCTCGGCAAGCCGGAGAGCGTGCGCGAGGCGGCCAACGATATTGACATGCAGTTACTAAGAGTCTGAATCGGAAGTGATTTTGTGGCGCGGAGACTCATGTCCGCGCCACAAGGAGCGAGTTTCCACTTGCAGCAAGTGCCCGTCTTCGATACCATCGGTGCACCCTTGGAAACGGCTATGAACACCCGTGATCTACACCGAATTAGCGTAGGCGTCCGCAGGGTACGAGTTACCGTACCCGTTCCGGTGTGGAGGGAAGCTGTGAGCTGAGGCAAAAGGAAATCTAAAGGCTCCCGAATCCCGCCCCGCCAGAGACGCTGGCTCGGTGGGTTTTGTTTTTTTGGGCGCAGCGCCTGAAGGTGCGATCATTTCGGAGTCGCATCGGCGCGGCTGAAGCCGCGCCCTGATACGAACCGTCGGTTGCAGGCTGAGTTGGCGCGCCAGCGGCGTGGCGGCCGTGGTCTGATACGAATCTTTTGTTGTCGGAACGTTTGGGGTTGTGAGGACTGGTATGACAGACAAAACTGCGAACAAGAATATGACTGGCGCGGGCATTCTGTGGGAGTGCATCGAACGCGAGGGCGTCAAACACGTTTTCGGATATCCCGGCGGAGCAATCCTTCCTGCCTATGACGCTCTCAAGCACAGCAAGATTCACCACATCCTGGTGCGTCACGAGCAAGGTGCGACGCATATGGCGGATGGCTACGCGCGGGCGAGCGGGCAGGTGGGAGTTGCAGTCGCGACTTCTGGACCCGGCGCCACCAACATGGTGACTGGCATTGCCACTGCCATGCTCGATTCGTCGCCCATTGTCTGCATCACCGGACAGGTTGGCAGCAAGCTGATTGGCTCCGACGCGTTCCAGGAGACCGATATCACCGGCGTTACGCTTCCCATCACGAAGCACAATTATCTGGTCACGCACGCCAGCGAAGTGGCTCGAACTGTTCGCGAAGCATTTTATGTCGCGCGTTCCGGGCGTCCTGGGCCAGTATTGGTCGACATCACCAAAGATGCGCAACAGACCAGCTGTGTATTTGATTGGGAAGCGGCCAAGCCGCAGCTGCCGGGATACCGGCCTGATCTCTCCCCCGCGCCCAAGGAATACGAGCAGGCGCTGGATTTGATTCATCATGCCAAGCGGCCGGTGATCCTTGCCGGGCACGGCATCATCATTTCGGGGGCGATGCGCGAGGTGCGCGACTTCGCCGAGCGAGCCGGGATTCCCGTCGCGCTCACGTTGCTCGGAATTGGCGCTTTTCCAGCCGCTCATCCTCTCAATCTCGGCATGATGGGAATGCATGGCGAAGCCTGGGTGAATCACACCATTCAGGAAGCCGATCTGCTGCTCGCTTTCGGCATGCGCTTCGACGATCGGGTCACGGGTAATCTCAAGACCTATGCGCCCAATGCCAAGAAGATTCACATCGAGATCGATCCGGCGGAGATCAACAAGAATGTGAAGGTGGATGTGCCCCTGGTCGGCGATCTGCGGGAAGTGTTGCACGAGTTGCTACCGCGGGTGGAATCGATCGATCGCAGCGAATGGCTCGACTGTATCGACAAACTCAAAGGTGACTCCGCCGTACGAGACATTCAGAATCTGCCCGACAGCGGACATCTTTATGCAGCGCATGTGATCAATGATCTGTGGCGCGAGACGCGCGAAGGCGACACGGTCGTTGTCACCGATGTGGGCCAGCATCAGATGTGGGAGGCGCAATACTACAAGCATGAGAAGGAGCGCAGCTTGATTACGTCGGGCGGCCTCGGCACCATGGGATTCGCCCTGCCCGCAGCCATTGGCGCGAAAGTTGCGCGCCCGGAAGCCGACGTCTGGGTGGTTGTCGGCGATGGGGGTTTCCAGATGACGATGTCGGAACTCGCCACCATCGTTCAGGAAAACCTGAAAGTGAATATCGCGATCATCAACAACGGATACCTGGGGATGGTTCGCCAGTGGCAGGAGTTTTTCTACGATCGTAACTACGCGGCAACGCCGCTGCTAAATCCCGACTTCGCGAAACTCGGCGAAGCGTATGGCATTCACAGCCTGACGGTGACTGAGCGCGCTCAGGTCGTACCATCGGTGCGCGAGGCAAGTCGGCATGATGGTCCCGTGCTGATCAACTTCCGCGTGGAGCAGGAAGATTCGGTTTACCCCATGGTGGCGGCCGGGGCTTCGTTGCACGAAATGATCCGGCGCCCGAGCAAGATCGTAGAAACTGCTGCGGACGAATAGGAAACTATGCTCAATACATACGTTGTTTACGTGGAAAATAAACCGGGCGTTCTGACGCGGGTGGCGTCACTATTCCGGCGGCGCGCGTTCAATATTGATTCGCTGACTGTCGGCCGAACGGAAAAGGCGGAAGTATCGCGCATGACGATTACGGTCGACGCCGACCACGACCAGGCTCGACGCATCGAGGCGAACCTGTACAAGTTGGTGAACGTCTTGCTGGTTGAAAATATTACCCACGAGCCGGCGATCATTCGCGATCTCGCGATGATCAAAGTGGCGGCTACCCATGAGGCCCGTTCTCATGTGCTCGAATTGGCCAGTGTTTTTCGCGCCCGCGTGGTTGATGTGGCGCCGGAATCGCTGACCATCGAAATCACCGGCGCGGAAGACAAAATCGACGGTCTTCTTGAGGTGTTGCGGCCTTACGGTGTCCTCGAAATGGTGCGGACGGGTATCGTAGCCATGCGCCGCGGCAAGTCCTCGGGCATCCAGACTGCGAGTCTCAACGGAGAACCCGACGTTACCCAAGAGGACATCTCCCAGTCGGTATAAACACCGAAGAATCAAAAACCTGAGGCCGGGAGCTGCAAAAGCTGCTTCCCTGGTTGGGCTTGGCAAGTTACCGAAGTTTTGCCATTTCCGCCCAAATCATTGTTTCTAAATGGCTTACCTGTTATTTGTGATTATGGCTGGCCGCAGTGTCCAGCCGCCGTATGCAATTCGAAACCGGCATCGCTACGGGTTTGCCTACGCCTTCGCGGACGTGGGGAAGCTTGTCCATCGCCGCAAAGCTATTCATCAGCCTGACCATCCTGGCTGGGACGGCGATTCTCGTTTACGGCGGCATTCATCAAAGCAGCAACAACATTGCTGAGTTCATCTGTTATCTCGGCATCGCCATTCTTGCGTCCCGGCTCAAGGTCAGCTTGCCCGGAATCACCGGAACGCTGTCGGTAAATTTCCTTTTCATTCTCATCGGGGTTCTGGAACTCAGCTTCACGGAAACCCTGATTCTCGGCGCCGTCGCGATGCTCGCTCAGTGTCTCTATCCTGAGCGGCCCAATGCGATTCAGGTAACGTTCAACATCTGCGCAGGTGCGGTTTCCACGGCGCTTGCTTATCTTGTCTTTCACCATCCGCTGGCCAATGTGCTGATCGACAGCAGTCCGATTTTGCTTGGACTGTCGGCCACCGTTTACTTTGTCGCGAACGCCGGATCGATCGCCACCGTCATCTCGCTTACGGAGCGGCGTCCACTCACGCGCATTCTGGTTGACTGCTACTTCTGGTCGTTCCCGTACTACCTGGTGGGCGCGGGCGTAGCCGGATGTATCGTTTGGCTCAATCGCGCCTTCAACTGGGAGACGTCGTTACTGCTGGTTCCGGTTGTCTATCTGATCTACCGCTCTTACCGGCTCTATCTCGGCAAGCTGGAAGACGAGAAGCGCCACGTCGAGGAAATGGCGAATCTGCACCTTCGCACCATCGAAGCCCTGGCGCTGGCCATTGAAGCCAAAGATCACACGACACACGAACACTTGCAGCGCGTCCGCATCTACGCCATTGAAGTTGCGAAAGATCTCGGCGTCGAAGGTCCGGACCTCGAGGCCCTGCACGCCGCGGCGCTTTTGCACGATATCGGCAAGTTGGCCGTACCGGAACACATCATCTCGAAGCCTGGACGCCTGACTCCGGAAGAGTTCGAGAAGATGAAGATTCACACTCTTGTAGGTGCGGAGATCCTCGAGCGCGTACGTTTCCCGTATCCGGTCGTGCCGATTGTGCGGGCGCACCACGAGAAATGGGACGGTTCGGGATATCCTCTCGGCCTTAAGGGTGCCGAGATTCCGATCGGCGCGCGCATCCTTTCCGCCGTCGACTATCTGGATGCGCTCGCGTCCGATCGCCAATATCGCCGCGCCCTGCCTCTCGACGATGTCATGCAGAAGCTTGCGGCGGAATCGGGCAAGTCTTTCGATCCCAAGGTGGTCGACATCCTGCAAAAGCGTTATCAGCAGCTGGAACGGATGGCGCTGGCAAAATCGTCGACCGATCCGAATGGTCCTTTATCAACGTCGATCAAAATCGAACGCGGTCTCGAACCCGCGGCCGGATTCGAAAACGCGACGGCACAGGATTACGCGGGGCGCGAAGCTACGTTTTTGTCTTCCATCGCGGCCGCCCGGCAGGAGGCGCAGTCTCTATTCGAACTCAGCCAGGATCTCGGCGCCTCGCTCAGCTTGGGCGAGACTCTCTCCGTGTTTTCGGTCAAGATCAAACCGATGGTTCCCTACGATGCCATCGCGATCTACATCCGGCGGGACCAGGAGCTTGTACCCGAATATGTAAATGGCGATAACTACCGGCTGTTTTCGTCGTTGCGTATCCCAATCGGCCAAGGCTTGTCGGGGTGGGTTGCCCAGAACCGAAAGCCGATCGTGAATGGCAATCCATCGGTGGAGCCGGGATACCTTAACGATCCGTCGAAGTTCAGCACGCTGCGCTCGGCACTTGCCGTTCCCCTCGAAGGAGTTTCCGGGGTCATTGGTGTCCTCGCGCTGTATCGCGGCGAACGCGACGCGTTCACCTCCGACCACCTACGCATCCTGCTCGCGGTCAGCAGCAAGATGGCATTGTCCATCGAGAACGCTCTGAAATATCAGCAAGCGGAAAGTTCGGCGACCACCGACTATCTGACCGGTCTGCCGAATGCGCGATCCCTCTTCCTGCAACTCGAGCGCGAACTGGCCCGTTGTAAACGCGACAACACAACTGTCACCGTCATGGTTTCCGACATGGACGGCTTCAAGCAGATCAACGACCGGTTCGGGCACCTGGAGGGCAATCGCGTGCTGCGGCTGTTTGCGCAGGCGCTCAAAGATAGTTGCCGCGAATATGATTACGTCGCTCGCATGGGCGGTGACGAATTTGTCGTGATCGCTCCGGGCCTGGCCGCCGATGCCGCGGGCAAGAAGACCGAGCAGATGCGCACTCTGGCGCGGCAGGCAGGACACGAGGTCTGTGGGGAAGACATTCTTGCACTGAGTGTTGGGCGCGCGGTTTATCCCACGGACGGCAAGGATGCCGAGCAGCTTCTTGCTGAGGCAGACCGCCGCATGTACCTCGAGAAGCAGAAGCAGCTGTCATATAAAGATCGCAGGGCTCATCCTCGGCTGAAGTGCCGAGTCACCATCGAACTGCAAACCGAAGGGGGAACGACTCCGGTCTTTGCCAATCTTACTGACGTAAGCCTGGGTGGTTGTTACGTAGAAACCAGCACCATCCTCTCGCCCGGCAGCAAGATCAAACTGGTGTTTTCCATGGACGACTCTTCGCTGGCGACGGAAGGCTTTGTCGCGCGGCTCGACCCGGGCTCAGGAATTGCGGTCCAGTTCCGCGAACTGAATCGCGAGGGCCGCGAACGCATGTTGAAAGTGATTGAGCACGTGCAGAAGACGACGAATTACTACAACAGTCGTTATCTCGACAGTTTGACCCGCGGAACGTCCCGCATCCTCAGCTAAGAACGAACTCGCGCCGCCACTTGCCGGGCCGTGGAGCGTACGATTTCCGCCGCGATTTGATCGACGGGCAGAACTTTCTCCGCCAACCCTGCTTTCGCCACGTACCCAGGCATCCCCCAAACGACGCTGCTGGCTTCGTCTTGCACGAAGATCCGAGCTCCATGGCTATGCAGGAGCTCGCATCCCTTCAATCCGTCCTGGCCCATGCCGGTGAGCACCACAGCGAGCACGCGACCACGGTAGGCGCTGGCGATGGAACGGAAAAGAACGTCCACAGAAGGACGGCAGAAATTTTCCTTCGGTCCCTGGTGCGTCCGGAGCCGGATCACGCCGTCCTCCTGGTTGACTACCATGTGAAAGTCGCCCGGAGCGAGCACGGCGCAGCCTGCGACCAGCGGATCACCCGAGACGCACTCGCGCACAGGCAGTTGCGATTTTGCCGTAAGCCGCGCCGCCAATAGCCCCGTAAATACCGGAGGCATATGCTGCGCGATCACTACCGGCACGTGGAGGTCGCGCGGCAATAATGGTATGACCCGGGCCAGCGCGTCGGGACCTCCGGTAGAGACGCCAATCGCGACCACTGCCGGAGGAAGCGAACAGCGTGTGACTGGCACAACCGGCTTGGGGATCGCCGGCGGCGCGACGAGCCTTGGTCCCGGTTCGGGCAGGTGACATAGAGCCCGCATTCGGGGAATCAGCTCACGCGAAACCGTCCCTGATGTAAGCGCCGCATCGATGTTGCTCGGCTTGGTTACATAGTCGGTCGCGCCGAGAGCAAGCGCTTCCAGGGTCGTGGAGGCGCCTCGCTCGGTCAGCGTGCTGAACATGATGATCGGGACCCGGGTGTCGAACTTGCGCAGTTCGCGGACTGTTTCCAGCCCGTCCATCTCCGGCATTTCGACGTCGAGCAGAATGATGTCGGGATGGACTGCGGCGAACCGATCCATGGCGATGCGCCCGTTTGCCGCCACTCCGACAACTGCAAACGCAGGATCGAGAGCGATCGCGTCCGATAGCATTCTCCGTACCACGACCGCATCGTCGACGATCAGGACGCGTTTCTTGGCATCTTCTGACATACGCCAGTTCTCCGCTTCCGCTGTCGTGCCTCAGATTCCTGCGGAGGCCGACATCGCCCTCATTGGCGCTGGCGCCGCTTCCGCCGCATTCGATGCCTGCCGGTTGATTTTGAATTGCGACACGAGCCCTCGAAGTTGTACCGCCATCTCTGCCAGATCGGTCGACGCCTTCTGCGATTCCTGCGCACTGTTCGAGGTTCCGCGCGCGGCGTCCGCGACACCCACGATGTTGTGGCTGATTTCCTCCGAGCCTTTGGCCGCATCGCTGATATTGCGCGTCATCTCGCCGGTCGTGGCACTCTGTTCTTCCACAGCCGTTGCGATCGTTCCCGAGATGTCGTTGATCTGGCCGATGACGCCGGTGATGGAAGCGATAGCGTCAACCGCGCCCTTGGTGTCGGTCTGAATGGTCGTGATTTTCTGGCTGATGTCTTCCGTTGCCTTGGCGGTCTGCTTGGCCAGCTCCTTGACTTCGTTGGCCACCACGGCGAAGCCTTTGCCCGCTTCTCCGGCGCGCGCCGCTTCGATGGTGGCGTTGAGCGCGAGCAGGTTGGTTTGCTGCGCGATCGAGGTGATGACTTTGATGACTTCGCCGATCTCCGCCGAAGATTCGCCGAGCCTGGCCACGGTGGAGTTGGCCGCCTGGGCCTTCTGCACGGCATCGGAAGCAACAGCGGCTGCCTGGTGTGCATTGGTCGCGATGGATTGGATGGTGCTGGTCATCTCTTCCGCACCAGTAGAAACGCTCTGGAGATTGGTATTGACCTGCTGCGCGCCCTGTGAAACGACGTTGGCCTGGGCCGAGGTCTCTTCCGAGTTGGCCGTGATCTGCTGGCTGGTGGCAGACAATTCCTGCCCAGCGCTGGCTACGTGCTCGGCCGCCTCCGCAATCGAAATCATCATGCCGTGGAGGCTGTTCTTCATCTGATTGATTGCCTGGCCCGCCTGCCCGATTTCGTCCTGGGACTCGATCCGCAGATCCTCGACCAGCAAATTGTTGGCAGCCACGTGCTGGATCACTTCCAGCATGCGTACCGCTGCCGTGGAAACAGATCGCGCCGTCTTGGTGGCAATCACCAGGCCCAGCACCGCCGCGGCAATCAGCATCCCGATTACCCAGTAGCGCGAAGAAGCATAGGTGGCGCTCGCTGTCTTGGCCGAGTCATCTCCGCCTTTTGAGTTGAACGCTACATCTTCCTCGACATCCTTGGTTGCCGGGAGAAACGCTTCCAGACCTTCCGTCATCGCCAACTGAGCGGCCTCTTTCTTTTTTCCATCTTTCCCGAGACTCAATACACGCGACCGGACCGCAAGGTATTTGTCAAAGTCCGCCCGGAATTGGGTGTAAAGACGACGTTCTTCCTCGGAGCTGATCATCGGTTCGTACTTTTTCTCGATCTCCTCGATCTGCGCGACCGCGGCGTTTCCCTTCGCTTCCGCCGAGCTCATCTTCTCTTTGTCGGACAGCAGATAGTTGAGATCCCACCGTCTCGTCGCGGCCACCTGGTACTCGAGGGCGCCAAGCTCTCTCACGCTGGGCAGCCAGTTCGTGGCGAGGTCGAGCGTGTTGCTGTTTACCTTGGACAGTTCCATCAGGGAAAACATTCCCAGAATGACCATGAGGATTTCGATGACGCCAAATCCCAAGCCCAACTTCTTCGCGATTTTCAAATTGCTGAACCAGCTCATAACTTGCTCCTTAAGTGCGTAGACGGTGGTCGCAACGGCGAGCGGACGCGCCGATTCGTTTGCTAGGAGACTCATCGGCGGGTCTCAGACGCACTTTAATTGCGAAGTGGTTAAGTATTCCGACTGTCGGAGGATGAGCACGCATTATGCTTCTGCGCAGGCGGAGCTAGTGCGCAGGTTTACGGAGTGAGTAGAGGTTTCCCATCGCGCACGTGATCCCGACAGAAATGCGCTGTCGCGGAGCGTAGTGAGTTACGCCAACGTCGAACCCGGTGTCGAGGACGAGCCGCGGAGTTACCTGGTAGGAAGCACCAGCCAGCACGCTGGAAAATGCCGGAGTGGTTGAGTTCAGTGCGGTGTAGCCGTATGGCTCGGCAACCACGGATAGCTGCTTTGTGGCGGTCAGCCAGTTGGCCAATGCAAAGCCGACATGATGGTCGTAACCTTGTCCGCCCGGCCGGCCAATCAGCTCCGGAATGGCATTGAAGTCAAAATGGAACGGATGAACATCTCTGCTGAACAGGAATGCCAGCGAGTGATCGAATTGTCCGGAGCCGAGCCCGCGCGCAGCGTCGGCGGAGGGGATCTTTGCGGTATAAGACAGACCCATGCTCGGCCGGACCTTTGTTTGCGAGAGGTAACGATATTTCAATCCCAGCCAGGTGTCGCCAAATCCGGTTTGAGCGATGCCCGGGCTCGACAAGTTGAGATAGTCACTCGAGGCCCATCGGAAGTCCAGATTGGCAGCGATCCCGAAGCGCAGTCCCCCAGTGAGATCGTTGCGTACACTCCCGCCTCCGATCCACTGCCGCTCAAATCCGTACTCTGCTTCCAAGGTTCCGCACTGGGTGACGTCGGTCGCCGTGCTGAGCGTCGGACGAGTGGGTGTGGAGACAATCGGTTTGCCCGAACACGGCGAGTCGGAGCTATCGCCAGATTCGGCGTGAGAGGCACTTACGGAAAACAGCGCAAGCCAACACATAAATAAAGAAAGCGAGAATGCCCGGGAAGACGTCATAAATGTTTTGCAGCCTCGATCTGGCAGGCTTTTTCCGTGTCGAGCATGTGGAGCAGCCTGCCCTCGAGCTTGTGGACGCCGGAAATCAGCGACCGGGCCGCGCCTTGCATCGTCTCCGGGACAGGTTCCAGCGTCGCCTCGGAAACTTCGATCACGTCCCCGATTTCATCGACCAGAAAGCTCACAGCGCCATCCGCGGCCCGGACAACAACGTTGATTGGCATCTCCGCACTGCGCTGCCCGCTCAATCCCAGCCGCAACCGCAGATCGATGGCCATCACAATTTGGCCGCGCAGGTTGAGCATCCCCCGCACCACTGCGGGAGCCAGCGGTACCGGACTCATCTCCTGGTACCGGATCACCTCCTGCACCTGCGACACCGGGACTCCGAAAGTTCTACCTTCCAGCAGAAATGTGCACACCTGTTGTTCGTTGCCCATGGATCAGAACTCCGCTCCTGAGTGAACTTCCCGGAAGCGCGCAATGGCGGCGCGCACGATCACACCCACATCGAGCACGTCTGTTACCCGCTGTCCGACCACGCAGGTTCCGGTGACTCCCGGCCGAGGGTTTACGGCCTGCACTTCGGCGCCGACCGACACGATATCGAGCATGCGATCAACGATGAGACCAACCGTCAGTTCTTTTTCGCGATAGACCACGACATGGATGGGGGAACCCTCGCTTTCCGCCGCGGCTTCGGCGGCCGGAACGACCTCAGACAATCGCACTAGCGGGATGATCTCTCCGCGATACTGCATGACCGGTTGCGTGCCCGCATACTCGATGACGGAGCCTGGGAACTCCTCCAGCCGGGCGACCGAGTGCAGAGGAATCGCAACCCGCCCCTCGGGCCCGTTTTCCGCCAGAAGAACGGCGTCGCGCGCCAGAGCCCCGGCCTGCTCGTTCTGCCGGGCTTCTTCGCCTGAGACCCCGCCGGCAACCTCGCCGGCTTTGTCGTGGGACTCGGTGAGCAGGTTCGACCGTTGCGCCAGACCGAGCACGTCGAGAATCAGGGCCACGCTGCCGTCTCCCATGATGGTCGCGCCCGCGTAGATGCCAATCCCTTTCAACTGCCTGGGCAAAGGCTTGACCACGATCTCTTCCGTGTCGAGAATGTCGTCGACAATCAGGCCGAACTGCCGGCTTCCCGCCTGCAGCACCACGAGGTTCACATTCTCCATTGCCAGGGCGCGCTTGTTTTCTACCGCCTTTAACAGATCGACGATCTGCCGAGTCAACGGCGCAACTCCCGCAAACGCCTTGTGGGCATTGGCGTCGAAGCCATCAACCTTGGCGACCACGACGTCGCGTACCAGCCCGTGAAAATGGCGGTGAGCCTGCTCCAGGGCGCGCATTTCCGCCATGTCGCCCCATTCCCTCATGCCCCCGCCGTACAACCATTTGCCCAAAGGACAATCACGGTACGAGCAAGCCTGATCGATCGTCAGGGTAGCCTTGCCGTCGAGCATGTCCTGCAAACGGCTGATCCACTGCAAATGCTTTTCCCGGGCTGCGGCGAAATCGACCAGGTCCACTGCGGCGGTCCGGCTTTCCGGCGTAGTTCCTTCCGCTTTGGCTCCCAGAACGGCTCGCAGGTAAACGAGGGGCAGCAACTGCCCGCGCAGGCGATAAACGGGTGCGCCGTGTACCACTTCGATCGCTGCCTTCGATTCCAGTCGCACCAGTTCCGTGAGACTCATTTGCGGAATGGCAAAGCGCTCGCCGCCGCACCGCACCACCAAAGCCGGCACAATCGCCAGCGTCAGGGGAATCTTGATGCGCACCGCGGTGCCTTTCCCCGCCGTGGAGTGCAGATCCACACTACCGCCGATTTTTTCCAGGTTGGTGCGCACTACGTCCATGCCAACGCCGCGTCCGCTGACATTGGTCACTTTCTCGGCGGTAGAAAAGCCCGGCAGGAAAATCAGATTGAAGATATCGCGTTCCGCCATCCGGGCTGCCTGCTCGGCAGGGATGACACCACGCTGCACGGCGGTCGCACGGATTTTTTCCGTATTCAACCCGGCTCCATCGTCGGAGATTTCGATGTTGACCTGCCCGCCTTCGTGGAATGCCCGCAGGCTCACGTGCCCGGCCGCAGGCTTGCCGGCACGCTGCCGGGCTTCCGGCAGCTCGATGCCATGGTCAATCGAATTGCGCAACAGGTGGGTCAACGGATCCTTCACGGCCTCGAGTACAGTGCGGTCGAGTTCCGTTTCCTGGCCTTCCATGTCGAGCGCGACTTCCTTGCCGCAACTGAGCGCCAGGTCGCGCACCGTCCGCGGAAACTTGTTCCACACGTTGCGGATCGGCTGCATCCGGGTCTTCATCACCCCTTCCTGCAGTTCGCTGGCGATCAGGTCCACCCTTTGGGAAATGGCGTGAAAGCCCGAATCAGAAGTTGAATTGGAATACTGCAGCAGCTGGTTGCGCGCCAGCACCAGCTCGCCGACCAGGTTCATCAGCTGGTCGAGCAGTTTGACGCCAACGCGAACGGTTTCGACGCCGTCTTCACGGCCACGGGTTTCGAGAATCTGCTGCGCGGCAAGGACATCTTCCAGCTTGCAGAGCCCCAACGAAACCAGGATTTCGCCGACTCGACGCTGATCCCCTTGTTCCTGCTCGGCTAAAGCGAGGGCCAGGTCTTCTGGCCTGATGTGTCCACGCTCGACCAGAAGCCCACCCAGTTTCCCGGACACGGGGCGGTGCTGTCCGTCCCCGGACTGAGGACCGCGTGCCGCCTTGGTGGTCTTCTTCGTCTTTTTCTGAGGCGCGCTCTCAGGCGCGGGCGGATTCTCAAACGCTGCTGGAGGTTCTTCTTTTTGAACCGTAATCTCCGCAACCTCAGCGACGGGCGCGGCAACCTGTTCCGTAGCCGCTGGGGGCTGTTCTGCGGCAGGCTTCGTGGGTGAGGTTGCCCCATTCAGCCCTTGAAGTTTCTTCAGGGTTTCGAGAAGTTCCGGATAATCGTTTTCCCCGTCGTTCCCTGTTGACTGGATCTCAGAAAGCATGTGGCGCACGGCGTCGACCATGGCCAGCAGTCCGCTGGTCACTTCGGCGGTTAGCGTGAGTTCATGCTCCCGCAGACGCGAAAGCAGGCTTTCTCCCGCGTGCGCCACCTTTTCCAACCGCGCAAATCCCAAGAATCCGCAACTTCCCTTGATGGTGTGAATCGTGCGAAAGATTGAGGCCAGCAGATCCTTCGATGCCGGGTCGGATTCGAGTTGCACAAGCTCCTGGTCCAGCCGGTCCAGGTTCTCTGTGCTCTCGATAAGAAAATCCTTAATGATGTCGTCCATATGGAGGGAACTCTCAGCTGCTCCGTGCATCCGCCTCGCCACCCGCCGTG
>Ga0335076_10004447_pt1 | contig 14174 bp, 9 predicted proteins | sample Lox_Sample_25_FD_206717 | JGI IMG/M metagenome (GOLD analysis project Ga0335076, IMG submission 206717) | Soil microbial communities from Loxahatchee National Wildlife Refuge, Florida, United States - Lox_Sample_2.5 | ecosystem: Environmental > Terrestrial > Soil > Wetlands | place: USA: Florida... | reverse complement strand
CGCAGTGCCCGGAGGCAGCGGGCTGCGAGCGGCGCCCGATTCACTCGGGCGTAGCGAGCGGGGGGTTGAGAGGGGGGACGCGGCGCAGCGCCCGGAGGCAGCGGGCTGCGAGCGGCGCCCGATTCACTCGGGCGTAGCGAGCGGGGGGGTGAGAGGGGGGACGCGGCGCAGCGTCCCCCCTAATAGGAAAGATTCTGCGCGAGCCAGCGCTCCACCGTCGCGAGGTCCATGCCCTTGCGGCGGTGGTAGTCGAGCACCTGGTCCTTGCCGATCTTCCCGAGCGAGAAGTAGCGGGCCTCCGGGTGCGCGAAGTAGAAGCCGCAGACCGATGCGGCCGGGCGCATCGCGAAGCTCTCGGTGAGCTCGATGCCCGCGCGGGCCTCGCCGCCGAGGAGGTCGAACAGCAGTCGCTTCTCCGTGTGGTCGGGGCAGGCCGGATAGCCGGGCGCCGGCCGGATCCCCCGGTACTTCTCGCGGATCAGGTCCCCCACCTCGAGCGCCTCGTCCTTGCCGTAGCCCCACTCGCGGCGCACGCGCTGGTGCAGCCATTCGGCGAGCGCCTCGGCCAGCCGGTCGGCGAGCGCCTTCACCATGATCGCGGAGTAGGGGTCGTTCTCGCGCTCGTGCCGGGCCACGAGCTCCTCGGCTCCGAGCCCTGCGGTGACCGCGAACGCGCCGATCCAGTCGGAGAGATGCGCCTCGCGCGGCGCCACGAAGTCAGCGAGCGCCTGGGCCGGCAGCCCGTCCGGCCTCTGCGCCTGCTGCCGCAGCGTGTGCAGCGTGCCGAGCAGGCCCGAGCGCGAGGCGTCCTTGTACACCTCGACGTCGTCGCCGACCGCGGCCGCCGGGAAGAACCCGTAGCTCGCCCGGCCTTTGAGACTGCGGCCGGCGACGAGGTTCTGGAGCATCGCCTGCGCCTCGTCGAACACCTCGCGGGCCTTGGCGCCCCAGTCGGGGTTCTCGAAGATCCGCGGGTAGGTGCCGCGCAGCTCCCAGACCGCGAAGAACGGCGTCCAGTCGATGTACGGCACGACCTCGGCCAGGTCCACGTCGAGCGTACGGGCGCCGGCGCGTTCCGGCTGCGGCGGGACATAAGCGGACCACTCGATGGGCGTGCGCCGGGCACGCGCCTGCTCCAGGCTCAAGAGCGGCTGCTCCTTCTGCTTCGCGGCGTGCAGCGCGCGCAGCCGTTCCTGCTCGCTGCGGTTCTCGGCGTCGAGCGCCGCCCGCTGTCCGTTCCCCTTGAGCCGCCCGACGACCCCGACCGCGCGCGAGGCGTCCTCGACGTGGACCACCGGACCGCGGTAGGCGGGCGCGATCTTCACGGCGGTGTGCAGCCGGCTCGTGGTCGCCCCGCCGATCAAGAGCGGCAGCGCGAATCCCTGGCGCTCCATCTCGCGCGCCACGTGCACCATCTCCTCGAGCGACGGCGTGATGAGTCCCGAGAGCCCGACCATGTCGGCCCCCAGCTCCTTCGCGGCGCCGAGGATCTTGTCGCTCGCCGCCATCACGCCCAGGTCCACGATCTCGTAGCCGTTGCAGGCCAGCACCACGCCGACGATGTTCTTGCCGATGTCGTGGACGTCGCCCTTGACGGTCGCGAGCACGATCTTCGCCTCGGCCCTGGCGCCGCTCGCCAGCTTCTCGGCCTCGAGGAACGGCGTCAGGTAGGCGACGGCCTTCTTCATGACGCGCGCGCTCTTCACAACCTGCGGCAGGAACATCTTGCCCGAGCCGAACAGGTCGCCGACCACGTTCATGCCGGCCATCAGCGGCCCTTCGATCACGGCGAGCGGGCGGCCGTACTTCGCCCGCGCTTCCTCGGTGTCGGCGTCCACGTAGGCGTCGATCCCGCGCACGAGCGCGTGCGTCATCCGCTCCTCGACCGTGCCCTGGCGCCAGGCGTCCTCGGCCGCCGGGCCCCTGGCCTCGGCCGTCTTGACGGTCTGCGCGAAGGCCACGAGCCGCTCGGTCGCGTCGGGCCGGCGGTTGAGCAGCACGTCCTCGACGTGCTCCAGCAGGTCCTTCGGGATCTCCTCGTAGACCGCGAGGCGCTCGGAGTTCACGATCCCCATGTCGAGCCCGGCCGCGATCGCGTGATAGAGAAAGGAGGCGTGCATCGCCTCGCGCACGGCGTTCATGCCGCGGAACGCGAACGAGACGTTCGAGATCCCGCCGCTGACCTTGGCGCGCGGGAAGCGGGCCTTCAGCTGGCGCGTCGCCTCGATGAACGAGACCGCGTAGTCGGCGTGCTCCTCGATGCCCGTGCCGACCGTGAGCACGTTCGGATCGAAGATGATGTCCTCGGGCGGGTAGCCGATCTCCTCGGTCAGGATCCGGTAGGCGCGCCCCAGGATCTCGACGCGCCGCTCCACGTCCGTCGCCTGGCCCTGCTCGTCGAAGGCCATCACGACGACACCCGCGCCGTAGCTGCGGATGCGGCACGCGTGCTCGCGGAAGACGGCTTCGCCCTCCTTGAGCGAGATCGAGTTGACGACGCCCTTGCCCTGCAGGCACTCGAGCCCGGCCTCGATCACCCGGAAGTCGGACGAGTCCACCATGATCGGCACGCGCGCGATGTCCGGCTCGGCGGCGAGCAGGTTCAAGAAGGTCCGCATCGCCTGCACCGAGTCGAGCAGCCCCTCGTCCATGTTGACGTCGAGCATCTGCGAGCCGCCCTCGACCTGCTGGCGCGCCACCTCGAGCGCCTCGGCGAACTGGCCGGCCTTGACGAGCTTCGCGAAGCGCGGCGAGCCGGTGACGTTCGTGCGCTCGCCGACGTTGACGAAGTTCGAGTCGGGCCGGATCACGAGCGGGTCGATGCCGGAGAAGCGCGTGAGCGGATCGGGCTGCGCGCGCACGCGCGGCGCCACGCCGCGCACCGCCTCGGCGATCTTCCGGATGTGCTCGGGCGTCGTGCCGCAGCAGCCTCCGACCACGTTCACGAGCCCCGCGCGCGCCCACTCGCCGAGATCGCGCGCCATCGACTCGGGCGTCTCGTCGAAGCCGCCGAAGGCGTTCGGCAGGCCCGCGTTCGGGTAGGCGCTGACGTAGCACGAGGCGAGCTGGGACAGCTCCTCGACGTGGGCGCGCATCTCCTTCGGCCCGAGCGCGCAGTTCACGCCGACCGCCAGCAGCGGCGCGTGCGACACGGAGATCCGGAAGGCCTCCGCCGTCTGGCCGGACAGGTTCCGGCCCGAGCGGTCGGTGATCGTGACGGACGCGACCAGCGGACGCTTCAGGCCGCGGCCGGCGAGCGCGCGCGCGGCGCCCGCGAGCGCCGCCTTGGCGTTGAGCGTGTCGAACGCGGTCTCGACGATCAGCAGGTCGACGCCGCCTTCGATGAGCCCGTCGGCCTGCTCGTGGTAGGCCTCCTCGAGCTCCCGGTAGCTGACGCCGCGCGCCCCCGGGTCGTTCACGTCGCGGCTCAGCGAGGCCGTCTTGTTGGTCGGCCCGAGCGCCCCGGCCACCCAAGCCGTGCGGTCCGGCGTCTCGGCCATCACGCCGTCGACGGCCTTCCGCGCGGCCCGAGCCGCGGCGACGTTGATGTCGCGCACGAGCGCCTCGGTGCCGTAGTCGGCCTGCGAGATCCGGTTGGCGTTGAAGGTATTGGTCTCGACGATGTCGGCGCCCGCCGCCAGGTACTCGCGGTGGGCGGCCTCGACCAGGTCGGGGCGGCTCAGGTTCAGGAGCTCGTGGTTGCCCTTGACGTCCCTGGCCCAGCCCTTGAGCCGCTCTCCGCGGTAATCGTCCTCCGAGAGCCCGTGCGCCTGCAGCAGCGTGCCCATCGCCCCGTCGAGCACGAGGATCCGCCGCGAGAGCTCGCGAACGAGCGCGTCGTACCGAGGGCCGAGGTCGTCGCTCACAACACTCCAGTCTAGCAGGAGGCGCGTTCGAGGCCCGCATCGGCTGGATCAAAGGGATCTTGTGCGGCTCCGAAGCGTTTCGGGACGCTGGACTCGGGGTGACCATGACACCGCAGCCGACGCGACCGCCCTTCTATCCCTACCGCTCCGAGCAGGCGAAGTCCGAGTACGCGGCCTACTGCGAGGAGCAGGCGAGAACGTGGCCCGTTCCAGAGGAGACGCGTCTTCTCGACACGCCTTCCGGAACGACCTTCGTTCGCATGAGCGGACGCGCCACGGACCCTCCCCTGGTCCTGCTGCCGGGCGCGCGCGTCGGCTCGCACATGTGGGCCGACTTCATCCGCGAGCTCTCGGCCCGCCACCGGACCTACGCCCTGGACGTCCTCGGCGACGCGGGGCAGTCCGTGAGCCGGCGCCGCCTCTCGAAGTTCGAGGAGTTCGACGACTGGCTGGTCGAGGTCCTCGGCGTGCTGGTCCCGGACCAGCCCGCCGGCCTCGTCGGCGTCTCGCTCGGCGGCGCGATCGCGGCGCAGTACGCTGTCCGCCACCCCGGCCGGCTGCGGAGCCTGGTGCTGGTCGCCCCGGGCGCGACCGTGCTCCCGATGGCGCTCGGATTCGTCGTGCGCCTCACGCTGCTGTCGCTGCCGATGCTGGCGCTCGGTCGAAGCCCGCTGCGGAGCACCTTGCGCTGGCTGTTCGCCGACGCCGTGAGCGGCGACGCCGCCTGCCGCGCGCGCGCAGACCAGGCGATGGACCACGCGCAGCGGATGGCGCGCCTCTTCGCGCCCGGCCCGCCGCCCTGGCCGAAGTCGCTCGACGACGCAGCCTGGCGCAGCTTGCGCGTGCCCTGCCTGTTCCTCGTGGGCGAGCACGAGAAGATCTACTCGGCGCGGGCCGCCGTTCGCCGGCTGCAGCGCGTCGCTCCGCAGGTGAAGGCGGAGATGGTCCTGGGCGCCGGGCACGACCTGACGATCGTGCACCCCGACGTCCTGACCCGGCGCGCGCTCGAGTTCATCGACGCACACGAGCAGCCCGCCCGGCAAGGCGAGCTCGTCACTGCCGACTGACGATCCCGAAAAAGCCCGACGGCCTGGACGGACCTTCAGGGGGCATCCCGCCCCCCTGCCCCCGGATCAGACCTTCTCGGTCGGCGCGTTCGTCGTCTCGGGCGGCGCGGGCGGCGGGCTCGGGGCGTACGTGAAGGCCAGCTTGTCCGCGGCGAGGCCGATGCGGACCGTGCCGCCGTGCTCGAGCTGGCCGAACAGGATCTCGTCGGTGAGCGGGTTGCGGACTTCCGTCTGCACCAGCCGCGCGAGCGGACGCGCGCCGAACACCGGGTCGAAGCCCTTCTTCGCGAGGTAGCCCCGGGCCGCGGGCAGCAGCTCGATCGCGACCTTGCGCTCGCGGAGCTGAGCTTCGAGCTCGAGCACGAACTTGTCGACGATCGTCTCCATCACGTCGAGCGTCAGCGGCTTGAAGGTCACGATCCCGTCCAGGCGGTTCCTGAACTCGGGCGTGAAGAAGCGCTCGAGCGCCTGGCGGCCGCGCGCCGAGGTGTCGTTCTGCTGGTCGCCCGCGAAACCGATCGTGGCCTGGCTCATCTCACGGGAGCCGGCGTTCGACGTCATGATCAGGATCACCTGGCGGAAGTCGGCCTTCCTGCCGGTGTTGTCGGTGAGCGTGGCGTTGTCCATCACCTGCAGCAGGATGCCGGTCAGGTCGGGGTGGGCCTTCTCGATCTCGTCGAGCAGCACGACCGAGTAGGGGTGCTGGCGCACGGCGTCGACCAGGAGGCCCCCCTGCTCGAAGCCCACGTAGCCCGGCGGCGCGCCGATCAGGCGCGAGACCGAGTGCTTCTCGCCGTACTCGCTCATGTCGTAGCGGTGGAACTCGTTGCCCAGGTGGCGCGCGAGCTGCTTGGCGAGCTCGGTCTTGCCGACGCCGGTCGGGCCCGTGAACAGGAAGGCCCCCGCCGGCCGCTCGGGCGGACCCAGGCCCGCGCGCGCGCGCTTGATCGCCGAGGCCACCTGCTCGACCGCCTCGTCCTGCCCGAAAACCACGCGCTTCAGCGCCTCCCCCAGCGTGCGCAGGCGCTCGCGGTCGGAGGTCGAGGTCTGCGTCTCCGGGATGCGGGCCATGCGCGAGACGACGCGCTCGACCTCGGCTTCGCCGACGACCCGGCTGCCGTCCTCGGGCGGGTTGAGCCGCAGCGCCGCGCCGGCCTCGTCGATCACGTCGATCGCGCTGTCGGGCAGCCGCAGGTCCCTGAGGTGCCGGCGCGCCAGCCGCGTCGCGCCCTCGATCGCCGCGTCCGTGTAGCTCACCTGGTGGTGCTGCTCGTAGCGCTGCCGCAGCCCCTGCAGGATCCGCACGCTGTCGCCCTCGTTCGGCTCGTCGACGTCGATGCGCTGCACGCGCCGCGCGAGCGCCCGGTCGCGCTCGATGTGCTTGTACTCCTCGAACGTGGTCGAGCCCATCAGCCGGACCTCGCCCTCGGTCAGGATCGGCTTGATCAGGTTGGCGAGGTCCATCGTGCCGCCGGTGGTGGCGCCCGCGCCGACCATCGTGTGCATCTCGTCGATGAACAGGATCGGCAGCGGCCGCTTCTTGAGCGCCTGGATCACGGCCTTGAAGCGCTCCTCGAAGTCGCCGCGATAGCGGGTCCCCGCGAGCAGCGCCCCGGTGTCGAGCGCGAAGATCTCGGCGCCCTTGAGGGCGTCGGGGCTGCCCTCCTCGATCAGCTTCTGCGCCAGGCCCTCGACGATCGCCGTCTTGCCGACCCCGGGCTCGCCGACGAAGACGGGGTTGTTCTTGCGGCGCCGGCACAGCACCTCGAGCGCCCGCCCCATCTCGCGCACGCGCCCGATCACCGGGTCGAGCTTGCCGCCGCGCGCCCGCTCGCTGAGGTTCGAGGCGTAGGCCGCGAGCGGGTCCCTGGCGCTGCGCTCCTCCTCCTCCTGCTCGCCGGCCGGCGCGCCGCCCTCTTCGCGCTCGCGCGGCGGCGACTTGCGCACGCCGTGCGAGATGAAGTTCAGCACGTCGAGGCGCGTCACGCCCTGCGCCCCGAGCAGGTCGACCGCGTGCGAGCGCGTCTCGCGCAAGAGCGCCGCCAGCATGTCGCCGACGCCGGCCTCGTCCTTGCCCGCGCTCTGCACGTGGAGCACCGCCGTCTGCAGCACGCGCCTGAAGGCGAGCGTCTGCTGGGGCTCGCGCCGGGCGTTCGCCGGCAGCCGCTGGATCGTCTGCTCCAGGAACTCCGCGAGCTCGCGGCGCAGCCGCGCCACGTCGGCGCCCGCGGCCTCGAGGATCTCCTCGCCCTCGGGGTCGTGCGCCGCCGCGAACAGCAGGTGCTCGACCGTCAGGTCGGCGTGCCGGCGCACCATCGCCTCGCGCGCCGCCAGGTGCAACACGCGCTCGAGCGACGCGCTGAACATCTCTAGGCCTCCTCGATCCCGGCGCGCAGCGGAAAGCCCTCGGCCCGCGCCGACTCGTGCACTTTCGCGACCTTGGTCTCGGCCACCTCGAAGCTGTACGCCCCGCAGACGCCGCGCCCGCGCGTGTGGACCTCCATCATGATCCGGTAGGCCTCCGCCGGGCCCTTGTCGAAGATCTGCTCGAGCGTTTGCACCACGAACTCCATCGTCGTGTAGTCGTCGTTGATCAGCACCACGTGGTAGAGCTGCGGGCGCTTGGTGACGGCCTTCGGCTTGTCCTTGACCTCGCCGCCACCCTTGCGCTCCGGCCCTGCCACCCCTCCATTCTAAAGGAGCCGCGCGCCGGCGGCGGTCCGGCTCAGTACCAGCCGACCGCCAGCGAAACGAGCGTCCGGCCGCCGTCGCGGACCCCCACCTCCAGCGAGATCGGCCCGACGCGGCTGCCGTAGACGGCGCCCACGCCGACGCCCCAGCGCAGGCCCGAGAGCGTGATGTCGCTCGTCTCGGCGAAGACGTTGCCGGCGCCGCCGCGCGCGACGAGCCGCAGGTGGCCCACGAGGGTGTAGCGAAGGCTCAGGGCGCCGGCGAGCGCCTGCGAGCCCTTGAGCTCCTCGTGGTGGTAGCCGGGGATGAGCATCGGGCCCCCGATCCGGAACTGGTCGTAAGCCTGGAGCTGCTCGCCCGAGAAACCGGCGAGGCCGTCGAGCTGGAGCGTGAGCTTGCCGCCGACGTCCTGCCCCGCGCGCCCCTCGAGACCCAGGCGCCAGTAGGGATGGGTCGCGCCCATGCTCCCGACGTTCCACTCGGCCTGGGCGGCGAGGCGGCCGCCGCGCCGGGGCCAGAGCAGGTCGTCGAGCGAGTCGATCGTCAGGCCGGCGAAGAGCGCCGCGACGGTGTCGCTCGCATCCGGCAGCGGCACCCCGGGCTGCGCCACCGTCTCGACGTGCCCGAAATGAGCCCCACCCTCCACGAGGGCCCAGCGCTTGAGCGGGATCTGGAGCGCGGCGCTCACCCCCTGTCGCTCGAACCTGGCCCGGTTGAGCTCGTCCCCGGCGGCGTCGTAGTAGCGCGGCTTGTCGGTGAGCGCGTACGCCTTGACGCGGTAGCCGAGGCCGGTGACGAACAGCCGCTCGCCGCGCAGGGAGCCCTGCACGAGCGTCTCGGCGTCGCTCGCGGCGAGCAGCAGCTCCACCTGCTCGCCGAAGCCCAGCGTGTTCTGGTTGCGCAAGCGGATCGAGACGCGCGCCTTCTCCCAGTCGTTGTAGGCGAGCCCGATCGCCGCGCGGTTCGGCGGCGCGTCCTCCGCGCGCAGCACGATCCGCACGCCACCGGGGGTGGGCTCGAACTCCATCCAGCAGCGGTCCACGAGCCCGGTCGCCTCGACCTTGTCGAAGGCCCGGAGGCCCCGCTCCATGTCGAACCCGGGGCCGATCGGGATGTTGAAGGTGTGGCGCAGCAGCCGCTCCGAGGCCCGCTGGGTCCCTCGCGTGGCGATCTCCACGATGCGGGAGCCCGCCAGCACCCGGTCGGGGTCGCGCTTCGGCCGCGGCGCGAGGTCGCTCACCCCCGCGGCCGCGAGCTTCTCGCGGATCTGCGGAAGCGCCGCCCGCGTCGCCTCGTAGCCTGCCTGGATGAGCGTGTCGAACTGCGAGTAGTCCGTGGCCGGGTGCTTGCCGAGGTCCGGCCGGATGTAGACGTCGGCGTCTGCCTTGTAGTCCTCGCTGCGGCGGTGGGTCAGCAGGTTGTTGACCTGCGCCGCCACGCCGAGCGACGTCGCGTACTCCTGCAGCTCGAGCGCGGGGCTGCCGATGTCGATCGCCACCGTGACGGCCGCGCCGTACATCTTCGCGACGTCCGTCGGCAGGTTGTCGACCACCAGGCCGTCCACGAGCTTCCTTCCCTCGAAGCTCACCGGCGCGAAGAACACCGGGATCGACATGCTCGCCCGCACCGCGCGCGCCAGGTCGCCCTTCGCCAGGATCACCCGGTCGCCGCTCGCGAGGTCCGTCGCGACCGCGCGGAACGGGACGCTGAGCCGGTCGAAGTCCCCTCCGACGGCGTAGGCCGCGGGCGACAGGTGGCGGATCAGGAAGCCGTTCACGCGGTGGTCGGCCACGAGGCCCGGGGGCAGCCGGGCCCCTTTCCAGTCGAAGTCGATGCCGATCCAGTCGGCGTAGTGGTCGTCGCGCCGCACCACGGGCAGCGTGCGCCGGTCGGGCCGGCCGCTGAAGAGCGCGGCCCAGTCGAGCGAGCGCACGATCTGCTCGAGCTCGGAGGCGGTTCGGCCCGTCGCGTAGACGCCGCCGACGACCGCCCCCATGCTGTTGGCCGCGATGCCGTCCACCGGCAGGCCCGCTTCCTCGAGCGCGCGAAGCGCCCCGACGTGCGCGATGCCCCTCGCTCCGCCGCCAGAGAGTGCGAGCACGAGCCGTGGGCGGGGCCTCGCCTCTTCGCCCGGCGCGGCCGCCTGCGCGGAGGCCAGCGCGGACGCTGCGACGCAGCCCCAGACAGCCCATGCGACCGCGCCCGCTCGCGCCATGCCTGCTCCGGCCGTATCATAGAGTGGGAGGACGTCATGTCCGGAGGCAGCCGCTTCGCACTGGGGCTGATCGTCGCCGCGAGCCTCGCCTCTGCCTGCACGAAGCAGCAGGTGACCCAGCCGCAGCCGCTCGCGATCCAGTGCTCCGCCACGCCGACGAGCGGGCCAGCGCCGCTCAACGTGGCTTTCGGGCTCAACCTGTCGAACGCCATGGGTTCGGTCGCGGTCTCGATCAGCTACGGCGACGGCTCGCAGCCGGGGACCGACCCCGACGCCCGCCACGTGTACCTGAGCGCCGGCGACTACATGGCGTCCATCTCCGTCACCGCCGGGCTCGACACCGCGCGCTGCTCCGTCCCGATCACCGTCGCCGCCGCGGCCGTCCCCACGCCGTCGCCCTCTCCCTCGGTGCCGAACCCGCCGGGGAACCAGCAGCCGATCGCGGTGTTCAAGACCAACCCCGACCAGGGCGGCACGACGCTGTCGGGCACGGCGCCGTTCCTGGTGGAGTTCAACATGTGCCGCACGGTGGACCCCGACGGCGACAAGCTGCTCTTCAAGATGGACCTGAACGGCGACGGCTCCTTCGAGTACATCGGGTCGTCGGGCGCCGATTGCCGACACCCTGCGACCTACTCCGTGGGCACGCGAACGATCACGATCTGCGTCACGGACGTCAACTGTCCTTCCTGGCCGATCTGCTGGGACGATCCGCCGCTGCACCCTTACCAGTGCCGCAGCTATACGGTGACCGCCACCCCCTGATCGCGGCTTAGTCGCCGCCGCTCGACCCAAAAGAGCCGAACACTCGGGGAAGTGTCACAGTCGAGCCCCCGCTTTGAAGGCGCGAGCCTAAATTGGGGAGATGAGCTATCTCATCGTGCTTCGCTACGATGCGGAAGGCACTTGCCCGATCGTCGTGCGCGAGGACGAGGCGCTCGTCGCGAGCGACGGCGTCCGCTGGCGCCTCGTGGCGCAGACGGACGACGCCGACCTCGCCGCACGGATCGTCGAACAGCTCCGCACGCGCCACGCGCCCGAGCTGCCGGCCGCGGTTCCCCGTAGCCGGCCGCTGCCGATCAGCTCGTAAAGCCTGCCTCGACCGGCGGCCGCTGGCGGAAGCGAATGGGAATCGAACCCACCGCTCCAGGCGTCAACCTGGAGCCCGACGGCTTTGAAGGCCGCGCAGGTCACCAGACCCGAACCGCTTCCCCGGCCACTCTGATCATAGTCTCGGCACGTGCGCTCGACGATTCGGGTTGTGTTCAGCGATGACTCACAGGGCATGCGGATACAGTATGGTCACTGGACGCACACTGGACGCACTCGCGCTTGCGCAGTGTGATCGAATGCTCCCTGCTATGATCCTGGGCTGATGGCTTGCGCCGCCGAGCCTCTCCCCCACTACGGCCGGCGTGACGAAGAGCGGATGGCCACGCATACGGCGGAGGCGTGAGCAGCACAGTGGACATCGTCGACCAGATCGCGCTGCTGCGGCGCACGCGGCTGCTCGAGTCGCTCTCCGACGAGAAGCTCGGCGAGCTCATCGCAAGCTGCCGCAGCGTGAGCCTCGTTCCCGGCGAGGCGCTCTGCCACGAAGGCGAGATCGGGCGCGCGATGTACGTGGTGCTCACCGGAAACCTGGTCGTTTCCAAGGGCGGCAAGCAGGTCGCGGTCGGCCGGCCCGGCGACTGCTTCGGCGAGATGGCGCTCATCGAGTCGCGCGAGCGCTCGGCCACGCTGCGGGCGCTCGACGACACGCTCGTGCTCGAGATCCCCGAGGCCGTGTTCGCCGAGCGGCTCTCCAAGGTCCCCGGCCCGCTGCTCGCGCTCCTGCGCGTGTTCTCCGACCGCGCCCGCCGCGACCTCGACAGCCTGGTCTCCGCGAACCTCAAGCTGCAGGCCCAGGCCGAGGAGATGGACCGCAAGCACCGCGAGCTCAACGAGACGCGGCGCCAGCTCGAGCAGCGCAACCGCGACCTCGAGCGGCTCTCGGCGCTCGACACGCTCACCCAGATCGCGAACCGCCGGCGCTTCGACGCGGTGCTGCGCCAGGAGTGGCGCCGCGCGGTGCGCGACGAGTCGCCGGTCTCGCTGCTGTTCTGCGACATCGACTACTTCAAGCGCTTCAACGACACCTACGGCCACCAGGCGGGCGACGAGTGCCTGGTGAGCGTCGCTCAGGCGATGGAGGAGACGCTCAACCGACCCGCCGATCTCGTGGCCCGCTACGGCGGCGAGGAGTTCATCGCCCTGCTCGTGGACACCGACCCGGAGGGCGCCCGCATGCTCGCGGAGCGGATGCGCGCGCGGATCGAGGAGCTGAAGATCGAGAACGCCGGCTCGAGCGTGTGCGGGTACCTGACCGTGAGCCTCGGCGTCGCCACGATCGTGCCGAACCCCACGCTCAAGCCCGAGGACCTCGTGGACCTGGCGGACCGCGCGCTCTACGCCTCCAAGGCCGGCGGCCGCAACCGCGTCTCGACGTCGGACCAGCTGCCCGCCGTCAGGACGGCGACCCCGCCGCTCGAGCGCTAGAGGAAGACCTCGATCTTCGCGCGCCCGCGCAGGCGCGCGAGCAGCCCCGACTGGATCGCTTCGAGCTTGGACTGGCGCAGCGCCGCTTCGACCCGGGGCCGCGCCGACTCGAAGGACGGCGGCTCGGTCGCCCCGTCGGCGGCGAAGGCCATCGGGTTCGAGTCGTAGACGGAGCGCGCGTCCTTCTCGGAGACGACGTACTTCCGGGTCTCGTCGTCGAGCAGCGCGGCGACCGTGTGCTGCGCCCGCAGCTCGGCCTTGAACGACTGCTCGTCGAGCCCCTGCCGAAGCAGGAACGACTGCCACGCCTCCTCGCTCGCGTGCTCGCGCCGCATCTGGTCGTAGGACCAGTCGACCTTGACGGTGTCGGCCTTGAGCCCGCGCGCGAGCGCCTCCTGAAGCAAGAGCTCGCGGTCGATGTAGTGCGCGAGCGCCTGGCGCAGCGCCTCCGGCTTGTGCTCCTCGCGGTCCGCGCCCTGCCACCGGTCGAGCGCCGTCTTCGCGATCGGAAGGATCTGGCGGATCAGGATCGGCTGGCCGTTGATCCGCGCCACCACCTCGGGCAGCGGCAGCGGCAGCGGGCGCGCCGGATCGGGCGTCGCCGACGCGGCGAGGGACGTCGGGGCCGGCTGCGGCGCGGGCGCGGCGCACCCGGCCAGGACCAGCAGGAGCGCGGCGCAGCGTGCCTGGTTCATGGCTCTGGTGACAGTAGGGGGCCCCGCCCTCCGGAGTCAACTCCCCGGCCGGCCGCGGCTCCTGGTTTAGGATGCCCGCGATGTTCTCCGAGCGCACCCGCTTCGACCTGCGGCCGAATCGGCTCGCGGAGCTCGTCGCGGCGAGGCGTGCGGCCGGCGCCCGGATCCTCGACCTGACGCTCACGAACCCCACGCAGGCCGGGCTGCCTGCCGCACCGGGGCTGCTCCTGCCGCTCGCCGACGACGCCGCCCGGCGCTACGAGCCGCTCCCCTTCGGCCTGCCCGCCGCGCGCGACGCGGTGGCCCGCGACTTCGCACGCCGCGGCGTGGCTCTCGGCCCGGAGCGCATCCTGCTGCACGCGAGCACCAGCGAGGCCTACGCGTTCCTCTTCAAGCTGCTCTGCGATCCCGGCGACGAAGTGCTGGTGCCGCGGCCGGGCTACCCGCTCTTCGAGTTCCTGGCCGGGCTCGAGTCGGTCCAGATCGCGAGCTACCCGCTCGTCTACGACGGCCGGTGGCATCTCGACCGGTCGGCGCTCGAGGCGGGAGTCACGCCGCGCACGCGCGCCGTCGTGGTCGTGAGCCCGGGGAATCCCACCGGCGCGTTCCTCGCCCGGGACGAGCTCGAGGCGCTCGACGCGCTTTGCGCGAGCCGGGGGCTGGCGCTCGTCTCCGACGAAGTGTTCGCCGACTTCGCCTTCCGCGACGACCCGCAGCGCGCCGCGAGCGCTGCGCGCGACGGGCGCGCGCTCGCCTTCACGATGGGCGGCCTCTCGAAGAGCTGCGGCCTGCCACAGCTCAAGCTGGCCTGGACCGCGGTCACCGGCCCCGAGCCGCTGCGAGCGAAAGCGCTCGCCCGTCTCGAGCTGGTGGCGGACACGTACCTCTCGGTCGGGACGCCGGTGCAGGCGGCGGCGCCGCGGCTGCTCGACCGGCTCCCGGAGCTGCAGGCGCCGATCCGCGCGCGCACGACCGCGAACCTGCGGGCGCTCAGGGACGCCCTCGGGCCGGCATCGCCCGCGAGCCTGCTCGAGCCCGAGGGCGGCTGGTCGGCGGTCCTGCGCGTGCCGGCGACGTCGTCCGAGGAAGAGCGGACGCTACG
>Ga0335076_10004446_pt1 | contig 14174 bp, 12 predicted proteins | sample Lox_Sample_25_FD_206717 | JGI IMG/M metagenome (GOLD analysis project Ga0335076, IMG submission 206717) | Soil microbial communities from Loxahatchee National Wildlife Refuge, Florida, United States - Lox_Sample_2.5 | ecosystem: Environmental > Terrestrial > Soil > Wetlands | place: USA... | reverse complement strand
TCGCCTGCGGGGTGACGAGCGCCCACCGTGCGAGCTGGGCGCACGACAGGCCATCACGCTCGCGGAGCAGACTCAGCGTCACATATTCGGGGGTCGAGACGCCGTGAACCCGGAGCTCCTCGTCGAGTCGCGCCCTCAGCCGCCGCTCGACGCGATACACGAGATATCCGACGCGAGGAACCGCCGCCTTCTCCGCCGAACCGAGCTTTGGCATGGCCGCACCGGTCATGTGCCCAACATTAGTGCCTGCCCCCGGCAGGTAGCGCATACGGCCGACAAAAAGCATTGACAAGCAGCTTGCGATAGGAATATGTTTGACGATCACAACGCCGGCAATCGAGGGAGGGCTCGTGATCGGACGTAGAACATTCGTGGCGCTAGCCACGGTGGCGCTGGTGGGTGCACTCGCACTGACTCCGGCCACGTCGGGCGCGCAGACGACGACCCAGCAGCACGACACGTACACGGGGACGACTTCTGACGGAAGCGGGTGGATCGCGGACGTTCCGTCGCGGTGGAACGGAACGCTGTTGCTGTACAGCCACGGGTACGGCACGCTGGCGCCGGCCGACTCACCGGACCCGACCACGCAGGAGGCGCTCCTGAGCATGGGCTACGCCCTCGCCGGCTCGGGATATGACCCCAAAGGCTCGCTGTGGGCGCTGAACACCGCTGTCGGCGACCAGTTCGCGGCGCTCGCGGCCGTCGAGAAGACCGTGCTCCCGCACCGGCCGTCGCAAGTCGTTGCGTTCGGGACGTCGATGGGCGGGCTGATCAGCGCGCTCGAGGATCAGAGCTCGGACCGCCGCCTTGACGGAGCGCTGACGACGTGCGGCATCGTCGCCGGCGGCCTCAACCTCAACAACTACCAGCTCGACGGCGAGTACGCGATGACGCAGCTGCTCGGCTCGCTTGTGCCGGGCGGCCAGAGCATCCAACTCGTGAATTTCCCGACCGCTGATGCGTCGGCGGTCTCGGCGGGTGAGCTGCAGAACCTGGGCGAGGTGGCACAGGGCACATCGCCTCAGACCCAGGCGCGGCTCGCGCTGGCGATGGCGTTCCTCAACACGACAACGTGGTCGCCGATCGCGTCGGCCCCGGCCGCGGCGAACGACTACGCCGGCCAGGAGGCCGCGCAGTACGAGACGGACTTCGGCTTCGCCGGGTTCCCGATCATCCCGTTCATCGTCACGGGCCGCTACGCGATCGAGCAGGCGGTCGGCGGCAACGCCGGCTGGACGCTCGGAGTCAACTTCGCCCGCGAGCTCGCCACCTCGCCGTTCCGAACCGAGGTCGAGGCGCTGTACAGGCAGGCCGGGCTGAACCTGCGGGCCGATCTCAACGAACTCACGCGGAACGCGAACATAACCGCCTCCCCGTCGGCCGTACGGAACATGATCCGCACGTCGGTTCCCACCGGTCGCCTTCAGGTGCCCGAGCTCGACCTCCACACGATCGGCGACAACCTGGTGCCGGTCACGATGGAGAACTGGTACCGCGGGCTCGTCGACCGCTCGGGGTCGGGCGCTCTGCTGCAGCAGGCTTACGTGGCCCGCCCGATCCACTGCTACTTCACGCCGTCCGAGCTCATCGCCGGCGTGCAGGCGGTGCAGCACCGGATTGAGACCAGGCACTGGGGGTCGTCGGCCACGCCGCAGGCACTCGAAGCGAGCGCCACCAACCTCGCCCACGAGAACTCGATGCTGGGCACCCCCGCATTCGTTCCTTACGAACCCGCACCGCTGCTGGGAGACAACGGACCATTCGACCCGTTTACCGGCGGCTCTTTCCCGTTCCCGCCCCGTCGCTGGTAATCGCCTGACCTAAATCGGCGGCTCCCGGGCCACAATACCCGGGATGCCGCCGATTGCCGTCCGTCTCTGGCTGTGGGCCTGCCTGGGCCTCGCCGGCTCGGTGCTGGTCGCGCTCGCGGGACCTCATCTGGCCGGCGGGCCCGTCGGGTGGTGGTTTCACCCGACGCTGGGCGTGGCGCCGTTCTACGCCGGGATCGTGATGCTGTGCACCGCGTGGCTGGCCCTGGGGAGGCGCGCGATCACGACGCGCGAGTTGCGCGTCGTCGGCGCCACGTGGAGCCTGCCTCTGCTCCTCACGGCGCCGCTGTTCAGCCAGGATGCATACAGCTACCTCGCGCAGGGGACGCTCGTACACCTCGGGATCGACCCGTACACGAACGCCCCCGCGGTCCTCGCGAGCGTTGGACACGCCCACGTGCTCGGCGCCGTGGATCCGTTCTGGCGCCACACGACCTCACCGTACGGTCCGCTGTTCCTTTGGATCGCAAGCCTCGTGGTGGCGGTCACGGGATCGCACCTCGTGGCCGGCGTGCTGCTGATTCGCGTTCTCGACCTCGCCGGGCTCGTGTTGCTGGCGGCGTTCGCGCCCCGCCTGGCCCGCGGGCTCGGCGCCGAGGAGGCGCGCGCGACGTGGTGGGTCTTCAGCCCGCTGGTGCTGCTCGACCTCGTTGCGGGGGCACACAACGATCTTTTGATGATTGGTCTGGTGGTCGCCGGCATCACATTCGCCATCGAGCGGAGGCTGCTGCTGGGCATCGCGTTGTGCGCGCTGGCGGCCACGATCAAGTTGCCGGCAGCCGCCGCGATCCCGTTCATCCTCGTGGCGTACGGCGACCGCAGGGCGTGGCCCCGCGGCGCGGTCCTCGCCGCCGTCGTGGTACTCGCGGTGAGCGTGATCACCGGCCTCGGGCTCGGCTGGATCTCGACCACCGTGTTCTCCACCCCTGACAAGGTGCGGCTCGCGATCACGCCAGCGACCGCGCTCGGCTGGACCGTCGCTCAGGTCGTGCCGGTTGGCGCCCGGGGGCTCGAGTCGGCGCTCGGGGTCGTCGCGTTCGGGCTGAGCCTCGTGCTCGGCGCGGTGCTGCTGTGGCGCTCGCGGCGCCGGAACATGGTCCGCAACCTTGGGATCGCGCTGATCGCCGTGGCGGTTTGCGGGCCCGCGGCGTGGCCGTGGTATCTCACCTGGGGCCTCGTGTTGCTCGCCGCCTGCCCGGGGATCCAGCAGTCGCGCCTGCTCGCGCTGGCGGTGGTCGCGAGCGCGCTGGTCGTCAAGGCAGACGGCATCCTGGCCTTCCCGCTCAGGACCGCACCGGTGTTCTTGGTCCTGTACCTCGTGGCCGCGGCGGTGTGGCTTTCGCGCGCGCGGCTGTCGGCCGCGCCAGGCCGACGTCGCGTGCGAACGCGGGCGCTGGTCGAGTCGTGATGGTCACGCAGACCGAGGTTCCGCGGACCGGGGCGCCAGAGGCGGCGGTCGGGCCTGCCTCGCGCGAGCGCGGGTGGGACGTCGCGGTCGTCGCGGTGCCGGCGTTGCTGGCGGCGGCCCTCTGCCTGATCGAGCTGACCAGCCGCAGCCTCTGGCTCGACGAGGCCGCGACCGTGGCGATCGCGGGCCAGCACGGTTCGGCGTTCTGGCACGCGGCAGCGCGTGACGGCGGGAATATGCTCGGCTACTACGCGCTGCTACACGTTCTCGTCGACTGGTTCGGCGACGGCGCGTTCGTGATCCGCGTCCCGTCGGTGGTAGCGGCTGCCGGCGCGGCGGGCGCGATCAGCCTACTCGGCCTGCGGATGTTCGACCGGGGCGTGGCGCTCGCCGCCGGGCTCTTGACCGCGGTGAGCGTCCCGCTGGTTTTCTGGGGCCAGGATGCGCGCGGTTATGCGGCGATGGTGGCCCTGGTGGCGGGAGCGTTTGTCGCATTCGCGGCATTGCCCGAGGGACGTCGTGGTTCCTGGGCCGCGTACGTCGCGCTGACGACACTGTCGGTGTACGCAAGCTACGTGGCGATCTTCGCGGTTCCCGCGCAGCTGCTCGCGCTCGCGTTGTGCCGACGGGCGGCCTGGCGCCGCGCGCTGACCGCGGTCGCGGCGTGCGCCGTGTGCTGGATCCCGCTCGTGGTGCTGGCTCTGAGCCGCGGCTCGGGCCAGCTGTTCTGGATCACGCGACCGACCTTCAAGCTCGAGCGCCAGGTCGTCCAGGCGCTGACCTCGGCCGGCTTCGAGCCGAACTTCCGGCCGGCCGCGGTCGCCACCCCGCTGGCGATCCTCACGCTCGCGCTGCTCATGTTCGCAGCGGTGAGGGTCGTGCGGCGACCCCGCTGGGGACCGGTGCTCGCGCTCTCGTGGCTGGTCGTGCCGGTCGCCCTGATGTGGCTATGGTCGTTCGTCGGGCAGCCGATCTTCACCCCGCGGAATCTGCTCGTCTCCCTGCCGGCGGTGGCGCTGCTCGTCGGGTGGGTTCTCGGACAGAGCCGCGTCGGATGGGCGGTGCTCCTGGTCCTGATCGCACTTCGGGGCGTGGCGCTCGCGCCGACGTACGGTACCTCGCCCGAGCCCTGGCGCGCCGCAACCGCCTACGTCCTTCGCTCATCCCAACCGGGCGACTGCGTCGCGTTCTACCCGCTCGACGCGTCGATGCCGTTCGCCTACTACGCCGGCCGGCTGGTGCGGCCGCACGTCGAGCAGTACGAGACGCCGACGATTCCGAACGGCTGTCGGCGCGTGTGGCTGGTGGCCAGCCACCAGGGCCTCCCGAACGGCGGGACCGCCGCGTCTCGCACGCACTACGCACGCTACGCGCAGGTGCGCGCATCGCTGGCGCGGAGGTATCCCGGGCACGCGACGCGATCGTTCGGCTACGCCAGCGTGATCTGGGTCGAACTGTTCACGCGCTAGCTGCCTCCGGATACGGGTGGGGGCACGATCGGAACTACGGGCGGAGCGTCGTCCCGACGAAAGTGAGCGCGCTCAGGCCGGCGAGCATCACGCCGTTCGCGCATAGCAACGCCGTCCACCATCTTCCGTGGACGTAGCGGGCAAGCACGAGCACCGCCGGAAAGGCGGTGATCAGCAGGCGCGGGTTCGGCGGCGTGTACTCGGAGGTCATCGCGAGCCAGCTGATCCCGAACGTCCACACGATCGCCTCGACAGACATCTCCCGCCAGTTCCTGACGACGAGCACCAGCAGCCCGATCAGCACCGCCGCGCCGACCAGGCCGACGACGAGATTGAGGTCGATCGTCGGATGGTTGAAGTGATTGAACGAGATCTGCTCGCCGGTCAGCTGCGCGAGATGCCAAAGCGCGAGCGGGTCGGTCTTCTCGCTCCATCCGTCGTGCTGCGCGATGAAGCTCGCGAACGGGGAGCCGGTCCAGGCCCACAGGAAGCCGCCGAAGGCGCCGACACCCACAACCGACAGCGCCGGCGCGAGCAGGCTCCGGCGCGCCGAGCGGTTCGCGAAGCCCCGGCGGCGGAGTTCGAGCGCCGCCGAGACCGCGCACACGACCACGAGCACGAGCGCCTCCGGCTCCGTAGCGGTGGCGACCGCTGCCAGCGCGCCGGCCAGCAGCCAGCGGCGCTTTTGCAGCGCGAGGATGCACCCCGCCGCCAGCGGGAGCAGGATCCCCTCGGCGTAGACCATCGAGAACACCACCGACCCCGGGAACAGGCAGAAGATCAGGACCGCTTTGCGCCCGGCGTGCTCGCCCCACCAACCTGTCGCGAGCCGCTGCATGAGCACGGTCGCGACAAGGCCGCCGACGCCGGACACGATCACACCGGCGATCGTCGTCGAGAGGATCTCCCAGTGCGCGATCGGGACCACGAACACGTGCGAGACCGCCCAAACGATGCCCGGGTACACCGGGAAGAAGCCGAGCGTCGTCTGCACGTGCGAAACGTGCGTGGGGTAGCCGTGATCGGCCAGCATCCGATACCACAGGCCGTCCCACTGGGACAGCTCGTGGGTGAACGCGTGGTGGCGGAGCGCGCCGTTGACGAACGCAACGACGAGCAGCAGGGCGCGCGTCGCCAGATACACGCCGATCGCGTACCGGGCGCCGCAGACCGCCACCACCGCGCGGTCGCGAGCGCGCCGGGCGACAGTGCGCGGCGCATCGAGCGTCGGCGCCGTCGGCGCGGGGACCAGCGGTTCGGCGTGCTCAGAAGCGCTTTCCACAGCCCAGCGAGTCTAGGAGACCCCCACCGCATACAATCGCGCGCCATGTGCCGGCTGTTCGGGATGAGCGGCGGACAAAACGAGGTGCAGGCGACCTTCTGGCTGCTCGACGCGCCGACGAGCCTCGTGGCGCTCAGCGAGACCCAGCCCGACGGCGTCGGGCTCGGGACGTTCCATCCTGATGGGTCACCGTGGCTGTATCGCAAGCCGGTGGCCGCGAACCGCAGCCAGACGTTCATCGCCGACGCGCACGAGGTCAGCTCACGCACGTTCCTCGCGCACATCCGCCATGCGACCGCGGCCGAGCCGACGATCGAGAACACTCACCCGTTCGAGCAGCACGGACGGCTGTTCGCGCACAACGGCGTGCTCGGCGACCTGCCGGCGCTCTGCGAGCGGCTCGGCGCCCACGCCGGGTTGCTCAAGGGGTCGACCGACTCGGAGCTGTACTTCACGCTGATGACGAAGCGAATCGAGGAGCACGACGGCGACATCGCCGCCGGCATCGCCCACGCGGCCCGCGAGATCGCCGCCGACTTCTCGCTCTACTCGCTCAACATGCTGCTGACGACCCCGACGGACATCTGGGCGCTCCGCTACCCCGACACGAACGAGCTGTGGATCCTCGAGCGCTCGATCGCGGCGCTCGGCGGCGCCGACGGCGGGGGTTTCGATCAGCGCTCGGCGTCCGGGATCACGCGCGTGTTCTCTGGGCAGCTGGCGATCCGGCCCGCGACCATCATCGCCTCCCAGCCGATGGACACGAACCCGCTCTGGCGGCTGCTGGAGCCGGGTGAGCTGGTCCACGTCGACCCGGAGCTGCGAGTCACCTCGACGATCGCGGTGCCCGAGCCGCCCGCGAGCATGCTCGAGCTCACCCCGAAGGAGGCGATGGCACAGGAGGAGCCGAGCTAGACCTCTCAGGCCAGGAACCGCGCCGCCAGGTCGGCGACGAGCGCGGGCACGCCGGCCGAGGCGGCCAGTCGCTCCTGCCGGCGGGGTTCGGGTGCGAGGACCTGCATCCGCACCTCGTCGAGCTCCTTGACGGCGTCGAGGGCGACGGCGTGGGGTCGCGCAGCCGCGAGGACCTCGTCGAGCAGTCGCGGCAGCGGCACCAGACCGGCGTTCACCGGGTCGATCAGCTCCGACGCGGTGGCGTCGCGCGCCGCGATGAATCGATTCTCGGCCAGGACCTCCTGGGCGGACACGAGCTTGGGCGAAGCGAAGCCCTGCTCGAGCTCGAGCCTCGCCAGCGCCTGTACGAGCGCGGTGAGCGCTGCCGTCGAGGACAGCTGCGGCTGGGCGTCCATGATCCGAACCTCGACCGTCCCGAGGCGTGGCTGGGGACGGACGTCCCACCACAGGAACGTCGGCTCGGGGATCGCGCCTGAGCGCACCAGCAGATCGACGGTCGCGACCCAGTCCTGGTAGGTGTCGAACCTGCGCGGTGTCCCCGTGCGCGGGAAGCCCTGGAACAGGATCGTCCGGTTCGATGCCAGCCCGGTGGCTCGCCCCCGCAGCATCGGCGAAGAGGCCGACAGGCCCAGCAGGAGCGGCAGATGGGCGCGCAGCTGGTTCATCAGCCGGATCGCGCGCTGCGCATCGGGCACCCCGACGTGGACGTGGAGCGCGAATGTAGGCTCCCGGCGGGCGAGGTCGCGGGTGGTGCGGTAGATCACCTGGTAACGCCCCGATGGCGAGACCTTCGTCGGCTCGGTCATCGCGGCCGGATGCATACCGGCCGCCGCCACGCCTATTCCCAGCGGCGCGAGTTCGCGTACAAGCAGCGAGCGGAGCTCGCGCAACTCGGCGATCGCGTCGCGGACGGTCGCGTGGGGTCCGGTCCTGAGCTCGAGCGCGGCCTCGTGCGTCTCCGCCGCGCACCGGCCGGCGAGATCCGGCCCGGCCAGCGCGAGCACCTCGTCGCCCCGTTGGGTCAGGCCCCAGCCCGCTGGATCGAGGAGCATTACCTCCTCCTCGATTCCCACGGTATAGGCCTCGGAGGGCCGCCAGGTCGCCCATCCCGCACCCCCCAACGATGCGGCGCGCCCCTTAAGTGTCTCGAGCGTTTCCGTGGTCGAAGTTAACCACGGGCAACCTAACATCCGTATTAACCAGCGCTCGCGAGGCGCTGCGCGGAGGACTGCCGGCGCGGTCGCGCCGACCGTGCTCTGGCCGACACAAGCCGCCGAGGCTCGCCGGCGTCCCGCGCCACGGCGGGCGTCTCGGCGATCTGCTCCCCGGCGCCGGCAGCGGCGGCGACCAACAGCTCGAACAGCGGATCGTGAGCCAGCAGCCCCTCGGCGTGCCATTGAACGCCCATGACCAGCCGATCGCCCGGGTTCTCGATCGCCTCGATCGTCCCGTCCTGAGCCCACGCGGTCGCGACGAGCCCCCTGCCGAGCGTCTGCACCGCCTGGTGGTGGAACGAGTTGACCTCGAGCGCGGGGCCGCCGAGAGCAGTCCGCAGGCGGCTACGCGAAGCCGTCTCGACCCGGTGGGTCGGGATGCTGCCGTGCGCGGGCTGGCGGTGCTCGACACCGGAGCAGACGACATCCGGAAGGTGCTGGTGGAGCGTTCCGCCGCGGGCGACGTTCAGAAGCTGCATGCCCCGGCAGATGCCGAGGATCGGGAGTCTCCGGCGATCGGCGGCGCGTACCAGCGCAAGCTCGACCGCGTCGACCCGCGGCTCGGTCGGTCCGAGCTCGGGGTGAGGCTCGGCACCGTAGACGCTCGGCTGAACGTCGGGGCCGCCCGGAAGGCAGACGCCGTCGACTCGGTCCAGCAGCGCGATGATCGCGTCGGGGCGAAGCAACGGAACGATCACCGGAATGCCGCCCGCGCGCTCGATCGTCTCGGGGTACAGCGTCGCCAGCGCGACCTCGAGCTTGGGCGGCTCGCCCTGCGGCCGCGCATCCCCGTCTTCGGGGCGGCGAAGCTCCGAGGTGGTGACGGCGATCAGGGGACGAGTCCGCATATGGACATATATTTCGGCCGCGGGCGGCCTTACTCCATAGCCATACGGATAAACATCCGTCCAGACGCTTCGCCCGGAATCAGGAGTCTCGCTGGTGCGGCGGACGGTGCCGCGGACTCAACGGCCTGTGAGGTCGCCCAGCAGGACGGTCCAGCGCTCGACCGACACCGTTTCGAGCACGCCCATCCTGGTCCACGGGTCGGCGTCGAGCCGGCCGGTGACCGTGGCCTCGCTGTCGGCCTCGAAGATCAGGAGCACGCGATGCTCGGAGTCGCCGTGGCCGAGATAGCCGTCACCGAGCGGTCCGGCGAGCACCACGAACCCCTCCTCGGCGAGCTCGTCCATGAATCTGGCGTGCTCGTCCCACTTCTCTTGCTCGCGGAGCGGCCGGACCGGATCCCACCCCGGCCCGCCCTTTCGAATCATCGCGAACAGCATCGCGACGATCGTAGACCGCCCTACTTCGCCGTGCGCGAGGTACACGGGAGAGCGGGAGAGCGGGAGAGTCGCTACCGTGCTGCACAAGGTAGCTGGCGGTCGGAGGCGCGTCGAGCGGAACCGCCCTTCCAAAACCGCCGAGACCGTGCGAGGGTTCGGGTGATGCGGGCCAGCAGCTACTTCGCGGCGGTCGACTCTCACACCGAAGGGATGCCGACCCGTGTGATCACGGGCGGGCTCGGTCCGATTCCGGGGAGCTCGATGCAGGAGCGCCGGCTGTACTTCGAGGAGCACCTCGATGAACTCCGCCTCTTGCTGATGCGCGAGCCGCGCGGCCATTCCGCGATGTCGGGCGCGTTTCTGCAGCCCCCGACTCGACCCGACGCCGATTGGGGCGTGCTGTTCGTCGAGGTGTCGGGGCTGCTGCCGATGTGCGGCCACGGAACCATCGGGGTCGCCACCGTGCTGGTTGAGACCGGGATGGTGGCGGTGACCGAGCCTGAAACCGTGATCCGGCTGGACACGCCGGCCGGGCTTGTCGAGGTCACGGTGACGGTTTCGGAGGGTCGCGCGGAGCGCGTCCGGCTGCGCAACGTGCCGGCGTTCGTGGCCGCACTCGACGCCCGGGTCGAGGTGGAGTCGCTGGGAACCGTTTCCTACGACATGGCCTTCGGCGGGAACTTCTATGCGCTGATACCGGCGGAGTCGGTGGGGCTCGATCCGGTCCCCGCGAACGCCCAGGTGCTGATCGACCGCGGTCTCGAGATCATCGCGGCGATCAACGCGTCGGCACGACCGGTGCATCCGGTCGACCCGGCGATCGGGGGTTGCAAGCACGTCGTGTTTCACGCGCCTGGCCACGACGGCGCGGATGCGCGCAACGCGACCGCGATCCACCCCGGCTGGCTCGACCGCTCGCCGTGCGGAACCGGGACCTCGGCGCGCATGGCCGCGCTGCACGCTCGCGGCGAGCTGGCGCTGGGCGAGGAGTTCGTCAACGAGTCGATCATCGGGAGCCGCTTCACCGGCCGCTTGTTGGAGGAGGTGACCTTGGGCTCCCGGCCGGCGGTTGTGCCCGAAGTCTCGGGGCGCGCCTGGATCACGGGCATGAGCCAGTACCTGCTCGACCCGACCGACCCGTTCCCGGCGGGTTTCGCGCTGTAGTGCGAGCTGTCGTGATCGGCGGCGGCGCCGTGGGCCTGTGCGCGGCGGAGGCGCTGGCCAGTCGCGGCGCCGAGGTGACCGTGTTCGAGCGCGACCAGTGCGGGGCCGGCGCGTCCGCGGGGAACGCCGGCTGGATCACCCCGTCGCTGGCCATTCCAGTCCCGGGCCCGGGAGTGATCGGAGAGTCGTTGCGTTGGCTCGTCAACCCGTCGGGGCCGCTGTGGATCCGCCCCACGGTATCGCCGGCGATGCTCGCGTGGATCGCCCGGTTCGTGGTGCGCTGCAACCGCCCCGCGTACGAGCGGGGGCTGGCCGCGCTCCAGCACGCGGCCGCGCTGGCCGGGCCTTCGTTCGACCGGCTGGCCGAGCGCGGCGTCGAGTTCGAGCTCCACGACGAGCCGTTGCTTTACCCCGCGTTCGAACAATCGGAGCTCGATCATCTGCTTGACGTCGGCGAGGGGCTGCGGGCCGCCGGGGTCGGGGACCTGCTCGATCGGCTGTCGGCAAGCGAGCTGCTCGAGCTGGAACCGGCTCTCAGCCCACGCGTGATCGGCGGCGTGATCGCACGGCGTGACAGTCGCGTCAGGCCGGAGGTGCTGTGCGACCGCGTCCGGCGCGCGCTGGTCGCCGTCGGTGGCGAGGTCTTCGAGCAGGCCCCGGTCGACTGCCTCATCCGCGACCGCTCGAGTTGGATCGTCGAGAGCGAACCGATAGTGCGACGAGCCGACGCGGTCGTGCTTGCCGCGGGGGTCGCATCCGGGGATCTCCTGGGCGCGCTCGATACGGGACTGCCGATCGCCGCCGCGAAGGGATACAGCCGGACGTACCCGGAGCATCCGAGCGGGCCCCGACACGCGCTGTACCTGGAGACGCCAAAGGTGGCGATCAGCGCATTCGACGGCGCCGTCCGTGTCTCGGGCACACTCGAGCTCGGGGCGCGGGAGCTGGCCCTGAGCGAGCGTCGGCTCGCTGCGATTACCACCGCCGCGCAGGAGGCACTCCCGAACTGGGAGATGGCGCCCAAGCCACGCGATTGGGCCGGGATGCGGTCGCTGTCCCCCGACGGCCTCCCGTTCATCGGGCCGCTTCCCGGATGGGACGGGATCCACGTCGCGACGGCCCACGCGACCCTGGGGATCACGCTGGCCCCGCTGACCGGCGAGCTGCTGGCCGACCTGATCGTGGACGGACGGCGCGGGGAGCTGCTCGCCGCGTTCGATCCCACCCGCGCGATCGCCCGCCGGGGATACTTGTGGGCAGGCAGAGCTACGACAGGAGGACCTCGATGAAGGGCGTTCACGCCGCGATCGTCACCCACTTCGACGCCGACCTCACGGTGGATCACGACGCGGTGGCCGCCGAGGTCAAGTGGCTCCTCGCCGAGGGCGTCCACGGCATCGTTCCGAACGGCTCGGTCGGCGAGGGCGGGAGCCTCTCGCGCGAGGAGCGCCGCGCGGTGATCGAGACGGTCGTCGGCGCGGCGGGAGGAGCTCCTGTGTGCGCGGGGATCTCGGCGGTCACCGCCGAGCGGGCGGCCGTGTACGCGCAGGACGCCGCCAGTGCCGGCGCCGACGCCGCGATGCTCCTGCCGCCGCTTCTGTACCGGGCCGACGAGCGCGAGCTCCTCGAGTTCTTCGGAACGGTCGCGCGCGCCACCGAGCTCCCATTGCTGGTCTACAACAACCCCCCGGGTAGCGGCACCGACCTCCAGCCCGGGTTGCTGGCGACGCTCGCGCGCGAGGTGCCGGCGATCACGTCGTTCAAGGAGACCTCCGGCGACGCGCGGCGGGTCGCTGAGCTCGTCAACTTGTGTCCGGAGGTCGACGTACTCGTCGGCGGCGACGATTGGGCGCTCGAGGGCCTGTGCGCCGGCGCCGCGGGCTGGGTCTCTGGCGTCGCCGACGTGCTGCCCGGCCAGTCCGTGCGCCTGTTCGAGCTGTGTCTGGCCGGCGAGCTCGCGAGCGCGCGGGAGCTGTACGCCGAGCTGCTGCCGCTGGCGCGACTCGACATGAAGCCGAAGCTCGTTCAGTACTTCAAGGCCGCCCTCGACGAGCTCGGGATGAGCGGCGGGCCGTGCCGCCCGCCGCGGCTTGCGCTGACCGAGAGCGAGCTCGCGGAGGTCCGCGGCGCGGTCAAGCACTTCTCACCCGCGCAGCTCTCGCAGAGCTGAGCGCCCGCACCTCGCGCGTAGGGTTGCCCGGTCTCGAGTACCCCCCGGGGTCGTTCTGATCGACGCGACCGCCTCGCCGAGCCGATCGAGGCTGCCCTTGATCCAGGGCAGCTCCGCCGGGTCCGCGGTGGCGAGCGCCTGGCGCCGCTCATCGTCAGTCTGGCCGTACAGCAGACTCGTCGCGATCCGGCACCGGAGCGCGGCAGGCTCGTCGCCGAACGCGACGCCGCTGAGCACGCCGATTCCGAACCGCTTGAGCAGGTGCGTGGCTAGCGCGTCGCCGCCGTCGACGCCCCGGGCGCCCAGCTCCGGGCGCAGCGGTTCGAAGTCCGGGTACAGATAGAAGCCGCCGGTCGGGGGCCGGCAGTGGACGCCCGCATCGACGAATCGGCTGTGGGCGGCGAGCGTGGCCGCGCGGTGCAGGCGCCGGCTCCGGTCGATGTGGGCCACGACCGCGGGCGGCTCGTTCAGGACGTGCGCGACCACGTGCTGCATCGGCGCGGGCGCGCTCGACCACACTTCGCTCGCCAGCCCGAGCAGCGCCTCGCGCGTCGCCCCGCCGGCCGAGCCCTCTGGGACGCGGACGAACCCGATCCGCCAGCCGCCGAGCGCCATGTTCTTGCTGAGCCCGCCCGTGACGTATGTCCGCTCGGGCAGGTACTCGGCCGGGCTGTGGAGGCCGGCAGGATCGTGCGCGAGATCGCGATAGATCTCGTCGGAGACGATGCTGAGGCCGTGCTCCTCAGCGATCTCGACCGTACGGCGCACGTCGTCGGGACTCGGCACCGTGCCGGTCGGGTTGTCGGGCAGAGTGACCACGATCACCCCTGGGCGATGACCCTGCCGAGCCGCCTCGGCGAGCGTCTCCTCGAGCGCCGCCGGGTCGGGCACGCCTCCGGGCCCGTCGCCTGCGATCGGGACGCCCCACACCCGCTTGCCCGCCAGCGCTGCCTGCGCCGCGTAGCTGACCCACGACGGCCGCGGCAGCACGACGTCGCCGGGGAGCACCGCGAGAAGGCCCCAGAGAAGCGCCTTGCTGCCCGGCGCGATCACGACCTGATCGGGATCGGTGGGCAACCGGCGGCGCCCGAACCAGGCAGCCGCCGCCGCGCGAGCGCTCGCTGATCCCGCCACCGGTCCGTAGGCGTTGTCGGGGGCGCCGCGGGTCAGCGCATCCACGACCTCCTCGGGAACCGGCAACCCGGCTTCGCCGAAGGCGAGGTGGAGGATCGGTTCACCCGCGTCGATCAGCCGGCGCAAGCGCTCGTTGACCGCCAGGGTCGCGGACGGAGGGACAAAGCTGGTTTGCGACATACCCCCAACGATGCCACGCCCCTTCCCTCACGTTGGCCCGCCTAAAAGCCGATTAAAGCTGGACAATGTCCGCGCGGTCGACAGTTGCGCTGGGCCCTGCCCGGAATCGGGCGTCCGGCA
>Ga0335076_10004445_pt1 | contig 14175 bp, 11 predicted proteins | sample Lox_Sample_25_FD_206717 | JGI IMG/M metagenome (GOLD analysis project Ga0335076, IMG submission 206717) | Soil microbial communities from Loxahatchee National Wildlife Refuge, Florida, United States - Lox_Sample_2.5 | ecosystem: Environmental > Terrestrial > Soil > Wetlands | place: USA... | reverse complement strand
CGAACGACGCCCCGAGTCGAGCGCGAGTGGTTGAGCTGGCGGAAGGTCTCGGGCAATCCCAGCTCCGCGAAGAGGTCGTGACGGTAGACCTCCATGAAGAAGCCCCGGTCATCGGCCATGCGTTCGGGGACGACGATCTTTACTTCGTCGAGGGCCGTGGATTCGATCGCGAAGGGCATGGTCGGCGCTCCAGATGGGCGGGTTCCGAGGCTCGCAACCCTTGCTCGCGGCGGCCGCGCGGCCCGTCGCGACGGCTTGAAGAATACTCAATCGACGTTGCGGCTTCAGGCGTGCGGCGCGATACTCACAATCCAGCGGGCCGTTACGCGCGCCCGATACCAATGAGGGTTGAACTTGATCCGCCGCTACGCCGCGGTCCTTCGCTGGTCGCTCGCCCTCGCCGACACGGCCCTGGCGCTGCTGGTCGTGATCGGCGCGACGACCCTCCGGTTCGGTCAGGATTCGGGCTGGCCGTTGGACGAGACGCGGTCGCTGCCCGACCCGAAGCTGGCCGTCACCGCCTTCATCGCCATGTGGATCGCGGTCCTCTGGCTCCACGGCATGTACCGCAGCCGGGCCCGTTGGACGATCCGGAGCGACGTCGCCACGGTGCTCCGGGCGACGCTGGTTCAGCTCGTGGCGACGCTCAGCCTGCTGTGGATCTTCAAGCTGCCGGACGTGAGCCGCCTGCTGCTCGGCGTCGTCTTCCCGCTCCTGGCCCTGGCCGCGATCGGCATCCGAGTGGTGGTCCGCAAGATCCTGGTGCTGGCCCGCGACCACGGGCGGAACGTCCGCTACCTGCTCGTGCTGGGCGCCGGCCCCAGGGCTAAGGCATTCGCCGATCTGATCGAGGGCCACGCCGAGCTGGGTCTCGTGATCGTCGGTCATCTCAAGGCCGACGCTTCGGACATCGGCGGGGCGTTGAACGCGCCGCTCCTGGGGATGATCGACGACCTCGAGCAGGTCCTTCACACTCGGATCGTCGATGAGGTCGCGATCTGCCTGCCGTTCTCGATGGAGGAGATGATCGAGCAGGTCGCCCTCCTGTGCGAGCAGGAGGGCAAGGTCGTCAGGATCCCCGTGGCGCCGATGGGCCGGCTGCTCTCGACCGGCCTGGTGGAGAGCATCGACGGCGTGGGCGTCTTCTCGATGGCCAACGGTCCGGACCGAGCCATCGGCCTGGCCCTCAAACGCGTCGTCGACGTCGTCGGCGCCGCGGTTCTGATGGTCGTGCTGGCGCCTGTGGCCGCGGTTCTGGCCGTTGCCATCAAGCTCGACTCACCCGGCCCGGTTCTCTTCCGTCAGGAGCGGGTCGGGCTGCACGGTCGGACCTTCAAGGTCGTCAAGTTCCGGAGCATGTGCAGCGGCGCCGAGGAACAGCAGGCCGAGCTGCAGGCCCACAACGAGATCAACGGCCATGCGTTCAAGCTCGCGGACGACCCCAGGATCACCCGAGTGGGCCGTTTCCTGAGGCGATCGTCGCTCGACGAGCTGCCCCAGCTGATGAACGTCCTGCGAGGCCAGATGAGCCTGGTCGGGCCGCGCCCGCCGCTGCCCAGCGAGGTCGCGAACTACGACACCTGGCACCGGCGCCGGCTGTCCATGAAGCCGGGCATGACCGGGCTGTGGCAGGTCATGTCCAGGCGGAGCCCCGAGTTCGACCACTGGGTGGCCCAGGATCTCGAGTACATCGACAGCTGGTCGCTGTGGCTCGACTTCAAGATCATCGCCCGGACCGTGCCGGCGGTCCTGAGCGGCACCGGCCGCTAGCCCCAGGCGCGGGCTCACCCGGTTCGCCGGCGCGCGCCCGCTAGGGTCGCGGGCCGCGGTCCCACCATCTCTCCAGGCGGGGCGTCTGGCGGGTGACGCGCGCCCCGGCCCGCAGCGCCCGCACGAGATTCGATGCCACGTGGTGTCTCATGTGGAAGCACGCCAGCGTGGCCACCTTCGCATCCCAGCGCTGCCGTCGCGACAGCGCCGATTCGTTCAGCGCCTGGACGTGGAGATCCCGCAGGGCTCGGAAGAGGCTCGGCGCGGCCTGGGCGGCGCGCTCCTCCGCCGTCGCCGGGTTGAGGTCGTTGACCTGACGCAGACGCTGCTCGTCCAGCGTCTCCGGGGGCCGGTTCTGGCGGCGCAGGAACAGGAATCCGGCGACTCGAACGATCGGCCCCTGGAGAGCCAGCCGCGCCAGGACCAGCCGGTCGGGGGCGATGACGTCCTGGTAACCCCCGGCCGCGACCATGGCCTCGCGCCGGGCCACGCCGTAGATCATGTTGCAGATCATCAGCCGCCAGATCAGGTGCTTGTAGCGCGCCAGCGACGACGCCTGCTCGACGTCAATCTGATCGTCGGCCTCTTCCAGGACCGTGCCGTTCGCGTCGATCACCAGGCACTGCGGGTAGGCCAGGACTGCCGCCGGATTGGCCTCGAGCGCCTCCACGCAGCGTGAAACGAGGGTCGGCTCGCGCAGGTCGTGGTCCGAAGCCCACATGAAGTAGACCCCCCGGGCCAGGCTCAGGGTCCGGTTGAAGTTGGCCGCCGCGCCCATGTTCGAGTCCAGGCGGTAATAGCGGATCCGGTCGAACCGCCGCGCGTAGCCGCGCGCGACAACCTCCGTGTCGTCCGTCGAACCGTTGTCGCTGACGACGATCTCCACGTTGGGATAGTCCTGGGCGAGCAGCGAGTCGAGCGCCCCGGCCAGGTATTTCGCGCCGTTGTACGTGGGCAGGCCAATCGTCACGAGCGGCAAAGGCTTGTCCAACCTGGACCTCCGCTGAAGCCGAACCGGCGGTCACTCCGGAGTTTCCGATCGGGCATAATGCCGGAATGAGAGCAGTCATCCTAGCCGGAGGCCAGGGTACACGCCTGGCTGAGGAGACGGAGACGCGCCCCAAACCCATGGTCGACATCGGCGGCCGGCCGATCCTCTGGCACATCATGAAGCACTACGCCCGGTACGGCGTGACCGAGTTCGTGATCGCTCTCGGCTATCGCGCCGAGGACGTCAAGCGCTTCTTCGTCGACTACCTGTCGCTCAACGGCGACCTGACGGTCGAGCTCGGCAGCAGGGCCGTGAAGCGCCACGAGCCAGAGCGCGATGCCTGGACGGTCCATCTGGTCGATACCGGCCTCGACACCAGCACCGGTGGCCGCGTCAGGCGGCTCCGAACGTGGCTCGGCGAAGAGCCGTTCATGCTCACCTATGGCGACGGCGTCTCCGACATCGACCTTGCAGGGCTCCTCCAGGCTCATCGCGCGTCTGGCCACCTGGTCACCGTGACGGCCGTACGGCCGCCATCCCGGTTCGGCGGTTTGACCTTCTCCGCCGACGGCTCGGTCAGATTCACCGAGAAGCCCCAGATCGGCGAGGGCTGGATCAACGGCGGTTTCATGGTCCTGGAGCCCGGCGTCTTCGACTACATCTCGGGCGACGCGGCCAGCCTGGAGTCGGACGTCCTGGAGCCCATATCGACCGAGGGCAAGCTCGGCGCGTACCGGCACGAGGGCTTCTGGCAATCGATGGACACCCTGCGCGACGTCCGTTACCTGCGCGGTCTATGGGCCGCCGGGACGGCCCCGTGGGTCACATGGTCGTAGGCGGGGGCGGCGGACCGAGCTCCTGGTCGGGCAGGACCGTTCTCATAACCGGGGCCGCGGGGCTTCTGGCAGGCTGGCTCGAGCGCCAGCTGCTCGAGTCGGGGGCGACGGTGCTGGGGCTCGACAACGCCTGGGACGGGCCGCGGGCCACAACCCCGCCAGGCGGCATCGACCGGATCGATGGCGACGTCCGCGACACCCCGCTGCTGCGCGACCTGCTCATCCGACGCGGCGTCGACACGGTCGTCCATCTGGCCGCCCAGACACTGGTCGGGCCGGCCATCGAGGATCCGGTCGACACCTTCAGCAACAACATCGAGGGCAGCTGGAGCGTGCTCGAGGCCTGCCGCGGCTCCGCCCGAGTGCGCCGGATCGTGGTGGCCTCCTCGGACAAGGCCTACGGCGACGCCTCCGGGCGGCCCTACCGCGAGGAGATGCCGCTCCGGGCCCACCATCCCTACGACATGTCCAAGGCCGTGACGGACATGCTGGCCCAGACCTACGCCGTCACCTACGGGCTGCCCGTGGCCATCACCCGCTGCGGCAACCTCTACGGCGGCGGCGACCTCAACTGGAGCCGCATCATTCCCGGCACCATCCGATCGGTACTCCGGGGCGAGGCACCGGTGATCCGCTCCGACGGCAGCTTCGTCCGCGACTATCTGTACGTCCGCGACGCCGCCGCCGGTGTGGCGCTGCTGGCCGACGCGGTCGGCGACCGGCCCGAGCTGGCCGGCGAAGCCTTCAACTTCGCCGCGGGCAACCGGATGCCGGTAATCGACGTCGTGCGCCGGATCCTGGGGCTGATGAACACGGACCTGGAGCCGGTGATCATGAACCTGCCGCTCCAGGAGATCCCGGAGCAACGCGTCTCGGCTGCCCGGGCGCGCCGCCTGCTGGGCTGGCGGCCCCGGGCGTCGATGGACGCCGGGCTGGGCGAAACCATCGCCTGGTACCGAGCCTACCTGGCCGGCGCTCGATGAAGCAGACCACCTGCCGCGGGTGCGGCCGGCCCGGACTGACCGTCGTCCTCGACCTGGGCCGGCAGCCGCTCGCCAACGCCATCCTCAAGGTCGAGGACCTCGATCGTCCCGAACCGCGCTATCCGCTGGCGATGGCCTACTGCCCCGAATGCTGGCTGGTCCAGATCACCGAGACCGTCCCGCCAGACGTGCTCTTCCGCGAGTACACGTACTTCTCGTCCGTCTCGGACGCCTTCGTCGAGCATTCGCGGGTCATCGCCGAGCGCCTCATCGCCCAGCGCAAGCTCGGGCCCGAGAGCCTGGTCGTCGAGCTGGCCAGCAACGACGGCTACCTGCTGCAGCATTACGCCCGGGCCGGCGTGCCGGTCCTCGGCATCGACCCCGCCCGCAACATCGCCGAGGTGGCCACGGCTCGAGGCATACCGACGCTGGCCGAGTTCTTCACCCTCGACCTGGCGGAGCGGCTGGCCGCCGGCGGCCGCAACGCCGACGTGGTCCATGCCAACAACGTCATCGCCCACATCCCCGACCTCAACGGCTTCGTGGCGGGGATCGCCCGGATCCTCAAGCCGGCCGGCGTGGCGGTGATCGAGACGCCCTATCTGCGCGAGCTGGTCGACCGTCTCGAGTTCGACACGATCTACCACGAGCACCTCTTCTACCACTCGCTCACGGCCCTGGCGCGGGTCTTCGAGCGCAACGGCCTGAGCGTCGTCGACGTTGAGCGGATCCCGGTCCACGGTGGCTCGCTGCGGGTCTTCGCCATGCGGTCGGGGGCCGGCGAGGCTAGCGCGGCGGTTCGGGCGATGCTCGACGAAGAGGCGGGCGTGGGGCTCTGCAGCCCCGAGTACTACGCCGCTTTCGCCGGCCGAGTCGACGAGCTCGGCCGGGGGCTGCGGGCGATGCTGGCCGAGCTGGTGGCCAAGGGTCACGAGATCGGCGCGTACGGCGCCGCCGCCAAGGGCGCCGTCTTGCTCAACGCCTTCGGCATAGGCACCGAGACCATCTCGTTCGTCGCCGACCGAAGCCCGCACAAGCAAGGCTTCCTGATGCCCGGCGTCCACATCCCGATCGTCGACCCGGACCAGCTCGCGGCCAGACGCCCCCAGGAATGCCTGCTGCTCGCCTGGAACTTCGCCGACGAGATCCTGGCCCAGCAGGCCGAGTACCGGCGCCTGGGCGGCAAGTTCATAATTCCAGGTCCAAAGCTGACGTTGGTGTGACGATGATCGACGGTGTGCTCGTGGTCCCGCTCAAGCGTATTCCGGACGAGCGCGGCACGGTTCTGCACATGCTCAAGCGCACGGACCCCCACTTCATCGAGTTCGGCGAGATCTACTTCTCGACGATCTACCCGGGCGTCGTCAAGGGCTGGCACAAGCACGCCGAGATGACCCTCAACTACGCCTGCGTCCACGGCCGGATCAAGCTCGTGCTCTACGACGATCGGGAAGGCTCGCCCACGCGCGGCGAGATCATGGAGGTCTTCCTCGGTCCGGACAACCACAGCCTGGTCCAGATCCCGCCGGGCGTCTGGAACGGCTTCAAGGGAATGGGTGGCGAGACCGCCATCGTCGCCAATTGCTCCACCCATCCGCACGATCCGAGCCGCTCGATCAGACTCGATCCGTTCGACAACGACATCCCCTACGACTGGGAGATCCGGCAACACTGATGCGCATCCTGCTGACGGGAGCGACGGGGTTCATCGGCGCGCAGGTCGCCCGAGCCCTGGTCCAGCGGGGCGCGGAGGTTCACGGCCTGACGCTTCCGGGCGCGCCCCGCGACCGCCTGGCCGGCTACGATGACGGGCTGGTCGTCGAGGAGGGCGATCTGGCCGACTTCGCCTGGCTGCGCGAGACCGTAGCCGCGGCCCGGCCCGAGGCGGCCATCCACCTGGCCTGGTACGCCGAGCCGGGGGCCTACCTGCGGGCCGTTCCGGAGAACCTGGCTTCGCTCCGCGGCGGGGCCAATCTCATCGAGGCGCTGGCCGATTCGGGCACGTGTCGCCGTCTCGTTCTGGGCGGAACCTGTCTGGAGAACCTGGCCACGCCCAGCCCCACGATCTACGCCGCGGCCAAGACCGCCCAGCACGACCTGGCCGCCGGTCTGGCCGGTAGCTCGATCGCCGCCGCCTGCGCCCACATCCACTACCTGTACGGCCCCTGGGAAGACGAGCGCCGGGTCGTTCCGGCCGTCATCGGATCGCTCCTGCGGGGGGAACCGATCGAGCTGACGAGCGGGCGGCAGGCCCGCGACTACCTCCACGTCGCCGACGTGGCCGAGGCCCTCTGCAGGGTCGTCGAGTCCGAGCTCACCGGCCGGGTCGACATCTGCACCGGGAGCCCGGTGACGCTCCGCGACGTCTTCGAGGAGATCGGCCGGGCGACCGGCAGGACCGAGCTGCTCCGCATCGGCGCCCGGCAGGAGGCCGAGTCGATCGGCTGGCCGGCCACCGGCGATCCGGCCGCGCTGCGATCGACCGGCTGGCGGCCGCGCTACGACCTCCGCCAGGGCATTTCGGAGACCACCGAGTGGTGGGCGAGCCGGCAGGTTTAGCGAAACCGGCGCGCGACCGAGCCGGGGTTCATTTCGTGCCCGCGCTCGCGGCCCGGCGCCGGCGGAAGCGGCCGCGCAGTCCCACCAGATACCAGCGCAGGTAGTGCGGCAGCCACTTGCGCAGCTTGAAGTTGCTCTGGCCCGAGGTGCGATCGCGCCAGGTCGTGGGAACCTCGGCCAGCCGCCGGCCGGCGAGCGTGGCCTTGACCGATAGCTCCAGGGCCAGCTCGAAGCCCGCGGTGCTCTCGATGGTGACCGAATCGAGGAAGCGGCGGCTGTAGAGCTTGAAGTTGTTGGTCGGGTCGTGGATCGGCACGCCGGCGAACCAGTGCAGACTCAGTCCGGCGGTCCGGCTCATCAGCCGCTTTAGCGGCGGTCCCCCGACCTGACGGCCGCCGCTCATGTAGCGGCTGGCCGCGACCACGTCGGCCCCCTCACGGGCAAGGCCGACCATCGCGTCCACGACCTGCGGCTCGTCGGAGCCGTCGGCCATCGACACCAGTACGTAGGGCGCCCGAGCCGCGGCCATGCCGGCCCGCATGGCCTTGAGGACGCCGCGGCCCAGGTCGTTGCGGGTTGGCCTGACCTCGGGCAGCTCGGCCGCAAGCGCCCGGGCGACGGGCACGGTCGTATCGCCGTCGAAGTCGTAGACGATGAGAACCTCGCAGGGAACGTGGACCGCGGCCACCAGCGCCCGGACCACGGGCGCCACGGCCTCGCCCTCGTTGTAAACGGGCAGGACGATCGAGAGCTCAGGCCCGACGTCGACGGCCACGCTCAGGACCGCCAGGCTCGCCGGCGGCTCCGGCTCGCCACTAGATTCTCCCGGCCTCGTACTCGGCCCGGATCCAGGGGATCACCTCGTCGAGCATCTGGTCGAGCGTCGTGGCGGCCTCGAAGCCGAGGATCTCCCTGGCCTTGCGAACGTCGGGGACACGCATCTGGACGTCGTGCTCGAAGGGCGCGTCGGAAACGTATGTGAACGGCTTGCCGGCGTTGATCTTGCGCCAGATCGTTTCGGCGAGCTGGAGCACCGTGGTGCTCTGGGCGGTCGACAGGTTGAAGTCGTTGTTGACCGCCTTGGGGCTTTCCATCGCCAGGCGAATGCCGTGAGCCAGGTCGCCGCCGTAGGTGTAGTGGCGGACCTGGTTGCCCTGGCCAAGGATGTGGAGCGGGTCCTGACCCTTGAGGACCTTGGCCACGAGATCGGGAACTACGTGGCTCATCGCCAGCTTGACGTTGCCCGACATGACGTCGGCGTCGCGGAGGGCCCGGCGCTCGCCGATCCCCACGCAGTTGAACGGCCGCAGGATCGTGTAAGGGAGCTCGTACTGCTCCCAGGCCCCCTTGGCGAAGTACTCCGAGGCAAGCTTCTGGAACCCGTACGTCGAAACCGGTGGAGGGCTGGTGAACTGGGCGCCTTCGGGCGTGGGAAAGACGGTCGAGGACTCGAAGACCATCGATGACGAGATGACGACTATCCGCTCGAGATGGCCGTTCTTACGGGCGTCGATGGCGGCTCTGAAGGTCGCGGCCAGGATGCCCTCGTTCTCCGCAAGCAGGTCGAAGGCGAACTCGTGGAAGTAGCTGATGCCCCCGATCATGGCCGCGGCGGCCACCACCTGGTCGCAGTCGGCTGCCAGATCCCGGACCAGCTTCTCGTTCTTGGCGTCGCCTCTGACGAACGTGTAGCCGGGGCTGCCGTCGTAGCTCTTGGCCGTCTGCCCGTACTTGCTGAAGTCGTCGAGCCCCACGACCGTATGGCCGGCCTCGAGCAGCTCCGGGATCAAGTAGCCGCAGATGAAGCCGGCGGCACCAGTTACGAGGATCTTCATGCCTTCCTCCAAGGTCGAGCCGTAGAGCTAGAGCCGAATCCCATGCCCCAGCGCCCCCCAGATGTCGACTACGGTCCGACCCTCCAGGTTGAGGCTCTTGTAGATCTCGTGTGGCACCCCCACCACGACGATCTCCGCCTCGGCGAGAACTCGATCGAGAGGAACCAGACGCGCGTCGTTGACGTACGGGTCCGTCGCGAGGACGCGGGCGCCCGACCAGGCCAGCAGCTTGCGGAGCTTGTAGCTCAGCGACGACCTGACGTCGTCGGACTCGGGCTTGAACGCCATCCCGAGGATGCCGACCGTCCTGCCGGCCAGCGACCCATGCCGCTGGGCGATGGCATTGACCATGTAGGCGGGCAGCCCCTCGTTGGCCTGCATGGCCGCCTGGCCGAGGGCGAAGTGGTCGGCGGTGAAGGCCGCGAGCTGCATCGTGTCCTTGAGCAGGCACGGCCCGGCCGCGAAGCCCGGGGCCGGCAGGTCCCTGGCCCGCGGATAGTCCTGCCGGATGGCGTGGAGGACAGCCCCGTAGTTGACGCCCGCCGCGTCGGCGATGACGAAGAACTGGTTGGCGACCGCGAACTTTATGTAGCGCCAGGTGTTGGTCAGGAGCTTGGCCAGCTCCGCTTCCCGGGTCGTGGTCCGGATGGTCGTCGCACCGAGCCGCTCGAAGAGGGCGGCGGCCCGATCTCCGGCGACCCGCTCGTCGGCCCCGATGATCTGAGGCAGCCCGCCGAGCTCATCGAGGGCATAGCCCTCGGCGATCCGCTCCGGGCAGAAGGCGATGTCCCGATCGCAACCGCGATCGATCAGAGCCCGCTTCACGTATTCGGTGGTTCCGGGATAGACGGTGCTGCGCAGAACGACCAGAGCACCCGGCTTGAGGTGGGGCGTGATCTGGTCCACCGTCCGCTCGAAGACGGTCATCGAGGGGTTCAGGAACTCGTCGATCGGCGTCCCGACCACGACGACCACGACGTCGGCGCGGTTGAGGATCTCGGGCGACGAGCTCAGCTCCAGGCGGCCAGTCGGCAGCAGCTCAGTCAGCAGCTCGTCGGCGCCGTTCTCCTTGAAGGGCATCTCGCCGCGCCCGATGCGCTCGAGCGTCGAGGTCGCGATGTCGTAGATCCCAACCGTCAGCCCGGCTCTCGCAAACGCCAGGCTGAGTGGCAGTCCAACATGCCCCGCGCCGCCCAGGACGACGAGATCGAGCGGGTCTGCGGACACTTGCGTTGCCGATTCCAAGACCGATCCTCCGCGATCGCTAGTTGGTGTCGGGTCGCCCCACGTCTCCGGTAGCCCGCAGCCTCGACCCAGGGCAACTGTATCAGGTGAGCCTGGCGGTGGGATCGCAGCGGCGAGCCGGCGGCCATCGGGGTCATCGGCGAGGCCGCTGGCGCCCCGATCCGTCCGTGTATCATCGCCGGGGCGCCCACGCTCCCGGTCGCCGCCGGTGGACGCAAGTCCGCCCTTGGGCCCAGACGGCCAATCGGAGGACCCGATGGACGACAGCGATTCAAGGACCGCGGGGCGGGCAACGCCGTCGCGATCTGCGATTCTGGCCGTGGCTCTGCTCCTGCTCGTGGGCGTCGGACTGCCGGTCCTGATCGGGATGCTCTCCGGGGCCATCTCGGTCCCTCGAAACGACGACCCCGCCTATCGTCGCGTGGCCCTCGAGCTCTACTCCACCGGCCAGCTCCGCTTCAACGCCTGGAGCGAAATGACCCTCGTGGGTCAGATCGTCTACGTCCAGCCGTTCCTGTGGCTGTCCGGCGGTGGCGCCTGGGCCTTCGCCGCTTCTACGGCCGTTCTGGCCGTCGCCGGCATCGTCGCCGGGTTCGCCCTCGCCAGGCGAGTGCTGTCGGTGCCGAGGGCGACGCTGGCGGTCCTCGCCGTGCTGGTGTTCCCCGGTTTCGTCCTGAATACGACCTCCTACATGACGGACGTGCCCGCCTGGTCGACGGAGGTTGTTTGCCTCTGGCTCGGCGTCGTCGCCCTGAGCCGCGAGGGCCGGCGACGGTGGCTCTGGCTAACCGCCTCGCTCATTGTCGGCTGCTTCGCCTTCAGCATCCGCGAGTTCGCCCTGGCCGCGCCGGCGGCGGTCATCGCCGCCCATGTCGCAGTCGCCTTCCGGCGGCCTGGCAACTGGGTGTCCGCGGCTGCGGTGCTCATCGTCTGTGGGGGGGTCTATCTACTCAAGGAGCAGGTTCCCGGCGCGCGGGCCGTCAACGGCCCCGACCTGACCAGCGTCTCCACGGGCGGGCTCAAGGAAGGCATCGCAACGCTGGCCCTGGCGGCCGCGCCGGCCCTGATCCTGACCGTGCGATCCTGGTGGCGGCGCTGGCGAGCGATCGATGTCCTGATCGGACTCGCGGTCGGGCTGGCTGTCTACCGGACTCCGCTGTTCGAGGTCCTTCGGACCCACGCCGTGCCTCGGCTGCTCCTGACCAACATGCTCGAGCCCAGTGGGAGCCTGGGGCTCGTCCCCCTGGCCGGTTCGCGGCCGGTGCTCTTCGTCGAGCCCGTGTGGAGCGCGCTCAACGACGCGGCCTTCGTGGCTGCCTTCGCCCTCTTCGGCGTGGCCGGTGGAGCGGCCGGGCGCGTCGTCCGATCCCAGCTGCCACGCTGGCGAGACGGTGCCGCCCGACTGGACGCCTGGCATCGTGTCGGCAGCGTCCGAGGCCTCCTGGCCCTCTTCGCCATCCTTTATGCGGGCGGGCTGACAGCCTGGTCCTTCTTCTTCCCCACCTACGACCGCTACCTGTGGCCGCTGATAATCCCCCTCTACGTCCTGATCCTGATGCCGGCTGGGGATCCGCAGGGAGCCGTCGCCACAGAGCCCAAGACTGCCCCGGCGCTGACCGGCCAGACGCTCCGGAGCTTGCGGGTCGGAGCCGCGGCCGTGTCGCTGGCTGTCCTGGCGGCCGTGTCGACGACGCTGCTGCTCAACGCCGACGCTTTCGACACCGCGCGATGGCGCATGGGCGAGACAGCCGTGGCCGGCGGCGCGACCGCTACCACTGTCGACGCCGGGTTCGAGTGGGTCACGTTCTACGCGACCGGCCTGGCGGTTCATGCCCCGCCGCCTGCCCTGGGAGCCGCCTACGAGACACGCTGGCCATCGTTCCACCTCTGTACGCTGGTCTCCAGCTCACCGCTGAGCGATCCCGCGCTGACCCTCCAGTACACGAACCCGGACGCCTACCGGCTCTTCCTGTTCGCGGGGCCGACGGAACCTCTCTACACGTACCGGGTGCGGGCGCAGGGTTGTCCCTGAGCCAGGCTACGGCAGGAAGAAGCCGGTCACGTCGAGGACCAGATCGGTCCTGCGGCCCTGGCTTCCCAGATACGTGGCGCTGAGACCCCCGGCGCTGCCCAACGAGACGATCAGGCCGTTGGCGCGGACGTCGCCCTTGACGAAGTTGAGCGTCGAGCAGGGCGGTGCCACGATCGGGTCGGGGCCCATGTAGACAGCCCAGCTGCCGGTCTCGTCGACGACCGTCAGGTTCGCGCTTACCGAAGTCGCGCTCGCCGGCACGCCGCCGCGACCCGAGATCTGGACGGTGCGCGGCGCCCCGGCCGCGAAGCTGCCCGACAGGCCGTTGCCGTGCCGGTTGTCCAGCAGGCGCGTCGGGCTGATCGGTACGAAGCGATCGCCGCTCAGGTCGGGCGTGTAGTAGCCGGTCACGTCGAAGACGAGATCTGTCGTATTGCCCGGCGAGGACAGGTAGGTCGCGCTCAGGGTTCCGGTCGAGCTGAGGGCCACAGTCAGGTTGTTGGCCAGGACCTGACCGCGGCTGAAATTGATCGTCGACGTGGCGGGGCTGGCGATCGGGTTGGGCCCGAGGAAGACGGCCCAGCCCCCGCTCGAGCCCGTGACCGTCAGGTTGCCCGTGACCGCCGTGGCGCCCGTCGGGATCCCGGCCGAGTCCCAGACCGCGAAAGTCGCCGGCACGCCGGCCTTGAGCCTGCCGCCGGCGAGCCCGAGCTTCTTCCTGGTGTCCAAGATGCGTGTGGGCGCCAGGGCATGGAACGTATCGCCCGCGTCGTCGTCGGTGAAGTAGCCGGTTACGTCGAAGACGAGATCGGTCGTGCTGCCGGACCCGCCCAGGTAGGTGGCGCTCAGGCTCCCGCTGTCGCTCAGGGCCACCGTCACGCCGTTGGCGACGGTGTCGCCCCTGGCGAAGTTGATCGTGGACGCGGCGGGGCTGGCGATCGGGTCGGGGCCGAGATAGACCGCCCAGCCGCCGCTCGAGCCCGTGACAGTCAGGTTGCCGGTCACGGCCGTGGCGGTCGAGGGAATGCCGAAGCGGGACACCACCTGGAAGGTCCGGGGCGTGCCAGCCAGGAACTTGCCCGACAGCCCGTTGCCGATGCGGGTGTCGAGCAACCTGACCGGGTTCGACAGGGCATGATAGGTGCCGCCGGCCAGCGGCAGAACGGTGGAAGTCGGATCCGATGCCGGACCCGTGCCGTTCGCGTTCGAGGCCGTCACGGTGAACGTGTAGACCCGCCCGGCCGTCAGCCCGACGACCGTGCAGGTCAGCGCGCCGGTGGTGACGCAGGTCTTGCCATCGGGCGACGAGGTCACCGTATAGCCGTCGACGGCGTCGCCGCCGTCATCGGCCGGCGCCGCCCAGGTCACGATCGCCGAGCGCGAGCCCGGCTGGGCGGCCGCGGCCGCCAGCCTGTCGGGGACGCTCGAGCCGGACGGCGTCGCCGGGTTGGACGGATCGGACTCCGGGCCGCTGCCATGAACGTTGGCGGCACGGACGGTGAACGTGTAGCCGGTGCCGTTGGTCAGACCGCCGACGGTACAGCTGGTGGCACCGGTCGCAGAGCAGGCGACCGTACCGGTCCCGACCATGGTGACGGTGTAGCCGGTGATCGCCGCTCCGCCGTTGTCGGGTGCGGTCCAGGTGAGCCGGACGGTCTGGTTTCCGGCCGAGGCGGTCAGGTCGGTCGGCGGACCGGGGACCGTCGGCGTCGCCCGGAAGGCGCCGACCCCGTGGGGCGTCCCGAGCCCGGTCGGGCCGTCGTAGCCGGTCACCGCATTGCACAGCGTGGAGTCGGTGCAGGTGTGATAGGTGACGTCGTTGCTGTTGCCGGTGGCGTCGCGAAGACCGCTCGGGTCGGCGTAGAGATACATGCCCGGGTAGTCCCCGCCGCCGGGCGCGCCGGCGAGGGCATACGTCGCGGCG
>Ga0335076_10004444_pt1 | contig 14179 bp, 14 predicted proteins | sample Lox_Sample_25_FD_206717 | JGI IMG/M metagenome (GOLD analysis project Ga0335076, IMG submission 206717) | Soil microbial communities from Loxahatchee National Wildlife Refuge, Florida, United States - Lox_Sample_2.5 | ecosystem: Environmental > Terrestrial > Soil > Wetlands | place: USA... | reverse complement strand
CGAGACATTGCAGATTCATTGCGCTCCGTCAGCGGCTCGTGCTGCGGCAAGAATGTTGAACTAGATTAGGTGCGTCGGAGGGTGCCCATCCCTCTTGCTCGACCTGTGCGAAGATGCCGCTTGGCCGTCCATTCCGGTTGATCGTCCAGGAGCGCCCTTATCATGCACAAGTTTTTTCGCTCGTCGCTGTGGATTCCTCTGATTGCCTTTGTCGTGGTTGCCCCGAGCAATTCGCAAGGGGAACAGAACAGCTCTGTCCCGCTGTTGCGCTTGGTGGGTGCCGACGGGGGCGAGCGGTCAGTAACCCAGGAGGACTGGGCCAAGCTGCCCAGAGCCGTAGTCAAGGCGGTGGACCATGGAGGTGCCACTGCTACCTTCGAGGGGGTTCCTGCCCGTGAACTCCTCAACCTGGTCTCGGTTCCGTTTGGCCCCGATTTGCGCGGCCAGCAACTCGCTCTCTACGTTGTTGCCGAGGCGGCGGACGGATACAAGGTGGTGTACGCGCTTCCGGAGTTCGACCCGGGATTTACCGATGGTGTGATCCTGATCGCGGACCGGAAGGACGGCGAAGCGCTTCCGCCCAAGGAAGGGCCGGTGCGAGTCGTCGTACCGTGGGAGAAACGTCAGGCGCGTTGGGTGCGTCAGTTGACTGGACTACGCGTGGGCCGGGCGCAGTAGTGCTGCGGAGCAAGGCTGGGCGGTCGCGAACCGTGCGACCGCCCAGAATTGAAACGACTCCGTGTCGAGTGGCTTCAGAACCGGTCGAAATTGGCTGGCAGGCGAATCACCGTCACCGCGTTGTCGTGGTTGTTTGGCGAAGTCGCCGATAGCTCCGGAATGATCAGAAGGTAGCTTCCGTCGGACATTTTGTGTACTGCGATGTCCGCTGGGCCGGCAAGTTTGATGTCCTGATCGTAAGTCAGAATCATTGGTGCACCATAAGGCGGCGTGACCACCACGCTGTTGGTGTTCTTGATCTCGGTATCCAGTCGCACGCTGCCAGCGAAATCTAACCCGTCCAGCGCCCCGAGGCCCTGGGCAAAAGGTGCCGGCAGGTTTCCATTGTTGAAATCGCTCTTCGTAAGGCGATACATCCCGCCTTCGGCTGGGTCCTTCAGGCCCGCTGCAAGCCCCACAGTGTTCACGTGGATAGCCCCGTCAGGTGCAACTTCCACCCCGTCCGGGCCGCCTTCGGGCACAGCGATATAGGCCAGCGGAGCGCTCTTGCCATCCGCCAGCGCCTCGATGGAAGACAAAGGGAACATGTATACCCCGCCGCCCTTGGTAGGCAGTGGCGGGTTGAACAGTCCCCCGCCGATACCTGTGTCTGTGGCATACAGATTCCCTTCCTTGTCGAACGACAAGGCGTTTCCCAGAGTTGGGACGACGCCAGCGGCTGCCTCAGCAGCGGAGCCGGAACCCATCTTGATCGCGCCAAGGATCTTGCCATCCGTGTTGAAGGCAATGATCTTGGGGTCGAGCACACTGGGATCCTTGACCTCGGTGCCGTCGGCCTCTGCCAGAGGCGCCCACGCCTCGATCAGAAAGATCGTTCCTTTCGGGAACCTCTTCGTCGCGACCGGGCTGACCGCCATGCCCAAGGGGCCAGTGAGGCCCGTAATCAGCTTCTCGTTGGCCATCTTCAAGGTGCCGTCGGGTTGCACGGCGAGCTTGCTGATGTAACCACCCTTGTGGGTCCAGTGGAAGCCCTTGTCGGGCATACCTAGCTCGGCCGAGTTGGAAACGAACACGAACTTGCCGTCCGCGCTGAAGATGGAGCCTTCAGGATTGTCGAATGCCTTGAGCCTTTGCACCACTTGGCCCTTCACTGGATAGGGCTGCAGCGGTTCAGCCGCTTGCGTCAAACCGGCCGCAGCCAGCACCGCCGCAGCCACGTGTACTCGAATCAGTGTCTTGCTCATTGGATCCTCCCGATAATTGCGGACCAGCACCGTCCACTGCGAAGGAGTGCGGCGCCTTGTTCACCAAGAAAAAAGGGCAGCGCTCTTTCAGGACGCTGCCCCCAACTCGAAGGGGGAATGAAGTTGGTGGAATATCCCGAACCGTAGATAGCTCCGCGCCTCACTCCTTGACGCTATATTCACTCAGATACAGCGCTCCTGTCAAGACATCCGTTGACGATCTCGGTGGCGCTGGGTTGAACTTTTGTCCGAGGATTTGACGCGAGGCCGCCTGGATCAGACCCGGGCGAGAGGTACTGCGGACCGGATGAAGGTGCCGCGAAGCTCCTAGTCGGGACGATCCCGCAATCTCGCGATCAGCTTATCCATCAACGCTGGCATGTCAAAGGCATCACGGGCCACGTAGACCACGCTGGAGCTTGACGGCTCTGTATTGTCGATGGCTGCTGGCCGTGACGCTAGACTCACGCTCACTTGTTCGGCGCGCGCGATCCGATTATTGATCAGCCCCGCCTGGAACAGCACCAACGTGGCGTTGCCCATTGCAAAAATCGGCTTTCCATCGGCCGCAACTTGCTGCAGGAACGCGAGCGTCAGCCGCTCTGCTATCGGGTCGTGGAACGTGAGATTGCCGGGGAGGTAGACGAGGTCGTACTCGCAGGGTTGGCTCTGGTCCACGAATTGGTCGAACGCGGCGCTGTGTTCTTCGCCGGAGGGTTCCAGCACAGTGATCTGCATCTTGGGTTCGTACGGTGCCCCCGAGCTCGCGAGTTGGAATTCGTCCGTCCGGCGAGGCACCACCACATGCACTACTGCACCGCGTTCGGCGAGAAAGCGTCGCGGTACATCGAGATCGAACCCGTCGACACCATCCGCGGCCAGGATGGCGATCCGGTAGCCGCGGAGTTGATTCGGGTCCTCGACGGGCTGCATGAGAAAGCGCATGAGCTGCGCATGTGGCGACGCGGTTCCGGCAACCGCACTTTGCTTCCCGACGGGCTTGGCGATAAGTCCCTCAGGGACCATCGCGCGGGCGCTGCCGAACATAAAAAACAATGACACAAGCAACAGGCCCCGGTAGTTCGACATCGACGTTCTCCAGTTCTTCGACGATTACATCGTTTGCATACTCGACTGCATACCAAAAGCTCCCCGGAAAGACCGCGAACTGCGAGGCGCGCGCCTTAGGGCAAAAATAAAGTGCGTCCGCTCTTCTCCAACTCGAGGAGTCGACGTTCGTGCTCCGGCAAGGGCAAGGTCTGCCCTGCGTCGACTTGCGACCTGTGCTCGCGCCACCCTGCGAGCCACTTCCATACCGTGTTGAACGATTTCTTCATTGCAGTCTCCTAGTACAGTGTTCGAGCGCGAGAAAGAAAGGCATCGCCGTCCAGATCGCGCATGCGCGCCTCCAGATCGACCAGATCCTTCGACTGCGCCAGATAGGCTTCACGCTCGTGTATCTGCCGTTGCCACGACCAGATCTCGAGGCGGCGCCATATGCGAGCGAACCAGTCTTTCAGAGAACGCTCGGGCGCTGCCTCTGCCTCCGTTTCCCGACCGTTGGCCGCGCCTGAATCGGGGTTATCGCTCTCCCCGGAGCCGCTTTCTGATGTCTTTCCGCGTCGCACCATCATCGGGTCGAAAGTGGTCTGACCCAGGTGGTAAGCCAAGGCACTGCCGGGGCTGCCACAAGCCATCAACATACCCATACGCTCGTCCCACAAAGTTCTGGATTTCATGATCTAACACCTTACGTGATATAGGGTTACTCGCACTGCTACATGCGACGACAGAGGTTAGACGAGACCAGGAGGCAGCTCCAATCGTTTGTTCCGATTGGGTTCATCAGCTCTACAGATAACCGCATTGCATCGCAGCATTTGTGTTAAAATTCAACCCGGTTCAGTACTCATGAAGGGGTTATGGAGCTCTATCAGCTACGCAGCTTTGTCGCAGTTGCCGAACTCGGTCATCTCACTCGCGCGGCGGACAAGCTGCACGTGAGTCAGCCCGCTCTGAGCGCGCAGATCAAGGCCCTCGAAGAGGAGTTGGAGCTGGACTTGTTCGAGCGCACGCCAAGCGGCATGTTGCTGACCGCGGCCGGAAAGCGGCTGGTCGCTGAGGCGCAAAAGCTGTTGTCGGCGGCGCAGTCGTTGCGCAACGAAGCGCGGACAATCAAAGGTGAGGTCGCGGGCGTGGCCCGCATGGGAACGCTGTCCGACCCGAAGTTGATTCGAGTTGGCGAGCTGATGGCGGCAGCTGTGGAACGCTATCCGCGCATCGAGATCCAGCTCCATCATGAAGTGACAGGCGCGGCGTTCGAGAAGGTGCGAGAAGGCGAGCTCGATGCGAGCTTCTACTACGGCCGTCTAAACGACCCGAGCGTCGCGTCGGTATCGCTGCGGGATCTGACTTATCGCATCGTGGCCCCCGCGGCCTGGAAGGAACGTCTCGAACACACCACCTGGAAGGACATCGCCGCTGAACCGTGGGTCATGACGCCTCCCATCAGCACCCACAACGAGCTGGCAACAGTGCTGTTCCAACAGCATGAGATCGCGCCCACGAAGGTAGTCGAAGCTGACGACGAGCGTGTCGTCTGCTCGCTGGTCATCTCCGGCCTGGGGATGGCACTGATGCGGGAGGATCTTGCGCTGGACAAAGCCCGTGCCGGCGAGGTCTGCCTGTGGAAGGAGGTGCGGCTGACGACCGCGCTCAAGTTTCTCTACTTGCGTGAGCGCGAAGAGGACCCCGTCATTCGCGCGATTGTGGATCTCCTCAAGGACGTATGGCAGCTGCGCACTGCAACCCGTGCGCAACCCTCCGGCAAACGGCGCCAGGCAGCGGCTCTGGATCAGCGCTAGATTTCCCTCCGTGTCCGGTTATTCGCTGATCCGAGCGAATAGGTCGCGATCCACGTTTGCGCCGGACAACAGCAACGCGACTCTGCGCCCCGCGATCCGTGTGTATTGTTTCATTACCGCCGCGAGAGAGGCCGCACCCGCGCCTTCAGCCATGTTATGCGTCGCGGCAAACAGTCGCGGCAAACATCAGCCGCATTGCAGCTTCGACCCCTCCGTCGCTGATCCGGACCGCGCGCGAGGCTTAACGCCAGATCATTCCAGCGCGCCTGGCTCTCGTACACGATCGGAGCAGCGCGCTCCAAGTCGACGAGAGAGCAGTCAAGATGCAGCAAGACCCGCTCTCCCTTTGTGTTGGGCTTCGAAGAGTCTAGGCCAGCGCCGCACCCGCTCGACCCTCGATATGCAATCCAGCGCTAAGCAAAGGCCGAGAAATTCGTTTTGCCGGTAAGGGACCACGATTATTCTTCTGGCGGGCGGCGTATCAACCTAGAGGAGGAGTTTATGAGCAAGGTCCTGGATGAAGTTCTCTCGGCCAACCAGCGTTACGCAGCCAGTTTTGGCGACAAGGGAAAGCTTGCGATGCCGCCCGCGCGGAAATTCGCAATCCTCACCTGCATGGACGCGCGCTTGCATCCCTCCAAATACGCAGGCCTCGCCGAAGGCGACGCGCACGTGATCCGAAATGCCGGCGGACGTGCCAGCGACGATGCAATCCGCTCGCTTGTGATCTCGTACAAACTGCTGGGAACCCGCGAGTGGTTCGTGATCCATCACACCGACTGCGGGATGGAGACGTTCAACGACGCGATCATGACGGATCTGCTTGCGAAGAGTCTCGAGACTTCGGCAATCGACGAGAAAGGCTGGCGCGATGTGGGCGCCGGCCCGGGCTCCACCGATGGCGGGTACATCCGCTGGTTGACGATCAAAAATCAGGCCGAGAGCGTGCTCGAGGATGTGCAGCGCATCCGCAAACACACGCTGGTCCCCCCGACCATTCCGATCTACGGGTTCATCTACGACGTCAAGACCGGGCGGCTGATCGACGTTCCTGAAGCTACCAGAGCCGGCCGCGCACGCTGAACTGGAAGGGCCGAATGCAGGCGATCAGGCGTCCGTGACTGCTCCTGCGTCGAAGGCCAGGATCCGGTAGCGCTTGCCTTTGAACTCGAACTCGCCCACGTCGTGCATGCCCAGGCCATCGACGTGGGCGGTGAGCGAGCGAGCGTTTTCTTCGGCAACGAAGGCCACTCCCGTATCGAAGCGGCCGCAGATCTCCCGTATGAGAGCTCGAAACAAGCCGCGTAGCACTCCGCGCCCGCGATGATCGCGATCCACGCAGACGGGCCCATACACGAACGTTTGCTGATCGATGAGCGTCCGCCCTTGGAAGCTCACCGCGTGGTAACTCTCGATCATAGTCGCGAGCAGGGGGAACTGCCGATTGAACTCCACGCCCGAAGCGCAAAGATAGCCGACGACTTGCCGATCCGCGACCGCGACCAGCACTCCGACATCGCGATCCATCTGCAGGAACTGCTCGCGCGAAAAGCGCGCGGATAGAAAACCACCCTCGCGCTCCGAGGGAGGGAGGCTGTCGAACAGATTGCGCTCCTGCAAGATCAGGACGCCCGCAACGTCTGCATCGCTCAGCCGCCGGAACATCAGGGCCATCGTCTTTAGTCGACGTCGGAGCGATGCGGCCGGCTAAATCAGACCCCGGCTCTTCAGCTCGTCCTTGAGATAAGCGTAGTAGATCGGCGCGGCTATAACCCCGGGAATTCCGAAGGCGGCCTCCATCGTGAGCATGGCAACAAGCAGTTCCCATGCTCGTGCACGGATCTGGCTCCCGACGATGCGCGCATTAACGAAGTACTCGAGCTTGTGGATGAGCACAAGAAAGACGAGAGAACTGAGCGCAACGTACAGAGAATGGCTCAAGCTCACGATCACGATCACTGTGTTGGAGATGAGATTGCCCACTACCGGCAGCAAACCTGCCACGAACGTGATTGCAATCATGGTCTTGGTCAGCGGCAGGTGGACGCCGGACAATGGCAGAACGATCGTGAGATAGATCGTCGTCAGCGTGGTGTTCAAGGCGGAGATGCGGACCTGAGCGAACACGATGCGTCGGAACGCGTTGCCGACGCGAGCGGCGCGCTCCAGCAGCGCCTGAGCGAGCGGACCCAATTCCTGACCCGAGCGTGCCTCGCTCAACGAGACGAAAGCCCCAATGATCATCCCGATCAGAATATGAGCGAACGCGCGCCCGAAATCCGTGCCGACGCCGCGCAGCTCGCGAGCATGCTCGCGCAACCAGGTCGCCGCGGTCTGTCTCAGCTCATCGGCGTTTGCCGGCAGATTTTCGACCAGCCAGGGCGGCAAAGCTCGGCGCGAACCATCGATGATCTCCGCCATCTGCCGCAATAGTGCGGAAACGCTGCCCACATCGGTGCGCAGCAAGGCGATGACGCCCAGGATAATCAGGGTGACCAGCAGTACAACCAGGATGGTCAGCACGGTCACCGCTACGACTTTGCTCCACTCGTGCCCCATGCGCCAGATGCGCAGGCGCGGCGCCATGATGTGGACCAGCTCGAAGACGAGCAAGCCAGCCAGCAACGCGGGCAACAAGTGCAGCTCGAGCACCAGCAGCAGAGCGAGCCCCGCGAGGATCCAGGCAGCAATCTCGTATCGCGTCGGGGTGGCGATTGGCGTCCGCTCCATTCTGGTTCCGAGTCCGGATCAGCGATGCTTCGTGCCGAGAGCACTGCGCAAGCGGCGTATCCCCTCCGCGAGGCGCTCCTCGCTCGCGGCGAAACACCAGCGCACAAACCCTTCGCCCTCGGGACCGAACGCGATACCCGGCGCCAGCCCGAGCGCCGCTTCGGATACCAGCCGCTTGCATAGCGCGAGACTGTCTTCGAGGCCTTGGACACGGAAGAAGGCGTACATCGCACCGGCCGGGGCGGCGGCCTCGACTCTCGCGGTCGCGTTGAGCTGCTCGACCAGGTAGTCCCGCGCCTTGCGCAGCCGCGCGACGGTGTGCTCGATGACGGGCTCGCCACGCTGGACTGCGACGATGCCGGCACGCTGCACGAAGGGGGGCGCGCAACACGTGTTGTACTCGATCAGCTTGGGGAGATCTTCTGCCAGACCTTTCGGTGCAACGATCCACCCAAGGCGAAACCCGGTCATCAACCAACTCTTGGAGAACGTGTTCGTGCTGACCAAGCGATCGTCGGCCGCGGCGATATCCAGAAAAGAAGGTGCAATGGCAGGGACGCCGTTGGCGGCACCGTTGTAATAGAACCGCTCGTAGGCATCGTCGGCGACAATCCAAATTCCATGGCGGCGACAATGCTCCAGAATTACCCGCTGGCTCTCGCCATCGATCGTCCATCCGGTGGGATTGTTGGGCGAGTTGATCAAAAGCGCGCGGGTGTCGGGCGTGAGCGAAGACAGCAAGCGCTCGAGATCGAGCTTCCAGCCTTGCGGCGTGAACTTCAACGCGACGGTATCCACCTCGGCGCCCAGTATTTTGGGGATCTCCACCAGATTCGGCCATAGCGGCGTCACGGCGACGACCCGATCGCCATGTCCTACGAGCGCCTGCACCGATAGCATCAGCGCCGACATACCAGAGTTGGTGATCGCGATCTCGTCCATCGCGGTCGGCCGGTGGATCCGGGTGAGATAGCCAGCTATGGTTTGGCGCAGCTCCGGTATCCCCAGGTTGTGGGCATAAAAGGTGTCTCCCGCGTTGAGCGCATCCACCGCGGCTTGCCGTATGAAGTCCGGGGTGACCTCGTCGGGCTCACCGAACCAAAAGGCGGCGATGTCCTCGCGCCCGATCCCCGCGTTTGCCACCTCGCGAATCTTGGACGCGCGCAGCGCCCTAACGGCCGGGCGCGCAGTACAGGTGCGAGGCTGCATCTGGAGGTCGGTTTTCAGGGAAAGGCGTGATTCTCTCATGCCGCAGCCAGCCTTAGCCTGCAGACCGACCGGGCCTACTGCCCCTGTCCATCTGAAGCCGAGGCCGGGTCGGGGTAGTATGCGGATGGCAGTCAAAAAGCGAGGCCGTTGGGCCCGCGCGTTTTTGCTCTACAACCCTGGAGCAGGTGATGCAATCAAGGCTGGCTCTCGTGCTTGCCGCGTCAACGTTCGCCCTCGCGCCCCATGTGCAGGCACAGGCGGAGGCGCCGCAGAACGACGAGCCGATGGCGCGCTGCGTTAAGGCGCTGGCGGATCTTTTGCGCAGTCGCTTGACGCCGGGTGACTATCCGGAGGCGGCGCGCAAGGCCAACGCCGAAGGCACAGTGTGGTTCCTGGTGAGTTGCGGTTTCCAGGGAACCTTCGAGGGCAGCTGGGTGGAGCGCAGTTCCGGGAGCGAGATTCTGGATCAGGCCGCCGGTCGTACTGTAGAGCGAATTTTTCCGCTGGACACCCAGGCGCCTGCCGAGTGTCGCCTGGGTCACGGCTTCTCTGTCACACTGCCGTTGGAATACCGCCTCCTTCCCGCGGCTTCCAAACACTAGCCGCATGTGCTGCTTTGGCAGCGATTGATTTCAAGGTTCACGCATTTGACGGTGCTTCCCCGCTTGGCTAGCATCGCCCCTCCTAACCATTAAGGAAACGCCATGAGCACGCAGCAATATTCCAACTACGTCAACGGTCAGTGGATGCCAGGCGCGACATGGTCGAGGAACATCAACCCCTCGGACCTGAGCGATGTGGTCGGCGAGTATGCGCAGGCCGACCAGGTGCAGACCGAGTCGGCGATCGCCGCAGCGCGCGCCGCAGCACCCGCATGGGCCAATTTCAATGTGCAGGCACGCGCCGACGTGCTCGACAAGATCGGCAACGAGATCCTGGCGCGCAAGGACGAGCTGGGGAAACTGCTGTCGAGGGAGGAAGGCAAGACGCTCCCCGAGGGCGTAGGAGAAGTTGCGCGTGCCGGAAACATCTTCAAGTTTTTCTCCGGCGAAGTTCTGCGACGGACTGGCGAGCTGGTTCCCTCGGTGCGACCGGGCGTGGATGTGGAGGTTACCCGCGAGCCTCTCGGCGTGGTGGGCATCATCTCGCCATGGAATTTTCCGGCGGCGATTCCGGCCTGGAAGGTCGCGCCGGCGCTGGCCTACGGGAACTGCGTCGTGTTCAAGCCTGCCGACCTCGTGCCCGGTTCGGCCTGGGCCATGGCAGAAATCATCTCGCGCGCCGGTTTGCCAGCTGGAGCATTCAACCTGGTAATGGGCCGCGGCAGCGTGGTGGGCGAAGCGTTGGTGAACGATCTTCGCGTCGATGCCATCAGTTTCACGGGATCGGTCGACACCGGCCGCAAGATTGCCCAGAAGGCTGTCGCCAGAATGGCCAAGTTCCAACTCGAGATGGGCGGCAAGAACCCGCTCGTGGTGTTGGACGACGCGGATCTCAAGACTGCAGTCGAAGCCGCCGTCAACGGCGCTTTTTTCTCGACTGGCCAGCGCTGCACTGCGTCCTCACGCCTGATCGTGACCAAGGGCATTCACAACAGATTCGTCGATGCCCTCTCCGAGCGGCTGAAGACGCTGGTCGTCGATGATGCGCTCAAGGCCGGGACCCAGATCGGTCCGGTGGTGGACAAGAGCCAGCTCAATCAGGATCTGTTCTACATCGAAGAGGGGAAGAAGGAAGGCGCGAAGCTGACGTATGGCGGCAAGCTCCTGAAGCGCGAGAAGGAAGGGTTCTACCTCGAGCCGGCCCTGTTCGTCGACACGCGCAACGCGATGCGTATCAATCGCGAGGAAATCTTCGGCCCGGTGGCCTCGGTGCTGGCGGTCGACAACTACGAAGAAGCGTTGCAGCTCGCCAACGACACGCCCTTCGGACTCTCGGCGGGCATCGTTACGAGTTCCCTCAAACACGCGGCGCACTTCAGGCGCAACAGCCAGGCTGGCATGGTGATGGTGAATCTGCCCACCGCCGGCGTGGACTATCACGTGCCTTTCGGCGGCCGCAAGGGTTCCAGCTATGGCCCGCGCGAGCAGGGCCGCTATGCGGTGGAGTTCTTCACGACGGTGAAGACTGCATACGTAGCAGCTTTGGCATGACCTGCGCGTAGAACTCGGTCAAATGACAAGCGCTCTCTTCACCCCGTTCCAGATGCGTGACCTTACCCTGCCCAATCGCATCGTGGTTTCGTCCATGTGCCAGTACATGTCCGACCACGGCTCCGCGAACGACTGGCATCTGATGCATCTCGGGCAGTTCGCGATGGGTGCGGCAGGCCTCGTCATGACCGAAGCCACCCATGTCTCGGCGATTGGACGCATATCGCATCGTTGCCTCGGCATGTACAGCGACGAGAACGAGTCGACGCTCAAGCGCACGGTCGATTTCTGCCGGCGCTACGGTGTCGCGAAATTGGGGATTCAACTTGCCCATGCGGGCCGCAAGGGCTCCGTGCACCCGCCCTCGCAGGGCGGCAAACCGCTCGCCCCCGGTGAGAATCCGTGGACCACGGTCGCGCCGTCCGCATTATCGTTCGCGCCGGGTTGGCACACGCCCGTCGCGCTAACTCGAGATGGTTTGAAGGAGGTGAAGCAGCAATTCGTGGACGCGACGCGGCGTTCCGCGCGCATCGGTTTCGACGTGATCGAGCTGCACGCGGGCCATGGCTATCTACTGCACGAGTTCCTTTCGCCGTTGGCGAATCAGCGCGACGACGAGTACGGTGGAAGCACGCGCAACCGCATCCGGTTTCCGCTCGAAGTGTTCGAGGCTGTGCGCGAGGTGTGGCCGGTTGAGCGACCGCTCGGGGTGCGCGTATCGGCGACCGATTGGGTCGAAGGTGGGTGGACACCGGAGGAAACCGTGATCCTCGCTCGCGAGTTGAAGTCTCTGGGCTGCGATTTCATGGACGTTACCTCGGGCCAGGTCGATCCGCGCCAGCAGATTCCGTTTGCGCCGGGCTACAACGTGCCATTCGCGGAAAAGGTAAGGAAGGAAACCGGGATCGCCGTCATGGCGGTCGGGATGATCACTCGAGTCCGTCAGGCGGAAGAGCTGGTCGGGGGCGGGCGAGCCGACCTCGTCGCGATCGCGCGCGGCGTTATGGATGATCCACGCTGGGCGTGGCATGCGGCCCGCGAACTCGGCGCGGAGACGGCGTACGCTCCGAACTACATACGTTGCAGCCCCGCCCAGTGGAAGCCATAGGGCGGTCGCGCCCTGACCTGGTACGGAGATTGCGCCGAAGGCCCGAATCATGACGCCGGGCTGAACCTAAGCCCCTACTTCCCTCCTCGATGGGTCTGTTGCAATGAACGACAAAGCCCTCGACAGCGAACTGCTGGGGTTCTCCTACGGCACCCTGGATCCCTTGCGCCGCGTGGAGGAGGCCGGGTTCTGGCTGGAAGCTTACCGGCAGAGCATCAGGGCGGATCCGCTCCGGGTGTACCAGGTGGTCGACCGCCTGGACGAGCTGGTTCAGCAGCAGCGCCTCGAAGTCACCCGGGAATACCTCGACGCCGGCGGTCGCCAGCAGACCTACCGCGAGCACCGCATTTGGAACGGCGTCGCGCATCTCGCCCGCGAGCTGGCTGCGGGGTATGAGACCTCGCTGCAGCTGTTCCAGGCGGGCGAGCCGAACGCGGCCGCTGTCGCGCCCCTGGTCTCCTCGATCACCGCGCGGGCGATACGGGCGCTGACTCTCGTTTTGCGATGGACCCTGCTGCGCTATGCGGCGGTCGAACCGGGGTTCTGGACCCGGTTCGGGGCGCTGTTCGCGTATGCGGAGCGCGAACGCTTCATGAGCGAGCGCTTCAAGCTCTATCCCGCCATGGCCGGTGAATCGACAGTGCGGCGCGAATATCTGCGTGCGCTGGTGCTGTCCGTCTCCGGGACCGAGAACTTGCTACCGGCGAATCAAGTCGTGGCCGATCGCGTGATCGCGACCGTGGCTGAGTTTTTCCTCCTGCACCGGCGTCCCGCCGCCGGCTGTCACTTTGCCGTCGATCTGCATGCGGGCCGCCCGCCTTATCGCATCGGCGACGGAGTCGCTCCGTCGCGAACGGTGCGTTTCTTCGGCCCGGGCGACGCAGCTGTCATGGTGCAGGGGCTGATCCAGCGCGCGACCGATACCGGGAGCGTGCCGCCGGAGCTCAACTTGGTGGGGCACTTTCCGGTTCGATTGGTGCAGGAGGTCATGCAGCATCTCGCGCGTCACTGGGGTCCGGATCCGCCCTCCCGCTCGCAGATGCGCCAGCGCGTGTTGTCGACGCTGAACGTGGCGCACGGCTTCGAGCAGGTTCTCAGCGCAGTCTCGGCGGAGCAGGGCAGCATCGAAATCGACGAACTGACCGAAGCCTGGACAGTAGAAAACGAAAGCAGCGGAGGTTTCGGCGCCGTCCTGCCGCCACGTCATCCCGAATGGCTCGCCATCGGTTCGCTGATCTCCGCCAAGCCGACATGGCCCGCGGCGTGGAGCGTCGGCGTGATCCGGCGGCTGTCGACCGACGAGATGGGGCGGCGCGCGGTAGGCGTACAGATCCTCGCGCGCGGCGGCGTTATCGTCGAGTTGTCTCAGCTAGGCGAGTCGGTGCGGCCCCGGACGGGTATCCTGCTTCCAGGCGAGGCCCAGACCAGCCTGAGCGGTGGCGAGGTCAAACTGGTCCTGGCGCGTGACTCCATCTCCTGGAACCACTCTTACGCGATGCGTATTCACGACCGCAGCTATCCCGTCAATCCCCGGCGCGTGCTCGAAAGCGGCGACGACTTCGACGTGGTAAGTTTCACGCTCCAAGCGGCCTGAGAAAGTTCCGACAAACTCTCGGTCGTGCGCGACTTGATGAGAAGTCCCTCGCCCCTTCTGTAAGCGTCGCGCGGTACCATCCGGTAGAGCGACGACTCCATAACCCGGGATGCATATGCAACCACCGATCAATCCAACCGCTCTCGCGGACATCATCTCGAAACAGTGGGACCGGGATGTCGTTCCGCGGCTGATCGACTATATCCGCATCCCGTGCAAGTCGCCCCATTTCGATGCGCACTGGGAGCGCAACGGGTATATCGAAGCTGCCGTAACACTGGCGCAGAACTGGTGTCGGTCCCAGGCTATTCCCGGTATGCGGATCGAGGTTGTGCGGCTCCCCGGGCGCACGCCCCTTCTGTTTTTCGAGGTCCCCGGCTCCGCTGATGGGACCGTGCTGCTTTATGGGCATCTGGACAAACAGCCGGAGATGGTCGGCTGGCGGGAAGGGCTGGGTCCCTGGACGCCGGTGTTCGAGGACGGCAGGCTGTACGGCCGTGGCGGCGCCGACGACGGTTACGCCGTGTTCGCATGTCTCAGCGCGATCCGCGCGCTCCACGAACAGGGCGTAGCGCACGCTCGTTGCGTGGGTATGATCG
>Ga0335076_10004443_pt1 | contig 14179 bp, 13 predicted proteins | sample Lox_Sample_25_FD_206717 | JGI IMG/M metagenome (GOLD analysis project Ga0335076, IMG submission 206717) | Soil microbial communities from Loxahatchee National Wildlife Refuge, Florida, United States - Lox_Sample_2.5 | ecosystem: Environmental > Terrestrial > Soil > Wetlands | place: USA... | reverse complement strand
CCAGGCCGTTGCGACCTGGCGCGCGGCACTGCTTCTCCGATGCGTCAGGAGAATTGCGCAGCGATCGAGCAGGATAGTTTAACGCCTTTGTGCATACTGGAGCGACGTTTGCCCCAACTGGAGGCTTTCGCGCGGTGGACGGCGTGCGGCTTCGGCCTGGCTGGCGCGTTTGCGCTTGCTCGCCGTTAATCAATCCGTAACGGCCGCAGGCTAGCGCGATGCCAATGAGGAAGCCATGTTCGCTCTCAGTTCGACCTCGGGCCGGCCGTCGCTGAAAGAGCAGCGGTTCGGCGTCAATCCAAACATCCTGATATTGATCTTGTGGCTGGCGGCGACGGTCGCAATGGCGTTGCCGGCGATGAAGAGCGGCATCTTCGATGCCATGGCCACGGACGATGCCATGCGGCTTGTCCAGGTTCGTGACCTGATCAATGGGCAAGGTTGGTTCGACCTCTTCCAATATCGACTGGATCCGCCTGGCGGCACGTCGATGCACTGGACGCGCGTCATTGACGTGCCCTTGGCCGCGCTGATTCTGCTGCTGAGACCGCTGATTGGGACGCACGCCGCTGAAGCTGCGACGCTGTTTCTCTGGCCCACGCTTTTGTTTGCGGCCGCGCTCGTGCTTGTCGCGGCTATTGCCCGGCAACTCAGTGGCGGCGTCATGCACGCGCAGGCATTGGCGGTGATGCTGGCGGCGCTGTCAGCGCCGGCGCTGGTCCATTTCCGGGCAGGTGCGATCGATCACCACAACGCGCAGATCGACCTGTTGCTCGCGCTGGTCCTGCTCACGTCGCAGATCGAGCAGAGCTTGGTCAAGGCTGCGCTGGCCGGCCTGATGGCATCGCTGTCGCTGGCAATCGGCATTGAAATGCTGCCGGCCATCGCGGCGATAGGTCTCGCAGTATTCGGCCTTTTTGTTCTGCGCGGCGCAATCCTCTCGCGACAGATTTTCTCCTTCGGCTCGGCCCTGGCGGGATCATCGCTCCTGCTCGCAACGGCCTTGCTTCCGCTGCCGTCGCTGGCGTTGCCGGTTTGCGACACCTTGGGCGGCCCGGTGCTGCTGCTAACCGCTGGCGGCGGCATGAGCCTGGTGATCATGGTCGCCGTTGATCGCTACCACTCCACGATGAGCCTGCGCCTGATCACGGGAACAGCATCGGCAATCGCCTTGGTTATCGCATTCCTCTCATCGTTTTCCGAATGCATCGCGTCACCTTACGCACAGCTCGATCCGCTTGTTATGTCGATTTGGGCCGATCAGGTCGCCGAATCGATATCTCTCGCTAAATCGCTGCAGCTTAGCCCGCAAAAAGTCCTCGGCTTCTATGGGTTTGCGATGATGACGATGGGCTTTGCTTCGGCGGCGCTGATCAAATGCGCTCCGGCCGAACGATTCCGCTGGATCGTGGGCACGGTGACGTTGGCCGCGCTGGTCGGGCTTGGTGTTTGGGAAGTACGGGCGATGGCTGCGGCGTCGATGGTGGCAGCTCCCCTTCTTGCCGCCAGTCTGACCGTGCTGTGGCCAACACTCGCCACTGGACGAAGCATGTTGCTGGCCTTCGCAATGTCACCGGTGAGCCTCGGACTCCTGGGCCTTTCGGCGAAGCCGCTGATCTACGCAATCTTCCAACCACAGATGGCAATCGCCGAAGATGCGCCAAGGTGCGACACCGTGTCCGATGTCGTTTCCCTGGCACAGCTTCCGAAAGGACGTGTGATGGCACCGATCGATCTTGGACCTGCGATCCTTGCCAACACTGATCACGACATTTTTGCAGCGCCCTACCATCGCAACAACGACGGTATTCTCGCCATGCTCGAGTTAATGCTGGCGCCAGTGCCGACGGCACGTCAAATCCTGTGGGATCGTCGCGTCGACTACGTGGTCGTTTGCACGGCTGCGCCCGAGAAGGATTTTGTCAGCCGCGCCCCGGACGGGTTGCGGGCGCGGCTCCGCCGTGGCGAGATACCCGACTTCCTTGAGCCGCTCGACGTCGACCCCACACACAAGATTTCCGTGTGGCGCGTGCGAAGATAGGTCGACGAGCACCGCAAGAAACCGGCAGACCGTTCGACGCAGCTTAACGCGCCACCCTGAGGCGCCAAAATCATTCCCTTGACATGCAACCATTTGGTTGCCTATTATGAGCGGCATGGATGAGGTCTTCAAAGCGCTGGCCGACGCCTCGCGGCGATCGTTGCTGGACAGGCTTCACGCCAGAAACGGGCAGACTTTGAACGAGCTGTGCGACGGCCTCGACATGACGCGTCAGGCCGTAACCAAGCATCTTGCGATTCTGGAGGAGGCCAATCTGGTCACCACCTTCAGGCACGGCCGCGAGAAGCTGCACTACCTCAATCCCGTCCCGATCCATCAGATCGGCGAGCGGTGGATCAAGAAATTCGAGCGCGGCAAGCTGACCGCGCTTTCCGAACTGAAAAGGCAACTGGAGAAGCGCGATGAGTAAGCCGGAATTCGTCTACACGATTTATATCGCCTCGACGCCGGAGAAGGTTTTCGAAGCACTGACCGACGCCAGGATGTCGGAGCGCTATTGGCACGGCAACGCCGTCGTCTCTGACTGGAAGGTCGGCTCGCCTTTTACTCTCCGACTCGCCTATCACGACAACGATGTGACCGGCGAGGTCCTCGAATACGATCCGCCGCGGCGGCTTGCCTATTCGTTTCGCGCCCATGATGGATCAGACGGCGGCAAGCCGTCGCGCGTCACCTTCGAGCTGGAGCGCCAGCGGGACCAGGTCAAGCTGACCATGGTCCACGACCGCTTCGAGCCGGGCAGTCCGGTGCTGGAGAAGGTCAGCCTGGGATGGCCGCTGATCCTGTCGAGCCTCAAGAGCTATGTCGAATGCGGCAAGGTGCTCTATGCACCCTGGTACGAGGGACTCGTCGCAAAACTCAAGCTGGCCGCCGGGGCAGCGCGATGAGCAAGCCGGACTACGTCTATGTCATTTACATCCAGGCCCCCTGCGAGAAGGTGTTCGATGCCCTGCTCGATCCCGAAATGACCAGGGATTACTGGGGCCGGGGCCGCAACAGTTCGGACTGGAAGCAAGGTTCGCGCTGGGAGCACCAGCACTATGACGATCCCTCCGACGTCGCGGTGGCCGGCACGGTGGTCGAGACCAACCGCCCGCACCGGCTGGTGCTGACATGGGCGCGGCCGGACGATCTCGGCAATCCCGACAAGGTCTCGAAGGTGACGTTTGCAATCGAGGAGCAGTTCGGCGCGACGAGGCTTACTGTCGTCCACAGCGATCTCGATGCCGAAATGCTGCGCGGCATCAGCGCAGGCTGGCCGGCGGTGCTCTCAAGCCTGAAGACCATGCTGGAGACCGGACAATCGCTGCCGATGACGCGACGGCGCTGGAAGAGCGGCAACTGAATCGCGAATGAAGATCTATCGGAGGGTTCGATCCGACATGAACATCGATCAGTTCAGGCCGACGCTCGTCTACGCCATCTACATCAAGTCGACGCCGGAGAAGGTGTGGGAGGCGCTCACCACCGGCGAGGTGAGCGCGAAATATTTCTTCGGCAATTCGGTCGAAGTCGAGCAGAGGGTCGGCGGCGCCTATATCGTGCGCACACCCGACGGCGCGCTGCACATCTGCGGCGAAGTCATCGAATGCGAGCATCCGAAACGGCTCACCGTCACCTTCAACGTCAACTGGCCGGCGCTGATCGAAAAGCTGGGGCCGACGCTCGTCACCTACGAGATCGAACCGGCCGGTGAGGCGGTGAGGCTCACCCTGACCGAGTCGCATGACCGGCCGATTAGCGACGATATCCTCTCCGGTGGACGGCAGGGTTGGCCCGCGATCCTCTCCAGCCTCAAGAGTCTGCTGGAAACCGGCGAGCCGCTGGTCGTCAAGATGGTGCCGCCGCAGCGCATGCTGGATGCGTTGAAGGCGCTGGGGATTACGATACCCTAGCGCGGAGCTTCGATGAAGGACGTCGTCTTCAACCGGCTTTGCCTGTTTGGCCTTGGCGTCATATATGGATGGCACGCCCTTGGGGCGTTGCGTTCGGGCAAGGTGACTTTCTACCAACGCTTCGGCCGCGCTCAGAATTTTTCGCGGGCGACGAATCTACTCGCCTTCTGGATCGTAGTCTGCGTCTATCTGATCTTTGCGGCCTTCACAGTCGTAGCTATGCCACTCACCCTGTTGCACCTGTGACGCGGTCGCGACGACTGCAATCCGCAGCGAAGCGAAGTCAGGCAGGCAGCGGCACGACGGTGCGCCGATAGAGATGCCAGGTCGCGTGTCCGAGCACCGGCAGCGTGACGATCAGTCCCAGAAAGTACGGGATCGCGGAGACGATCAACAGCAGCACGACAACCGCGGCCCAGCCGATCATCGGCAGCGGGCTCGCGACCACCGCGCGCACGCTGGTCACCATCGCCGTGACGAAATCGACATCGCGGTCGAGCAACAGCGGAAACGATACCACCGTCAGCGAGAACAGGATCAGCGACAGCGCCGCGCCATCCAGATTGCCGATCGCAAGGAACAGCAATCCCTCGTTGGTGGTGAGCACGGCGGTGACGAATTCCTTCAGGCTCGAGAACGAGGCGTTGAGCCCGAGCAGGAGCGCGATCAGAAGCCGCACCTGGTACATCCAGATCACGAAGAAGAACAGCGTGACAAAGGCCATCCAGCCGATCTCGCTGCGCGAGCGCACCGCGGACCAGATCGCGCCAAACGACACCTTCTGTCCTGTCTCGCGGAGGCGGCTGACTTCATAGAGTCCCGTCGCCACGAAGGGACCGATCAGCGCAAAGCCGGCAGCGAGCGGATAGGCGAAATACACCATGCCGAAGGCGGTCAGACAGAGCACGATCAGGATTCCGCCGGCCGCATAAAGCGCGCCGAAGGTGAGCCCGTAAAGCGGCAGCGCCTGAAAATCGCGCAAGCCCTGGCCGAGCGCTTCCGCGATGTCGCTCGCGCCGATACGCCGCACCGCCGGATCGACCTTGCCGGAGATTGACATCGCGCCTCCTCCCGAATCCCTGTCGAACCATTGGGCAGGCGAGGAAGGCATGCGTGTTTGATCTAGCTCAAATCCATTTGCCCATCGAACCGGCCAAGCCAACGGATCCGCGCAAAGCGCGGCCCGATGACAGGCTCCGCGCGAGCCGGGACCCTAGCCACTAGCCTGAATCGTTGCACGAGATGGTCGTCACGCTATTCTTCGCAGCAACGAAGTTTTTATGGGTCCCGGCTCGGCGCCGCTATCGCTCGCTTGGCCGGGACGACGGCGGAGTATGAGGCTATCCCCTCGCCCGCAGCTCCCGCCGCAGCACCTTTCCGGTCGCGGTCATCGGAAGCGTATCGGTAAAGGCGACGTGGCGCGGATATTCGTGGGCTGCGAGTTGCACCTTCACGAACTCCTGAATCTCGCGCGCGAGGCTCTCGCTCGGCGCAAAGCCCGGCCGCAGCACGATCCAGGCCTTCACGGCCTCGGTGCGGATCGGATCGGGGATGCCGACCACGGCCGACAACGCCACCGCCGGATGTTTCAAGAGCGTGTCCTCGATTTCCGCGGGCCCGATGCGGTATCCGGCGGAGGTGATGACGTCGTCCTCGCGGCTCGAGTACCAGAAATAGCCGTCCTCATCGCAGACGCCGAGATCGCCCGTCAGAAGAAACTCGCCGACATATTTCTTGCGCGTGGCTTCGGGGTTCTTCCAATATTCGATCATGGTGACCGGGCTCGGCTGGCGCACGGCGATGATGCCGCGCGTTCCCCGCGGCAGCTCCTCGCCCTTCTCGTTGACGATGCGCACGTCGAAGCCCGGCGTCGGCTTGCCCATCGCGCCCGGGCGGATCGGGAACAGCTTCGAATTGCTGCCGATCACGAGATTGCACTCGGTCTGGCCGAACACCTCGTGCGCGTCGATGCCGAAGGTCAAGCGCACCCAATCGAGCAGCTCGCCGCCGAGCGACTCGCCGCCGGTGAAGATGCTGCGCAGCTTGACGGCGGGATGTTTGACGCCGGCCTGCCGCATCAGCTTCAGCGCCGTCGGCGGCAGGAACACGTTGCGGATGCCGTAATCGGCCATCATCGCCATCGCCGCATCCGGCTCGAATTTCCGCGCGCGGTGCCCGACCAGCGGCACGCCGTGATACCAGAAGGCGAGCAGCGCGTTGATCAGGCCGCCGATCCAGGCCCAGTCAGCCGGCGTCCACATCAGGTCGCCGGGCTTGGGCATGAAGTCGTGGCACATCTCGACATTGGGCAAATGGCCGAGCACGACGCGATGCGCATGCAGGGCTCCTTTCGGATTTCCCGTGGTTCCCGACGTGTAGATGATCAGGCAGGGGTCATCGGCCGAGGTATCGACGGTCGCAAAGTCCGGCGATGCGGCCTCGATCGACGACCAGAACGATCTGGTTCCCTGCGGCGCGCGGTCCGAGATCACATAGACGTTGGCCAGTTCGGGAAGCCGGTCGCGGATCTTCTTGAGCTTCTCCCACCCGCCCTCGTCGGTGACGACGGCTTTCGCCCCGGAATTCGCGAGGCGAAATTCCAGCGCGTCCTCGCCGAACAGCGCAAACAGCGGAATCGAGATCATCCCGGAGCGGAACGCCGAAAGATGCGCGATCGGCAATTCGAGGGATTGCGACAGAAACACCGCGACCCGGTCACCGCGCACAAGTCCATCCTTCTTCAGCACATTGGCAAAGCGGCGCGAATGGTCCGCAACCTCGTCGAAACTCGTACGCGTGGTGGCGCCGTCTTCGTCGACATAGATCAGCGCGAGCCGACCCGATCCGTCGGCATGGCGATCGCAGCAGACTGTCGCAAGGTTGAGGCGCGCCGGGATGTCCCAGCGGAAATTGCGGTAAAGCTCGTCGTAGCTGGAGGCCGGGGTGAGCATGGCTTCAGCTTAGTCCATCGCCGCCGTCGCTCAAGCCCTCTCCGCGATGCTCAGGTGTCCGCCATCTCCATCGCAAGCTCGGCCTTGAGGCTTGCGGCGTCGCGATAGATCGAGGCGACCGCGAGCAGGCGCCCTTTGCTTTTGTACCTGACCAGGCAATCCTTATCCGCGATGCTGCCGTCGACCGCGATTTCGTCCCAGGTCTCGGCGTGACCGACATAGTTGATCGGCACGTCATAGTGCTGGCTCCAGAAGAACGGCACGGCGTCGAACGCCTCGCGCTGCCCCAGCATGTTGCGCGCGGCGGTCTGGCCCTGACGTTCGGCGACCACCCAATGTTCCACGCGAATGTTCGCGCCGGAGTGCCTGTCGGGCCAGCGCGCGATGTCGCCGGCGGCATAGATGCCGGGCACGCTGGTCTCGAGTTGGGCGTTGACCACAACGCCGCGATCGATCGCAAGACCGGCTTTCTCCGCCAATGTCAGACGAGGCCGCACGCCAACGCCAACGACGACGAGATCGGCCTCGATGACGCCGCCGCTCTTCAGCCTTGCGCGCTTGCCTTCGATCGCCGTGACGGTGTCGCCGAGATGAAAGATGACGCCGTGTTCCTCATGCAGCGCGCGGACGAAATCGCCCATCTCGGGCCCGAGCACGCGTTCCATCGGACGCTGCTCGAGGCCTATGACATGAACCTCGATGTTCCTCGCGCGCAAGGACGCTGCCACCTCAAGGCCGATGAAGCTCGCACCGATCACGACTGCGCGGCGCGCGCCGTCGGTCAGTTCGATGATCGCACGGCAATCGGCGAGCGAGCGCAACACATGCACATGCGGCTGATCGGCCCCGGGGATTGGCAGGCGCACCGGCTCCGCGCCGGTCGCCAGCAGCAGACGATCGTAGGCGACGGTCTTGCCGTCGGCGAGAACGACGTTGCGCGCAGCGGTATCGATCGCGGCGACCTCGGTCTTCAGGTGGAGATCGATCGCGGATTCGGCATAGAACTCGTCCGGCCGCAGCGGCAGCCAGTCCTCGGGCGCACTGCCGGCGAGGTAGTCTTTCGACAGATTGGGACGGTCGACGGGCGGCGCAGCCTCGCTGCTCAGCATGGCGATACCGCCGCGAAACTCCTGCCGCCGCAGCATCTCGGCAGCGGCAAATCCCGCCGCACCGCCGCCGACGATGACGATCCGCTCGGGCGCGTCGACCACGCCTTTCGTTCGCGGCTTCGGCTGCTCCCGCCTCTCGCGGACGAAAATCCGCTCTCCCTCGTGCTCCACCTTCCAGACCGAAAGCGGCGTGAGCGCCGGGGCACGGGTGGCTTCCCCGGTACGCAGATCGAAACAGGCGTGATGCCAGGGGCAGCGGACGCTCTCGCCGACCGCAAGCCCGTCCCCGAGCGGCCCGTGATAATGACTGCAGTGGGCGTCGATCGCGAAAATCCCGGCGCCCGAGCGCACCAGCAGCACTTCGTCGTCGCCGACATGGCCTGCAAGCATCGCACCGGCGACTTCTGGGAGAGTGACGCCCTGAGTGAGATCGGGGCCGGCGGGTGGCGCTTTCTGTTCGGCCATGTCTTGACCCTCCTCCGTGAATAACGGATCAACCGTCGCCCGCGCGTTTGGTTTCGAAGCCTACCCCGAAAGCGCCGCCTTCACGAGGCCGCTCGCCCTGGCAAAATCCATTTGCCCCGTGTACTTCGCCTTCAGCGCCGCGATCACCTTGCTCATGTCCTTCATCCCGGCCGCACCGGTCTCGGCAATGGCGGCGGAGATTGCAGCTTTGACGTCGTCGTCCGACATCTGCCTGGGCAGATAGGCCGAGATCACCGCGATCTCCTCGCGCTCCTGGGCTGCGAGTTCCGCGCGTCCTCCCTTGTCGTAGAGTTCGACCGCCTCATGGCGCTGCTTGATCATCTTCTGCAGCACGCCAAGCAACTCAGCGTCGGAAAGCGGCGGCTTGCCCTGCCCCCGCGCCTCGATATCGGCGTTCTTGATGGTCGAGTTGACCATACGCAGCGTAGAGAGCTTGCGCTCTTCCTTGGCCTTCATGGCCTCCTTCACCGCGTTGTTGATGTCGTCGCGCAGCATGATCGTGCCCTCTCGATGCTTGAGACGGCTGATCTAGGCCGTTCGCGGCACCGAGACAACCATGGTTCCGCAGAGCAATCCCGCGCCCCGCCCCCAATTATGCGGGAATCGCATGTGAATCCACGACTTACGACTTTGACGCGGGCCATTTGCCCGACTATGAAGGGCGCTCATGACAACAGCCGAAAACGACGACGCCTGGCCGGACCACAAGCCGACCGCGCTCCTTGTGCTCGCCGATGGCACGGTGCTGGAAGGCTTTGGCCTCGGCGCCGAGGGCCAGGCCGTGGGCGAGGTCTGCTTCAACACCGCGATGACCGGCTATCAGGAGATTCTGACCGATCCCTCCTATGCCGGACAGATCATCACCTTCACCTTTCCGCATATCGGCAATGTCGGCACCAATGAGGAGGACATCGAGACGGTGAATTTGGCGGCGACGCCCGGCGCGCGCGGCGTGGTGCTGCGCACCGCCATCGCCGATCCATCCAACTACCGCGCCACCCGCCATCTCGACCTGTGGCTGAAAGCGCGCGGCATCATCGGGCTGTCCGGCATCGACACTCGCGCGCTGACTGCGCTGATCCGTTCAAAGGGCATGCCCAATGCCGTCATCGCGCACGACAAGGACGGCAAGTTCGACCTGCACGGCTTGAAGCAAGAAGCGCGCGAATGGCCAGGCCTCGAGGGCATGGACCTCGTGCCGATGGTGACCTCTGGCCAGCGCTTCACCTGGGACGAAACGCAATGGGTGTGGGGCGATGGCTTTGGCCGGCAGACCGCCCCCGAGTTCAACGTGGTTGCGATCGACTACGGCATCAAGCGCAACATCCTGCGTCTGCTCGCAAGCATCGGCTGCAAGGTCACGGTGGTGCCGGCGACGACGTCGGCCGAAGACATTCTGGCGATGAGGCCCGACGGCGTGTTCCTGTCGAACGGTCCCGGCGATCCCGCCGCGACCGGCAAATATGCCGTGCCCGTGATCCAGAAGGTGATCCAGTCGGGCACGCCGACCTTCGGCATTTGTCTGGGCCATCAGATGCTCGGCCTCGCCGTCGGCGCCAAGACAAGGAAGATGCATCAGGGCCATCATGGCGCCAATCACCCGGTCAAGGACGAGACCACCGGCAAGGTCGAGATCACCTCGATGAACCATGGTTTTGCAGTTGACCAGGCGTCTCTGCCAAAAGGCGCCATTCAGACCCATGTCTCGCTGTTCGACGGCTCCAATTGCGGCATCCAGCTCGACGGCAAGCCCGTGTTCTCGGTACAGTACCATCCTGAGGCCTCTCCGGGCCCGCGCGACTCGCACTATCTCTTCAAACGCTTTGCCGATCTGATGCGGGAAAAGAAGCGCTAGAACGCTCCGGTTTGATCCGCGTCCGATGTGCGGAGGGAAACATGCCCCCTGTCAGGGAATGGAAGGAGCCGATGGCAATCGTCTTTGCAGACGATGGGCTTGTTCCGAACAATCCGATGCCCTTCCTGGTCTATAGAAACGCGATCGAGCTCGATCCCGTCCATCCCGAACGGACCATCGAGTGCATCTTCGCCGGCAATGGCTGGGGCGACATGTGGCGGAACGGCATCTACGACTTTGCGCACTACCACGCGACCGTGCATGAAGCACTCGGCGTCGCGCGCGGACAGGCGCGGGTGCGCTTTGGCGGCGATGCCGGAAAGGAGCTGGACATTCAGGCCGGCGATGTCGCGATCCTGCCCGCCGGCACCGGCCATCAATGCCTGTCGGCGAGCCCCGATCTCTCCGTGGTCGGCGCCTACCCGCCAGGGCCGAAGATGCAGATCACGCGCCCGACGCCGGAGAACTATGCCAAGGCGATGACCACCATCCCGCTGGTCAAGGTGCCGAAGATCGATCCGGTGATGGGCGCCGACGGGCCGCTGGTCTGGCTGTGGCGGCGGTCGCGCTGAAGCTTGGCTCGTCCTTCATCCGGAGAATGGACATGTGTCGCCGGACCCTTTAACGCATGCGCGCGCCGGCTTTTTCGCCGGCGTCCCACTCGCCGGATCGCGCAGCCCCATGAACGATTGGATCGACTATTACGACTCCACGCATACGATCTATGCGAGCAAGCGGCATCGCGACCTGCATTTCGAGGTGATCGCGCGCGACATCATCGGCTACATCGCCTCGTCCGATTCCGTCGTGCTGGACTATGCCTGCGGCGAAGCGCTGTCGGCGACCATGGTCGCGGATCGCTGCGCCATGCTGATCCTGGCCGAGCCCGCGCCCGGCGTGCGCGGCCGGCTGATCGCGCGCTTTGCGCCGAACACCAAGATCAGGGTTCGCTCGCTCGACGACTTGCGCAAAATGCAGGAACGCTCGGTCGATCTCGTGGTGATGAATTCGGTCGCGCAATACATGACGCCGGATGAGCTCGATGCGGCGTTTGCGGTCGTCAAGCGGCTGCTCAAACCCGCGGGCCGCTTCGTGCTCGGCGACATCCTCCGCCCGGAAGTCGGCATGCCGACCGATGTTTATGCGCTGCTGCGCTTTGCGGCCAGCCACGGTTTTCTCAAGGATGCCCTCAAAGGCCTGCTCTCGACGGCCCTCTCCGATTACCGGCAATTGCGCTCCCGCATCGGGCTGCAGCGCTATGGCGAGGCGGAGATGATCGAAAGACTTGCAGCCGCAGGCTTTAGCGCGACCCGCGCGCATCAAAATATCGGCCACAATCCGTGGCGCATGACCTTTGTGGCGAGGCCCGCACTGACTGGGTTAGGGTTAACCCATGGAAGCGATGGCCGACGCGCATCCGATTGGCAATGATCGGATCGGCCCGGTGGCGGAATGGCCACGCGGGAGCGATGCAACGCTCCTTATCCTGGTTCAAGTCCAGGCCGGGTCTCCACGCTTCGCCCTGCGGGCTACGCGTGGCGCAGCCACGCCAGACCGGCGGACCAGGCCGCTCCATCGCTCGAAGAGCAAAGGCGGGCTCCATCAGGGGCACCAACTGCCCAAATTGCCGGTTGATGGGGCCGCTAAACCCTTTCACCTCTGCGCAATCTGGTCTAAAGACGCCTCGCGCGCGAGGGGCTCCCTCACGCAGTTGGATGAGGGACGCGCGGCCCGCGCGCCCTTTTTTTGTGCCCTTTTCTGCCTTTCGAGACGAGATGCCCAAACGAACCGACATTTCCACCATCTTGATCATCGGCGCGGGCCCGATCGTGATCGGCCAGGCCTGCGAATTCGACTATTCCGGAACGCAGGCGGTCAAGGCGCTGAAGGAAGAGGGCTATCGGGTCGTCCTGGTCAACTCCAACCCGGCCACCATCATGACCGATCCGGAGCTGGCGGATGCGACCTATATCGAGCCGATCACGGCGGAAATCGTCGGCAAGATCATCGAGCGGGAACGCAACGTCGTCGCGGGCGGCTTTGCGCTGTTGCCGACCATGGGCGGGCAGACCGCACTGAACTGCGCGCTCTCGCTGCGAAGGCAAGGCACGCTGCAAAAATTCAATGTCGAGATGATCGGGGCGACGGCGGACGCCATCGACAAGGCGGAGGACCGCCAGCTGTTCCGCAACGCCATGGAAAAAATCGGCCTGCAGACACCCAAGTCGCGGCTTGCGAACGCGTCGTCGTTGAAGAAATCCGACCGCGATAAATATCTCGCCGACCGCGCAAGGCTCTCGGGCAGCGATCTCGATGCCTTCGAGCGGCAATGGGCGACGGGCGAGAGCGATCGCCGCAAGCGCTACCAGGAGCACGCGCTCGGCGAAGCCTTGATGGCGCTGTCCGAGATCGGGTTGCCCGCGATCATCCGTCCCTCCTTCACCATGGGCGGCACCGGCGGCGGTATCGCCTACAACAAGGAGGAGTTTCTGGACATCATCGAGCGAGGGCTCGATGCGTCGCCGACCAACGAAGTCCTGATCGAGGAAAGCGTTCTCGGCTGGAAGGAGTTCGAGATGGAGGTGGTGCGCGACAAGCGCGACAATTGCATCATCATCTGCTCGATCGAAAACCTCGATCCGATGGGCGTGCATACCGGCGATTCCATCACTGTCGCGCCGGCGCTGACCTTGACCGACAAGGAATACCAGATCATGCGCGACGCCTCGATCGCGGTGCTGCGCGAAATCGGGGTCGAGACGGGAGGCTCCAACGTTCAGTTCGCGGTGAACCCGGCCGATGGCCGCATGGTCGTGATCGAGATGAATCCGCGCGTCTCGCGCTCGTCCGCGCTCGCCTCGAAGGCGACCGGCTTTCCGATCGCCAAGGTCGCAGCCAAGCTTGCGGTCGGCTACACCCTGGACGAGATCGCCAACGACATCACCGGAGGCGCGACGCCGGCGTCGTTCGAGCCCACCATCGATTACGTCGTCACCAAGATACCGCGCTTTGCGTTCGAAAAGTTTCCGGGCGCGTCCACCACGCTGACCACGTCGATGAAATCGGTCGGCGAGGTGATGGCGATCGGCCGCACGTTTCAGGAGAGCCTGCAGAAGGCGCTGCGCGGGCTCGAGACCGGTCTCACCGGCCTCGACGAGATCGACATCGAGGGCCTCGGCCGCGGCGACGACAAGAATGCGATCCGTGCAGCCCTCGGCACGCCGACGCCGAACCGCATCCTGCAGGTGGCGCAAGCCATGCGGCTCGGCTGGTCGAATGAGGAGATCCACAATTCCTGCCGGATCGATCCATGGTTCCTGTCGGAGATGCGCGGCATCGTCGAGATGGAGGACAAGGTCCGCAGGCACGGCCTGCCGCACAATGCATTCGGCATGCGGAGCCTGAAGGCGATGGGTTTTTCCGACGCGCGACTTGCCGTGCTGGCCCAGACCACCGAGGCCGAAATGACGGCCAGGCGCCATGCGCTCGGCGTACGCCCGGCCTTCAAGCGCATCGACACCTGCGCCGCCGAATTCGCATCCCCCACAGCCTACATGTATTCGACCTACGAGGCGCCGTTCGCAGGCACGCTTGCGGACGAAAGCGCGCCCTCGGACAGGAAGAAGGTCATCATCCTCGGCGGTGGGCCGAACCGAATCGGCCAGGGCATCGAGTTCGACTATTGCTGCTGCCACGCCTGCTTCGCGCTCGATGAAGCGGGCTACGAAACCATCATGATCAACTGCAATCCGGAGACGGTGTCGACCGACTACGACACCGCGGACCGACTGTATTTCGAGCCGCTCACGGCCGAGGACGTG
>Ga0335076_10004442_pt1 | contig 14180 bp, 24 predicted proteins | sample Lox_Sample_25_FD_206717 | JGI IMG/M metagenome (GOLD analysis project Ga0335076, IMG submission 206717) | Soil microbial communities from Loxahatchee National Wildlife Refuge, Florida, United States - Lox_Sample_2.5 | ecosystem: Environmental > Terrestrial > Soil > Wetlands | place: USA... | reverse complement strand
AAGCTCCGCCCAAACGAGGCCAAGTCCGGCGCAGCGTTCGCAGGAGTGCCTGTCATTGCTACACTCGTCCTCGTCGGATGGGCAGCGGGCGCACTGGCCGGAATCGCCAGCTACCGTCTGGCCTGGCTTCCATACCAGGGATTCCTGCCAGGGTTCCGCTATCAATTCCCCGGCGGGCAGAATGCGGAATCTTGGCGGACCTTTCTTTGAATGGATACGCTTTGATGAGGTCATTGGTTATTCCCTGCCGTCTGCGTGCGCGGGATACCGCGCGGTTTATGTTAGACATCACGACTCTTGATTACTCGCCTGGTCTGGTGAACCTCTCGAATATGCTTGCTAAGCCTTGCCATGCTCCTTCCCCGGAATGACAAAGCTATCTTGGAAGATACACCGGGCTTAGTCTTGACTTCCTTCTGGCAATGTGGACAGACAAGACTTTTGGTGCCTGCCCTTTTGCTGGTTCTACTCACTGTGCGCCTCGTCATGTAGCTGGTTCAGTACTAATTGTTGAGCCATTCCCAGTATGCTAGAAATATAAACCAGCCTGCACATTTCCTCGCGTGGGCCTTTCCTGTGCTTACTGCTCTCTACAGCATACGAATGATAAATGGTTCCGTCTTTTCCTGTGACGATGATAAAGCAGTCGTCAACTTGTTCTGGCTCTAGGCCGAATACGGTTGCGCCTAGTCCGGCCAGCTCCTGGGGGGTCCAGTCCGACCCCCCAGGAATCCCATCATCTACCATGTAAGGATCTGTCACCTTTCCTTGAGTGCCTCTGCTATCAGCATACCGCCGTAGCCGTCCTCTGTCAACCATTCGTCATCGTCTAGTCCGAAAAGTTTCTGGTATTCGGTGGATGGTTCGCCTAGGTCGGGCCATGGTGCGGACCAGAAAATGCCCTCTTTTACTCCCCCCGGTAGTCGTTTGATACCAGGCCACGAGTCTTGTTCGATTTCTGATTCGCCAACGGCACCTGCTAGAAACCATTTCCGCCGGGCTAGTGCCTGGCGGCATGTGATCATTGTAAATCCTGCGTTGAATCTTACTTTCGGATACCATCCTTCACGGAACGTTTCAGGGTCCCTACTGACAGGGTAACGATCAGTACTCCAAGCAGAGAAATGCTTATCGATATCAGCGATCGTAGCGGAGAAAGCACTAGCAGATACCCCGCGAGACTTGAAAACAGCAGGTTTATTAGCTGCAATAGCAGCACGCGAATTGTCATCCCAGTACACTCCGGGCTTAAATAGAGTTAGATTGGATCGTTCTTGCTCTTCCCAATCTCCCAGTTTATCTGATAAAGCAAGCCCGCTATGCTTGTTCCGGAAGAATACTGCATCAGTTGCCACCATGAGGACGGCATTAGTCTTATCAGGATGGGTAGATATCGCTTCAAGAATCTGAGTTCGGCAGCCTGCCGTGATGAGACCGGCATAGATGGCATTTCCGTATTTTGGATTCCCGATAGATTGCGCAAATTTTCCGTATACAGAATTATATACCAGCTTGCTAGCTTTGCCCTTAGCACTATTCTTTCCAACAGCCAGGCGCATATCATAAAGATTGCTGAGCCTACGGAGAGGGGGGAAGCAATCGCATGCTTCATAAGTCCAACACTCTTCAATATTGATTTCATCTATGAGACCTGCCTTTCGTGCTGCGGCAAGCTCGAATCCCCAGAACCATCCTGCCGTTGCATGTGGCCGGAGAATGTTGCTATCAGGCAATCTGTGGAGCATTGACCCAATTCGATTATCGGCCCCTGTGACTCTCGCACGGACAAGCCGCAAGGTGTGCCATCTTCCATTGCCCAGCATATCGTTAGATATCCTGATGCCTTTCTGGTGCGACCACTTACCGTGGAATAGGCATGGAAGCTGCCTGGCAATATGTGGATATGCTGAATTAATATCGTATTCGTAACTGGTTCCCGGTATGTGACCGTGAGCCATGATTTCAAACCAGCCTCCGAAGTAAGCTTTTCTTGCACAGTCCGCAACCTTTCTAAGATTATCGTTGTCTTTAAAATTAATTGTCAGGGGAATGTCAGGCTGAGTATTAAGCCATGCTTGCGCTGCCTGGCCTGGCCCGAACCATTGAGACCGTTTTAGTCGCACTCCCATTGAAATAAAGCCCGAATCAAGCTCTTTAAGCAGCTTAGAGCCTATTTTATTCTCTAGAGCGTTATATTTGATCATTTCGTCGTCTAGAGCAGCTATATCTCTTTTGGCCTTGCCTTTTTCGATAATTGCGAATTCTTCGGGGGTACAGATAGGATTAACCCATTTTTTCGGATCTATGGCGCTCAAAAAACTGCATTGGAAAAACGGGCCAGCATCATTGATATATAGCCAGGATTTTTCCCCTTCCGGACGGAGCTTAAAGCGCTTGGTCCCTAGGATGTCGAATTCCCATCCTTCATAGCGTACTGGAAAAGGCGTGACAGCTCCCGATCCAGCTCTGCGCTGTCTCCTAGCGATTCCAGCATCTTGGAATAGATACCACGCACGATTCTTCGGGAGAGTTTTGCACCATTGCGTGAAATCATATCCAAGATAATATCCAGCAAATACAGAGTTCCGATTTCGCAGAAAGCAATTCCAAAGGAATCTAGCAATATCCGGAAACTTGAGTCCTTCCTCATCCGTGATATATTCCTCACCAGCTCCCAGCAAAACATATCTATGACGGTATCCACGTCCAACCCCCTCCCCATCCACCATGGTGAAATCGGAAACTCTTTCCGCTCGCTCTCGCTTGCGTCTTTCATCTTGCGCCTTTCGTCTGGCCTGCTCTGTTGGGTATATTCCTGGTCTACCCATTATCTTGGCCTGTGCTGGCAATCACAAAATCCGCCAGTAGGGCTTACGCCTACTGTCCCAGTACAAGACTGGTGATCCCCTGCGCTGCAAGAGTTACAGACAAATTTCATTTACTTTCCAGCCTAGAGTTTTGTAGGTTTCATCGGTAATAGGTTTCATGCAATCACGACATGTATGGCCGCGACAGTCAACCATTGATCGCATGGAAATATTGGTGCCACGCGAAGACAGAGCGTGGCATCGGTTTACCTCCCGTTGCAGATAGGACAACAGCTATTGCAGAACCACGGATCTACATCGTCCGGTATGCTGCGACGGTCCTCCCATATAAGCGACGTCGAACAGGTCAGACACTTTTCAGGTTTCCCGTAGAAGGCCATCATCGCGTCACGGATTGCTCCGTCTGATGAGTATCGCGCGTGTAGTTGATAGAGTCTGTCGAGCGTCACCCCGCCCAGGGTGGTGATGAATTGTGCTTGTTCTGATTCTGGTTCTTTGGTCTGCTTACGGAGTTTCATGTCACCCTCCATGTATGACGTGGTTCGGGAAACGGTTGATAAACCACGTATTCAGTCTTTGTGGTACCACCATGGTGACTGGCGGTAGTCTCCGAAGAGCCGCATCCCATAGTTAGCCGCTGCCCTTCCGACAATCATGTCCTCACTGGCGTGGATAGTCCATTCAATCTCTGCATCAGACATCATTTCATAAACCCTGCGCCTGACTGCGCGAGGATCAAACTTGATATAATGTCCGATCTTTTGATCTATGTTTCCGTATGCTCGGTCGCGTCTGGTGATTTTCGGGAACTTGTCACCAGTAATCTGGCGACGTTTCTCGATATATTTCTGATATCTTCCGGGGTTGCGTACCGCACGCGACGGCCGCTCGGGTGTGGCCGCATGACCCCTAGCCGCACTCTGGCTGCCCAGAGTGCCAGCATTGTATCTAGCCCGGATCTGCGAATCCGATAGGCCACGTTTCCGGTAGAATCCAAGCTTGCGCCTCTGCGTGCCTGGCTTAAGCGCGGACCAGAGCTTACGCGGGATTGCCACTTCATGTTATCCTCAGAACAAAGGTTCCATGGGCGGTAGCTCAGGCTTAGGTGGCTTCACTGGCAGATACCATTTGTGATGCTTGCTTTCACAATAGTAATAGCCGCGTTTCGGTCGCCATGCCCTGCTGCGCTCTTGAGCATCCGGGGTAGTCCAACAGCCGCATTCAAGCTGGAAATACTTGAATGCGGCTGCTGGGGTTTTAGGCGAAGTACCTTGTCTTGGCCTGCTCGCCTGGCGCTGTATATTCGTTCTCATACTCAGAGAGCCTGAGTCCGCGCTTTGCAAAGAGACGAACCTGGACCTCATAGAGTCCGAATCCGTCTTCGTCGTATCTGATTTCTCCGGCCCTGATATCCTGCCATTCATCCGGTATAAGGTCATAGCTGCACATTCCCATCGGGCCGGTAGCTACGATAGGCTCTGGCAGGACAATGTAACCCTTTGCCGCGAGGTACTCGACTCCCTGGCGGTAAAGTCCGGTAGAACCATCGTTCAGAACTACGTGCTCACCAGGGCCGAAAGGCACAACTTCCAGAGTAAGGAGCTTGCCAAGTCCGCTGCCTGACCGGGCAACATTGATCCTGGTGAGATTGAATTCCGGAGCAAGCACGCACTCGAAAGTGCAGTATGCTCCCTGCTTGAGTACTGGCTTGCCGTCCTTCATTTCGCCGGTAGGCCGGTTAACTCCAGGCCGGAACTGCATTCGCGTTACAATGAACGGAATTCCGACTAGTTCATCTGCAAGCTCGTCCTTGGCAAGCTCATAACCAAGAATCTCGTCCGCTTCCGCGATAAGAGAATTCCAGTCATTCAGGGCCGGATTGTACCGGGAAACCTGTGCTGCGGCAAGCTCTTCGGGTGTTACTAGTTCTGACATCTGACAGACTCCGTTTCTTCTGGCACTGTCACTACGGCGTAATCGCAGTGACGGCAGAGCAAGATATCGCCCGGTCTGGGAAGCAATGTAACATATGTCCGGAACATATGACCGCAAGACAGACGAATCATGCCTTTCTTGTAATTTACCCCAACCATGACCTTACGGGACATTTCAACCTCCCTTCCCCAGCTCGACTGTCTCCGACCCTACGCCTGCTGGCCAGAAACGTCAAGACCCGACCCTAGATGATCTTGACATCGTTACCGGATTGTGATGTACTTAGGCTTAGGTGATCACTAGTCGTCCGGTATGTCCCGGCGAGTAGCCAGGGGCTTAAACCTTTCACCCTAGGTGAGAAACCGGGACTGCCGGACGGCGTACAGAAAGGCCAGGAAATGATAGGACTCAGCAGGGCAAAGGAAAAGGTAGAAGAGGCTGCCCAGACAGTCTCATCTGCCATGATTGTTGCGGTAACCGGGCTGATAGTTGCCATTGTTGCAATTATCCTGGCAGTAGGAGCAGTTACCAGTGCCCATTGACAGAACTCCTGCCCCGCCAAAACGTTCTGCGCCTCGTCAGTCGAGTGCGCAGAATGCAGCCGCTCAGGCTCAGGCTTTTACTTCCCAGCACCAGAAGCGCAAGGAAGGCGTAGAAGGACTGGGCCAGGCACTGGCCCTGGTCATGCTGGTGCGCAAGCAGTTCGCGGATGCGCAGGCAATCGGCATGCATGCGCCTGCCATTGCAGAGGAAATGGCCAGGCTCGGAGACCAGAACGAAACCTGGGCTAAGTGGCTAGACTATTTCTCCCTGTCAGGTCCGTATGCTGGCCTTGTGAAGGCCACGCTTCCGCTGATGCTGCAGATCATGGCAAACCACGGAACTATCCCAGCAGAAGCCGGGGCGGCTCTTGGGGTTGTCTCTCCCAAGACACTTGAACTTGCAGGCAAAGCTGAGCAGGAAAAGGTAGAAGCAGCCCTTCTGCTTTCTATACAGGAAACGCAGAAGGAAACTGCGAATCTTCGGTCTCAGATAGTGAGGGAGGATAATCCTCATGGAACTCCCTGAGCCTGAGGAGTTGCTTGCAATTGGTGAGCTGATGGCAGATGTTGTGAACGCGCCTGAAGAACTAGGGGCAATGCTTGCAGGAATGGCGCTTATGTTTGACCAGCTAGAAGGTTCTGACTGTCAGTGTGATACATGTATCTCACTCCGGGGCATGATGACTGGCGTGGAATCGCTTTTTAAGGAATTGAATGGCAACCAGGACAATTGAAACCTGGGAGGTAACGAGAATCCCGCGCAGGGATTTCGCCGCTTCCTATTTCTGGTATGAGCCAGGAGAGCATGTTGTTTTCGCCGGGCCGACAGGTACCGGCAAAACGCAGCTTTGCTTTGTCTTGCTAGAATTTACCGCAACGCCGGATTGTCCTGCCTACGTAATTGTATCTAAGCCGCGAGACCCTGTCACAGAAAAGGAGGGCAAGCGCCTTGGTTACCGTTTCACTGACCGTTGGCCCGTGGAAAGGAAGGTTCAGGAGGCATGGGACGGGCCGCCTTCGGGGTATATCATCTGGCCCAAGTTTGGCGACATTGATAAAGATATTCCTAGGGCCGCGGCAGTTTCCCGTGCAGTTCTCTCGGATCGTTACACCCAAGGGGTACGTGGTAAAAAAGGGATCCTCGTATGTGACGATACTGTCGTCAAGTCGAAGATTTTCAATCTCGATAGGGAGATGACCACGCATATTGCCATGGCTAAGGCAATGAGCGTAGGATCATGGTTTTTTGTTCAGCGGCCTACCGATGCTGGAAAAGCTGCACTCTGGTCCTACGGAAACAGCGAGCATCTTTTTCTCGCGCGTGATCCGGACGGACGCAATCGTGATCGGTACGGAGAAATCGGAGGCGTTGATCCTAAGCAGGTGGCCGCGATTACTGAGCAGCTAGGACAGCACGAGTTTCTTTACATTAAGCGTGGCAAGGTTAATGGTCAGCAAGTTATGTGCATAGTGGAAGCAAAATGAAGCGCCTGAATCTGCGGGAAGTTCGCCAATTGCCAGCAGGGAGAATTGCATGCCACTAGGTAACGAGCCTGGCAGCCGTACGCCTTGCGTTCATTTCTGCCAGATGGGTGCCTTCGGGCACAGTGATGCAGCCAAGCGCGTATCTGATGCAGTCCAGATGCATTTTTCTATCATGGGATTTGACAGTATGCGTTATTGGGTTGCTTTTCGTCTTGAAGATGGCAAGGGAGGTGAAACGCTTTACGATAACAAGCGCGATGCGATACGTCACCAGATAGACGAATACAAGTGCATGTACATTTGCCTTACGGGGGCGCCAATGTCCGTGTGCGAAGCTGAAATCCTGCTAGCGACGCATCGCAAGGCTTATGAGGCCGGGTTCCGTATGGCCGACCCTGACACAGCAGCAGGAATGCGTGACCTGATTCCGCGTGTCGCGCTTGAGCATCAGCTTTCCACAATCAAGGCACTAGATCTAGGGAGAAAATAAGTGCCGAATGCGCCAGCTCAGACGGGGGCGAGGCCAGGCCAGCAGCAAGCGGCTCAGCGACCCCAGGTTTTTCGTGTTGGAGTTTATGAAACCGATACGCCAGATATTGATGTAACCCTTGCCGCTACGGCCGCTAATTGGGTACAGCAGAAGCTGGGAACTTTTAAGATCAGTCCGAACGGATGGCTTGCCGGTATCTGGTGCCTTTTTCAGATGTCCGTAACCGGCAATAGTGTCAATGTTGTCACGTTTACGGGAGACGCGCCGTTTTCCAGTATTTTTAAGGTGACCTTCCGTGATGTAGGTAACCGTGAGATTTTTGGTCCGCTCACCGGATACGAATGGTTCACGGTCAATAAGTGGGGTGGCTACTTCCCCGGAAACCCGGACCCGAGGTCTCCGGTAAACGGTTATTCCACGGTTGGCGGATCGGTTGCAACCGGGGGTAGCTTCCAGTTTCTTCTGTTCATGCCGCTTGAGATTGTCTACCGTGACACACTTGGTGAAATTGAGAACAAGTCAAGTTCCAGCGCTTACACACTGGAAATCTATGTGGACACTCTTGCCAATACCTATTACGGTGCCGCTGCCTCCGCCGGGGTTGCCCCGGCTGCAGCCGCTAACCTTTCCCTGCGATTCAGGGGAAACCTGATTGGCTACACAGAGCCAGAAGCTACTGACTCTCAGGGCAGGCCACTTGCTCAGCAGCCGCCAGCCGCCGGAACCGTTCAGTACTGGGCTAGCGAAACTTTTGTGGCTACCGCTGGCACTCAGAAGTATAACCAGCAGAACGGTATTGGTTACTCGATTCGCAATCAGGCATTTATCGGGTATGACAACGCTAACGGGTCGCGCGCATCTGCTTACAATTATGCGTTTGCCGCAGTCGGAGGCCAGTTCACTGGCGGTGATATGCCAGATCCGGTAACCGAGGCGTTTGGCAAGGTGCAGCTCTGGCAGCGTCCGATGGCAATGTGGGCTGCCCTTATGGCTAAGTGGTTCGGGCTGATCGGAACTGCTACGCCTGACACGGCTAACGCGCTGGAAAACGGCGTTCTGATTCAGGCTTATAACCGGGAGTTTGATACTCTTGCCGGTAATGAGTTGCGTAATGGTTATCTTGTTACCAGGGCTGGTAACGTGTTGCAGCATTCGGGCACGTATACTGGTGCCGCGAATGTTCACTTCCTTACAAACTACATCGTTCCGCCCGGTAACGATGCTGCCCGTCTCCGTACCGCTCGATAGGAGTTAAACAGAATGGCGCTCACTCAGGAAGATCTTGCGCAGATTGCCGAGATGATGAAGGGAATGCAGGCACAGGCAGCTCCGGTTGCCCCTGAGCCTGTATCCCCTGAGCCTGCCCCGGCTGAGTATTACGTACACCTTGCCGACGGCAGGGTTATTCAGACTGGCGATTCAAGTAGCACGCATATTGACGGTGTTCAGGTAATCGGCCGGTATCCTATGTCGGAAGAGGCGCAGGCGGAAGCTGCTACGGAGGCGCAAAGCTAAATGGAAAAGAAGCATCTTTGGATTCTGGCGGCCTTCCTGGGGGGAGTCGTTTTGGCCCCCCAGGTTAGGAAGCTGCCATTCCTGAATAAGCTTCCGAGCATTTAGGAACGGTAAAAGTGTCGGACTCAACTGGTTTCATTCTCGCGGCCGGAGCAATAACGTTCGCTAATGAAGCTGCATTCGCGCCTATAGCAACCGGGGGTAAGGTTTCCGGTACAGGTGTTAACTGGCGGATTATTCCCGCTACAGCTATAGCTGCGGCGATTCTCGCGGGACTTGACCAGTTGAGTCCGACACTTGGCAAGGGTATTGCCATTACAGCTCTGATAACAGTTTTGTTTGCCAGGCTGGGCAATGCTCCTGCCCCGGCTGAAAATCTTGTAAAAATTCTAGGATATGGCGGCAGCAAATGACGGCATTGCAAAAGGGTCTGGCTATCGTGGGGGTGATCGGAGTTATAACGGCTCTGACTCTCCCAGGAAGGCAGACTCCCCAGGTAATTAACGCTACCAAGAATCTGGCTACTGGAACGCTTCATACTGCGGAGACGGGGCAGGCGTAATGCAGGGCCTTACCGGGCTTTACGGAAATCCTAGCGGGCAGCCTTCCGCCGAGTACATGGACGAGGGCGTACTTGAAGCGCGGGCCGCTCCCGGTACCGCTACGTCTCATGGCGAATACGGTTCGCAGACTTTCGGTTACGGGGGTACAGTCCCGACCGATCCGCAGACAGACCCAAGCCAGCAAGCCTATGATGCGGGAACGGACCAGGAGCAATTCTGGGGATATGATTTTTTTAACTATGAGCCTGCAATCGACAGAACTCCCACAACACATGACGTGCCATATCCCAGGGGGATTCCCCAGGAAGGCGTAGCGTCGCTTTCCACGCCTGGCGGCCTGGAAATCTGGGGCGAGACTTTGCAGGCACTACACGGAACTGATCAGGGAGGCGTCCGCAATCTTACCGGCGATGACCCGACAGGACATGAGGAAGTAACCCATTATACAACCGACGATTACACGGCCCCCAACGAAAATGTACTTGCAAAGATTCCGGGGCAGCTTAAGACTGCTTACGGAGGTAATACATCTAATCTGTCAGGCGGGGGCGGATCGCCCACGCATGGCGGTAGCGCCGGGGGTAGCGCCGCGGACCCTGACCAGGGTTACGGCGTAAACAACACACTACCAGAATTTAACGCAGGTCATTCCATCCGGCGCGTTCAGCATGACAAAATGCCAATGGACTATACCTTGCTTCACGGAGAGCAGGAAGTTCCGTTTCTTGGCAGGCATGATATTGTCGGGCAGATGTCCTTTGATGGGCCTGATTCTCCGTACTTTGCTGCTGGCAACATTAATGGCAACAGCATTCCCTGGGAAGGGCGGATCGGCGACCCGACTGCATATGTGCAGCCGCCTGAGCCAACCATCCTTCCTGCCAATACCGATAATACCCAATACGACGTTTATGCTTGGGGGTAAAAATGCCTGACGCACCAAGCGGAGGGAAAATGAAAATCCCCCTGCTAGGCGAGGTTAACAAAAAAACCGCTACTATCGGCATTATTGCGATAGCGGGAGCCGGGGGTATCTGGTACTGGCGACGGCAGAAGGCGTCTCAGACTGCACAGGCAACTACCGGAGCAGATACGACAGGCATGGTTACCGACCCCGCCGGGAACCAGTGCGCAGCCCTGGCGGACTCTGGCTACTGTCCTGGTACTCCCGAGGATTCTGCTTATCAGGAGCAGCAGTCAGGCGCAGGATACGATCTGGGCGTCGGATCTTATGGCGGGGGAATCGGAGGCTACTACGGAAACACGGGGCAGCTCTGCCCTGATGGCAGCGTTCCCCAGGGCTATGACGAGTACGGCAATCCCGTATGTAATCAGGGTACGACCACGCCAACCGCTATCACAACTAACAGTCAGTGGATCCAGGAAGTAGACACACTTTTTCCGACCTACACAACTGCTGTAGCAATGGTACTGGGCGGAGTAACGGTTACAACTGCTCAGAAAAATCAGTTTCTTGAAGCAGTCGGAGTTTTCGGGCCGCCACCCCAGGGATACCCAACACCCATCCAGACATCGGACACATCCGGGCAGCCGGGCAGTCCCGCATCGGGGGGTAAGGTAACAGTCCCGCTAGTCGTGGGCAGCCGGGCGGAAACCGCCAAGCAACTACTTCATGCGGTAGGGCTCAAGCCTGTTGCTCCTGCGACTAAGCCGGGGGTTGCGTATTACGTAACGTCTAGCTCTCCCTCGCATGGTGCTAAGGTATCAGCCGGATCTTCGGTTAAGCTCAGTCTCTCCACTAAGAAGCCATAATGGCACTGAACGAAATAGGTAATCTTGGCAGCCGGGGTATTGCCCTGATTGTAGCTGCTGGTATTGTCTATGAGATTATTGCCGCTAACTGCTCTAGTCCCCAGACGACAGAGCTTAATGCTTCCGCTCGTGCCGAAACGCTTATGAAGTATGTTAAGCTAGGGGAGGTTCAGGCTGCAATTTTCATCGGGGTAGCTGCGGCCTATGACAAGGAAAACGCCGTTCCCATTATTGCAGGCGGGGTAATGGCAGGCGTTATGATGCATTTGCTTTATGTTCATGCTAAAAATGCTGGCATCTCTAACGGAGGTCAGCCTACGGAAAATTACGGGGTATAGGAATGGCTATCAAGAGTATTCTCAAGCCTGATGGCTCGGTGGCTATGGGAATCGCAACGGGTGTTCTAGTGTATGCGGTTTATGACCGCTCACTGCCAAGTATGGCTACAATGAGCGCCACGCCTGCCCATGACATTAATATAGAGGCAGGGCGCAAGAGTGCTGCCCTGACGAGTGCCGCAGTTCTGGCAGGCGTGACCCTGCTCACTCGTGATGTTAATGTATTCATTCTCGGTTCGGCTGTGCTCATTGCTCTTGACTGGCATGCTCGTGTCGCCAATTCCCGCAGTCCAGAAACCGGCAAGCTTGTCACCCCGGGTGGATTCGGTCTCGGCGGCCAGGGCTATGCTCAGGCGTCAGGCCAGGGAGCAAGTGCTAAGCTCTCGGTTGTGGCAAGCTAACAAAATGGCCCAGGGAAACCTGAACGGAAAAGCTCTGGCGGTAATTGGCGTCGGAGGTATTTTCGCATGGTCTGGTTTGTTTAACAAAAAAGTCACAGAGACTATCCGGGACCTGATTAAGGGAACTAAGCCTGTACCAGGTCCCGGACAGTCTACCCCCTCTGAGAACGCCAGCATTATTAACGAGGCTACAGGAAACATAGGCGCAACCACAAACACTGCAGCGCAAAACCAGGTCATTGCCAAGAAACTGGCAATCCCGTTTGGCTGGTCAGGCGGCCAGCAATGGAATTGCCTGGTAGAGCTGTGGAATAAAGAATCAGGCTGGTCTAATACAGCAGAGAACGCTAGCGGAGCTTACGGGATTGCTCAGGCTCTCCCGAACACTAAGTATCCTAAGGCGGGACAGCCTCCGAGTTCTGGCGGAAGTGCTAACGCTACCGTTCAGATCCTATGGGGTTTCAGTTATATACTAGGACGGTATGGCAGTCCTTGTAACGCATGGTCTCACGAGACCCAATACAATTGGTACTGATATGGCTTGCGGATGGTTTTACAATGACGTGTCGGGCGTTGTCCGGTACGATTGTGGCGTTTCCTACGTCGCAGATCTGGCCAGTACGCATCTGCATATCGGATGGCATGGCCCTTACAAGACACAAGCGGAGGCTATGACGCATCCCGGGGTTACCGGGGAAGCCGCCACAACCAACACTAACCCGATCAATGCTGCTGCGAATATAGCTACGGGAAGTCTGATTCCGGCGTTGTTTACCTCCCGTGCGCTATGGGTTAGGATAGTGGAAGTGGCGCTAGGCGGAACACTTATCCTGGTAGGATTGTCTAAACTTCTGGAAAAGCCTGCACTCGATATCGCAAAGACGGGACTAGTTAAGTGACAATGATGCATGAAATGGAGTCGCTTGCCGTACATATTACCGGCAGTGATGTGCCGCTGACTGCGCCGGTTAAGACCGAGGAAACCGAACCAGAGCATTTTGTTATCTACACCAGGGTTATTCCGCCTTTCAGCCCGACCAGTGAGCCAGGAGGGGAAGGCGGACAGATTTCGGGTGAATGGTATGCGCAAATTCTGGGCCAGGACCCTAAGCGCAAGTCCGCCGCTATCTATTTTCCGGACGGCCCGGCTATCCTTTGTCATTCGGAAGCACAAGCATCGGATAGCTCTAATCTGGCAGCCGGAACACCGTTCCCTCAGGGAGGCTATTTTCCCCAGAATTCCAGTATGGGAGTTGACGGCACTGGACCGCTATGGGTTGTCAATCCTGGCAACAGCACTGTCCGGGTTACTATCGTAACTAACCGGCGGGGGATGCAGTAATGTCCGACGCCTCCATAAGCCCTGGCCAGCTTGCCTTGCCCCCGTGGCTGCCCGCCGATCAGGGTTTGCTAGCAGCCAATGCTGACCCTTGGCTAACTCAGAACAGTAGCACTCTGACAGCCGGTAGTGTTTATCTTGCTAAGCTGCCGGTCAGGTCTCCTACACAGATTTCTAATGTCTGGTTCGGGCTGGCCGTGACTGGCGCCGGGGCATCTAGCGGCAGTTTCGCCGGACTTTACTCTCCCGCCGGATTGCTAATAGCCACGTCAGCCGATATCGGGGCAGCTATTACCGGGCCAATCAGCGGACTTGAATTCCCCCTGCTCGGGGCTCCGTTTGAGGTTAACGGGGGTCCGGAGAGCCAATGGCCATGGTCCGCTATCGTTGTCAATCTGGCCACAACACAGCCTGCCATGATCCGGGGCCAGGGCTCATCTGCGTACCCGAACTTGAATCTTACTCCGGCTAATTCCCGGTTTGCTATCGCGGCAGCCGGACAGACCAGCCTGCCTGCCAGTTTTACTCCGTCTGCTCTTGCCACTACGGGCGGGGCAAACCTATGGACTGGCGCCAGCTAAGAAAGGTGGATACTTTTGAACTGGACAGCTATTATCACGGGCCTTATTGCGGCCGCTCCTGGTTTGCTAGCTGCATATCATGCTATACAGGCTAGCCGGAAGGGCACTGTTATCAAGGCTAATGTAAACGGGAATATGGAACGATTGCTTACAGTGCTTGAGCAGGCAGCCGTTACCGTCCCGCATGACGTTGCCGCAAAGGTTGTGGCAGCACCTCCTGTCGATATTCCAGACGATGCCACATCCGATGAAAGGCTTGCTCTAGAATTCTTGCAGAAGATTAAGCCGCAGTAATGAACTCTCCTGCCCCCGGAGGTACGATTCTGCCTGTTGATCCTATTAACACTTTTGTTAATAAGCCTCAACAGATATGGAACGGCGGATCTGGCG
>Ga0335076_10004440_pt1 | contig 14182 bp, 11 predicted proteins | sample Lox_Sample_25_FD_206717 | JGI IMG/M metagenome (GOLD analysis project Ga0335076, IMG submission 206717) | Soil microbial communities from Loxahatchee National Wildlife Refuge, Florida, United States - Lox_Sample_2.5 | ecosystem: Environmental > Terrestrial > Soil > Wetlands | place: USA... | reverse complement strand
TGGAGACGCCAAGCGGGATCAGAAAATCCAGCAGCAGCAGGAGAAGATGCAGGCGAGGCAGGAACAAGATCGCCAGAAGCTGGAGCAGAAACAGGAGCGGGAGGACCAAAAGTTGGAACAGAAGCGAGCCGATGATGCCCGCAGGCAGCAGACAGAGCAGCGCCATCAGCAGCAGACGCAGCAGATGGAGCAAAAACATGCAGCGCAACGGCAGCAGATGCAGCAGCGGCAGCCGCCGGAACGCCGCAGCGAGTCCAAGCCTCCCAAGCAGGAGCACCCGAACTGACGAGCATGTGTGGGGCGGACACTCGTGTCCGCCCCGCTATTTCTTGCTTGCCGCCGGATAGCGAAAGCACGATTCAGGCTACTGCGCAACGCCGCGCCGCAGCTTCTTCCAGGCAAATCGCGCGGGGAAAAACAGCACCAGGCCCCACAGCAGCAGGCTCGGTCCGGCCGTGAGCAGGAACAGGGTTACGTCGAGCACACCGTCGACAACCGTACGGTATCCCGCGACCGCCGCATTGCTCAGGCGTGTGAAGGTGGACGGCGGCACGACCTGCAATTGCGCTTTGTAGTCTTCGCTGATGGTCACGCTTACGGTGGCGAAGCTGACCTGGTTCGCCATGCCCTTGCGCTCGGCTTCCATCTGCTCGATTTCACCGCGCACGCGATCCACTTCCTGTTCCACCTCGAGAACATCCGACAGCTTGCCGGTGCGATTGCGCAAGAGATCAGTCAAGCGCTGTTCGGTGTTGCGGGCATTAGCGAGGCGCGCCTGTAAGTCCACGTATTGCGAAGTCACATCCTGTCCGCTCTGCGATTCGGATTCGACCCGGCCGAGCGGCTTGAGGTCGGCGATAGTCGCATCGAGTTGATCGGCGGGAACGTGCAGCGTGCCGGTAAGGGTGCGCCCAACTCCGGTCGATCCTCCGACCTTCAATTCGCCCACATAGCCGCGATGGCGCTTCAGAATCGATTCCACGCTTTCCCGCGCTTTGTCGAAGTCCTTGGTGATCAGGGCAAGCTGGGCCGTGCGGATGATCATGGGGCCGATGGGTGCAGGCGAGTCGCTGCGCTCCGAATGCGACAGGCGCCCAGGGGTCTCGAGGCTGTCACTCGCATGGTACGAGTATTCCTGCTCCGACGACAGCGACGCAGCCATCTCACTTCGTGGTGACTTTTCGTTAGCGACGATGCCTCCGACAACGGCTGGTGAGCGGTTCACCTGCGCGGATGGCTGAGAACGGCTGTCCCCCCTAATCGATTCAGGAACTGCCTGTGTGCTTTCTCTCCGCTCACGTGAGTCTACCGAAGCCATGTCTGCCATCGGGGCATTGAGCGCAAGATTGCCCACGTAAAGTACCAGAGCGATCGCCGCCAGGCCTCCTGCCCACGCGATCGTTCTCCAACGCAGGTGAAGACCGTCTCGCCACCCTCCGCCTCTCGCGGTCACGCGTCGTGGTGACGGAGTGGACTTGTCGAGTGCATCCACGATGGCTTGTGGCATTACTTCCTCCGACGGCCGTATTTCCCAGCTCTTCAATGCTTGTGAAAGGCTGCCCATCTGGCTGACCACGTCCTGGCATTCCGGGCATTGGCTCAAGTGCGCGAGCGCCACAGCCTCCCGCTCCTCGCTCAGTTCGCCATCCATGTGGGCCATGAGTTCTTCGGGTTCGATCGGATGCATGATCTTATTCACATGGCCTCGCCTTCTGCCCGCATGAGCTTGGGCGCTTTCTGTAGTTCGCTTTCTGACGCCCTTTGAGAATTCCGCCCTGGCTCCAACCATTCCTTCAGCGCCATGCGCGCGCGAAAAAGCCGCGAGCGGACAGTGTTCACAGGCAGTTTCAGCAACTCCCCAATCTCCGCATAGCTGAGCTGCTCATACTCTCGCAGCATCAGAATCTCGCGCTCCGAGTCGTCCAGTTTCTTCAGCGCCTGTCGTACCCACAGCGCAGCTTCTGACGAATTCTCAGCCGCTGGTTCCGTGACTTCTTCGGGTACTGGCGGATGCTTCCGCTGCGTGCGCCTTTCCGCCGCCAGCAGATTCATAGCAATGCCGTAGAAGTACGTGCGCACCAGCGCCCGAGGCTCATACTGAGCCACGGCACGAATCACCGCGAGAAAGGTCTCTTGCGTCAGGTCTTCGGCGCGCTGGTCGCCGTTCAAGCGCCGCCGGAAGAATCCGTAGAGCGGTCCGCGATAGCGCGCGTACAGGTGCTCAAACGCCTCGCGCGATCCTGCTTGAAACGCGAGCATCAGAGCTTCGTCACTGACGGTTGTTGGCGCCACAGCCCTCCAAGTCTGAAGCCGCGCTTGTCCCCTACACAACCTGTTATGTCGCCGGTCGCAAAATAGTTCCCGGCAAACGCGAGGAATTCTGACCCGGGCAGGTATCCCAGGCATGGCTTCTTCATCCCCCAATAATGTGAAAGTTTGGTTACACCGACCTTGCGCCTTCACGAGGACTCGCCAGACAGGACCAAACTGCGCCTCAAAGGCTCATGCAAGTTATTGATTAAAAGGCATATCGAGGCACGCCATGCTCCTGATTCTGAGGGCGGCTCAAGTACGGGTTGGCCCGGATCGTGCATCTTTACCTGGTCTGGAAGTGCATCCCGGGTAACGGTTACTGCAACTTAGTGCTCTATTCCTGGGGACCACCCTTTGGGGTTGTCGCGAACGGATGAGTTTTCCCGCGTGGGAGGTGTTCTGTGAAAAGCTTTCGAATTGTCGCCGCGATTGTCTTAACCGCGATTTCAACTTTCGCCGCCGCTCAGGCTCCGGCCCAGGTGGGCAACGTCTATGTCGGAATTTGCGATGGCGCCAGCACGCAGTTCAACGAGACCGATGTCTACACCGCGGACGGCCAGTTTGTGAACGCTTTCCATGGCCCGAGCCAGAATGCGTGCACCACCGGCCTGATGTTCGACACCAGCAATCACCTGCGCGCGATCAGTGCCCAGTTTGGGACGCAGTCGTGGCGCGTATTCGAATTCGATAACCTCGGCGACATCCTCTCGAACAAAGGACCCTTCACCTCGCCGGTTTCGATGGCCCACGACAATCAGGGGAACCTGTATCTCGCCCAGGGCGCGATCATGAAAATCGCCCCGAATGGCACTACGACCACCTACACGGTGGCCGGTGGCGCGCAGTGGATCACTCTCGCCACCGATCAGCACACGATTTTCTATACCGCGGCGAATGGCGATGTGAAGAGCTACAACTTGACCACTCGGACCCAGGGCATCGACATCGCGGTCGACGCCTTCGCGCGCACCGTACGCACGCTTCCTGACAACAGCATCCTCCTCGATTCCCTCGGCGCGGTCCAGCGCTGGATCCCCGCGTGCGACGGATGTTCTTATAAGCAGGTGTTCGCCTACCAGGTGCCTGCCAATGCGGACAGTTTTGCTCTCGATCCCGATGGCGTCAGCTTCTGGACGATCAATACCTATGTCGACCTTCACACCATGCAAGGGAAGGCGGACGTTTATCGGACCGACATCAAGAGCGGTGATCCGCTAGGCAGCTTCTCCCTGCTTCCGCTCGACAACGGCCGGTACTACTCGATGAGTATCGGGGTCAATGGCGACAGTTCGATTTCCTCGGCAACCGCCTCTCCGGCTTCTCTGACCTACCCGGCGAGGTTCGTCGGCACCACCAGTTCCGGAAAAAGGGTGACCATTACGAACACGGGATCGGTGCAGATCGTCGTCAGCAGCACTAACATTACCGGCGATTTCGCCATTAAGCACAGCAACTGTGTCAAGGGAATCCAGCCGGGAGGGTCCTGCGCCATCGTAGTGACGTTCACGCCGACGCAGAAAGGCACGCGCAATGGCACGTTGAAGATCTTCGACAACACCATGAGCAGCCCGCAGACAGCAACCTTATCCGGCGTGGGCAAGTAACCGGAGCGATTGCCGCGATATGCGCGGCTGGAAATAGCAGAAGTCTGACTTGGTGTGACCTACTTCACGGTCGTCCAATAGATCGCGTACGTGATAATCCAGAAGACCGCATGCAGGGCGGGCGCAAGGGAAGCCCGCCCGAGTTTGCGAAAGAGCGCTCCGCCTCCGGCAAACCCCAGCCACACCACCACTAGGCGCCACAAGCGTGCAGGGACCGTCACCAGCAGAAACGGCCCCAGCGGAGAGTGCGCAGGCGCTTCCACCGCGTACACCTTGTAGGGAATTCCACGAACTGGTCCCAGGCTTGCGCCCCAGACACCATACTTACGAAGATCCTGCTCTGCCCGGTCAAACATCGACGCTGTAACCGCCGGAACGTGCGCCACCGCGTGCTCAGCGCCTTCGCTGTTTGCGGACCAGGTGAACATCACCGCTCCCGCGGCCACGGCGCCGGCGACAATTGCCACGATGTGCAGCAGAGCCCGCCGCGGGCGAAACAGTGCCACGAACGACAGAGGCACATCCGGCAGGATAAAAAACAGCGTGCCCTCTGCGAACCCCCAGAGCACGGCGAGAGCGATGCCTGGACAGCGAAACAGCCAGCCCGCCCATCGCGGCTCAGAGTCGGAAGTTGAATTCGAAGGCGTCATCATGGGAAGGTGAGTCAGGCGACCCTCGTCGTCACTCGCCTTATCTTTACGTCGGGAGCAACAGCGGCTACGCTGGCTTCGGTAACGCTTCGCTGGCTGATCACGGCATTCTCGACTTCGACGAGCACGACGCCGGAGATGGCCGCATACGTTTCCCCGGCCACGAGCAACGCCGCCAGGGCCGTCTGCAGCGGCGAGAGGCTGGGATTGAAGGCCACGTTCTCGATGTATGCGCCTTTGTAGATGCGCCCTCCCCGAGTGCCGATCGCAACTCCAGAGTGGGCTTTGGTGTAGGGAGCATATGACCTTCGTGCGGCGTCGAGTGCGGCCAGGGTCATTGCATCGGGTTGGCCGTCTGGCTGCATCAGGCGAACTTCTCTTACCGGAACAGCGCCCTCGCTGAAGCCGAGGTCCTTAGGGCCGAAGGCCACCGGCAGTAGTGTCGAGAGCTTGACTGGCGCGCTTCCTGCTATCAGGATCTTGATTTCCCCGGCCGGCGAAAATTCATTCATGAATTGCCGGCAATGGCCACAAGGCGCCGCCGTCAGCGCGATCGAATCGATGCCGCGCTCCGCGTGCATGTATGCATTGGACAGCGCGAACTGCTCTCCATGCACGGCGAGGCCAAGCGAGTGTCCCGGCAGTTCAATATTGGCGCCCAGATACAGGTCGCCGCTGACTCCGCGCGCCACGGCGCCAACCTGGTAGTTGGAGATCGGCGGCCGGGAATAGAGACGCGCCACCGGGAGAAGTTGCAGCATCAGCGTCTCCACCGTGATCTGTTCGCCGGTGGCAAGGGACCCCGCATCCGTCATCGCAATTCGTCCCCTGAATTCGTTTCCTGCCAGTAGTCCACGCAGTTTCTCTTGCGACTTGTCGGTCCATGCGGGAAGCAGCTTGCTGAGCGTATCTGCCATTGGACTTGCTCTCCAAGCGGAGATGCCGTGCAGTCCCACCAAGCCTAATCCTGCAGAGCCCAGCGCGACGAGCGCAGAACGGCGATCGATGGGACGGTTCGAGGACTCGCTGGTCAAGTGCGTTCTCCTGAAAGGGAAGTGGGAACCGGCATCGTGAACCGAGTCTCGTCCGGACGCTCGAGTGTAGCAGGCGCGAACCGGTGTGCGGTCAGGAAGCGATCGCTTGTGAGGAGGCTGAAAAGAGAGACTCTAGTGTCCGGTGGAAGCTGCTCGCGTCCCGAGTGACTTCTTTTCCGCTTCGCGCGCGGCCACGTTCAGTTCCTTCTCGATCGAAGAGAAGCGTTGGAAGACTTCGTTCAAGCGCAGGGCCATGTTGCGAATGGTATCTGCCTGCGCTTGCACCAGGGCGGGGAGGCCAGGTTCGAGGAGCAGGAGTTCAGCATTGCCCAGGACGGAGGTGATCGCGTTGTTCACGTTGTTACGCATCTCGACCATGTAGCGTCCCAGCGTGGCCTCGGCCTCGACTTCAGCACGGGCCTCTTCCGATGCGCGTGTACGCGACTCGGCCCTCGACCGGCGCAGGATTTCTCTGCCCATGAGTCCGGCGGTGACCGCCCACAGCTTCGGCTCGCGGGGTAACTCCAGGATAGGACCGTGAATGCGGTGAGAATCGGCGAAATCGCCGGCGCCGATCATAATTGCCGGTCTTCCGGCCGCAGCCAGCGATTGTTTCAGACCGTCGCGGCTGGCCGCGGAATGCCCATCCGCGATGGCCAAGTCGTAAGCGTCACGATCCAATTCGCGGCAGAGATCTTTTTCGAGCAGGACAAACTCCGGCATCTCCGCGCCGGCCGGCCAGTTCTCGGTCAGTTGACGGGAGAAAGCCGGGTCGCTGGAGAGAATCAGGACGATGGGACGGCGCAATTCCATGGCTGCACTCCGGCCCGATCAGCCGCGTTTCCCCGGAACCGGGCCTTTCGGCGAAGCGGCCGCCGCGCGTGCGGCTCCCTTGCGCGCTCCTCCGTTTTGCAAGGCATCGTCGACCGCCGCTCGCAAATCAACCAGCATGCGCAGGGGCTGGCCGGACGAATACTCAGCATGGAACATCACTTTCCACGATTGGCAGATCATCCGCAGGCGCGTGGTTGGCTCTTCGGCGGAGAACTGCGCCCGCCGGCAATCCAGCGTGGGGATCCCTTTCTTCTCCAGTTCGCGCAGACCGTCCAGGATGGCGTTGAGATCGTCATGCATCAGCCGGAAGAACACACGCCGCATCATGAAGCTGAACCGGGCAAACGCGACCATCGCAGCCGGGTCAAAGAAGCGGTCCCCACTTTGCGTTTTGAGTTTCCGTCCCTGTTCGAGAATTCCGCTATGCAGCAGTTCGCTGAGGCGGCGGCACTTGGTCGCCGATTGCAGCAGAGTCTCGATAGAGTTCAGCCATAAAGGCAGCTTGGCCTCTTGCGGCCCGAGCACCGGCTCCAGCACCTGGGCGACGTAGTCCAGATCCAGGTCGGCATCTTCCAGCCCAGAAGGCGCGCACAGCGAGAAATACTGCACCAGCAGAAAGTCGATCTTGTCCCGGTCGCTGGGCGTCTTGACGTCCTTACTCAGATGGTGCGCCAGCAGGTCGCGCAGCACCGCTTCATTGGCCATCGTGGTGGTCTGCAGGAATTGGCGCAACTGGTGAACCTGGATATGCGAGTCCACCTGCTGGAACCAGTCCTGCACCTCCGCCAGCATCTCCGGCGACGGCGACTGGCTCTTCTCCAGCGTCGTACACGACGGCACTTCGATCACGAATTCCTTGACCAGGGCGGAGTAGATCGGCTGCAGGGCGCACAGTTGTGGCCACTGCTCGTTCGACGAGGGGTGCGCAGTTGATGTCATGGTTTCACAATCCAATTTGGGACATTCTTGAGGAACCGTGCGGCAACCACGGTCCGGTTCGGGTGATACTGCACTGCGACGACCGCAGCCTCAATCCGCAACGAGCCGTCTTTGCTTTCGAGCAGAACGCGGTCCGCGAATTCCACTGGTGAATCCAATGCAAACAGAACTTCACAAGCGGTACCGAACTCGATGACCGTTTCTTCGATCGAGGCTCTCTCTTTGCCATCCGTGCGGCTAAGTCTGATTGGAATTCGCACCGGCGTGGCTTGCGGAAAGAACTTGGCCAAACGGCCCACGAGTTCCGGCTGTGGTGCGCGCGCAGTGGCGGTGGCCTGGTTGGGCACGGTAAGCCTCAACTTCCTGTTGGAGCAGCCGAGTCTCCCCTCTTCCCGGTTAGGAAGAGCAACAGGGAGACCCGTCCTGCTCTATCGGCAGGAAAGAGTGCACACCCCACGCCAAAACCTTGAAGGTCATGACCCGAAGGGGAAGAGTGTGAGACTTAAAGGCTTTGGCAGCCATGTGGAAGGGCGTTGCCTTCGACTTTCATTCGTGCGTCGTGAGAAAGCGTCTCACGCTGAGACTCCGTCTCATTCAGAAGCGGGGTAGCGCGGTCACTGCAGGACCTGGGTAGACTCTTCGTTCCTTACACCGATGTTGTACCGCTTCAGCTTGCGATAGAGGGTTGCCCGGCTGATGCCGAGCATTTTTCCCGCAAGCGCCTTGTCCCCATTCACCTGAGCAAATACCCTCTCGATCGTGGCACGCTCGATGTCCTCCAGGTCGGTCGCCGGATAAGCGGGTGTGTAGGAATCGGTCACTGTCGGCTTTTCGTCACTGTCGGCGCGCGCAATGGCTGACGGCAGGTCGCGGAGATCGATCCGGCCCTGGTCGCCGAGCGCGACCGCACGTTCCAGGCAGTTCTCCAGTTCCCGAACATTGCCGGGCCAGTCGTAGGCGATCAGAGCGTTCATGGCGCTCCCAGAAATCTGCACACTTCTTCTCGGCGCGAGCCGTTCCAGGAACCAGTTCGCCAGAATGGGAATATCCGACCGCCGTTCGCGAAGCGCGGGAAGCGGGATCGTCACCACGTTCAACCGAAAATACAGGTCCTTGCGGAACGTTCCTTTCTTGTATTCGGATTCGAGATCGCGATTGGTGGCGGCTATGATGCGCACATCCACCTTGACCTTCTGATTGCTGCCGACGGGTCGCACTTCTTTCTCCTGCAGGAAGCGCAGGATTTTCGCCTGCATCTCGAGCGGCAGTTCGCCGACTTCGTCAAGGAAGATCGTTCCCGTGTCGGCCGATTGCAGCAGGCCCTGCTTGGTCCGCAGCGCCCCGGTGAAGGCCCCTTTCTCATATCCGAAGAGTTCGCTTTCGATCAGTGTCGGCACCAGCGATCCGCAATCAACCGCGACAAATGGACGCGCCGCAAAGGCGCCTCGATAGTGCAGGGCACGCGCCACTAACTCCTTGCCCGTCCCGCTCTCGCCTGAGATCAGCACCGGAGTGCGCGTGTCTTTGAGACGGGAAATCAGGCGCAGCACATGCTGGATACCCTCGGAATTTCCGATGATGCCGTGCACTGCGGTTTCCGTCTCCGATCGCTCCCGCAGAAACTGGTTCTCTTCTTCCAGCCGTACCTTTTCGGCCATGCGCCGCAGGAAGAGGCGGAGTTCGTCGAGCGGCGCGAAGGGCTTGGAAATGTAGTCGTAAGCGCCAAGTTTCATCGCCTGCACTGCCGTCTCGATGGAACCGTGGCCGGTCATGAGCGCCACTTCGGTGCGGGGAAGAAGGCGCTTCACTTGCTCCAGGAACTCCAGGCCCGACATGCGAGGCATCACCATATCGGTGAGCACCATGTGCATCGGTTGCTCTTCGAGAAGTGCCAGCGCCGCCTCGCCGCTCTCCGCTTCGAAACATGTGAGGCCCAGCGAGTGCCCCACTGTCATGCAGAGCTTGCGGATGCTCTGGTCGTCGTCGACCACCAGCAACCGGATTGGGAGATCGGTACTCATGCCGTTGCATTCCCCATCGTTTTCTCGATCACGTCGAGGAACTGCCGCACACGAAAAGGTTTTTCCAGGCAAGGCGCTCCCGTGCGCTGCAGCGTGGCGACGGTCTCTTCGTTCGCGATATCCCCCGTGATAAAAACCAGCCGGGAGGCAAGTTCAGGCCGATGTTCACAAATCCAGGCGTGGACCTGGGCGCCGTCAACCCCACCCGGTGTCCGCATATCCGAAACCACGCCCGCAAACTCTCCGTCTGCGAGCAGGCGCAGCGCTTCAGCGCCGGATTCGGCCCCCACGACCCGGTAGCCGTTGCGTTCCAGAACTGCGCGAACGTACGCCATGACGCCGGGTTCGTCTTCGATCAGCAGAACCGGCGCCGAAGCCGGTTTTGTTCCCGTTTCGCTCATTGTGGATGCACTCCTGCAACCGCTCCGAATGAGGCATGTTCCGATGCCAGAGGCAGACGCACGGTAAACGTCGCCCCGTCGGAATCCCGATTGTTGTGACATGCGATCTCGCCGCCATGTTCGCGGACGATGCCGTAACAAATGCTCAGGCCCAATCCCGTTCCCTTGCCCACTTCCTTGGTAGTGAAGAACGGATCAAAAATGCGGTCGGGATAGGCGATGCCGGCGCCATTGTCACGAAACGCAACTTCTACGAACGATCCGTTCCACGCGCTCGTAATCTCGATCTTGGCAGGCCGCCCCGTCTCCCGGACCGCGTCGTGCGCGTTGTTCAGAATGTTCAGGAATACCTGCTGCAACTGGTGCGGATCGCCGGTTACATCGGGCAGAGATTCATCGAGGCGCTCGATCACTTCTACGCCGTGGGAGTGAAAATCATAGGCCCGCAACTGCACCGTCCGGCGCAGGATCGCGTTCAACTGCACCGCCTGGCGCTGGGCCGGCATCTGGCGCGCAAAGCTGAGCAGGTTCTGCACGATCTGCTTGGTGCGTTGCGCTTCCTGCAATATCACCCGCAGATCGCGCCGCGCACTCTCCGGCAGGTCCGGAGTTTCCACCAGCAGGTCGGCAAATCCCAGGATGGCGGTGAGCGGGTTGTTGACTTCGTGCGCCACCCCGGATACGAGCTGTCCGACGGCAGCCATGCGCTCCGCATGAATCAGCTTGAACTGCAACATGGCTGCGTCGGTGACGTCGGTCATCACGACCACCACACTGTTCACCCGTTCGTCGTCTCCGCTGATCGGACTGAAATTTGCGGAGAAGTGCCCGCTGGTGCCGTCAGCGCGAAGCAACTGCAAGTCAAGGTTATCCACTTGCGCGCCGCGGGAGACCGACGCCAGTGCCGCCCGCACATCCTCCCGCCGTGCCGGTACCAGCAGTTCCGGTAGCGGATGCCCAAGAATCTGGCTCTGGTTGAAGCCCAGACCGCTCCACCGGCGGTTGGCATAGCTGATGACGCCCTCGGTGTCCGTCACCAGAATCAGGCTCTGGGTGTAATTCAGGATCTTCCCCGTGAAATCGCGTTCCCGCTGCAACTCACTCTGCGAAAGCCGCAGATTGGTGATGTCGAGGAGAAGCCCGCGATACTGCAGCACCCGGCCTTGTGGGTCGCGCACGGCGAAGCTGTTGATCAGCACATGGACCGGCGATCCATCTTTGCGCCGCAGGATTTCTTCCTGGTTGTGCAGCCGTCCCTGCCGTTCGATGATTTCCGCCAACTCCTGGCGCCGTTCCGGAGAAAAGTAGACCTGCCTTGGAATGTCCACCTGCAAGAGTTGCTCTCGGCTGCCATACCCCAGAATTCGGACCAGTGCGTCGTTGACCTCGATGAATCGGCCTTGCGGAGTCGAGAAGAAGACCCCTTCCTGAATGTTGTCGGAGAGTTCGTGGTAGCGCTGCTCCGCCTCTCGCCGGTCGGTGATGTCCTTGAGCACATGAACGGTCTGCAGTTGCGTGCCCGCGGCGCCGTGAATCCTCGACGTCGAGATCAGGTAGGTGCGTTCCAGGAGCGGGTGTACGTATTCATCCAGCCCGTCTCCGGTCCGGCAAAACGGACAGCTCTGGTGCGACGTGCCGGAGGACAGAGAGTCCAGCGCGCGCATGTTCACCCCGATCAACTGGTCGGGCGCGATGCCGACGAAATCTGCCAGAGAGCGGTTCACGCGCAGAATGTTGTGGACCTCATCATGCACCACGATGAAATCACTGATCGCGTCAAACACCTCTACCCAGTGCCGGTTGGCCTGGTCCATCCGTGTAAACAGGCAGGCATTTTCCAGAGCGATGCTGGCGTGACTGGCCACGGCACGCAGCAGTTGCTGATCCTCAACGGATGGTTTCGCGCCACGATCCGCCAGGCACAACACTCCGACCAGGTCTCCTGAGGCCGCGGCCAGCCGGACCAGCGTGCAATCGGTCCATCCCAGGCTCGAGGCCAGTGAGGAGCCCAACAATTCGGATGCTGTCGAGAACACGACGTCGGTGTCGTGCTTGGCAAGCGCCGCCCCGAGCGACATATTGAACCGGCGCAGCAAGGGTTTGTCCTCCACCTCAGACGCACCCTGCAACAGCACCGTTCGCTGCGCGGCCTCGCGAAACAGACTGAGAGCGGCTCCGCGGCCGCCCAGAATATCCAGCGCCCGCCGCGCAAAATTCCGGGTGAAATCGGGCAGGTGCAGGACCGTGTTCAGTTCCAGGGCCAGCGCGACTAGCGCTTCGGCGCGCCGCCGGTGCTCTTCAGACTGGTGCAGGTTGCGCGTCAGTTCCATCGCGATCGCAGCTTGCGCCGCCAGCGCCTGCGCCCGTCGCACATCCTCTTCAAGGATCGCTCCCGCCTCAATCCGGTCCAGCATGCCGAACATGCCCAGCACTTCGCCGGTTGAACCCAGCAACGGTACTGCGAGCAGCTGGCGTACCCGGAAACTGGCGACGAACTCCAGGTTGGCGCCGGGCACTGCGGCCGCGTCCTCGGTGCGGAAAACCTGCTTCTGCTTGAGCGTGCGGATCGCCACGCCCTCCGGCAACACAATCTCCAGTGGGCGCGCCCGGCCATCTTCAGCGCCCCAGCGGACACGAAAAACTTCGTTCTCCAGCAGCCCGATGAAACAGCGCCGGAATCCAAGAAAGCTGGCGGCGCGCGTGACAAACCTCTGCATGAACTGGTCCAGCTTGCCCGCTGAACCGAGTTCCGAGCAGATGGCCAGGATCTCGTGCAGTTCCTGCGCCTGCCCGCGGGCCATGCCATACAGTTCGGCGTTGGCGATTGCGACCGCGCCAAAACCCGCGAGCGATGAAACCAGTGTCTGCTCCTCTTCGGTAAAGGCTGTCGCCTGCCGCGGGTACACCAGCACGGCGCCATGCGAACGCGAAGTTCGAAACGGCGCCGCAATCAGAATCCCGGCGTGTAACCCTTCGCCCAACTGAGAGCTCCCGTCGATGCCGACCGTGATCCGTTCGCCCGCCGTCACCGCCCGCGTAGCGATGTCGGAAGCGGAACGCAGACCTCCATCCTGATAACGCGTGCGCACGGCGCGAGCGACTTTCGGCGTGTCCGCGGACACTGCCTGAAGGGATAGCGCCCCCGCCTCCTGAACGAAAATCAGAACCGCCGGCGAATGCAGCAGAACCCGCAACCGGTCGGCGATGCCTTCCATGACTGCCGCGGTGTCGGGCAATCCGTGGACTGCTCCCGCGACCTCGGCCAGGATCATGGCGCGGCGGTGCTCTTCGCGCGATACCTGACTCAGTCGCAGCGCCTCCAGCGCGGTTCCCATCTGGCCCGCCAGAATCGTGGCTTTCGCTGCCGTATCCTCGTCGAAACGCGAGCGCGCTTCGCTTCGCAGAAATGCGATCGCTCCGATGACTTCGCCCGAAACCAGAAGCGGCGCCGCCATCACAGCCTGGGCGTGGTACTCCGCCAGCCGCGGATAGCGACTCATGTCAACGTCATTCACATACACCGTGCAGCGCTTCTGTACTGCTTCCAGGGCCACGGAAGAGTCGCCTGGCCTGAGCAGAAGTCCCGGAAAGCGCTCAGCACCGAAGCCGTCCGCTTCGGCTCCGACCAGTCCGCCCTCGGGAGTCTGACTCCAGAAATAAGTTCCACTCGCTTCGAAGAATTCGCGCGTGAGACGGCAGAAGGACCGGATTACCCGGCCGGCATCCTTACCTTCGCCTTCCGCAGCAGCGCGCGACAGCTCCAGCAACAGCTTCTGAAACGCCTCGTCAGAATGAGACGTGGTGCCCGATGCCAGAGCCGAGTTTCCGGAGTGAGGAGTCAGAGGATGCCATCCACCAGCTAAGCGATTGAAAACAATTGGATTACATGTAGAAGGCTACGCTTGAATCTCAAATTGAGTCAAGCGAATACGGGAAGGCGGGTGTCAAATTGTGAAACCTTGGTAATGAGACTGCGCCTGGCAGTCTCATTCTGCAACCTTCGGGAATAGGCGATTGCGCGTACGATTCGGCACTCGTCAGCGGGCTCATCGAGGCCCACGCGGGCATCCACTAAGCAGCCGTTCCTCAGCAACTTGCCGCCATCACCAAAGTAATCACCGAGACAAACTTTCGGGCTCCGGCTGATACCGTCCGTGCAAGACTTAGCTTTCGTCGTGACCAAATCCCCTTGGGAGGAACTGTGTCTTTACGAACCCTAAACCACGGGCTGGCGGTGGGTCTGTTACTCATCCTCGGATGCGCCACCAGCATGCCTCCAGTTGCATGGAGCCAGGAAGCGGAACAGATCACACGCAAAGTCAAAAGCAAGGTGGCCCCGGCCTATCCGGACTTGGCCAGGCGCATGAATATCTCCGGCGTCGTCAA
>Ga0335076_10004439_pt1 | contig 14188 bp, 10 predicted proteins | sample Lox_Sample_25_FD_206717 | JGI IMG/M metagenome (GOLD analysis project Ga0335076, IMG submission 206717) | Soil microbial communities from Loxahatchee National Wildlife Refuge, Florida, United States - Lox_Sample_2.5 | ecosystem: Environmental > Terrestrial > Soil > Wetlands | place: USA... | reverse complement strand
GCTGCGCGTCCGGGAGGTTCTTCGCCGCATCGGCCGGGAGCAGGGCGTACGGCATGTTGCAGGGGAGGGCGGCGTGACAGCGCGCGAGGGGAACGAGCTGCGCCTCCGCCGGGGTTCCGAAGGCGGCGGTTCCGACGACGAACAGACCGGTGGCGGCCAGCCGCGCGCGTCTCATATCCAGTGACAGGCGCGGGCGAGTCCCGCGAGCACGAGCAGCAGCGCCGCGATGGCCGCCGCCCAGACCGCCGTGCGCGACCGGGTGGGCAGGGGCCGCTGCCGCGTGTAGAAGCCCGTCTGCCATCGCTCGAGCTCCCGATTGCACTTCGGACAGACCGGAGTGCCGGGTTCGACCGGGGTGTAACAGTACGGGCATTCGTACATGGGCATGTCGGGATCATACTGCCGCGAGCCGGACGTTCCTTTCCGGAACGACGGCTCGACGGCGGTCGGCGCGACGTTCTCCCGGCGCGGAAGTCTCCTTCGCCGCGTTCTCGCGCCACGAAACGGAGCGGGTCGGGTTACACTGAAGACCGTGGTCGAACGCCGCGGCCCGGAGAATCTGCCGGATTCGCCGGGCGTTTATCTCTTCCGCGGCGACAAGGGAAGGATCCTCTACGTCGGGAAGGCCCTGTCGCTCCGGAAGCGCGTGGCCTCCTACTTCAACCCCGCCGGCGGCGGCGCCAAGGAGGAGGCTCTCCGGCGCCTCCACCGCGAGGTGGAGACGATCTCGACCCGGACCGAGCTCGAGGCGCTCCTCCTCGAGAACACCCTCATCAAGAAACACCGGCCCCGGTACAACGTCTGTCTCCGCGACGACAAGACGTATCCCTACATCAAGGTGACGACGGGGGAGCCGTGGCCGCGCGCGCTCGTGACCCGGCGGGTCGAGGACGACCGGCACTCCTATTACGGTCCGTTCTGGGGCGGCCTCGCGCGCCGGATCATGCGGATGATCACGCGCCACTTCCAGATCCGGACCTGCACCATCGAGATCGACGGCAACCTCCCGCGGCCCTGCCTCTACTACGACCTGCACGCGTGCCTCGGTCCGTGCGTGCGCGGGCTGACGACGAAGGAGGCGTACGACGGAGCGGTCGCCGACGTCGTCCTGTTCCTGGAGGGAAAGAACCGCGAGCTCGAGGCGAGCCTCACCGAGAAGATGCGCGCGGCTTCCGACGCCGAGAACTTCGAGATGGCGGCCGCGTACCGCGACGCGCTCCGCACCGTCCGGGACGTCTCCGAGCACCAGGTCGTCCAGTCGCTCAAGGGCGAGAACGTAGACGTCTTCGGCTTCTTCGAGGCCGGACAGGACGTGGCGGTGTGCGTGCTCGTCGTGCGCGGCGGCGTGCTCCAGGACCGGCGCGACTTCTTCTTCGAGAAGGCGCAGGAGCTCGACCCCGCCGCGTTCCTCGAGGCGTTCCTGCCGCAGTTCTACGACGCCAACCCGTTTCTGCCGGCGGAGATCCACCTGCCGGTGGCGATTTCCGGGGCCCAGCTCGTCGAGGAATACATCGCGGCGAAGCGCGGGGCGAAGGTCGCGGTGCGCGCTCCCCAGCGCGGGCCCGCGGCCGAGCGCGTGAAGATGGCGGAGACAAACGCGCGCGAGCGGCACCGGGTCCGCTTCCGGCGCACGGGGGGCGAGGAGGCCGTCGCCGTCGAGCGCCTGGCGCGCGCGATCGGCCTCGCCGTCCCGCCCCGGCGGATCGAGGCGTTCGACATCTCGCACACCCAGGGGACCGACAGCGTCGCGTCCATGGTCGTCTTCGAGGAGGGCAAGCCGAAGAAGTCGGAGTACCGGCTCTTCAACATCGAGGCGCAGGGGCTCCTCGAGCCGGACGACTTCCGCAGCATGGCGGAGGTCGTGGAGCGGCGGTACCGGCGGCGCCAGGAGGAGGGCGCGGACATGCCCGACCTGGTCCTCGTCGACGGGGGGCGCGGCCAGCTCCAGGCGGCGCTCACGGCGCTCGACCGGCTCGGCCTCGACCTGCCCGCCGTCGGCCTCGCGAAACGGGAGGAGGAGATCTGGGTGCCCGGCAGGCCCGACCCCGTGCGGCTGTCGCGGAAGGACCCGGCGCTCCAGCTCGTCCAGCACGCGCGGGACGAGGCCCACCGGTTCGCGATCACCCGCCACCGGGCGCGGCGCGGCAAGCGGATGCGCCAGACGAGCCTCACGGAGATTCCCGGAATCGGCCCGGTGCGGGCGCGCGCGCTCCTGCGCCGGTTCGGCTCGGTGAAGGGACTGAAGGGCGCCGACCCGCGCGAGATCGAGGCGGAGGTCGGCCCCGCGACGGCGCGCGCCGTGGCGGAGTACCTGAGCGGCCATGGAGGGTCCGCGACCCCATGAGAACGGCGTTCGAACACGAAGGCGACATCCGGGGCATCGACATTCTCGCGGCGCTCGTCGGCCTCTGGCGCGAGGGCGCGAGCGGCTCGCTCCAGTTCTCGCGGCCCGGCGCGACGGCCGGATTCGAGATCGCCGGCGGCGAGCTTCTCGCCTCGTCGTCGTCGGATCCGCGTTTCGAGACCGCGGCCATCCTGGTGCGCGCCGGCAAGCTCGACGCGCGCACCCTCGAGAGGCTCGCGGCGCCCGAGGGGGCGGATCGCGCGCTCCTCGCGCTGCAGGCCGGCGTGCTGACGCGCCGCGAGTGGCGATGGGGCGAGAAGATTCGCGGAGTCGAGATCCTCTCGGACCTCCTCACGTGGATCGAGGGCCAGTACTGGTTCCTCCGCAAGAACGAGGACGAGCGGGACGGCTCCGAAGCGCGGCTGCCCATTCCGCGGCTGGTTCTCGAGCTGTTCCTCCGCTCGCGCGACCGCAGCCTCGTGGTGAAACATCTGGGCGGCGCCGACGTGCCGCTCGCGCGCGCGCCGCACTTCGACGCCGAGTTCGCCACCTTCGGCCTGACCGCGGACGCCGAGTCGGTCGTCCGGCTGATCGACGGTCGGGCGAGCGCCGAGGACATCGCGCGGGAGGCCCCCGCCGAGGCGTTCGCCATCGAGAAACTCCTCGCGGCGCTGGTGACGCTCGGGCTCGTCCATCCCGAATTCGCGGGCGAGGCGTCGACGGCTACCCGCGCGATCGCGACCATCACTCCGGCCGCGAGCGAGGCCGCGCCGGAGGCGGAGGCGACCCCGGACGAACCCGCGCTCGTGGACGCCGAGATCGACGACGAGCGCGACGGCAGGGAGGAGTTCGAGGCGGAGCTCCCGGACGACGAGGAAGAGGTCGTCGAAGAGACCGAGGCGGCGGCCCCGGAGCCGGAGGGACCGACCGAGCTCGAGGGAGAGCCGGACTGGGAGGACGTTCGGGCGTCGGCCGACACCGGAGCGCCGCTCGACGAGGCCGCCGGGGACGTGCCACGCTCCCGCATCGAGCCCGATCTCGAGGCCGTTTCCTTCGGCAGGCCGACGGGTCTCGCCGGCGAAGCGGCGATGGCCGAGTTTGAGAGCGGCCGCCACGAGGGATACGAGGGCGCCGGTCAGGAAGAATGGGAGGGCGCCACGCCGCCGCTGGACTCGTCGGCGGGCGCCGGCGGGACCGAGCGTCCCGAGCGCCGGACCGTTTCGCCGCTGCTCTGGGTTCTCGCCGGGCTCCTCCTGACGGTCGGTCTCGTGCTCGTCTTCCGGGCCCGCAGCGCGAGAGCGCCGGAGACGGAAGGCGCGCCCGGTGCCGCTCCGGCCGCATCGACGCCTCTGCCCGAGGCCACGGTCGCGTCCGCGCCCACGAACGCCCCGGCCGCCGAGCCGTCGCCCGCGCCCGCTCCGCCCACCGCCGCACCGACCGCGGCGCCGGCGGCGCCGACGGCCGCGCCGAAGGCCCGTGCGGGGGCGCCAAACGCGGCGAAGGCTGTCCCTCCGGCGGCGGAGGCGAAACCCGGTCCGGAAAAGGGGAACCGCGACGCGCGGCAATACTGGGTCGATCGCGCCGCCCGGGACGCCCAGCGCCTCGCCACTGACCACAGGACCCGCTTTGCCGTTCAGCTCGAGCTCGCCTGCGAGGTGCCGTCGCTCGTCGAGGCGTTCCATCACGATCGGGGCGGCAACATGTGGGTCCTTGCGACGCCCTATCAGGACCGGACCTGTTTCCGCGTCCTCTGGGGGCGGTACCCCACGATCGAAGCGGCCCGCCGCGGGATCGGCGGCGCTCCCCGCTTCTTCTCGACGCCGAAGAACCGGCCTGCGGTGACGGGGGTGCGCTGAAAACCGACGCCTTTCTGCTACCCTGAGTCCGCTCGCCACGCGTTTGAAAAGACCATGAGCACCGCACCGCCGTCTCCATCTCAGACCGGTTTCCGTGGGGCTCTCGCCGAGACGCCGTTGCCGCAGGTGCTGCGGCGGATCTTCCTCGACGGGCTCAAGGGGACCCTCTCGCTCGTGCACGGCGACGAGACCCGCCATCTCTTTTTCGAGAAGGGCGAGCTCCGGACGGCCACCTCGTCCCGCGAGGGGCAGCGGATCGGCGCCTTCCTGAAGCGCCGCGGCTGGATCACCGACACGGACCTGAACTGGGCGCTGGACACGGTCGCCAAGCAGGGCCGGGCCCGTCTCGGGAAAATCCTCGTCGAGCGGGGCCTCGTCTCCCGCACCGTGCTCGACGCCGAGATGCGGCGGCTCGTCGAGGAAATCGTGTTCTCCACCTTCGCCTGGGAGACCGGCGAGTACCGCTTCCAGGCGTCGGGCGGCGTGCTCGATCCGGACGTCGCGCTCACGCTGTCGACCGCGGCGATCATCGTGGAGGGAATCCGCCGGCTGCCCGAGAGCGATTCGTTCCGTGAGCGGCTCGGCGACGGCCACCGTGTCCCGATGCTCGCGACGGACCCGATGTCCCGGTACCAGTACCTGCCGCTCGCGCCGCAGGAGGCGTACCTGCTGTCGCGCATCGACGGCATCCTCGACGTCGACTCCCTCCTGAAGATCGCCGGCACGTCGCGCGCCGCGATGGCCAAGATCCTCTACGCGCTCATTTCGTGCGGCATCGTCGAGTGGAAGCAGGACGGCGCGCAGCGGCCCGCGAGCGGACGCGGGGGCTTCCACGGACTGAACGTCGAGGTGTCGGCGCAGCCGAGCGACCGCTCGCCCGGCCACGCCGAACTCGTCAAGAACACCTATCGCCGGATCGACTGGCTGACCCACTACGAGCTGCTCGGCATCGTGCGCGACGCGCCCCCCGAGAAGGTCGCCGAGGCCTACTTCGAGCGTAGCCGCCTCTTCCATCCGGACCTCCGCCACCGCGAAGACCTCGCGCGGTTCGAGAAGGAGCTGACGGCCGTCTTCGACCGGATGAAGAAGGCGTACGAGACGCTCGCCGACCCGGACAAGCGCGCCCTCTACGACCAGAGCCTCGATGCCGCGCCGGCGCCGATCCTGACCGCCGAGGCCGATCCCGAGATGCGCAAGAAGCTCGCCCTTCAGAACTTCCGCCGCGCGCGGCAGCTCATCGAGGACAAGGACTATCACCCCGCGGTCGAGATGCTCCGCGAGGCCGTGCGCTTCGTGCCCGACAACGCCGAGTTCCGCTACGTGCTCGCGCAGGTCGAGATGAAGAACCCCAACTGGATCGATCAGGGCCTCGCGAACCTGAAGGAAGCCGCCCGGATCGACAGCCGCCGGGTCGCGTACTCGGCCGAGGCGGCGCGCGCGCTGATCGAGCACAAGCGCGCCGTGGAGGCCGAGCCGTTCGCCCGCCGCGCGGTGTCCCTCGATCCCTCGCCCGAGAACGAGGCGCTCCTCCAGCGGACGCTGGAGGCCCAGGCGGACGCCGCGTCGCGGGCCGAGCCGGCCGATGCCGGCGCCGTGCTCATCGACCCGTCGGCCGCCACGGAGGAGTCCCTTCCCGATCCCGGCCCGGCGTCGGGCGGCCTCCTCTCCCGCCTCTTCCGACGCGGGTGACCGCCGTCCTGACGGGCCTCGGCCTGTCTGCCGCCGCCGGATGGAACGCGTGGGCGGTGCTCCTTCTCTTCAACGGACTCTTCCTCCTCCTGCCCCAGGAGTTTCCGGGCTCCACCGCCGCGCTCCTCTCGAGCCACTTCGCGGTCACGGCCGCCGCGATCCTCTTCTTCCTGGAGTTCGTCGCCGACAAGATCCCCATCGTCGACCACGTCTGGAACCTCCTCCAGACGCTCCTCCGGCCGGTCGTCGGCGCGCTGCTGACCATCGCGGCCGTGCCCGACACCACCGTCCCGGCCCGGATCGGGCTCGCGTTCGCCGGCGCCGCCACCACCCTCGCGACGCATCTCGTCAAGTCCACGACGCGGCTGACCTCGACGGCGGCGACGCGCGGCACGGCCCAGCTCGCGCTCTCTCTGGCCGAGGATGCGATCGCGCTCACCATCGGCGCCCTCGTGTTCTTCGTGCCGACGTTCACGGCGATCCTGATGGCGGCGCTCGCGTTTCTGCTGATCCTGCACCGCCGCCGCGTTCTCCATGGCGTCGCGGTCCTCTTCTTCCGGCTGAAGCACCCGCGCCGCCTCCTCCGGCAAAGCTGACGGTGCCGTATCTCCTCGACGGCAACAACCTGATCGGGACCGTCCGGCGCACCGCTCGGCCCGGGCCGGACGACCGCCGGGACCTCATCGCCGAGATCGCGGAGCGCCTCCGGCGGACGCGTGCCCGCGCGACGATCTTCTTCGACGGGCCGCGGGGGGACCGGACGACCTCCCTCGGGCCTCTCGCGGTGCGCGTCGCGGACGGGGAGAGCGCCGACGACGCGATCGTGCGCGCGGTCGCCGGTTCGAAGACGCCGGTCGAGTCGATCGTCGTCACCGCCGACCGCGGCCTCGCGGCGCGGGTCCGCGACGCGGGCGGCAAGGTGGTCTCGCCCGAGACGTTCTTCGCGCGGTTCGGGGGTGCCGCGCCGTCGGGGTCGAAGCCGGAGTCGGCCGTCGACGTCGAGGAGTGGGCAAGGTACTTCGCGGACGAGAGCAACCGGGACGCTTGATGGAAGGCCAATTAGCCAAGTTCGGAGACGGGTTCAGGGCGCCCTTCAGCCACCCCGGCCTCGACAGGCGCAAATTCCGCCCTGACCCCGTGAGTTCGGAGACGGGGTCAGACCCCGCTCCGCGGCGTCAGACCCCGTGTTAGTCTCTCAGGCGGCCCCGAGCGGGCCACGCGATCGCTCCGGACTCCTCTCACGAGGGGCCGGAGAGGAAAGTCCGAACTCCATACGGGCGGCATGCCGGGTAACACCCGGTCGCGGCGACGCGAAGGAAAGTGCCACAGAAAACAAACCGCCCTCCGAAAGGACGGCAAGGGTGAAACGGTGCGGTAAGAGCGCACCGCCCCGCCGGCAACGGCGGGGGCACGGTAAACCCCATGCGGAGCAAGGCCAAATAGGGAGGCAGCGGGCGCCCGTCCCGCCTCACGTCACGTGAGCTGCCTCCGGGTCGGCTGCTCGAGCCCGAGGGCGACCTCGGGCCCAGAGGAATGATCGCGGCTCCGGTCCTCGCGGACCGGGGTACAGGATTCGGCTTATCGGCCCGCTCGGGGCTCTTGATGTGCGCGCCGTGAGCGATCGCGTCTGCCCGCCGCCGCTCGAGCCGGGCGCCACGATCGGCGTCGCCGCGATCTCGGGGCCGATCGACCTCGACCGGCTGGCCGCGGGCGTCGCGGCGCTCGAGAGGAAGGGCTACCGGGTCGTCCGCGCTCCGAACCTCGAGTCCCGCCGCCGCTTCCTCGCGGGCACGGACGCCGAGCGCGCGGAAGGCTACCGCGAGTTGCTGCGTCGCGACGACGTCGACGCGATCTTCTTCGCCCGCGGCGGGTACGGCGCGGCGCGCGTCCTCCCGCTGCTCGATGCCGAGGAAGCGCGCCGGCGGCCGCGCATTCACCTCGGCGGCTCCGACCTCACGGCGCTCTTCGCATTCCTCGCGCGCCGCGCCGGTCTCGTGACGTTTTACGGTCCCATGGTCGCGACCGGAATCGCCAGTGAGGATGGGCTCGACTGGGAGAACGTGCTGCGCGGCGCCATTCCCGAGCCGCATCCGGTCGCGGCGCAGGACGTCCTCGCGGGCGGCGCGGGGCAGGGTCCGCTCGTCGGCGGATGCCTGTCGATTCTCGCCTCGCTTTGCGGCACGCCGGACGCGGTGGTCGGCCGGGGTGCGGTCCTCTTCTGGGAGGACGTCAACGAGGAGACGTACCGGCTCGACCGAATGTTGACCCAACTGGAAGGGTCGGGTACATTCGATGGACTGCAAGCCATGGTCATCGGCTCGATTTCGCCCGGTTCGCGTGGCGGCGAGTCTCCCGGGACCGTCGAAGCCTGGCTGAGGGAGTACTTCGCCGGCGCGCCGTTCCCGGTCGTCCTCGGCCTGCCCGCCGGACACCTCGCCCGGCCACGCACCCTGCCGCTCGGCCTCCCGGTGCGCGTCGACGCGGACGCCGGCCGCATCGAGTTCTCCGGGCTCGGCGGGCCCCGGTGACGCCGTGGCAAACGTGAAGGCGGTCTTCAAGTCCGGTCCCGGCGGGGGCGGCAAGAATCCCTACGAGAAGTTTCTCGTCAGCCACCTGATGGGCGAGATCCTCTTCTCCGAGGGAGACATCGGCACCGACATGTTCATCATCCAGTCGGGCACGGTGGAGCTCCTCAAGGCGATCGGCGGCGAGACGCGCGTGCTCGCGACGCTCGAGAAGGGAGACTTCTTCGGCGAGATGAGCGTGCTCGAGGACGTGCCGCGCTCCGCATCGGCCCGCGCGAAGACGGATGTCGAGCTCGTGCGCATCAACGGAGCCACCTTCGACGCGATGCTCCGGAGCAATACCGAGATCGCGGTGCGCATGATGCGCAAGCTCTCGCGCCGCCTCCGGGAGGTCACCGCGTTGCTCGAGGATGCGGTCGGCCGCCAGGTCCACGAGGAGGAGAAGCCCGTCCCGCGCCGGGTCGAGCCCGAGCGCAACGCCTGCCGGCTCGTGTGCGAGGACCCGGCGGCGGAGTTCTTCCTGAACCGGGAGGGCGACACCCTCGTCGGCCGGAGCGATCCCGTCACCGGGATCACACCGGACGTCGATCTCACGCCGCTCGACCCGCAGCGGTCGACGTCGCGGCGTCACGCGAAGCTCTATCAGATGAGCGACACCTACTACGTCATGGAGGAGATCGGCGTCATGAACGGCACGTACGTCAACGGCAATCGCCTGACGACGGGCGTGCCGATCGCGGTGCAGGGCGGGGACGTGCTGAAGTTCGGCCTCGTGTCCATGACCTTTCACGCCCCCGAGAGTTAGCCGATCCCGCCCGCCGCGTCCCCGCCCGGCTCCCTGCGGCCCACCGACCCCGTTTCGCGGATCCCCGGAGTGGGCCCCGCCCGCGGCGAGAAGCTCGCGGCGGCGGGATTCCGCACCGTCGCGGATTTCCTGCTGGCTCTGCCGTTCCGCTACGAGGACCGGCGCCGGTACGCGACCGTCGTCGGGCTCGAGCGCGGGAAGCCCGCGACGCTGCTCGTCCGGTTCCGGGGAGCGCGCGCGGTCCGCATGCGCCGGGGGCTGCTGCGTGTCGAGGCGCTCGCCGACGACGGGACGGGAGCCGTTCGGGTCGTGTGGCACAACCGGTACCCCTCGTTCGTCAAGGCCCTCGAGGGCTCGCGCGCCGCGCTCTACGGGGAGCCGGTCGTCTCGCCGCGCGGCGAGACGCGCATCGAGAATCCGGAGACCGAGTTCATCGCGGCGGGGGAGGAGGCGGACCCGGTCCACTCGGGCCGGATCGTCGGCGTGTATCACCGGGCCGCGGACATCTCGTCGCGGCCCTGGCGGACGCTCACGCGGCGCGCGCTCGATGCGCTGGGCTCGGACTTCGCGGCCGCCGCGGCGCCCCCCGCGGAGATCAGCGCGGCGCTCGAGGCGGCTCACTTCCCGGAGACGCCCGAGGCCGCGGCCGCCGCCCGGGCTCTCCTCGCGCGCGAGGAGCTCCTCGTGCTCGCGGCCGGCATCGAGGCGAAAAGGGCGCGGCTGCACGCCCGCCGCGGCCTCGCGCTTCCGGCGAGCGAGGGCTTGCGCGAGCGGGCGCGGCGCGCCGTTCCGTTCCCGCTGACCGGCGCGCAGAAGCGGGCCGTGAGCGAGATCGCGAACGATCTGAAGTCCGGCCGCGCGATGGCCCGCCTGCTCCAGGGGGACGTCGGATCGGGCAAGACGGTCGTCGCCGGCCTCGCGCTCATGCTGGCCGCCGGGAACCGCGTCCAGGGCGCGCTCATGGCGCCCACGGAGATCCTGGCGGAGCAGCACGCCGAGAGCCTCGCTGCGTGGCTGACGGCGGCCGGCGTGCGGCTCGCGCTCCTGACGGGCCGCGTGCGCGGGGCGGCGCGGACGCGCCTGCTCGCGGAGCTCGCCGCCGGCCGCATCGACGTGCTCGTCGGCACGCACGCGCTCGCCGAGGCGCCGGTCGCGTTCCGGCGGCTCGGCCTCGTCGTCGTCGACGAGCAGCATCGTTTCGGGGTCGCGCACCGGGCGCGCCTCTTCCGGAAGGGCGAGGCGCCGCACGTGCTGGTCATGACCGCGACGCCGATTCCCCGCTCGCTCGCCTGGGCGATCTATGGCGAGCTCGACGTCTCGGTGCTGGACGAGAAGCCGCCGGGGCGGGCGGAGATCCAGACCCGGGTCCGCCCGGAGGAGGGGCGTCCGCGCGTCTACGCCTTCGCGGGAGAGCGCGTCGCCGCGGGCGAGCGCGTCTACGTCGTCGTGCCGGCGATCGAAGAGGGAGCGCGCGAGGTCGCCGCCACCCGCGAGACGGCCGCGCGGATCGGGGCCGCGCTGCCCGGCGTCCGCATCGGCGTTCTGCACGGGAGGATGCCGCCGCCCGAGCGCACGGCGGTGCTCCGTGACTTCGCCGCCGGCCGGACGCCGGTCCTCGTCTCGACAACCGTCGTCGAGGTCGGCGTGGACGTTCCCGAGGCGACGCTGATGATCGTCGAGAATGCCGAGGTCTTCGGCCTCGCGCAGCTCCACCAGCTCCGCGGACGCGTCGGCCGGAGCGAGCGGAAGTCCTGGTGCGCGCTCATCGCCGGGCGGGACGCGGCGCCCGAAGCGCTCGAGCGTCTGTCGGTCCTCGAGCGGACGTCGGACGGGTTCCTGATCGCCGAGAAGGACCTCGAGGCGCGCGGCCCCGGCGACCTGCTCGGCAGCCGTCAGTCGGGCCTCCCCGCGATGCGCGTCGCGGATCCCGTGCGCGATCTCGCGGCTCTCGGCGAGGCGCGCCGCCGCGTCGTCGCGCTGCACGCGAAGGGCGAGGAGGTCCGGAGCGACCTGTTCGGATATCCTGCGCCGAAGTCCGAAACGCGGGTTCCACGCTGAGGCAGGAGGGGGAATGAGGGTTCTGGTCACCGGAGGCACCGGCTTCGTCGGGACGCATCTCGTGAACCGGCTGCTCCACGAAGGCCACGCCGTGGCGGTTCTCGCGCGCGACCCGCGCAAGACGCGGAACCGCTACAACCGGCCGGTCGAAGCGGTCCCGGGCGACGTGCTCGACCGGGCCTCGTTCACGGCGGCCGCCCGCGGCCGCGACGCGGTCGTTCACCTCGTCGGAATCATCCACGAGAAGGGCGCGCAGACCTTCGACCGGATGCACCGCGAGGCGGCGGAGAACGCCGTCGCCGCCGCCGGGGCGGCGGGCGTCTCCCGGTACCTCCACATGAGCGCGATGGGCAGCGCCGAGGACGCGCCGTCCGAGTACGGGCGCACGAAGGCCGCGGGGGAGCGCGCGGTGCGCGGATCGCGCCTCCCATGGACGATCTTCCGGCCCTCGATCGTCTTCGGCCCCGGCGACGGCTTCGTCTCGCTGCTCGCCCCCATCGTGAAGCACAACCCCGGATTCATCCCCGTCATCGGTCCGGGAACGACGCGCTTCCAGCCGGTCTCCATTCACGACGTCGCGCGCGTCTTCGCGTCGGCGCTCGCGATGCCCGGGACGGCCGGGCGGACCTTCGAGGTCGGCGGGCCCGAGGTCTTCACCCTCGACGCCATCTACCGGGAGATCGCGGCGGCGGTGGGCAAGCCCGGCAAACGGCTGGTGCACTTCCCGCTCTGGTACGGGCGCCTCCTCGCGCGGATGTTCGAGGCGCTCGCGCGCCGCGGCGTCCTCGACGCGCCGCCGCTGACGCTCGATCAGCTCCGAAGCCTCTCCCGCGACAACGTGGCCGACGTCTCCGACAGCGTGACCACTTTCGGCGGCGAGTGGCGGCGCTTCCGGCCCGGGATCCGCGAGTACCTGTCGAACGGGCGCCACGATCCGCGTGCCGGAATCGGCGAGGAAGTGGAGCTGGAGAGGCGGGCGGTGTTGAGGGTGAGGTAGGGGGGAACGGAGCACCCCTCACCCCTACCCCCTCTCCCGCCGGGAGAGGGGTGACGTCTTTTTGTTTGGCCCCTCTCCCGCCGGGAGAGGGGAGCTCTTTATGAAAGGGCGCCCTTCCGCAGGCGGATCGTCCCCGACGTCGTCCGCACCTGGATCTTCTCGCCGCCGCCGTTGAGCGTCCCGGTCGCGCGCTGCACGCCGTTGCGGCGCGAGATGCCGAGCTCCGGGAACTCGGACCGGATGGCGGTGTCCTCGTCGTCGGCGCCCGTGACGACGAGCTCGACGTCCGCCTTGCACTCCGCCGGCAGGGCGAGCGTGACGTCGCCGCCGTCGTTCCGGATCGTGACGGTCCCGCGGCCGTCGCACGCCGCGAGGCCCACTCGGATCTCGCCACCCGCGGAAGCCGCCCGCACGCCGCCGCCGACCCGCGGTACCCGGATGTCGCCGCCGGACGTGCGCGCATCGAGATTGCCGCCGACCTTGTCGATGCGGATGTCGCCGCCCTTCGTGTCGGCGAGCGCCGATCCGGAGACGGGGCCGACGACGATGTCGCCCGCCATCGTGGTCGCCTTCAGGTCGCCCGTGACCGGCCCGATCGAGATGTCGCCGCCATAGCTCTTCACGTCTGCTCCCGCGCCGGCGCCCGCCACGCGGATCTCGCCGGAGTGGGTCAGGATCTGGACGCGGCCGCTGACCCTGCCGATGCGGTAGTCGCCGCCCGAGGTCGACAGGAAATCGCCGGTGACGTCTCCGCGGACGACGTCCTCGTCCGAGGCGGCCGGCGGGGGCGCCGCGTGCGGCGGCCGCGGCGCACCGGGAGCCGGGGGAACCGGAGGAGCCGGGGCAGCCGGTGGCGCGACGACCACATGGGGCGTCGCCACGTGCACGTGGACGTCCGGCACGGTGACCACGAACGAGCGGCGCTCGGAAACGAGGGGCTTTGCGTCGGCCTCCGATGTTCCCGCCGCGAGCAGCAGGACCCTGCCGTTCAGCGTTTCCATCCGGACGTCCGGGCCGCCCTTGCCGATCGAGCCGCTGTACTCGCGCTGGGGGTTCGGAATCTCGATGCGGCGAACCTGGCGCTCGATCTGGCGCTGCTGCTTCTCGGACTCCCGCTCCTGCTTCTCCATTTCGCGCTGCTGCTTCTCGAGCTCGCGGGTGTTGTTCTCGATCTGGATCTGGATCTCCCTCATCGACTTCTCGAGCTCGTGGTCGAGCCGGGAGAGGTCGATCTCCTGGCGGTTCCCGTCCTCGTCCTCGACGACGACCTTCGACTTGCCCTTGCCCTTCGACTTCCCCTCGCCGCTCGAGCGGCCCTCGGCCTGGTCGGGCGGGACCGTCCAGACTTCCGAGTCGGCCGCCCGGGGCGGCAGAGGGAACGTCGAGGCGATCGTGCCGTTCATCGTCGAGGCGGAGAAGTCGAAACGCGCATCCTTCGGGAGCGTCAGCATCACGTTGCCGTTGACCGACTGGAGCGAGACGTCGGACCCGTTCGGCAGCGCGCGGGCGACCACCGCATCGATCCGGCCGTTCACGGTCTGGAGCGCCAGGCCCTTCTTCGCGCCGCGGACCTCGATCGATCCGTTCACCGACTCGAGGCTCGCCTCGCCGTCGAGGTCCCGGACTCGCACGTCGCCGTTGACCGTCTGGAGCTCGACGTCGACGCCGGGCGGCACGACGAGCTCGTAGCGGGCGACGAGACGGCACGCGGAGCACGGGAGCCCATGCCGGTTCCCGTCGTGGCGCCCGGGCCGCTCGCCGGGCCACACCGTCTCGAGGCTCCAGCCCTCGTCGTCGTGCTCGGACGTGATCTGCGTCTTCTTGAGCAGCTCGCTCGCCTTGTCGGCGGTCGCGGCCGTCGCGGTCAGGGTCACGACCGCGGAGAAGCTCGGGCCCGGCGACGCGACGATGTCG
>Ga0335076_10004438_pt1 | contig 14189 bp, 15 predicted proteins | sample Lox_Sample_25_FD_206717 | JGI IMG/M metagenome (GOLD analysis project Ga0335076, IMG submission 206717) | Soil microbial communities from Loxahatchee National Wildlife Refuge, Florida, United States - Lox_Sample_2.5 | ecosystem: Environmental > Terrestrial > Soil > Wetlands | place: USA... | reverse complement strand
TGTAGCGTATGTTTACTGCTTTGGTTCGTACCGCCGGCGAACAGTCGGTGAATGAGGATATAAATTTTCCCCAGAAGGGCCGGTCCGCTTCCCGCTCACAGGAACGGTGATACGATTGCCTGCCGAAGCCGTCTGCAGCTGTTTGGTGATGGATAGTGAAACTTGGGGTTTACCTGTACGGTCTGGCGACACTCGCGGCTGGTGTCTTTGACCTGATCTGGGGCGAGTTTGAACCAGGGCATCAGCCGATTCAGGCCTGGGGCACCGGAATCTCTCATCAGCAGGTGCTGGCGTACATTGCCGCCGTGTGGTTGATCTTAGCGGGCGCAGCAATTATGTGGCGGCGTACTGCTCGTGCCGGCGCTGCTGCGTGCGTCGTCATCTATTCTGTTTTCGCAGTGTTCTGGTTGCCTCGCTTCGTGACCGCACCGCGCGTGCTCGGCTTTCACCTTGCCGTCTACATCGGAGTCATGGGAGGAGTAGCGCAGCAAGCAATCCTGATTATGGCGGCAGTGATCGTCTACACCTTATTCGCAACTCGTGCGTCAGGAACACGAGAGAACGTGGCAATTATCGCGCGACTGACATTCGGGCTGAGCTCGCTCAATTTCGGTATAGATCACTTCACCGGCGTTCGCTTGGTGGCAGCGCTGGTTCCTTCGTGGCTGCCATTTGGCGGAAATTTCTGGGCGGTGCTGACTGGGATCGCATTCTTGCTCGCCGGTATCGCCATACTGCTGGGAATTCTGGATGTTCTTGCCGCCCGGCTCCTCGCGCTGATGCTGCTGGTTTTCAGCGTTCTGGCTCTGGCGCCTCCGGTTTTTAGAGATCCACGCAGTCACGCCGCCTGGGGCGCCAATGCATACAATCTGGCTGCCGCAGGCGCCGCTTGGATATTCGCAGAGTGGATCGCGGGTCGAAACCCACGACAACGACACGGCGACGATGAACAACTTCTACAAGTTTCGTAAGCCCCAGGTTTGCGCCGCATCTACTTAGTCATGTATTCCGAGAGCAGATCGTCATGAGAGCCGCCTGGTACGAAAAGCAAGGCGCTGCAAGGGATGTCCTACAAGTCGGTGAGATGCCCGAGCCGCAGCCGTCCGTTGGTCAGGTTCGCATTCGGATCGAGTATTCGGGAGTGAATCCGGGAGACGTGAAGAAACGAGAGGATGCGTTCGGAGTAGGCATGCCTTATCCGCGCGTGATTCCGCACAGTGATGGCGCGGGAACCGTCGATCGCGTCGGCGAGGGAGTACCGCGGGAATGGACCGGCCGTCGCGTGTGGTGTTACGGCGCGCAATCGTATCGCCCTTTCGGTACTGCGGCCGAGTACGTCGCAGTTCCCTTGAAACAGATTGCCGAGTTGCCGCAAAACGTGCCAACCGAGCAGGGCGCATGTCTTGGCATTCCCGGCATAACAGCTTATCGGGCCGTGAATGTGGGTGGTTCGGTGAAACGTCGTACTGTGTTGGTGCAGGGAGGAGCCGGGGCGGTGGGCGGGTGTGCCGTTCAGCTGGCGCATCAGGCGGGAGCAAGAGTCATTGCTACAGTTCGCGGCGAAAGCGAGCGAGAAATTGCTTCGCGCGCGGGCGCCGACGAAGTCTTGCTAACCGGCGAAAACTTAGTTCAGCAAATTCGGCAATTGGCTCCCGATGGAGTTCACCACATTGTTGAAGTCGCGTTCGCGGCAAACATCAAAACTGATAGTGAGGTGTTGCCGCAAGGCGGATCTATCTCGACCTACGCGACAAATGCCCCCACACCGGAGATCCCGTTCTGGCAACTCGTTTTTATGAACGCGCGAATCTTCTTTGTCGGCAGTGACGACATCCCTGCCAAAGGAAAAATCGAAGCTGCACAAGCTCTCAATCGGGCTCTTGAGGCAGGATGGCAGGGCCTGGATATCGCCGAACGTTTCCCGCTGGATGAGATCGCGAAGGCACACGAAGCAGTAGAGCACCCGCGAAAGTCGGGACGAGTGATCGTTGCTATCTAAGGTCAATAACCTACCACATTGTCTCGATTTTTGGCGGATGCAACATAGTTTGCATAACCACGCAGTACTGCTCGGTCTTTTCCTCTAACGCTTTCAGCTGCTCCGGGGTCGCCTGCGGGGCGTCGATATTGAACTTCACGCGAATCGCTTCAAAGCCCACGGCAACTTCCTTCGAAATCCCCAGAGTTCCGGATAAATCCATGTCGCCATCGACTGTGACGTCGATGTGCCGCGTGGGAACACCCATCGCGGTTGCGACCAACTGGCACGTCAGCTGCGCGCATGCCGCCAGCGCGCCCAGCAGCAGGTCGCCTGAACACGCCGCAGTTCCCGCTCCGCCGACTCCCTTGTGTGCCTCCGCCTGATAGATCGCCCGGCCGATATCCACGGAGCACGCGAGCGGGGTCTGGTTCTGCGAACCTTTCGCGGTGAGGGTAATGCGTGAACTGGCCGGGTCGCGTCGGTACTGATCTTTTAAAGGCTTCTGTATTGATCTGATGTCCATGATTTCTCCGTGATGTAAATTCAAAATCCCCGCCCTGTCTCGCAACCGCGGCGAGACAAGAACGGGGCACCCTCGAAATTCAAATCTCGAATCTAAATTCCAAATCTTTCCCGGTACGCGCTCGGCGAGACTCCGGTGTGACGTTGAAATAATGAGCGGAAAAATACTACGTCATGGTAGCCCACTGCGTCGCTGATCTCCTGCATGGTGCGGTGGTTGCTTTCGAGCATGCGCTTGGCGGCGGCGATGCGCAACTTCTGCAGATAAGTCAGCGGGCTATCTCCCGTAGCTTCCTTAAACCTGCGCACGAAATTGCGCTCGCTCATCCCTACCCGGCGGGCTGGCTCCCCGAGCGCGAACGTCTTGGCGAAATTCTTGTGCATCCACTCTTGCGCGCTGGCAATGCTATCGTCGGTGTGGTCGGTTTTGAGCGGCACGATCGCAAACCCCGATTGCCAGGCCCGTGGTGTTTCAATGAGCAACGCCTTCGCGGTCTGCATTGCAATCTCGTGTCCGCAGAATTTTTCGACTAGATAAATGCTCAGGTCGAGAGAAGCATTGACCCCGCCGCCGCAATAAAAGCCACGATCTTCTGTGACCATCAGCTCTGGCATCCACTTCACCTTCGGATATTTCTGGCGAAAACGCTCAGCTAATCCCCAGTGAGTAGTGGCGCGTTTACCATCGAGCAGGCCAGCAGCCGCAACCAGTCCAACTCCCGAACAAACGCTTGCAATGGCCACGCCGCGTGTGCTTCGGCGCCTGAGCCAGGGAACGATCGGCGCGTTTCGTTCTACCACGTCGTCAATGCTCAACCCGGTGGTTGGGACAAAGATCAGATCAGTCTTGCCTACGTCTTCGACAGCGACATTCGGTTGGATTTGAATATCGCCATCGCAACGGACCGGGCGTCCATCCGCCGAAGCCATGGTCACATGAAAACTGGGAGCAGAACTGGTGCCGGTCAGAACATTCCAGAGCGATCCGGCGTGGCGGAAGACTTCCATCGGGCCAATCGCCGTTGAGGAGAACATCTGATCGAGCAATAGCACGGTGATTTCTTTGACCGGCATGGTTTCACCTCAAATTTCTTGCATTCGACAAATGGCGTAAGTACCTACTTAGGATGGCAAATCTGCCATCTTGTTGCAAGCAAATTCTGCGCTTATTGTCGGACCATCGGCAGTGAAATCAGAGGAGGAAATTATGGCAACGGCAAAGAAGTTTTCAACCGTGATCAATGGCGTCATGGTCGATGACCTGTTCTCGACCATCGATGCGGTCAAAGGCACACCTTCAATCGCGAAGTTCAAATTCGGCATCCGCAATCAGTGGGAAAGCGGCAGCCAGAACCGCTCGACCGTCGACAAGTTCTTCGGCGCCAATCAGAGCTTTTCTCGCCCGAAGCCGTTCATTCTGGAAGCAGATGAGCCGGCGGTGCTGCTCGGCCTGGACCGCGCGGCCAATCCGGTGGAGTACCTGTTGCACGCGTTGGCAGCGTGCCTGACCACGTCGATGGTCTATCACGCCGCCGCCCGTGGCATTCAGATCGAAGAGGTGGAATCTTCTTTCGATGGCGACATCGACCTGCACGGCTTTCTCGATCTGGATCCGCGGGTGCGCAAGGGATTCCAGGGAATCCGCGTGAATTTCAAAGTCAAAGCCGATGTGCCGGATGAGCAGTTGGCGGAGATTGTGTCGCTAGGACCGGGGCATTCGCCTGTTTTCGATTCACTGACGAACGGCGTGCCGGTCACGATCACTACTGAACGGATGTGAGGAACCCTGGGGCGGTAACGATTCGTGGAGAAGTGAACTGACAATTCAAGTTAAAAGAAGGAGGGAAAGAACCATGAAGCATTCGATTTCAATTGTGAACTCAACCGTGGCGCACTTGCGAGTAACGTTCTTGAGCGTCATGATCCTGGCGATGCCAATTCTTGCGTACGCGCAAGAATCGAATCATCATCATGCGCAAAGTCCATCGAAGCTGGTCGAAGTCGTTCGTGAGAGCACGGCGCAGTTCATCAACGTGAATAGTGCCACTGGCGCAGGTTATGGGCCGGCGTTTGGGTGCGTCAGCGGACCCGACCACGGCGCCATGGGCATTCACTACATCAACATGGGCCTGGTTGGCGATGGCGTGCTCAATAAATACACGCCGGAGGCGCTGATTTATGAGCCGGTCGGGAACGCGCGGCGGCTGGTCGGAGTTGAGTACATTGTCGACGCTGAGACCTGGCTGGCCAACAATAACAACACTCCGCCGCAGCTCGAAGGGCAGGACTTTCAGTTCGTTCCTGCTCCGAACCGCTTCGGCATTCCGTCGTTCTTCGAGCTGCACGTGTGGGCCTGGAGGGACAATCCCAACGGCGCATACGTGGACTGGAACAACAGTGTGAGTTGTGAAGGCGACTAAGCGCGATCTTTGTCTTGCTTCGAGCCTCGTCCAGCTAAAAAGCTGGACGGGGCAAACCTTTTGACAGCAAAAGGGCCAATGTTAGGATGTGATTCGATGCCGGATCGAAGCGCAGCCTGGAACCTTCTCACTGAGTTCACGCAATCCGAAAGCCTGCGCAAGCATGCATTGGCGGTCGAGGCGTGCATGCGAGCGTACGCGCGCAAGTTTGGAGCCGACGAAGAATTGTGGAGTGTCGTCGGTCTCATCCACGATTTCGACTACGAACAATATCCCAGCGCGCAGGAACATCCCTTCAAAGGGAATGAAATTCTGAAGGAGCGCGGATACTCGGACGAAATCCGCCGCGCGATTATGTCGCACGCGGACTATAGCGGCGTGAGCCGCGACACACCCATGGAGAAGGCGCTGTTTGCCTGCGATGAGCTCGCCGGATTCATTACCGCCATCGCATTGGTGAAGCCATCGAAGTCGCTCGCCGAGGTTGATGCCAAATCGGTGCGCAAGAAGATGAAGGATAAAGCCTTCGCGCGAAGCGTCAGCCGAGATGACATCATGAACGGAGCTCGCGACCTTGGCGTTGACTTGGATGAGCACATCACGTTCTGCATCGCGGCGATGAGGGAGATTGCGAAAGAGTTGGGGCTTGGCTGAGGGCTGTAAGCCGCATCTGACTCTGGTTTGACTCATAGTGATGAGTCATTTATACTCATAACTTGGCTAAGAGATTACAAGTAATTGTGCAGGATCCCGAGTACCGCGAAATTCAACGCGCCGCCCGGTCTCGGCGTATGTCCATTGCAGAGTGGGTGCGGCAGGCATTGACTCTCGCCCGCCGCCAAGAACCTTCAGGCACGGTGGCGCAAAAACTGGAAGCAATCCGGGCGGCAACGCGGCACTCATTCCCCAGCGGCGATATCAATAACATGTTGGCTGAGATCGAAAACGGATATCGCGGTAAACATTCGTGATTTTGGTTGATTCGAATATCCCGATGTATCTGGTTGGTGCACCGCACCCGAATAAGGCCAATGCTGAACGTCTGCTTGAGAAGTTGGCGCTCAATCGGGAACGACTGGTAACCGATGCGGAGGTGTTGCAGGAAATTCTACATCGGTACGCAGCTATAGATCGCCGCGATGCCATTCAGCCCGCCTTCGATGCAATCCTTCATGTGGTTGACCAGGTGTTCAGTATCAATCAAGAGGTAGTGGAGCGAGCAAAGCAAATCGTGCTTTCCTATCGGAGCCTATCTGCGCGTGATGCGGTGCATTTAGCGGTTATGGAGCAGAACGGGATCGAGGAGGTTCTCAGCTTCGACTCCGGCCTCGACGCATTTCCGAGGATCAAACGCTTATCGTAAGCGGGAAAGTTTCATTTGGCGTCAGCGCAGTGCGCCAGCAATATTTCCCGTGCTGATCACTTCTGCGACGCGGGCGAAATCGGTATGCATGGCACGGTCTTTATCCATTGCGGGAGACACACTTCGCACGGCTTCATACGCCTTCTGCCCGCGCTGTCCGGTCTTAAGTGGCGCGATCAAATCGAGCGCCTGTGCTGCGGCGATGGCTTCGATCGCCAGCACATTGCGCGTGTTCTCGACAATGCGCCGCAATTTCAGTGCCGCGGTCATTCCCATCGAGACGTAGTCTTCCTTGTTGCCGGACGTCGTGATCGAATCGACCGAGGCCGGATGCGCCAGCACTTTGTTTTCGCTAACGAGTGCGGCAGCCGTGACCTGCGCCATCATCAATCCGGAGTTTAGACCAGCGTCACGAGCCAGGAAAGCGGGAAGGCCTTCACTGAGCGAAGGGTTCACCAGCCGCTCGATCCTGCGCTCGGAAATTCCGCCGAGGGCGCTCAGAGCAATTGCCAGGAAATCGAGTGCGAAGGCGAGCGGTTCGCCGTGGAAGTTACCGCCGGAAAGAACGTCATCGTGATTTTTTGTGGAGCTGTGCTCCGCCGCACGGGCGAGGGCACCCGCGCCCCCACCTTCGGAGGTGAATACAAGGGGGTTGTCCACCGCGGAGTTCGCTTCGGTTTCGAAAATGCTTCGGCAATGGGCGAGCGTATCGCGAACTGCGCCATGCACCTGGGGAATGCAGCGGAGAGAGTAGGCATCCTGCACGCGGCCACACTCGCGATGCGATTCGCGAATTTGGCTGCCTTCGAGCATCTTGCGTAAATTTGCCGCGGATTGAAGTTGTCCCGCATGAGGGCGGACCTGATGAATGCGTTCGTCGAAGGCCACGTCTGTTCCGCGAAGCGCATCGAGCGTCATCGCGCCGATTACGTCAGCGGAGTCGACGAGGGTTTCGGCCGCCAAGAGCGACAGAGTTCCAATTGCAAGCATGGCCTGCGTGCCGTTGATGAGCGAAACTGCTTCCTTCGCTTCCAGCACCAGTGGCTTGATCTCTGCGGAGTTCAAGGCCTCACGACCACAAATTCGAGTTCCTGACTGACTTATGCATTCGCCTTCGCCAATCAAAACCAGCGCGAGATGCGCCAAAGGAGCCAGATCGCCGCTCGCGCCCACGCTGCCTTGTGACGGAACGAGCGGAGTAACTTTGCGGTTCAACATCTCGCATAGGGAGTCGATCACCAGAGGGCGAACGCCCGAGTGTCCCTTGGCGAGAGAGTTGGCGCGAAGCAGCATCATGGCGCGGGTTTCGGCGACGGACAAGGGATCTCCGACCGCCACCGCATGCGAGCGGACGAGATTGATCTGTAGTTCACGAATTTCGTCGGCTGGGATACGCACGTCGCTCAACTTGCCGACGCCGGTTGTGATCGCATATGAAACTCTGTTCCCCGCGACGATTTCTTCGACCACCGCTCTCGCCCGATTCACCCGTTCGCGCGCATCGGCTGCCAGCAGCACGGCGCGGCCTTCCACCGCGACTTCGCGTACGGCTTCAAGAGTGAGATCGTTACCGTTAATGTGCAGCGCTTGCATTGTTTGGTTAGAGCTCTAAGCGGTTCTCTGCGATCTCGATAGCCTCGGCGCACTCTGCGGTTAAGAGTTCTTGTGACTCCCCCGCTTCCGAAACATCTTAAACCGCAGAGCTCGCCGAGCCGGCAGAGAGAGTTCGCGGAGGAAATTAACTCTACTACTGCTTCAATGCAGCTTCACGAAAAGCGCGCATATATTTTTCCGGGATGGCGCGTATGTTCATTTGCCCATCAGTCACGATGTGCGTGGTCTCGCCTTCAGCGAGCAACGCGCCATCGCTGGCGCGCACAAGCTGATAGGCAAAGTGGACCAGAGACTCGCGCACATTTTTCAATTGTGTGCGCACGACAATCTCTTCATCGTAACGCGCCGGACTCTTATAGCGGCAGCGCGCATCGACGACGGCAATGAAGCAGCCGTCATCCTGTTCCATCTCGCGATAAGAAAATCCAAGCTGGCGAAGGAATTCGACACGCCCGACCTCAAACCAGATGAAATGATTGGCGTGATAAACCACGCCCATCTGATCGGTTTCGGCGTAGCGCACGCGCAGTCGCACCTCGCATATGTGACCGATCATTTCCCGCTCCAATGCGGTTTCCGCTTTTCGAGAAATGAGGCGACGCCTTCGCTGAAATCGGCGGTCTGGCGGATTTCGGCATTCTCGTGTACAGCTTTCTCCATTTGATCGTCAAGCTGTGGGGCGATGAATCCGTTAATTAATTTTTTCGTCAGGCGCAGCGAAGTTGGACTGTTCTCGATGAGTTGGCTCGCGAGTTCGCGGGCGCGGTTCATCAACTGCTCGCGCGGGACGACTTCGTTGACCAAACCGAATCGATAAGCCTCGGCAGCCTCGAAGATTCTTCCCGTGAGCAGCAGGTCGCGGGCGATTTTGTGACCGACCTGCCAGACCAGAATGGAAGAGACGATCGCGGGAACGAAGCCGATGCGGACTTCGGTATATCCAAATTTTGCCTCAGGAACGGCGAGGGTGAAATCGCACATGGTGGCGAGACCCGTGCCTCCCGCGATAGCGGCACCGTTAACCGCGGCAATTGTCGGCTTGGAGAAGTCATATAGCCGGCGAAAGATGCGCGCCATGGTTCGCGAATCTTTTACGTTTTCGGCCTGAGCTTTGCCGATCAGTGTTTTCAGTTCATCCAGGTCCAATCCGGCGCAGAAGGCACCGCCCGCCCCGGTGAGGATGAGGACAAGAGCTTCGGATTTTTCAACTTCGTCGAGGGCGTGGAGCAGCTCATCAAGCAACTGGAAACTGAGCGCGTTGCGCTTGTCGGGACGATTCAGCGTAATCGTCGCGATGCGTGAGTCATACGCGAGTTGGATGGTGTTGAATTGCATGAAGGTGACTGGAGATTATACGAGGAGCGGAGCGATTTAATCACCGGGTCATTAAGTTATTTGCTGGCGGCAATGACTCCTGGTTGAGGCTTCTAAAAGAATTTAACCGCAGAGTTCGCAAAGAAAAGAAGCGAGTTCGCTGAGAAGTTAAACAGGATTCAATGATCTGATTCAATTCCTTCACATCAACTTTCTTCTTACCATATCCAGTGCCTGTTGCGAGGCGAACCAGCGTATACGGGCGCGATCGCCGGGGAAGTTGCGTTTCACAATTTCGGTGCCGTTTTCTCCGGCTAGCGCGTGATACACAAGTCCTACAGGCTTCTCGGCTGTGCCGCCAGTCGGGCCGGCGACGCCGGTGATTCCGAGTCCGAGAGTCGTGCCGCATTTTTTGCGTATGCCTTCGGCAAGCGCTTTCGCGACCGGCTCACTGACGGCACCATACACGTCGATTAAATCCGCGGGCACATCGGCGAGCTCAGTTTTGAGCTCGTTTGAATAAACCACCGCGCCTCCGATGAAATAGCGTGAGCTGCCGCTTATTGACGTGAGGCGCTCGGCGACTAATCCTCCGGTGCACGACTCGGCAACGGATAAACTTGCGTCTCTCATCTGCAGAAAATAGCTGACGATCTGCTCGAGCGAGTCGCCGTTATCGGAATAGACGTAGTCGCCCATTTCGTTTTCGATCAAGCCCACCAACTCGTCCAGGCGTTTCTCGGCGGTCTCGTTTGATTGTGCGAGCGTGCGCAGGTGCAGTTGAATTTCTCCGGGCGCGGCCAGGATCGTGGTGTCGACATCAGTGAATCGCTTGTAGATTGGCGCAACCCGCGCATCGACTGCCGATTCGCCTAGTCCGGTGATCTTAAGGACGCGCGCGGCTAAAAATTCTTTCGGCACCTTGGCTCGCAGGCGTTCAAAAACTGCGCTCTCAAACAGTGATTTCAGCTCATGTGGCGGCCCCGGCAGGAGAATGACGATCTTCTCTCTTCCATCGGACCGCCCGCTGATCCACTGCCCAGGAGCGGTGCCGTTTGCGTTTTGGAGCACGGTTGCTCCGGTGATCACATCGGCCTGTTTCACATTGTTTGACGCCATCTTCCAGCCGTGTTCAGCGAAACGACGCTCGATGGATTCGAGAATCTGAGGATCGCGCCGGAGTTGCAGGCCCAAAGTTTCGGCAATGGCTTCTCGTGTGAGGTCATCTTCGGTAGGGCCGAGCCCGCCGCTGAAAAGCAGAATGTCGGCGCGCGAGAGGGCAGTTGTTGCGACCCGGACAATGTCTTTCAGCTTGTCACCGACAATTGTCTTGTACCCAACTTCGACTCCAAGGCTATTCAACTTTTCTGTGAGATAAAGCGAGTTTGTGTCTTGCCGGAAAGGGGTTAGCAGCTCGGAGCCGACCGCGATGATCTCGGCAATCACCTTCGCAGTTTAAACGAAATCGGCGCTACGAAAACTCAATCAGAGGTTGGCCCTGAATGTCCCACGCCAGGTGATGGATGGCGCTGGTTGTGGCAAGCACTGCGGCGCGTCCCGGAGCGAAAGCGAGTCCGACGAGACCGGATCCGGCGACAACCAGCGAGGCTGTCCCATCGGACGCAATCTTCACAATCCCGCGCTTACCGCCAAGCGATGCGGCAACATACAAGTTGCCTTCACGATCAAAGGCCAAGCCCTGCGGCCGCCCGAGCCCACGATAGAAAACGGTAACTGCGCCATGGGGATCGATTTTGTAGACCGAATCGAAGCTCGACGTGGTTGGGCCAGTCACGAATAAGTCGCCCTTCGGCCCGACAGCCAGATGATATGCAGAAACACTCGGCTCCAGGGTTGCGAAGACGAAAATCTGCCGGTCGCGTGCGACTTTGAATATTGTGCCGCTGCGGTCGCCGACAAAGAGATTCTGCTCGCGGTCAAATGCCAATCCAGTGGCCACGCCCATGCTTTCCGCGTACGCGGACATGGTTCCATTCGTGGCCACGCGATAAACCGTGCCTTCGAATCGAGACGAAACGTACATCTGCCCTTCGCGATCGAATGCGATAGCCGTGGCATTCATCATCTCTGTGAGGAACGGCTTCACGGTGTAGTTGGTGTCGATTTTGAAAATCGAAACCGGAACTTTTTGCCCACGCGAACCCGAGAAAGTGACGTAAATATTTCCTTCGACGTCGAGCGCCGGATTGGTTACGGGATGCAGATTCTCAGCAATCAGCGTCGCAACTTTAATCTGCTGGGCATTGCTGGAGTGGCCGTTGGTCGAAACCACGACCGATCCCGAAGATGCGCCTTCTGGAACGCGCGCCACCACGAAATCATCGGAGCTGATGACGACTGTGCCTTCGGCTTCGCCAAAGCGCACACGGGGTCGACGCAGCTCCGGCGGACGAAAGCCGCTTCCCAGAATGCGAACCTCGCCGCCGGGCAGGGCCGCGGCGGGAGCCACAGCCTCAATGTGCGGGCGGCCGTTCACATTCTTTTTTCCGAGAATTCGGTCAGAGATAGACATCAGCGCTTATCGTTGGAACCTACTTTGAAAGAAGCCCGAAATGCAGCAGAAGTTGCATAACCACAAGAGCAAGAATTCCGGCTGCCACATCGTCTATGACGATGCCAGTTCCGGCGGGCAGTTTTTCGAGCTGCCGCACCGGCGGAGGCTTCACAATATCGAACCCACGAAAAAGTATAAAGCCCGCGAGCAGGGTTTTCCATGTGACAGGTGCAAACAAGAATGTGATCCATTGCCCCGCCACTTCGTCAATCACTACGAACTGCGGATCTTTTGTTCGGGACGCTCGCGCTACACGAGTGGCCGCGGGAATGCCAAGAGCGACTGCAGTTGCGGCGAGAGCCGCCAAGACTGGAGTTTGTGACTCGGCAGGGAACAGACGGCTTAGCCCGAACCAAATAAGCGTGGCGGCTGCAGAACCCCAGGTTCCGGGGCCGGGCTTTAAGTTTCCTGTACCGAAAAAAGTTGCGACCAGAGTTGCCCAGAGCGGTACAGGCGCGGCCGCGACCTCGCGCGGAGTTGTAGAGGTTTCAGTCTTCATCACGGGAGTTGGGCCGGTGTTGTATTTCGAGCTCGTCGGAAATGTCTTTCACGGGAGAAGCGACAACGTATTCGCCGCTCGCCCATTTGCCAAGATCGATGAGCCGGCAACGTTCGCTGCAGAAAGGGAAGTCCGCGACGGCGCTTTCAACCGGCTGCTGGCAGGTCGGGCATTTCAGTTTGACCTTGTGTTTGCGAGGCACGGTTTAATTGTAAGCGCGCGGATGGATGGCGGCGCGGACATGCAGTATCGCAAACAGATCGTAAAGCCATCAAATTGTCGCTCCGAAGGCCTTCAGGGCTAAGGGGTCCGCTTTTGGCCGTGACTGCTAAATGCGCGGCAAACATTGTGACTTGCTTGAAAAGGGTGCGGCTTTCAGCCGCACCGTAAGTCGGAAACAGGCGATTTACGCGCCGCTAAGGCGCCGCTCTACCACGTCATATCTCTGTCTGGCAACGGCACATGTTAGTCCGCTGCGCTCGCGCTCACCTTGGGCTGCTCGTAGGGCTTCTGCAGATAGCGGCGGGCTTCATCCATCGCGCCCTGGGTATTGTCGTTGGTCTGCAGGGCCTGACGATATTCGCTGGTGGCACGCTCACGCTGGCCGGTCACGTCGAAAATCTTACCGAGTTGTATGTGGCTCCAGACCTCGGTCCAGCGCGGGTCGCCATCGCCGTTCAACGAATCGCGATACGCATTCGCCGATGCCTGATAGTTGTGCTGCAAGAAAAACACTTCAGCAATACGATAATGCGCCAGCGAGCTGTTTTTGTTGATATCAAGGGCCTTGTTGAACTCGACCAAGGCGTTCGCCAAGTCGCCCTGCTGCACCAACTCCTGACCGCGGACGATGGCGCCGCGCAATTTGATATCAGGTGAATTCTTAAGCAGATCGTCGTTCGGATCGAGGCTGATGCGGCGCGGACGCCCGAACGTGTCCACGGAAAATGCCGATTCGGTGCCCACTACGTCGATTCGCTTTTCTTCAGTTTTGCCGTCGGTATCAATTTTCAGCTCAACCGGCATGCGGAACAGATCGAGGTCCTGCGTGATCTGCCCCACACTGCGAAAACCTTTATTGTTGCCGAGGCGATAGATTGTGTACTTCGTCTTGAACTCAGGAGCGCCGGTTGAATCAAGCCATTGCGTGAAGAACCACGTCAGCTGCTGGCCATAGTTTTTTTCCGCGAGGGCCTGGAACTGATCGGCACTGACCGACTTTCCCGCGTACTGCGATGCGAACTCGCGCATGGTCTGGTCGAATTTCTGATCACCGACCACCCAGCGCAGCATGTGCAGAATCATTGCGCCTTTATCTGTGGTGAGCGACTGAAATTCTGGCGAGAACATATCCAGTTTGCCCACTTGCGACATTGGCACGGTGTCGTAAGAAAGCGCACCGACCGACATGTCCTTCACCATCTCCTGCAATCCAGCCGCTCCGGCGGCGCTTTCCACGTATTGCGCTTCTGAATATCTCGCGAATCCATCCTCAAGCCACCAGTCATCACGGCTCGCCGGGCTGACGGAAACGCCCCACCATTGGTGCGCAATGGCATTCGCAAGCAACCGGTAATTCGTGCGTGGAGTAATACCGCGCGAGGCGAGCGCGGCAAGTTGCGGAGCCCAAGCCGAAGGTACAGTGTCATCGGGCAGCTCTACTACGCGGAGAACGTTCGAAGCCGGGGGTCCATACAGAGTGATGAAGTAGGTGTACTCGCGCACTGCGGTTTCGGCGTATTCCGCAGCCAAATCTTTATGTAGCGGCTTGAAGTAGACGTGCAGGTCCATGCCCGCTTCCGTGCTCGAGTAATCTCCGAAATCTCCGGCGACAATCGTTCCCGGAAAACTCGCCCGGTCATATTTCAGCGTGTAAGTCTTGTTATCGCTCGCACCGGTGG
>Ga0335076_10004435_pt1 | contig 14193 bp, 17 predicted proteins | sample Lox_Sample_25_FD_206717 | JGI IMG/M metagenome (GOLD analysis project Ga0335076, IMG submission 206717) | Soil microbial communities from Loxahatchee National Wildlife Refuge, Florida, United States - Lox_Sample_2.5 | ecosystem: Environmental > Terrestrial > Soil > Wetlands | place: USA... | reverse complement strand
CATAATCCGGACACCGCCGGAGCCGCATCCCCCCGGGGGATCCTCGTCCCGCCATCCGCGCCGTGAGGGCTGTCGGCCCTGCAGGAGGTTATCTGACATCTCCTGGGGACCCATCGCGCTGAGCCTCGTTTGGGCTGGTCAGGCCTGCCGGCTTCGTCTCCTGCCGATACGAGGCGAAGCGGAGGCGGATCCAGCGCGGGTGTTTGTTGGGGCGACTGCCGGGACAGGTATGGGGAGGGGCTTGATCGATCGAAGGAGATGGTCATGAAGAGCAGGGCCGCCATACAGGTAGAGTACGGAGAGCCGTTGGTGATCGAAGAAATCGACATCCCGGATCCTGGTCCGAACCAGGTCATAGTCCGCAACTTCGCGAGCGGTGTCTGCTATTCCCAGGTCCACCAGCTGCGCAACCCCGGGTTGCCTAGGCCTATGGCCCTCGGCCATGAGGGCAGCGGTATCGTTACACACGTGGGGAAGGAAGTCACTCACGTAAAAGAAGGCGATCACGTCATCTCTACATGGGTTCCCCGGATTCCCATTAGCGGATTGCCTGTTTCGAAGCCAACCGGCGCGACCTTCCACGGACGGCCCGTCATCGCTGACGGCGATGTATTTACCTGGAGCGAGCACATGGTGACGTTCGCGGAGAAGGTCGTCCCTATGCCATCCTCGGACCCTACTGATCTCACCTGCCTCATCGGCTGCGCCGTATTGACAGGAGCCGGCGCGGTGCTGCACACGGCGAAGGTCGGGCCTGGCCAGTCGGTGGCTGTATTCGGCGCTGGGGGCGTCGGTTTGTCGGCGATTGGCGCCGCTGCTATTGCTGGCGCTGATCCCATTATCGCGGTGGACTTGGCCGACCGTAAGTTGCAGTTTGCTAGGGAGTTCGGCGCTACCCATGGTGTCAATGCCTCGAATACCGACCCGGTAAACGCGATTTGGGCGATCAACCCAGGTGGAGTTGACTATGCTCTGGACGCGGTCGGCGCGCCTGCGACCACTCTCCAGATTCTGGAGGCTGTCAGGCAAGGAGGACCAAGGGCGGACAACCAAGGTGGCATGGCGGTGCTCCTCGGGATTCCTGTCTCCGATGTCCTGGTCGACTTGAATGCAATTCTTCTGTACCAGCGCCACTATTGCGGGAGCCTCGGTGCCACAGAACCCGAGACCGATTTCCCGCTTTTCTTGGAGTGGGTGCGCGAGGGCAAGTTCCCGCTAGGGAAGCTGGTGACCAACCGATATTCCCTGGAACAGATCCAGGAGGCCCGCGCTGCCCTGGAGGAGGGACAGATTCTCGGCCGTGCCATTATTGAGATCTGAGGGCATGGAGTGGGTACGTGAGCGCAAGTTCCCGCCAGGGAAGCTGGTGATCTTTCGATTTAGCAGCGGCCTAACTATAGCAATACGTATCGACCGACGGCGGATTCCTTGGTTCGCATACAAGTCTTTACCGTTTCGCAATGTCGCCGAATGTGGCTGTAATTCGTTGTGATCATGGTGCGGTCTCGGCGTAGGCGCTCCAGCGTTGGTGGGCGGACGCGCTGCTTCCTTATCCGTACCCAGCCGGAACCGTGCCCTGGACAGGACCGTTGACGTTCCCTGGAGGACCGCCGAGGGACTTGATCAGGTCCGACATGGCAACCCCGTAGCCGGTGGGGAAGTCGCCAGCGTCACCCTCCGCCAGCCCTTCGGCGTCCTGCCCCGTCGCTGCCGCCATTGTGGTGCCCGTGCCCGGCGCTGCGGCCCAGCCGACCTCGATCCCGCTGGGACCGCCCGTCGCCGTCCCGATGACCTGCCCCGCCGTGACCGTCTGCGTGACGCTGACGGCCGGGGTGATGTCTTCCGCGTAGTAGATGTATTTCCCGTCCTCTAGCCTGATGCAGATGAACGTTCCGCCCGGCCAGCCCGCATTGGCGGTGCTGGTGATCGCGCCGCTCCCGAGTGCGTACAGCAGGCCGGACCCGCCGTAATCCACGCCCATGTCGACCCTTTCGGAAGTCAGCCCCTTGCCGATCGGGTTGACCAGCAGGGGCGTGCCGGGGGTATTGCTCGCCGGGCCGGGGGTATTGCTCGCCGGGCCGGGGGTATTGCTCGCCGGGCCGGGGGTACTCGTGCCAGGGATAATCGCCGCCCCGGGAGTCGCGCCGGGGATGATCGCCTCGGGACCAAGCCCTCCCGTCGCGGGTCCGAGCGGGACGGTGACGCCGGTCCTGGCGTGGTGGAACCCGCTGATCGCGACCCCGACCACAAGAACGATCACCAGGAAGCCGATGATCGTGCCCGTGTCAGCGGTCGCGGCGAACCCTGTCCTGTTCACTATCCGTCAGACCCGCCGTCCTCGGGCTCCGATGACGCCCGCTGAGTCGCTGCCTGAGTGACCGTGAGCGTGCTCATCGGCTGCCGGGCCGGCACGAGCTGTCCCGTGTCGGCCGATGACTTGGTGTGAAGCCTGATCGCGATCGCAGGCACGAGCGCCGCGGCGATGGCGCACGGCGGCACCTCCGCGATCTTCATGGTTCCCGTCCCTTCGGCTTTGCCCGGGCCCAGACGATGCGGCAGCCGTCCCCGGTGAGGTCCCGCACCCCCAGCCGCCCTCACCGGCCAGCAGGGCCGCGATGTCAAGCCCACGGGGCAGGGTGTGATGGGGCCGGCAGTGCCGCTCGGCGCCGAAGTCTTCCGCCTCCACCCAGACGCACTCGCGGCATATGTCGCAGCAGAGGATGAACGCGTAGCCCCGGGATCGTCAGCTTCGGGCCGGGACAGCTCAGGCCCGGATTGCTGGTACCGAACGTGCTGGCCTGGTATATCTGGTGCCGCTTCACCGGGTTGCCGTAGAAGCGCCTGGCGATCGAGGTCAGCGTGTCCCCGGGCCGGACGGCGCAGGTCTGCTGCGCGGTGCGCCCAATGAGGGCGTCGGCGCGCAGCGTCTTGGTCGTTGCTGGCCGGCCTGGCCGGGGGCTTGCTGCGGACGGGCTCATCATGACGAGCGTCCCGATGGCGGCTGCTACCGGGGCCGCGGCCTGCGCGGTCGGTGACGGCTTGGCGTGTGGTCCGCGGGACATGCTGACTCCCTGAGTTCCGGGCTCTGCCACAGGCAGCTTAGCTCAGGTGTTCGAAGCCTGTCCAGCTTTCGCGGATCATATTCGATATCTAGCCTTAACCAGTGGGCTTCCGGGCTATGCAACGGTGAAGGCAGAGGATGGCCTGGCGCACTCAGCCACGCAGAACAAACCGGCCTGCACCGCTGTCAGGACAGATCGGCGACACCGAGACGTCCTCTTCTGCCTATGAGCGGTCGTTGCGCACCCGTGCATCTATGCACTCGCCTGTATGTCGCCAAGGTGACAGCGATCGTCAATTGATCCTTGTCGTTCCTATCGGGCCGCGCCGAACGATCCCGCGCCCGGCCCGCTTTCGCTTCCGTATGGTACAGACGTGCCACCCGTACGTCCGAGCCCAGTCAGGCGCACTCCGCCCAAGACTCACTCGGCCCGTTCATGCAGGCTGCTCACACCGATCTCGGCAGGTCTCGGCATGACAGTGACTGGGATAGGATTTTGGTGAGGTCATCGCTTCTGTATGTTTCGAGGGGCGGGCAGATAGCGGATAAGAATCTGGCTGTTCACCGGACCATAGTCGTCGTGGACGTTGAAGGGTTCGGGGATCGACGTCGCACCAACCGCAACCAGGTGGTCGTCCGTGAGGGTCTTTACCGGGCCATTCAGGAAGCGTTCGCCCGGGTGGGCATCCTGTGGGATGGCTGTCATCACGAGGACCGGGGCGACGGCGTGTTCGTTCTGGTCCCTGCCGAAGTGCCCAAAATTGTTTTCGTGGAATCGCTGCCGTCCGCGTTGGTCAGAGCCATCGCCGCGCACAACAGGGCTCATCCGGCTGAAGAACGAATCCGGCTTCGGATGGCATTGCACGCCGGCGAGGTCAACTATGACAAACACGGCGCAACTGCGGCATCGATCAACCTGACATTCCGGCTCCTGGACTGCGCCGCAGTCAAGAACGCCCTCGCCGAGTCCTCTAGTGCGCTAGCGGTCATCGCATCCGCCTGGTTCTTCGAAGAAGTTGCGCGGCACAGCGTTGAGGCTGACGCGTACTGGCCGGTTCAGGTCACCGTTAAGGAAACCGCAACGACAGCCTGGATCTGGCGCCCAGATCACGGGAGACCGCCCGGCCATACGCTGCGGAACGGGCGCCCGGCCGCGGCCCGGCACTCCGAGGTCACCCGGCTGGCTCCCCGGTATATTCACGGGGTCGCGCTTCCCAGGAACTGGGCCGACCGCGGTGCGGAGGTCCGGCGCATCGCCGGGCTGCTGGAACGAGATGACGTACATCTCGTGAACATTGTCGCCATCGGCGGTACCGGCAAGACCTCAGTGATGCGGAAAGTCGCCGATCATCTGACGGAAAGACCCGGGAAGTTCGATGCGTTGATCTGGTTTTCATTCTACCGGGATGAGGATGTGGAACGCTTCTTTCTCGAGACCTGCAGATACCTGATTCCGGGGTTCGACCCCGCCGCTCACGAGAGCACCTTTGAACGGACCTCGCTTCTGCAAGAGGCAATCGAGAACCGGTCGGCGCTGATTGTTCTCGACGGATTCGAGAGAATAGTGCACGAAACGCCTGGGTTTCCGGCGACCGGCCGGATCAGCCGTCGCGAGATGGCGAGCTTTTTCAGCTTCGTGCTGTCCTCCGACACACGGACCACGATAGCACTCACGAGCCGTGTGCGCCTGGACGAATTCACGGAAATGGAAGGATATTTCGAGGAAGAGCTTCCGGATTTGCAGCTTGACGCGGCGATCGGCTTTCTCAGGTCAGGCGGTATCGGTGGCCCGGACAGATCTGTCCGGCAGGTTGCGAATGCCTACGGCCGTCATGCCCTGGCTCTTACTGTCTATATCGACTACGTCCGCTACCGGGGCATCGCCGACGATATCGGCAAGGCTGACGTGCCGTTGACGTTCCCCGCCGAGACCACGCTTGCCGATCGCCTCAGCAGGCTGCTGACTCACTACTACGACCATCTCGGAACCCGCGAGCGCATCATTCTCAACTGGATCTCTGTCAGCGCGCGCGGCTTGGAGATGCGTGAGCTCCAAGAGCTCACGGCTGCCCACTCCGCGGGACCGGACAGCAGCCGGGCACGCGGCTCGGCCGCCACCTATGCACTCCGGCAGCTGAGCTCATCCGCCCTGGTAGCACCCAATCAGGACGGCGCCATCGTCCGGTTCGACTCGCACCCGGTGATCAAGGCCTTTTGCTATGACCGCCTCGACTCCGATGAGCGGCGGCGCCTGCACCGTCACTTGCTGACGCTGGCCCGCGCCCGGCCAGTGCCGGCCAACCCGCTGGCCATCGACGAGATCCAGCCGCTGCTCGACGTGTTCTGGCACGCCCTCGCCGTTGATGATGTCGACGCGGCTTTTGCTGCATGGAGCGACGAGCGGGTGCACTGGCGCCTGCTGTGGTGGGGAAGCTACCAATCCGCTCTCGACCTCGTCGACTCGCTGATCAGCTCGCCCGCTTTCCGCGCCCAATCTGCAGAGGCCACCAAGGGCCGGCTGCTCGGCGAGGCCGGGATGCTGCTTGTCAAGCTCGGTCAGCCGGGCCAGGCTTTGGACGCTTACCACGAAGGTGTGGCCTGCCTGCAGGCCGACTCGCACCGGTGCCTGGAGCTGCTGCTCGACCTGGCGGAAGCACAGATGGAGGTTGGGATCTATCTCCAGGCCGAGGAAACCCTCAACAAGGCCGAACAACTCTTCGTTGAGGTGCCTGGTGTCCCCGCCTACAAGCTGACGGGACGCAAAGGGCAACTGTCCACAGGGCTCGGCACCTTCCAAGACGCAGAGGAACTGCTGACAGAAGCTCTTCAGCAAGCGGCGCACCTGGAACGAGGTGCGCCCGGCTACAGCTGCCTGTTCTTGCGGAACCGGGCAGACCTCCGCTGTTCGCATGGCCAGCTCGACGCAGCCGAGGCTGACTACGCTGCGGCGCTGCGACATGCGACCGACCCTCGTTGGCGTTTTCTTGACTACGAGGGACATCTGCGCCGGGGGTTGGGCGACCTCGCCAGCCGCAGGTCCAACGAACCGGAAGCCAATGCTCATTTCGCTTCGGCGCTCGACATTGCACGGCGCATCGGCTACTACTGGCTAGAAGCCGAGACCCTCGCCGCCAAGGCACGCTCGGCGCTCAGGTTCGAAAAAACAGACGAAGCCGAGCAGTGGGCAGTTCGCGCCTACGTCCCGGTCGAGCGAGGCGGCTGGGTGGCACTTGCCGCAGAGTGCCTCCTGATCAGAGCAGAATGCTCCCTCCGCAGGGGAGAAAAGGCGGCAGCCGAGCACCTAGCATCCGCGCGAGGCCTAGTTTTGCGTTCAGGCAAGCGTTCATTGAAGACCGAGTACACCTCAATCTCCGGAGAAAATCTGTACCCCGATACCGGGATTGTCAACCCCACAAATACCATTCGCATGAATTACCTGTAATGTCAGCCAGACTTTCGCCGCTTCAGGCGGCTACGTGAGCGCGAGATCGAGGCGCTTTCACCGTTCCCAGCCGCCCTGCGAGTTCGGGAGCGATGTGCTGGGCGGGCTCGAGGAGAGAACCAACTGTGATTTGCGCCGCGAAAGATGGCATCCTCATCTGCCGCAGGGGCTGCGTCGTTACAGCCGAAAATATTGAGTCGCCGCCTCGCGGGTGAGCGTCTAGGCTGCTGGGGTGGGCACGGCACAGTCGCGGCAGCCGGAACTTGCCGACGTCGCGCGGCTCGCGCGGCGGCTGGTATACCGCGCGGTGGATGCCGCGCGGACCGAGGACAAGCCGCTGCGGCGGTTGCTGCTTGACCACCTCGGCGCGGATCCGGGCGGCCTGCCGTCTGTGTCCGGGTCGTGGCCGTCGTATGAGCACGTCAACCTGCAGGCGGGGCTGGACGCCTGGCTGGCCGGGCCGGGCCGCCGGTTCGAGCTGGTGGGGATCACGGGCGCCATGCGGGGCATGGATTACGGCATCGGCTTGCTGATCGCCGATCCCGGCGGCCACGGGCTCGGTTCCGGCGGCGTGACCACGATCGCCCTGCCTGCCGGGCCCGGCGGTGTGACGCGCAGCTGCGTGCAGCACGGTCTCTACCTTGTCGACGACAACGGTGCCCGGCTCGCGCTGCTGGTGCATGCGCGCGAGTACGGCCCGTATGCCGAGGTGATCCTCGATGTCGCCGGACCGGACGCCGGCCGCATCGCGAGCACCCTGGACGAGATCCGGCGGCAGGTCAGCGAGCGGAGCGTGTTCCGCGGCCAGGTGATTGCCGTCGGCACGTGGCTGGAACCGAAGCTCGGCGGGCAGGTGCCGGTGACGTTCCTGGACCGGCCTGCCGTCGGCCGGCCTGATGTGATCTTGCCGGATGGCGTGCTTGACGCCGTCGAACGGCAGGTGCTCGGCGTCGCCCGGCACGCCGGGCGGCTGCGGGCCTGCGGCCAGCACCTCAAGCGCGGGGTCCTGCTGCACGGCGCGCCGGGAACGGGCAAGACGCACACCGTACGTTATCTGCTGGGTCAGATGGACGGTGTGACGGCCATCGTCCTGTCCGGTCCCGCGCTCGGCCGGATCGGGGAAGCCTGTAAGGTTGCGCGGGCGTTGCAGCCGTCAGTCGTCGTGGTCGAGGACGTGGACCTCATCGGCGAGGAGCGGCTGCCGCGGATGGGGCCAGTCATCGGGCACCATCCGCTGCTGTTCCAGCTGCTCAGCGAGATGGACGGGCTGGACTCCGACATCGACGTTACGTTCCTGCTCACGACGAACCGACCCGAGATCCTTGAGCCCGCGCTTGCCGCCCGGCCGGGCCGGGTCGACCTGGCGGCCGAACTCCCGCTGCCCGACGCGGGCGCGCGCCGTCGGCTCGTCCGGCTCTACCAAGGCGACGTGCTGCTCGACCTGGCCGAGCCGGAGCGGGTGATCGAGCGCACCGAGGGAGTCACGGCCTCGTTCCTGAAGGAGCTCATCCGCAAGGCGGCGCTGTTCGCGTGCGAGGACGGACCGGGCAGCGGGGCCGCGTCCGGCGGAGCGGCTGCTAAGGAGACTGCCCGGGCCGCACCCATCCGGGTCACGGATGATCACATGACAGCCGCCCTCGACCAGCTGCTCGACACCAGCAACCAGCTCACCAGGGTGCTGCTGGGTGGCGCTCAGCCCGATGATGCCCGGCCAGGTGACGCTCTGCACGGTCAGGCGCCGTGGCCGAGACCTCCGCGCCCGGCACAGCCGCCGCGCCGAGCCGCACCGTAGACGAGCACGCCCGCAGCCGAAGCCTCCACCGCGAGCCTGCCACCTCGTATTGTGCAGAACCTCACAAGCCGCTTCCGCGGAAACGCGCTGTCATGCCGCGATGAGGGACGTCCCGGGACCACCAAGTGCGGCCTGGCTTCGGCTCTCGGGAGCATGGTAGGCCCGCTGGAATAGCCGCGCTGACCGGCGGCGATGGCGCCAATGATCAGCCATACGGCAAGCAGCACCGATACGATGTGCATCCCGGCCTCCGCTGGCACCACCTGTCTGAAACATGAACAGATGGTCCTGGCTGGGCGCATACCCACGTCGTGCGATGCCGGTCCGGCGTGATCGGAGGCAATCCTTTCCACGGCCCGGAAAGTCGGCCAGCATAGCCAGTGCGGGCGAGTCATCGCCGTCACCGGCAGTGCCCGGGGGCCAGGATGGCCCCCTCCGATGGCCAGCCGCGCCACTAGGGGCAGGCCCGCCAGTCGGGCCGCCCGCTATGGCCGCCAGGCGGGTGCCGGTGTTTTCGTGCGGAGGGGCGGCATCCGTACGGCGCGGATGTCAGGATCAGGTATGGCCCGTGATCGTGATGTCGCGGCGTTCGGCGAGCGCGCGCATGGCTATGACGAGGGCTGGCGCGGCCGGATGCACCACCAGATCGCCGACCGCACGGCGGACCTGGCCCTGGCCTGCGTGCCGGCGCCCGGCTGGGTACTCGACGTCGGGTGCGGGACCGGTTACCTGCTGGGCCGGCTGGCCGCCCGCGCCCCGCAGGCCGGGGTCCTGGCCGGGATCGACGCGGCGCCAGCCATGATCGCGGTGGCCCGGGCCGCCGCCGCTGATGACCGGCTGCGTTTCGTGGTGGGCACGGCCGGGCAGCTGCCCTGGCCCCCGGCGGCCTTCGACCTGGTGGTCAGCACGACCTCCTTCGATCATTGGGCGGACCAGCGGGCCGGGCTGGCCGAGTGCGCCCGGGTGCTCGCGCCTGGCGGCGTCCTTGTCCTGGCCGACCTGTTCTCGGCGCTGCTGCTGCCGACCCTGACGGCCGGACGGCGAGGCAAGGCACGCACCAGACGGCGGGCAGCTGATCTGCTGACCGCAGCGGGATTGCACGCACCGCGCTGGCACCGCCTGTATGCCGTCATCATCCAGGCGGTGACGGCGACGAAATAGCAGCCGCCATCCAACCTGAGAATGCCGGCCGGCAGTACGGCATCTTCGCGACCGCTTCTGCCGGCCCGCCCACCTCCGGCCGGTCAATTACGCGCCCGCGAATATTGACCGTACCGGCGAGCATGCGTGACCCGCCAGCCGAGCGGCAGGGTCAGCAGAACAGGCGCTGGCACGCCCAATCGAACTTACTCATCCGGGTGCCGCGGGGAGAGCTGTCCGGAGGCCTCACGGGACGATATCACCGGGAGGCGCCCGGGACGCTGCGGCCCGGTCCGCGGGACCTCTATTCGCCATGCCATCGGCAGCTGGCGACAATCATGGTATGGAGCATCTGTCGCGTGAGCGCCTGACGGCCGGGCTCGGTCACATCCGCGCTTGCCCGCAGGACGGCGGCCGGCTCGTGCTGATTGTCCGCCGCCCCGCGGTGGGCGAGCGAGAGGTGCTGGCCGAGGCGATTCTGGACCGGGTTACCGGGCTTGCCGGGGACAACTGGCTTGCCCGCGGCAGCAAGAGCACGCCGGATGGAGCGGCCGACGCGCAACGGCAGGTGACGGTGATGAACGCGCGGGCGGCTGAGCTGGTCGCGGGCGGGACCGGCCGGATGCCGCTGGCCGGTGATCAGCTGTATATCGACCTGGACCTCAGCCTTGACAACCTCCCGCCGGGCAGCCTGCTCGCGGTCGGGCGGGCCGTGCTGCAGGTCAGCGAGGCCCCGCACCTGGGTTGCGCGAAGTTCGTCGAGCGTTTCGGTGCCGAGGCGATGCGCTTTGTCAACTGTCGTGCCGGCCGGCAAATGCGGCTCCGCGGGATGAACGCCCGCGTGGTCGTCCCCGGCGCTATCCGGCTCGGTGACCTGGCCGCCAAGGCTCCGCCGGTCTCACCGCAAGCCCCGACGCCGGGACGACCCATCAGCTCGCAGCAATGAGCAGTGCTCAGTGCCGCCACACCGCATTGATGGCTTGACCACACTCATCTGCCGCGATGAAGATCATTAAGGCGGCGGTTGTCGTGCAGGGCTGGATGTCCGCGGCCGGTCCGCATGCGACCGGGCGGCGCGATGACGGCCGCGCCGACCGCCGCTCTTGTTCCAACCCGTCGCACATAGTAGAACGAGACGATGGGAAGACCGGCAGCCGTCGTGCTTTACGTACTCGCGCTGGTAGCCGTCGTGGTCGGCGTGGATGTCCTGTTCTTCAGGCACCAGGTCTGGGAGCGGCTGATGGCAAACGTCGGAATTGTGCTGGTATTCGCGGCGTTCTACTGGAGGTTCTTCAAGCGTCCATGAGCGTTTCTGCCGCGTTACGGACATGGACTGCCGGCTGGACCGGGTCTACTTTCTGACGCTTCTTGAACCCGTGCGCGGACAACCGGTCTCTGGCCCCTTACCGCCAGGTCGGCCAGCCTCCGCCACCGTAGCCGTATCTAGGCCGGAATGATGAGCGATTCATCGCTCACGCCGTCACCAGGCGGTCACCTGCGGCCAAGCGGCCAGCCCTCAACCTTCGGTATTTGGTCCGTACACTGTGCACTGTGGCTGAAGCGGGTGATCAGCCCGGTGCCAGGGCGCGATGCGCATTGTCTGCGGCCGGCGGCAGGTGACAGCACGACGGGCTCGGTGCATATCGAGCCGCTCACGGCGGCCGACGTCGCGTCCGCGGTCGGGCTTGCTGTGCGGGTCCTCCGGGTGAAACGTGGTGACCGCGGCGAGCAGTTCACATCGGACGTTACTGATGATCTTCGTCAGATGTTCGTGGCCAAGGCCAGCGGCCAGGTGGTCGGCTACGGCAGGGTCCTTGAGCTGGCAGCGGGTGAGGCGGGTCAGGGAACTCCGGCTGGCTTTTACCTCAGCGGCGTCCTGGTGGATCCGGCGTGGCGCGGCCGGGGTATCGCCACTGAGCTGACGCGCGCCCGCCTGCGCTGGGCCTTCGCCCGTACCCGCACAGTGTTCTATGTGACCGGCGCGGATAACAGTGCCTCACTTCATCTTCACGCCGCACTCGGCTTCCGGGAAACCAAGCGCTTCCCGAGCGAGCGGTCCGGCGCTGGCGAGCAGGTGCTGTCGCAGCTCGCCAGCACGACGGGCAGAAGCGGAAAGCCGGCCACGGGGAATCAGGCGCCCGCATGACCGGTCACCACGAGCGAGCTGGCCACGTGCCTGGTAGGTCAAAAGCCGCGGACGCGGGTGAGGTGAATGCGGACCGGGACCGAGAACCTCTCCGCGAACTCCACCGCGCTACCGAACCGCGCATCGATGACCTGCCCATACTTCTCCAGCCAGGCGGGGTTGCCGGGCACCGCCGACGGGCGGCGTTCAGGACGATCCCGGCGTCCGCGGCGTCGCGGAACCACCGGCGGTGCCTTCCAGGATTTCCGCGTCGATGGCCTCGTGCCCGGCGGCGCGGGCGGCGTCAGCGGCCTGCTTGAGCTCCAGCAGCGCGTCGATGGCCTGCCGCGCCCAGATCACATCGTCGGCAGTGCCGGTCTCGGTGACCGCGCCGAAGGTCGGGCCGCCTGTGGACTGCCGGATTACGGAATATCCAGATATGCGCGATCGCCTGATTGGTCCTGTGATCGCGGACTGGCGGGTACTCCGCGTTCATTCTGTCCGGATTTTAATCACTCGTCACTGGGAGGGCGTGGCTGCGCCCGCGTTCATCATCAAGTTCCTGCCTAGTTGTGTCCTGGCTCGGCCAGGAAGGAGGTGACGGTGTCGCCCAGCCACCGCCCGATCACGCTGGTCAGTCCTGCCGTCAGGACGATGCAGAAGCCGTCGGAACCCAGCCGCCATCCCGGCGTGTCGCCGCTGCCGGGGTACACCTCGAAGGTGAGGAACTCGAAGGGCCCGCTGGAATGATGGCCAGCTGGGCAGTTGGTCACGGGACCTTCAAGCGGCCCGCCGGTCGAGTTCATGATGCACTGGCACTGAACGTGCGCCGGAAGACGCCATCTTAGGCCGTCATCTGCGTCGATGGACGCGGGGCAGTCCAGGAACGTGACGCTCTCTTTCATGGGGCCTCCCAACCGCTGGGGGAAGCCGCGTCGGCGCGTTCGCCTTCCCGCCTGCACATAGCCTTCAGTGGAATCCGGGCGGGTGCAGGCTGGGCGAAGTAGCTGTGTCAACGGTGTAAAAACAGGTGTCCCGCAGGCTGCGGGGCAGCATGTACGCCGAGCAAGACAGCACCTTTGAGCGGGTGCACCTGCTGGGCGACATCCAGGCCACCCTCGCCGAGTCAAGGGGCAGCGGAGTTCGAAGCGGCATCGGATGCCTCCGATCAGGGTGAGGGCTTTTGTGGCGATCCGGCTGCCCGACGGCCCGGAATATCCCATCGATGAGCCCGGCACCCGTCGCCGCCTCGACCGATAGGGTGCACTCTTCTGCCGCCATCGCGCGTCTGCATAGGTCAGCCGGGCTGGCGGTCGGTCATGGTGGCTGCGGGCGGACCGGCCCGCGCGAGCAGGTCGGCGCGGTGCAGGGCGTCGGGCAGCCGGTACCTGCCAGCCATGCGCCGGACTAGGTCCGGCGCGTCGGCGCGGGGCATCCCGGCCGCGGTGACGAACAATGGACGCACCGAGGGTCCGCGCACGACCGGCACGGCGTGGGTAGCCGTCAGGAACCTCGACTTGGCCACCCCGATCACCGGGATGCCAAACTCGGCGTACGCATACGCACCCAGGCCGGGTCGGCCTGCCAGGGCCCAGATCAGCACAGCCATCGACCACTAGCAGGCCCAGGCCGCTCAAACCGTCCAGGACCGCGCGCGGCGGCGGGAGCTCACGCAGGTAGAACTCGCCCGGCCGGCAAGAAGCGGACATACGGCACATCGACACACTCGGGGACGGCAGCCGATGGAAGGCGAGGGTGGGTGCGAGGCTATTCTTCCGAAGTGCCGAGCAGCTGAAGAACGCCGTCAGCGTCGGGGATGACGTGACGGATGGCCGTGATGTTGGAAAACCCGGTGTCCGCCGATACGAGCGCGTCAGCACCCGCCGCGCGGGCGGCTGCGGCCAGAACGGCGTCGAAGGAGCCAGAACCCGTTCCCTCCTCGTACAGGCGCAGCCCTTCGCGCAGGTCCGTTTCCTCGACGATGAGCAGCGGCGACAACAACTCGATGTAGTCGCGGGAAAGTTCTGCGGCGTCTTTGCGGTTACGACGGCGAGCGCGGACATGAGTGAATTCCTGGATGACCTCCACAGTGGTGGTAGCCAGGATCGTGCCGTCTGCGATGGCACGGATCAGTTGCTGGCATGGCTCGCGCAGCGGGTGGTCGACGCCAACCGCGTAAACCAGGACCGTCGTGTCAAGGACGATCACGTGTGCCGCCCGCGGAGGTCATCCAGTTCGGCGAGAAGATCGCCGACCTCCATGGGTGCTGCGGCGAGGATGCGCCGGGCAGCGGCGGCCCGCCGACGCTGTGTTGCGGGCAGACCGCGGTCAAGCGCCTCGCGGATCACGTTGGCGACAGATGTACCGCGCTGCCGTGCGACCGCGCGGACCCGCTCATAGCGCTCGTCGTCGATGAGGATCTGCAGCCGATGCGTCAATATACACATACATTAGCATGCATATATGGTGCCGCGGTGACGGTCCTACGCTCAAACCGGGGAATATCGTTGTCGTGGGCCAACGACAGAACTGTGGTGATCTGCGGTTACGGGGGGTCTGCGTGAGGTTGTTCCCGCGTTAAGCGGGCGGATCTCCCGGCGTTTTGGGCGGTTTGGGGTAGTTGGGGTTCGGGC
>Ga0335076_10004434_pt1 | contig 14193 bp, 11 predicted proteins | sample Lox_Sample_25_FD_206717 | JGI IMG/M metagenome (GOLD analysis project Ga0335076, IMG submission 206717) | Soil microbial communities from Loxahatchee National Wildlife Refuge, Florida, United States - Lox_Sample_2.5 | ecosystem: Environmental > Terrestrial > Soil > Wetlands | place: USA... | reverse complement strand
GCCGGCGCGCTGAATGGAGAAGACAATGAAAACCTTCCGCAGCCAAGAGCTGTTTGCCATCGTGCTTGTCGCGGCAGGCGTGCTCTGGTCCACATGGGTCTCGGCCCAGGCACTCTCCGACGAATGGAAATTCCGCGCCTCCATCTACATGTGGATGCCGGAAATCACTGGCAGCGTGAACTTCGCCGGCAACAATACGGCCGACATCGACGTCAAGTTCCATAGCCTCCTCGACCATCTCAAGATGGCCGGCATGGGCAACATCGAGGCGCAGAAGGGGCGCTGGGGCGCTTTCACGGACCTCATCTACTTTGATGTCGGGGGGACATCGACGACGACTCGCGACCACACGATCGACGGCGTGCCCTTGCCGGCGGCGGTCAGCCTGAACACGGTGCTCGATTTCAAGGCGGTTATCTGGACGCTCGCGGGCAGCTACCGCGTGCAGGCCGAGCCCGGCTCGTCATTCGATGTCTTCGCCGGGGCGCAGATGCTCCGGCTGGATGCCACGCTCAATTACGGGTTCAGCGAGGACTTCGGTCCATTCGTCGGGCCCAACCGGGAGGGAAGCCGCGGCTCCTCAGGAAACACCTGGGATGGCATCGTCGGCGTCAAGGGCCGGGCGGCCTTCGGCGACGACCGCAAGTGGTTCATACCGTATTACGCCGACGTCGGAACGGGCCAGTCGCAGCTCACGTGGCAGGCGTCGGCGGGCATCGGTTACGTGTTTTCCTGGGGCGAGGTCGTCGCCACGTGGCGCTATCTCGACTGGAAAGAGCCTGGCGACAAGGTCCCAAAGCTGACCGTCAACGGGCCTCAGTTGGCCGTTGCGTTCAGCTGGTAGTCGCCGCCGCGGGGGCGGGTTGATCGTGGGCAAATCCTCTGGCAGTGGATAGAGCACTATGGCCCCGAATGGCCATCCGGGAGGTCCCACGATGACTCGAGCCCGCTTTCCAGTGGCGATTGCGCTGGCCGCGCTGCTCAGCCTGGCCGGGTGCGCGACCACGCATCCGCTGATGCCGACGCCGGTGTTGTACACCGGGGCGCAGGCGAAGCCGCTGTTCACCGAGGCGCCCGCCGCCGTCCGGACACCGCCGCTGGACCTGCTGTACATCACCGACCGCGCGCCCGCGCAGAGTCCGGACGAGCAGGAGCCGTACACGTCCGAGCGCTCGCGCTCGGATGCCTTCGGCTCGACGACGATCCTGTTCGGCGAAGACATGACCTGGGACGCGCTGGTGAAGCAGAGCCTGCAGGTCGAGCGGAAGCCCGCGGTGGATCTCAAGCTCGGGCCGACCAAGGAAATCGGCCGGTTTCCGACGATCCCGTACCAGGTTGTCGAGACTCCAACCGGGCTGACGCGTGCTCCCGCGGTCGTCGACGCATGGGAGACCGCTACGCGGGCACTGCAGGCCGAGGTCGCGCGCCGCCTTGCGGCGAGCCCTCGCAAGGAAGTCGTGCTCTACGTGCACGGCGTCGCGAATACGTTCCAGGACGCCGCGCTCACGATGGGCGAGTTGTGCCACTTCCTGGGCCGCGAATTCGTGTGTGCGATTTTCACCTGGCCCGCAGGCGGCAAGCGCGGAGTGCTGTTCGGCTACGAGGAGGACTACGAATCGAGCTTATTTGCCACCGAGCACCTGCACAAGACGATCCGCGCGATCGCTGGGACGCCCGGGTTACAGAAGATGCACCTGCTTGCGCACAGCCGCGGGACTGATGTGCTCGTCACGGCATTGTCCGACTTGAACGCCGAGGCCTACATCGAACGAAGCAACATCGAGCAACGCTTCAAGATCAACAACGTTGTTTTGATGGCGCCTGACCTCGATATCGACATCGGCGTTGCCAAAGCCTTCAAGGTCTTCTCGGACCCCGGCCTCCCGTACGGCGCGGCACCGGACCCGAGGGTGGTTCTGCCGCGCATGCCCGGATTTCACCTCACGGTCTACGTGTCGCCCGAAGACAAAGCACTCGCCACGTCCGGCTGGCTGTTCGGGAGCATTGCCAGGCTGGGGCGCCTCGACAAAGCTTTGCTTACGCCGGAGCAGCTTGAGCACGCGCGGTCGCTCGGCTTCCTTGACGTGATCCAGGTTCAGGGCAAGACCGACCTGTTTGGCCACAGCTACTTTCATTCGAATCCGGAGGTAAGCTCCGACCTGGTCGCCATGCTGCGCTACGGGCTTGGTCCAAGCGACCCGGGCAGGTCGCTGGAATTGGTGGAGAAGCCTTTCTGGCGGATACCCGAAGAACACGGCACAGGCACGGCTCACTAGCGGCGGCAGAGCGAGTCGGTACGCGGCATGTTCAATCGATTCGTCAAGGGTGTCGGGCTCACGGCACTGGCGCTTCTGATCGCGGCGATCGGGGTCTGGGGCGCACTCCTGCTCGAGTATGCGGGGCCACGCAGCGACCGGCTGCGCAACGCGCTGGTCATTGGCTTTGCCTTGGCAGCCGCGGCGAGCTTGATCGCGATCTTCTTTCGCCGATGGCGCTGGCCTGCGATTGGCGTTTATGCAGTCCTGTGCTCAGGCCTCGCAGTCCTGTGGTCGAGCTTGGCGCCGACCAACGACCGCGATTGGCAAACGGGTCTGGCCGTGCTGGCCCACGCCACCATCGACGGCGACAAGGTCACCATCGACAACATCCGGAACTTCGACTACCGGAGCGAGACCGATTACACGCCCGCCTATTACGACAAGACCTTCGATCTGCGGGAGTTGCGGTCGCTGGACATTGTTACCTCCTACTGGGCGGGCCCGGCGATTGCTCACGTCTTCGTGAGCTTCGGTTTCGCCGGGGACGACTATCTGGCCATTTCCATCGAGGTCCGCAAGCCGAAGGGAGAGGGCTATTCGACGCTCAAGGGCTTCTTCCGGCAATACGAGCTCATCTACGTCGTGGCCGACGAACGAGACCTGATCCGGCTGCGCACCAACTATCGCCGCGATCCACCGGAGGACGTGTACGTCTATCGGGTCAAGGCTCCGATCGAGGCAGAGCGGCGGCTATTCCTGGAGTACATGCGCAGGATGAACGCCCTCCGAACGCAACCCGAGTTCTACAACACGCTGACGACCAACTGCACAACCAGCATCTGGATGAACACTCACGTCAATGCCGGGCGCGTGCCGTTGAGCTGGAAGGTCCTGGTGAGCGGCTATGTACCGGAGTACCTGTACGAACAGGGACGGCTGGAGACGCTGGGTTTATCGTTCCCGGAGTTGCAAGAACGCGCCCACGTCAACTCGCGCGCCCAGGCCGCCGACAAGGCGGCCGACTTCTCGCGTCGGATTCGTGCCGGCGGCGAGTGATAGGCGCGTCGTTCGGGCGTGCGACAATTTCATATATGACCACCGAGTTCCCGAGAATGCTCATGGCGCTTCGTATTCGCTGGCTCTCGCTCCCGCTCGCATTGTTGCTGGGTGCCACGATCGCGATCGGGCAGCAAGTTCAACCGCTCAAGCCCGCCGACCGATCTAGCCCGCGTGCTGCGATCCAGACCTTCCTCGAGTCCGGTGACGCATTCGGCGAATATGCGGTGAAGGAATACCTGCCGTCGCCGTCGCGCGCCAAGTTCGACCATGTGGAGTTGCTGGGCGCGAGGAGGAATCAGGCGCTCGACCTGAGCGAAGTCCCTCCGGCCGCACGCGTCAAGACCGGATACGCGGCGGCCAACGCCCTGTACGAGGTCCTGAACAGGATCCCGTTGCCGTCTTCCGACCAGATACCGGACGCGGACCAGATCAAGCCGGTTGGAAGCGCCGAGACGCAGAAGTGGGTGATCCCCGACACCGAGATTGCGCTGGTTCGCGCAAAGACCGGGCCGCACAGCGGTGAGTTCCTGTTCAGCCCCGATACCGTGGCGCGGGCGGTCGAGTTCTACGAGCGCGTGCGCGATCTGCCGTACGTCCGACCGGTTCCCCTCAAGAACATCCACGACATCATTTCGACCGCTGGCGGCTGGATGATCCCGTACTCATGGATCGAAGCGCTTCCCGCATCGCTGCGCGTCCCGATCGCCGGCCAATCGGGATGGAAATGGATCGGCCTCACCCTCATCCTTGCAATGTTCGTGCTCTTCCTGGCGATCACGTATCGCGTGACCCAGCTGGGCGACGACAGGCATGCGCTCAAGCGCGCATTGGGACGGCTCGCGATGCCGGTCGCGGTCCTGCTCGCCATGCCGGTCGTCGAGGAGCTCGCGCTTGGCCAGCTGGTGCTGGTCGAATCGGTTGGCAGCGCAGTGCAGATCGCGGCGACCGGGATCACGTACCTGGCCTCGGCATGGCTGGCATGGCGCCTCGCTTCCGTCGTCGCCGAAGTGATCATCGCGTCTCCGCGCTACGGCGCCGAGAGCCTTGACGCGCACATCGTCCGGGGCGGAGTCCGCCTGGTCGGCGTGGGTGCCGCGGCGGCGTTGCTTGCCGTTGGTGCCGACCGCGTCGGAATACCGGTGTACGGGATCGTCGCAGGGCTGGGCGTGGGCGGCCTGGCGCTCGCCCTCGCCGCCCAACCGACGATCGAGAATCTCATCGCCGGCATCAGCCTCGTCGCCGACAAGGCCGTCCGTGTTGGCGAGTCCTGCAAGTATGGCGACGCGCTGGGCACTGTGGAGGCGGTTGGTGTTCGCTCGACGCGGATTCGTGGGTTCGATCGCACGCTCACCAACATTCCAAACGCTGTCCTGGCCAAGATGCCGGTCATCAGCCTCACGCGGCGGGACCAGATGCTGATACAGACGGTGCTCGGTCTGCGCTACGAGACCACAGAGAAGCAGCTTCGTTACGTGCTCGACAACCTTCGCCAATTGCTGAAGGGCGATCCGCGCGTGGATCCAGATTCCGCACGCGCACGCCTCGTCAATTTCGGCGACAGCTCGCTCGATGTCGAGGTGTTTGCCTACGTGAAAACCACCGTCTGGACAGAGTTCCTCGGTATCCGGGAGGAGCTGCTGCTTCGTATGATGGACATCATCGAACAGGCGGGCACCGCGATGGCGTTTCCGTCGCAGACGCTGTATCTCAAACGTGACGACGGAATCGAATCGATCGAGGCAAAGGACGCGGAAGCCAGCGCCCACGAACGGCGGGGAAAGGGGACGCGCGCCTAGGCATGCGCGATTCCGGGTGAGCGGCTCTTGGCAAAAACCGCTGCCGGTGTGTCACCTGCGTCTTGAGACCTTACACCGGTCGGCGCGACCGCCATCCTCACGCAACGAGCCTGAATCCGGCAACGGAAAAATGATGATCGAACGTGAACGCAACGCGAATCTGCGAGCGCTTCATGATGGCAAAGCTGGTTGCGTCGACGGCCGAGAGCTTGTGCAAGTCTTGGCGCCGGAAGTACTCCCAGGACTGTTCGAGATCGCGCAGCTCGCAGGGTAGGATCTTTACAGTGCGGTGTTTGTAGATCAAGTCTTTCCATGTAAGCGCCACGTCGCGATTGGCATTGCGAGCAAGGAAAGTGAAGGTCTCAATAACCACAGGAACGGACGTGTGAAGTCTGGCACCCGCCCGCTGCAGGACGTTCCACTGTTCCCGAGCCTAGGGGTGAAGCGGATCACGCGAAAGGGCGAGGGCGATCCACGCTCCGCTGTCGACGAAGGCGGCTTCGCCGTGCCGCATTAGGGCTCGTCGTGGACGGTGTCGTGCTCGATCGCTGGCCGCCGTGACTCGCCGTCCCAGATCGCGACCGGACCCGCGATCGGTGGTTTCAGTACGACCTTGCGGATCGCTTCCCGAACAAGTTCTGCGACGCTGCGGCCGGACCGCGCGGCTGCTTTGCGCAATGCGTCGAGCTCTTCCTTCGGCAGATAGACCTGAGTTTTTTCCATGTGTGTCACTTTAATACCATCGATGACATACGTCACTTTCCTCTAATCAGCCGCATCCCGTGGACTGCTCGATTGCGGAAGCGGTCGGAACATTGCGGGAAACCCTCGTTGCCGGATCTAAAGCTAGGTCTATTAGTTCGGCGCATCTACCTGTTACAGGCACTAAAAATGATCGCCTTAAGTAGTCCGGCAAAGCGCCGGCGCGCGCCCGTTCGATCACGTCGCCACCGTCTCTCGCTGGCGCGTGGAAAAGCGACTCTGTGAGGGCGCTGCTCGCCGGAGAGCGCAGTCAGCGATAGAGCTGCTCGCGCGACGGTGGCAGACCGGACGGCCCGCGTACGCGCTTCGAGGCGAGCGTCTGGAAAATGCCGACACTATTTCGCGTGAAGCCGATCGAGGCGGCGGCGAGGTAGGCTATCCATAGCCGGGTATTCACGGCGCCGACCTCGTGCCCGGCAGCCGCGCGATTGGCCGAAAGGCTATCGTGCCAGAGCCGCGTGGTGTGCGCGTAATGCTCGCGCCACGCCTCGACATCGTGCACCTCGAACCCGTAGCGCTCCAAATTGGCGATCGACATGCCGAGGTGATCGAGCTCGCCACCCGGAAAGATATAGCGCCCTATCGCGGTGGCTGCTTGAGGCTTTTTCTTGTTACGACGTTCATACGCTGCCGAGCGGAGCGCGATCGAGTGATGAAGGTAGAACCCGCCTGGCTTCAGCAGGCGGTGGATGGTCTGGAAATATGCGGGGTGATTGGCGACGCCGACGTGCTCGAACATGCCGATCGAGGCGATCTTCTCGAAGCCACCTTCAATGAGCGAATAGTCGCGCAACTCAATCGTCACCTTGTTCTCTAGTCCGAGGCGGGAGACCTTTTCCTTCGCATAGGCGAATTGCTCCTCGGCGAGCGTCACGCCGACCGCGTTAACGCGATAATGCTTGGCGGCGTGACAGACGAGTGCGCCCCAGCCGCAGCCGATGTCAAGAAGTCGATCTCCCGGCTGCAAACGCAGTTTGCGGCAGATCATGTCGAGCTTGTCGTACTGCGCAGTCGCTAGATCGTTGTTCCAGTCGCGGAAATAGGCGCAGCTGTAGACCATCTCAGGATCGAGAAAGAGGGCATAGAACGCGTTGGAAAGATCATAGTGGTAGTGGACGTTTTCCCTGTTGGTCTCCTCGCTCCCATCGTTGCGCGCTCTGTGGCCGCGAATCACCTCAAGCGGCCACGGGCCGCCGCGCGGCACGACCATGAATTTCAATGCAGTCGTCAGTGCCAGACGCTTGTTGAGACGGCTGCGGATCTCTTTGGTGCGCAGCTTCGGCTCGCGCCCGAGGAAATCGAAAATTCCGCCGTTGCGGATGTCGATCCGCGCGGTGACCCAGAGATTGAGGAGCGTGTCGACCTTCGGCCGCCGCAGTATCGCGGCGACGACGCCCTCGTCGGCAAAGACGATGGCAAGCGCGTTCGAAGGCAGGTCAGCAGGGACGGCGGAGCCGTCCCACAGCACGAATCCGAAGTCGAGCGAAAGGAGCTCGCGGATGTGGGCGAGCAACCGCCTGAATCCTTCGAGCCGTCGCGCGGCCTTTCCGCTTGTCGGGCCGTTCATTTGCGGCTGCCCCAACTCAATGAAATTTCATTCAACCGAGGTCCAGCCGGAGCGCGGACGCATCCGATGCCGCCGCGCAAGCGGATGCGACGCGCGTGCTGTATTCCGCTTGTTCAATTCACGGCTGGCAGAGACAGCAACCGCCGCGCCTCCGCGACCGACGCGGGGTGACGAGCGTATTTCGCGCAGAGGCTCACGACCTGCTTGACCAGCGCAGCGTTCGAAGGTGCCAGCGTGTGCTTGTCGAGGCGGACGTTGTCTTCCAGTCCGGTGCGGCAATGGCCACCGAGCTCGAGCGACCAGCGAACGAGCGTGATCTGATCCCGGCCGATGCCGGCGCCGGTCCATGTCGCGTCGGGGGCCAGCCGCCTCAGCGTTCTTCCGTAGAACTCGAAAACCTCGCGATCGACTGGCATCGCGTTCTTGACGCCCATCACGAACTGGATGTGCAGGGGTCCGGGGATCTTGCCGGCCTTCTGCATCGCCACCGCCTGGAAGATCATCGACAGGTCGAAGGCTTCGACTTCCGGCTTGACGTCGTAGCGGAGCATCTCCGCGGCGAGCCAATCGACGAGCTCGGGCGAGTTGTCGTAGACCCGCGTCGGGAAGTTGACCGACCCGGTCGCGAGCGACGCCATGTCGGGCTTGAGGTGGAGCATCGCGCCGCGCTCGCGGCCCGCGCCGGATCGTCCGCCCGTGGAGATCTGGGTGATCATCCCAGGGCAGTGCTTACGGATCCCCTCGAGGACCTTCTGGAAGCGCTCCGGATCGGAGGTCGGCGATTCATCCTCGTTCCGCACATGCAGGTGCACAAGAGTCGCTCCAGCTTCGAACGATTCGTGCGTCGACTCGACCTGTTCCGCAACGGTGATCGGAACCGCGGGATTGTCTTTCTTCTTGGGCAGAGAACCGGTGATAGCGACGCTGATGATGCAAGGTGTCGTCATCGACGAACTCCTATCCAGTGCGATCATCAATCCAGGCGTCCACGGCGGCAGATGCTCCTCTGGCAGGCGATCAGGGTCAAGGCGATAACTGCTCGAGGCATTGTCGCGCTGTCGCACGCGACGGGAGAATTGCGCTGAGCCGCCGAACCGTAATGCAATCGATCGCGACGACCCGACTTGATAGGCTTATTGATCGCGCCGTTTTAGGGCTGCCGTTCCACCGGTCGACTTCCCATTCGGCTTGTCGAAAAAATTTACAAGAGATCACTTCAGATTGTAGTATACATAAACAATTGCTTGTTTTTGAATGACAAGATTGTAGCGGCATGCTTCGTGCGTTGACACGCCGCAATTTGATACGCGGGGGGCGGGCGTGCCATTGGGGGTGGGCGCGCCTCAAGCGGACCTTTGGGAGGGAAAATGCGCAAACGTATGTCACACGTGCTGGCCGGCTGTCTTCTGGCAGGGGCCATGCTTCTGAGCACGGCGAGTCAAGCCGGCGCCAATCTCCTTATCAATGGCGACTTCGAGACCGGAGACTTCACCGGTTGGACGCAATTCGGAGACACGTCGTTCTCGGGGGTTGACACGAGCGATCCGGAAGCGGGTTCGTTCGCGGCGTTCTTCGGTCCGCTCGACACTGGCGGGATCTCTCAAACGATTCAGACCATACCTGGCGCTGTCTACATCGTCACCTTCTGGTTACAGAGCGAAGAGGACGTGAACGGGGAGTCGACACCGAATTTCTTCGAATTCGATTGGGGCGGTGTTCCGGAGCTGACTTTGAGCGACGCACCGGCGAACCCGTACACGCTCTATACGTTTGCCCTTGTAGCGACCTCGACTTCGACCACGCTGACGTTCGCCTTCGAGAACCTCCCGGCCTTCTGGGACTTCGACACGGCGTCGGCCGTCCCCGAGCCGGGATCGCTGGCACTGGTGGCGTTGGGTGGCGCGCTGGTCGCGTTCGTCCGGCGGCGGCGCGGCGCCTGAGCGGTCACGCTCGGCGCAGATCGAAGTTAGACGCAGAGAACACGCCACAGCAACCTTAGTGTCGATAGAGCCGGCGGCAGCGAGTTTCACGAGAGCACGCTGTCCGCCGGCTGTTGCTTGATGGCCTTTGGAAAGAGGCCGGTGTAAAGTGCGGACCTGCCGACAGCGGCAGCGCAGTCACTTGGAACAGGGGGAGGGGCGATGAGATCGTTCGTGCGAGGGGTGGGCTTTTTTTCTGCGGTTGTCACGGTAGGGTTTGCACTCGGCGCGCAGGCGCAAGACCAATTCCAGCAGATACAGGGCGACAGCGTTTCTCTTTCGGTGCCGCCGCTAGGGCACCGGGCGCCCGGCTACAAGTACAGAACCGTAGTCGTGCTCTTCTCCGGCGACTCGATCGCCGACGTCCAGAAGCGCTGGGGACGCAAGCTCAGCCAGTCCGAGAGAGACTGGATCCGGGGTCAACGCGCGCAGCAGCACGCCGCGATGAAGCCAGAGATCGAGCGCCGCGGCGGAAGCGTCCTCGCCACCTATTACGGCGCATTGAACGGCATCAAGGTGTCGATACCGGAAAGCCGGCTACCGGAGTTGCGCTCGATGCGCGGCGTCGTCGGCGTGAAGCGCGTAGGGATCTACGACCGAGCCAATGCGACGAGCGTGCCGTTGATCGGCGCGCCACTGGTGTGGCAGGGGAGTGCGCACTGGCAGGGTCAGGGCATCGACATCGCCATCATCGACACGGGAATCGACTACACGCACGCCAACTTCGGCGGCCCGGGCACTGTTGCGGCCTACCAGGCGGCCAAGGCGACCGATACCCTGCCGGCCGATCCATCGCTGTTCGGGCCCTCGGCACCGAAAGTCAAGGGCGGCACTGACCTGGTCGGCGACGACTACGACGCCGACCCGGACAACGCGACTTATCAACCGATCCCGCATCCCGATCCGAATCCGCTCGACTGCGTATTCACGAGCGGCAGCGTCGGTCACGGCAGCCACGTGGCCGGCACGGCGGCCGGTTATGGGGTGAAGGCCGACGGCACGACGTATGGCGGCCCGTACAATTCGGCAGCCTACACTCCGGGCGCGTTCAGGATCGGCCCGGGGGTGGCGCCGCAGGCCAATATCTACTCGTTTCGCGTCTTCGGCTGCAACGGGTCGACCGACGTCGTGGCCGAGGCCATCGACGACGCGGTCGCCGCCGGCGTGGACGTGATCAGCATGTCGCTCGGTTCGAATTTCGGCGTGATCAGCAATACAGACGCCGGCGATCTGGCCGAGGGTACGGCGGTCGCCAACGCCGTTGCGGCGGGCATCGTGGTTGTCGCCGCTTCGGGCAACGCCGGTCCGGTTCCCTACATCACCAGCACCCCGGCAGCGTTTGACGGTGCGATCTCGGTCGCGGCGACGGACGCGCTGGCGGGTCTCCCCGTCGCCACCCTGGCACTCACGCCGGGCGCTCCGATCACGGCGCAGAACTCCAACAGCGGCGCATTCGCGAACGGCACCAACTATCCGATCGTCGTTCTGCGCAATTCGGACGGCTCGGTGTCGCTCGGTTGCGATCCGAACGAGTACGACCCCGCCAAGACCGGTGTCCCTCTCACCGGGAAGATGGTCGTCACCGTGCGCGGCACGTGCGCGCGGGTGTTCCGGGCCGGGGCGGCCCAGCATTTCGGGGCCGCTGCCGCGGCGATGATCAACAGCTCGGCGGGCTACCCGCCCTACGAGGGTCCGATCCCGGGTGGTGCCCCGACCCCGGCCGATGGAAACATCTACGAGCCGGTGACGATCCCGTTCTTCGGAGTCCTTCAGAGCGATACCGCGGCGATTACCGGTGCCACAAGCGCTGTCGCGACCAATGCAGGTATTCTGCCGAACCCCGGCTTCGAGAAGATCGCCAGCTTCTCGTCGATGGGACCGCGCATCGGCGACGACTTCTTGAAACCCGGCATCACCGCGCCTGGCGTGTCGACGGTATCGACGGCTTCCGGGACCGGCAACGGTTTCGAGATCCTGTCCGGCACGTCCATGGCCACACCTCACGTGGCCGGCGTCGCGGCGCTCGTCAAGCAGGCGAACCCGACCTGGTCGGCGGCCGATCTGCGCGCCGCCGTCGTCGAGACGGCGAGCCCGACCATGCTGCAGGACTACCTGCCTCGCAACGAGGGTGCGGGGCTCGTCTACGCGCCGTACGCCACGGGCACGCAGGCCGTGGTGCGCACGCCGGACGAGAGTCTGTCGTTCGGGTTCGCGGACCTGCTGAACGACTTCAGCCAGATGAAGCAGGTCACCGTGCACAATGCCGGTCCCAAGGCGGTGCAGTTCAACATCGGCGTGACCAAGGTCTCCGGGCCGGCTGGCACCACCGTCACCACGCCGGCGTCGGTGATCGTCAACGGCAACAGCGAGGCCTCGTTCCCGATGACCTTGAACGTGCCTGCAAGCCAGGTTGGCGGCGGCACTGGGTTCCAGGACATCAGCGGATACGTGCAGCTCACGCCGTCGAACTCCCGGCTGAACGGAAACGTCAAGCTCAACGTGCCTTACTATCTGGTGGCGCACAGCCGTTCGAACCTCGCCGCGAGCGTTTCCGGCAGCACGCTGAACTTCACGAACGCGGGCGGTGCCATCGCGGGAACGCCGGGGTTCTATACCTGGGGCCTGTACCAGCCGACACCGCAAGGCATCACGCAGAACGACGTCCGCGCGGTGGGTACGAGGTTGTCGGGAACCAATATCATCTTCGGCGTCAACACCCACAACCGCACTTCCACCACGCTCGCCCTCCAGGAAATCGACGTCTGCATCGACACGAGCGGCGGGGCAGGATTCACGCCGAACTTCGTTCTCATCGGCATCAACTACTCTGTGTTCGGCGGCACGCAATCCTACGTGACGGCTCTCTTCCCGACCGACGCGAATTGCAAGATCAGCGACGACGGGAGCTTGCTGTTCTTGCCAGTGCAGCCGACCGACAACTCCACCCTGCAGCTCCCGGTGCCACGGGGCGGAAGCGGCACCAGCGGCCTCGGCCTGACCGCGGCCAATCCGCGCTTCAAGTATCAGATGTTCTACTACGGGACAGACGGGTTCGGCGCGAAGATGCCGGGAACGGGTTCGTTCAATGCCTTCACACCGGCGATCACCTTCAGCGGCGGCGGGGCGGTGCCGCCGAACGGAGCGGGTGCGGCGACGATTGCCGTCAACAGCGCCGAGCTCGCCAACACACCTGCGCTCGGGGTGATGGTGCTGGAGCCGGACAACGTGTCCGGCGCGAGCCAGGCCCAGCTCATTACGTATCCGCAGCCGTAGAGCGATCAGGAAGCGCTTGCAATCCAAGGCCCGGCAGACAACCTGCCGGGCCTTTTCTTTCTCTCGCGCGCACGAAGCATCGTGCGCGGCTCGGCGATCGAGGAAGACGATACGACGGTAAGCGGCACGGAACTGTGCGTTGAGAGACTATGCTGTCGTCAATCGACGGGCACGCGCCCGCCGCGACCGGCAGTGCGGAGGCGACAGGTTCCCGCCTCCTTCGACGCTGGGTCGACCCGCGTGCCGTTTGCAGCCGCGCAGTACGCACCCGGATCGCTGACGAAGACACAGTTCGATACTCCACCGCGGTTGGCGGCCATGTTGCGCGTGGCAATCACGTTGCTCTTGGCCGCCTCGCGCAGCGCCGCCGCGTCGGTCCGCTTCGTGGACCATGCAAGATAGTATTCCGGGCCTCCGCAGGCTTTGGCGCCGACGGCGAGCGTCTTGCACTGCGAGTCGCTATCGCATGCGGCATCGCCGATGAGAGCGGTGATCGCCTTGATCGACTCCTTCTCACCCGCAGGCGCGTTGCTTGCCGCTCGGGCGGGTGGTCCGCCTGCGAACGCGAGCGTGGCGAGTACAAGCGCGGCTACCGTGCCTCGAGGCCCTGGGCCACGCGACTTCGCGGCGGCCCCGTGCCGCGCGAAGCTAATATTTTCACCGGTGTGCCTCCGCTTGCTCACTGCACCTCCATGTCCGGCTCACAGAACGCGCAGTATAGCGCCGTACCCATTGACGCCGACGCCGAGTGGCCGTGCAGCCGTGAACCGAATTGGGCAGTGCCTGCCTTCATCGCCGCCGTGCCAGCGAGTCGGCGACGACCCAGGCGACGCCCGTCAGAGCGAGATTGATGACGTTCTCCGTCCAGTTCATGTGGCTCGTGCGATCGGCCATGAACATCGGCAGATGCACCAGCGGAGTAAAGGCTGCGTACATGACAGTCAGCAGGATCGCGGCGAGGCGGGCCTGCACGCCGGTCAGTATTGCAACGCCTGCCGCGATGTGGGCGAACCCGGTTGCATAAGCCCAGAACTCCTGTGTAGGCGGCAGCCACTTGGGGACCAGCGGAGCGGTGAGGTTCATGTAGAAAAAATGTGCGCCGCCGAATAACACCGCGCAGACCCCGAATGCCAGTTGGCCCAGGCGCGTGAGACGCGCGGCCCCAGCCGCATCGATTTTCGCAGTAGCGGCATAGATGATCAGGCTTCCCGCCGCCATCGCGATCTGCTCGGCGAGGCCGCTGTAGGTGCCGAACTCGGCGTAATGCGCGAGCACGACGCGGCCGTTCATCAGGATGACGACGACGAGGGCGTAGTAGGCCGTGAGCGCCGCAGCGCCCAAGGTCACCGTCCGGCGCCACTCGATCGCGGCCCCGGCGATGAGCATGAACGCACCAGCGCAATAGGCGAGGGCGGTGCGGCCAGGAAGGTCCCTGGGCACGGGCTGCCCTAGAACGAAATCCCCCCACGCCAGGCACAACATTCCCAATGCCATCACGC
>Ga0335076_10004433_pt1 | contig 14194 bp, 8 predicted proteins | sample Lox_Sample_25_FD_206717 | JGI IMG/M metagenome (GOLD analysis project Ga0335076, IMG submission 206717) | Soil microbial communities from Loxahatchee National Wildlife Refuge, Florida, United States - Lox_Sample_2.5 | ecosystem: Environmental > Terrestrial > Soil > Wetlands | place: USA: Florida... | reverse complement strand
TGCTTCTTCATCGCTAGTTGAATCGCGGTTTGACTCGGTGTCATGCTCTCGGGAGGTAAGCGCTGGCCGCCACTGCGCCGAGCCAGTCGTACACGCAATCGATCCGATGGACCGGCCATGGGGCTTTCCACCGCCTCTTCCAGCAAGCCGCGATCCGCATCCGTAACCGCCACGGCATGATCAATCATCTTTGCCAGCACAGAATCCAGCGGCAATTGCGAGTGCAGCAGGGAAGTCGCTTCCAACAAAAGGTTCAGTTTCCGTAGTCCACCCCCCGTGGATTCGGAACTGGTCATGTGGTCAATGCGTGTAAGCAACTGCGGAATGGATTCGTCGGACGTGCCGGTGGCCGCGCGGAAAATGACCTGGTAGGAATCCTCCAGCCCAAACGTGATTACATCCCCATCGGTTAGCGCGCGGCTTTCCACTTTTTCGCCGTTTACGAAGACACCGCGGCGCTGCCCACGATCCTCCAGATAATACCGGTTGGCCTCGGTTACAATCGCCCCGCAATTTCGCGAAATTCGCCGGTCCGTCAGCTGCAAGTGGTTCCCGGTTTCCGCGCCTCGCCCAATCAAAAATGGCGTTTGTGACACGCGCACGTATTTGCGCCCGCCATCCGGCGAAATTACCTCCAAGACTGCCTCCGCTTGTGCCAGCGGTTCCGTCATGCTTTCGGCTCCTGCCTTTCCCACCAAGCCGCGCATTGTAACACGCAACTCCTCGCAATGCCTTATCCCTTGCGTCTCCTCTGCTTCCCCGCCACAATAACGGCGCAATCCTGTCCGGCACTCGACTAGCAATCCAGGGAGTCCGCATGCACGCGGTCGTTCTATCTTCTCCACCTGCTTTGCTGCTGGCTTTCAGCGCCTACGATGCCAACCCTGGCGTGTCTCACACTGACCCGATTGTTCCCATTCTGGTGGCATCCATCGCCATCACCTTGGGCGCGGCCCTCGGTGGCTATTTGATGAAATGGCTCAAGCAGCCTGCCGTTCTCGGTGAACTGCTCGTAGGCTTGCTCGCTGGCAACCTCGGCTACTACTTTGGAAATTCCACAATCACCGTACTCCGGGAAGGTGACAACCTGTCCCATATCGCTTCCCTGGCCCTCACGGGTCCCTATAGCGTCGGTGAAGCGACTCTGAAAGTCCTTCCACCGGGTCCGCACACCCAGTTTATCGCGCAACTTCTTTCTGGACCGCAAGGGCAGACCTACCTTTCGGTTTATAGCTTCATTGACATCATTTCCCGGCTCGCCATTCTGGTGCTTCTGTTTATGGTAGGTCTGGAAATCAGTCTGGTGGAAATGAAGCGCGTGGGCAAGTACGCCACAATCGTGGCCGTCCTCGGCATTGTGATCCCCATGTTTCTGGGGATGGGCATCATGAAGATTCTCCACCCGGACAGCCCGCTCGCGATCGATCTTTTCATCGGAGGAATTCTTACCGCCACGAGCGTAGGCATAACCGCTCGCGTGCTGCGCGACCTCGGCCGCGAAAACACCGAGGAAGCTCGGATCATCCTCGGGGCTGCAGTGATTGATGACGTGCTCTGCTTGATTGTACTCGCCGTCGTCAGTGGACTTGCGGTAACAGGTAAAATCGATGTCCTTTCCATCGCCATCACCACAGGCAAAGCCGCGCTTTTCCTGGTGGCCTCGCTCGGGATCGGCATTTGGCTCACCCCCAAATTGGTGCGCCGCCTGCGCAGTTTTGGCGTCAGCAACTTGAAGGTGCTCTTTGGCGTCAGTTTCGCCCTACTCATGGCTTGGCTCGCCAATATCGCTCAGCTTGCTACCATCGTCGGGGCGTTCGCCGCAGGAATGGTGCTGAATAGCTTTTTCGACCGCGAAGTCGAGGGAGCCACACTGCACGAATTGCTCACTCCCATCGAATCGCTCGTGGTGCCTTTGTTTTTCGTGTGGATGGGCATTCAGGTGAAGCTTGAAACTATGGCCAATAAGGATGTCTTGATCGCTGGCCTTGCGCTCACCGTGGTTGCCATCGTCGGGAAGGTCGCCGCAGGCTGGGGCTGCCCACGCACCATGAATCGCCTGGCCGTGGGATTTGGCATGATGCCGCGCGGCGAGGTCGGACTCATCTTCGCGGGTATCGGCAGAAGCATCGGAGTCATTGATGAAGGTCTCTTTTCCGCCGTGGTCTTTCTCGTCATGGTCACCACGGTTTTGGCGCCGATTTTGCTCCGCGTTACGTTTGGCCAAAGTGCGGGCACGGCAACTCTAGAGGCGACCACTCAATTTCACTGATTCGCGGAGTATCCAACCGGGAAAAGTCAGCTAATGGCTGGCTGCCAGGCGTCGCTCGATGTAGTCTCGGATGTAGGCCTCAAAAACTTCATCCAGTTTTTGTGTAACTGGCCCAGTCGTTCCGTCTCCAATCGGATGCCCGGCAATCTCCTTCACCCCGATCACATTCCGATTTGTCGACGTCACGAATACTTCGTCGGCTTCGTAAAGATCCTCGAGCCGCGTGGTTTGTTCCACGACGCTAGCCCCTGCCTCCCCGGCGATTTCCATCAGCACGCCGCGCGTCACCCCTTCCAGACATCCTGAACTCAGCGGCGGCGTAATCACTTTTTCGCCTTTCACGCCAAAAATGTTCGCTGCGGTGCACTCGCTCACCTCACCGCGTTCGTTCAGCAGCACCACTTCGTCAAATCCCTCGCGTCGCGCTTCCGCTACAGCCCACACGCTATCCAGCCACGAAATCGTCTTTACCCCAGCCAAGGGCGACGCCGCGTGCCTACCGTGCTCGCGGACCGCCAGTCGTGCAATCAGCGGATAATGCGGCAGGTCAGTCGTCGTAATTACCAGGTCCACGTCGGGCATCTTCTCGTCGCTTCTCCAACCACCCACGGTATTCCACACCAGATAAATCCTTGCACAGCCTTCCTGCACTTGATTCGCGCGAATCACTTCCTGCAGCATTACCCGCACCCGAGCGCCTGAATAGGTCATCGGCAAACGCGTGAGCGCGGCGTCCTTTTCCAACCTCCGCCAGTGCCTTTCGTACGCGAATGCTTCTCCCCGTACAATACGAACAGTCGTAAATAGTCCCCAGCCGCAGATCAATCCCGCTTGGCCGGGCGACCACCGCGTTTTTTCTACCGGCCGAAGCTCGTCGTTGTGATAAACGTAGCGATGTATCACGAATTCTCCGTGTTACTCCAAAGCGAACAAGTGTCCATTTGTATTGTACCGTTTCTGGCTATCCGACCCTCGTAGTTGAAGGTGGACTCCGCGGCGAGAATCAACGTTCGCTTTTCACTTCGTACAACTGAAACTCCCGAATCTCCGCGGCGTCTGTCGTGGCAAGCAGGTTCAGTCGCACCCGTAGCGCGTGTACTGGCGGAAAATGGTCAATCTTCTTGTGCCCGATTGCTTGCCCTTCGGCCACACGTTTCCACGTTAGGGCGTCCCATATTTCAATCGCATACTTCTGGACATGCTGTCCGTCATTCAACCACTCCATCGTGAGCGCGGTGTCAAACGTCACCGGTGTTTTGAAATCGACCTCAATTTCCGCGTGATGAGATCCCGCCGGCGCCGACCAAAACGTTTCGGGATCGCCGTCCAATGCGGGTCTCGCCGCACCGGTTCCACCTTTCTCTGTCACCAGATTGTGTCTATAGCGCTGCCGGATCGCATCCCCGAATTGCTTCAACCTTGCCGCATCTGTATCAGGTACGCGCCCACTACGGTCGGGCGCAATCCCAATCATCATCTGCGCACCGCGTCCAACAGTCTGATCATAATCGTCCAGCAATTCCGTCAAATTCTTCAGACTGCCTTCATCGTTGGGATGCCAAAACCAGTGCAGCTTTCGTAGCGGAGTGTCAGCCTCTACAGGTCGCCAGCGCAGGTACCCAGCGCGATCCACTACGTTCCAGTTCTCATACTCCACGTGACCATCTTCGTTTCCCACCCAGCGCAAATCCGCGTGTTGGTAGAGGGCTACATCCGCAAACACCAATGTGTTTGGCTGCCACATCCGCAATTGCCGCACAATTTGATCAAAGTCATAACTGTGACCCGCGCTGCCGGCCCCATCCATCCACCATTCCACCAGCTCGCCATAACGCGAACTCAGTTCATCCACTTGTCCCAGGTAGTATTTGTCGTAGGCAGCGGGATCGTTATACCGCGGATCATGTCGATCCCAGGGCGACAAATAAATTCCAAATTTCAGCCCGTTCTTTCGTGCGGCCTCCGCCACTTCACGCACTAAGTCGCCCTTTCCGCCTTTCCACGGGCTACTCTTCACGCTGTAGTTTGTTAGTTCGCTTGGCCACAGGCAGAAGCCGTCATGGTGCTTGGCGACGAGAACCACATACTTCGCGCCGCCCGCTTTCGCGGCACGAGTCCACTGTTCGGCTTCCACGTCCGTTGGATTGAATACGTCAGGGGTGGCCGTGCCGTCCCCCCATTCTCGATCCAGAAACGTGTTGGTCCCGAAGTGAAAAATCACTCCAATTTCCAGGTCTTGCCAGCTCACTTGCTGCGGACTCGGTTTTACCTCCGAAAAATTCTGCGCGGAAATCCTCGAGCCCGAACCGCCGAGCAGAAAACTTAACAACACACTGGCAGTAAACCGACCCACTGCAAAAGGCATAACAGGCCTATCTGTAGCTAGTTTTGAAGATCGCGTCATTGTAGGTACGCTTTTCCGCGCCTGTCAATCTCGATAGCCTTCCTTACTAAATCGTTTTAAACTGCGGTGCAGAGGTGTCCGCCATCACTCACGCTCCGGCGAACTTCCATTAAGCTTGCATATGCGAATCCGTAAGATTCCGGGGGCCTAAATGCGTTTATTGACCAAGACTGTCTTGTTTGCCGCTTCTACATTATTTTGCCTTACATCTGTCCGCGCCGACGAAGCCAAAATTCTTGCCAATCACGTGGGCTATGACGCCGATGGTCCGAAGCACGCCGTGATTCTTGGCAGTAGTCGGGACCAATTCTCCGCATGCACCCTCAACGATGCCCGCGACCATCATAAAGTCCTCGATATTCCCGCGCAGCACGCTGGCCCGGTCAAGAAGTGGCGTGATTGGGAGTTCTGGACTCTCGATTTCGATTCCTTCTCGACTGAAGGGAATTACTACATCGCTTGCGCCTCCGCTGATCATTCCATCCATTCTTACCCCTTTGTCATTCAACGCCTCTTGCTCGAGCGCAACACGCTTTCCGACGCCATCTATTATTTCAAAGAAGAACGCAGCAGCGGCAGAATGGACCAAGCTGATCGCCATCTCCCTTTTGACGGTAAGAAAACTGGCACGGTAGACGCCCACGGTGGTTGGTGGGACGCCACCGGCGACTATGGCAAGCACCTTTCCCATCTTTCGTTTTCCACATATTTCAATCCGCAGCAAATCCCACTGGTCATTTACAGCATGTTCAAGGGCAATGAACTCCTTAAAGTGCGCGCTATTCCTGAAGTCATCCGCTACCAGGACCATATGCTGGACGAAGCCATGTTCGGCGCCGATTATCTCGTTCGCGTGAAGGTCCCCAACGGGTCGTTCTATCGTTCCATTTCCACTGGTGGTTCCAACCAGGTGCCTGAACTGCGCAAAGTGGCGGGCGAGATGAAGAAATTCGGAATTTATCAATCCGCAGACAAAGCGCGCAGCGGCATGGTCGAACAGGCCAACAACGATCTCGAATACGAGGTCAGCTATCGTTCAGGCGGCGGTGTTGCGATTGCGGCGCTCGCTATCGCCAGCACATATCCCTCCCACGGCGAATACGCCAACGGCGCTTACCTCAGGGCCGCCGAAGAAGCCTTCGACTTTATCGAGAAAAACAACCTTAAGCTGGTCAACGATGGCAAGGAAAACATCGTTGACGATTATTGCGCCCTCGTCGCTGCCACAGAGCTTTATCGCGCCACTCACAAAGACGTCTACAAAGCCGCAGCCGACAAACGCGCTGCCAGCCTGATGTCTCGTCTCATCTCCGATGGCGCGAATAAGGATTACTGGCGTGCCGACGACGCCACCCGGCCGTTCTTCCATGCCTCCGATGCGGGTTTCCCGGTTGTTAGCCTTTTGTATTACGCGCAGATCGCCAGTCCCGACGTTCAGCAAAAAGTGCGCGAATCAGTCAAAAAATCGCTGCAGTCGCAGCTCGCCATAAATCAGGACGTCAACAATCCATTCGGCTACGCCCGCCAGTTAACGCAGGATAAAGACGCCAACCGCAAGGTCACCTTCTTCTTTCCTCATAACACCGAGGTTGCGCCGTGGTGGCAGGGCGAAAACGCCAGACTCGCTTCCCTCGCGACTGCCGCCCGTCTCGCTGCTCGCCAATATCCCGACGATCCAGAGTTCCAGAAGCAGCTCCGTTCTTTCGCGACCAATCAGCTCAACTGGATTCTCGGCCTCAATCCTTTCGATTCCTCTATGATGAATGGCGTAGGCCACAATAATCCGCAGTACATGTTTTTCGATTCCTGGGAATTCACCAACGCGCCCGGTGGTATCTCCAACGGCATCACCGCTGGATTCAAGGACGAAGACGGGATCGATTACAACCTGCACTATAAAGAAACCGGTGCGGACAACGATTGGCGCTGGCAGGAACAGTGGTTGCCCCACGGCGCATGGTACATCTTTGCTGTTTGTGCCCACGACGAATCAGGCCGCCCGAAACCCTGATTCGCCGCCTATTCTTTCTAAATTCTGTCGCGACAGCAGCTTCCTTGGCCTCGGATGAGTCGTGCGCCAAGCCCTTGCCGAATTCGTGTAAACATGCCACTAATGGACCGTCATGACTACCACACTCGAACTACCCACATCCAAATTTAAGGCGCTTACTCGGCTGGTCGGCAACACCCCGCTCGTCTCCATCCACTTCAAGTACCATGGAACCCACCGCATCCTGTTCGCCAAGTCCGAGTATCTGAACCTCACCGGCAGTATCAAGGACCGCATGGCTGTGCGCATTCTTCAAAAAGCTTATGCCGAGGGGAAAATCGCCCACGGTCACACCATTGCCGAAGCCACCAGCGGCAATACCGGTATTTCCTTCGCCGCGATCGGCCGCATGCTCGGGCATCCCGTCAAAATCTTCATGCCCGACTGGATGAGCCAGGAGCGCGTGCACCTCATTCGTAGCTATGGCGCCGAGGTCGTTTCGGTCAGCAAGAGCGACGGTGGTTTTATGGGTGCAATTCGCATGTGTGAAGAATTCGCGGCGTCGCGCAACGACGTCTTCCTGCCGCGTCAGTTTTCGAATCCGGCCAACTGTGAGGCTCACCAGGAAACGACAGGACCGGAAATTTGGTCCCAACTTCTCTCCGTCGGCAAACGCCCGCAAGCCTTTGTCGCGGGCGTGGGTACCGGCGGCACCGTTATGGGAGTCGGAAAATACCTTCGGAGTCTGGACTCCTCCATGCACGTTCACCCCGTCGAACCCGCTGAATCACCCACTCTTACCACTGGCTGTAAAGTCGGCAATCACCGCATCCAGGGCATCTCAGACGAGTTTATTCCTGAGATTGTCAACTTGAAGGAACTGGATGAGGTGATCAGCATTTCGGATGGCGATGCCATCCAGATGGCTCAGAGGCTCGCCACCACTCTTGGACTTGCCGTGGGCATCTCTTCCGGCTGCAATTTCCTGGCGGCCGTGCGTGCCCAAGACAAGCTCGGCGCGAATGCGGTGGTCACCACCGTATTCTGCGATGACAACAAAAAATATCTCAGCACCGCGCTCATGAACGAGGAGCCTGCAAAACCAGAGTACTTGTCGTCGCAGATTGAGCTGCTGGGCTTGGGCACCGTGGGCCGCGCCTGCGAATTCTGCCACTAACGCCGCGCTGGCTTTGATTTACTCGGCAGGTCGCGTCTCGGATCCTCTTTGCGGCAAGATCATCCCGCTCGCCAATAGGTATTTGTACAGATGATCTAGCGGCTCGCCAGGATGGATTTTGTCCGCGTAGATCAAACCGTTCGTTTGCTCCCAGGTCCAACCCGCCAAACCCGCTATTTTGGCGCGGTTTTCCGCATCCTCGACGGTCATCGGAAACACGCTCAGGTGGACATTTTGTGCGAACAGCCGCGCAATCCCTTCCAACAAAGTCCCAGGCAGGTCCTTATAGCTATCCATCAGAACCCGCACCATCACGGAAAGTCCAATGGCGAAGTGTACGCGCAGCTTGGTGTAGCGGTTCACATACGCGCTCATGGTGTAAAGTTCCCGCGCGCGGAACACCATCACGCCATATCCCAACTTAAGCAGTTCGTTTACATGGGTCACAATTTCAGCTGGCGGTGTCTTCTTTTCTACGAAACCTGTTCCCGAACTCGAAAGGCAAAACAGCCCTATCCCTCCCTTACTTTCCTTAAGTTCGTCCTTCGGTAGCTGCGCCAGCGTTGCAGCAATAAACTCGCCATGAAGCAGTTCCACGCTGTCGAACCTGCCCGGTGCAAACACAATGGCTCGTTTGTAGAGCAGTTCGTTCGGTGGCACAAATTCGCTGCCTGTGGAGAACACCACCGCCTCGGCGAATCCTCCGGTAACTAAAAAGGCTTGCAGTTCCGAGCGGTCCCAGCCTTCGAATGCCGGACCGCTTAACTCTACGCAATCGATTTCGACGCGCTGCAGTCCCAGATCTTCGAACACACTGGCTAGGAAGCTGTTTGCGTCGCCCAACGCGTGCTGTGACGCATACAGTAGGTTTACGCCCAAGATTCCCACCGCTTCCTGCTGCCGCAAATTTGTAGAATCTCGCAGATTTACGTGTAGAATGACGTCGCTGGGGCAACCTCCCGGCTGCTGCTGGAAGCGTAGTCCCACCCACCCGTTGCAGTCGTTTGTTCCCGAGAAATTTCGCGCGGAGACCGTGTCCACAAACGAGAAGAACTTGGTCGCGGCGCCCCGGCTGTCTTGCAATTGCCCGATCAGTTGGTGCCACTCGCTTTCTAGCATGGCTTGCAGGCGCGGTTTCGACACATAGCGCGTCCCCGCGCCATACAAATCGTCGCTCACTTCCTTGTCATACGCGGATATGGTTTTGGCGACTGTGCCCGAAGCGCCGCCCACGCGCAGAAACCAGCGCGCCACTTCCTGTCCGGCGCCAATTTCTGCGAACGAACCGAACACCGTCGCATCCAAATTGATCGAAAGAGCTTTCTGGTGAGTCCCGAGCTTTTCTAAACCGTCCATCGCCTTCACCAATAGGCCATAGACTTTATCATTCTCTGCTTGGCTTCTAAACAGGGTTCAGCGGTGAATGACACAGGGGCAGGGAATTACCAATCCTGGCGCATTTGCGGCTTCATCAGGCTACAGGCCGGTTGCGTGCTTCTTGGGCGCCGTTTCTTCCTCGTCTTTGGGAACATATTCCCCATCGACGCCGCGCGCCCAGTTACGGTTGGTTACGCGCTCCGCATTCTGCTTACGAAATGTCTCGGCAATGTAGCAATTCCAGCAAACCGGCAAATAGGTTTCGAAGATTTTCGGCAATTGCTCCGGCGGGACCTCATTCCACTGCTTGACTACTCGGTCGGGAGACAGCAACGCAGGATGGCGGTCGTGCCAATGAATCTCCGAAAACGGCTTTTGACAGTATGCGCATGTCTTCCCTTTGTACCAGTCCGCCACGATATTCCACACCAGGCATTGTTCTGGGTCAGCCTTCACTTGGCTGAGGCAATCCTGACCACAGCCTTGTCGTTCCGGCCAGCGCGAGCACTGATCCAGCCGTACGTCCTGCCTTCCTGCGATCGTTGCACCTACGACCTTCATTGTGTTGACGTGGACGGCGGCCGCCTGCTTTGTTTCCGGGCAGGTCACTAGCCGCTGTCCTCGATAGCGCAGGTACGCTCGCGTCGCCAGTGCAACTCCAAAGACCACGCACCCAATCAGTACCACCAGAATCGCTGCCATTATGAGGTTGCTCAACGTCATGCTCCCTCCTCAGCCCGGCTCTGTACCGGGACTACCCCTTAACAGAATTTGCAGGAGTATTTCCAAACTCCAGACCAGCTGAGCATTCGGTTTTGGTTGAAAGTAAATAGCTTATTGTAGGGTTCACCAATCAACGCTTCCGCTGAATCTACCTGCAGCGGGCTTCCACACAGTTGGCTGCGCCAATTGACGAATTCTTGAGCGATTCCCGGCTATTTTGGCCCTCGGGACAGCAGTTCGATCACGCGCTTGTTAAATTTCGCCACGTCCAGCTCCGTCTGGACATGGACCGATCTTTCGCCCAGTCCTGGCTGGTTGCCTTCTGTCCATACCAGCGTATTTCCGTATCCCGCCGTGTGCGAAATGTCTATGTCCATGTACAACCGTTCTTCCTTTGTGATGATGCTCGGGTCCAGCCACGCGGCGGCTGCCAACTCGTCCCATAAGTATTCTTCATCTGCCCATTTCCCGATGTATTTTGCTGCCGGCGTATCCGCCTTCGCGATCACCTGGATCATCTCTTTCGTCATTCGCGTTTTTACCGAAATGTCTACCGTGGTCACGGTGATTCTTGCCCATGGCGCCCGCATCACAATGTGCACCGCCTCCGGGTCCCACCAAAAATTGAACTCTCGGCGATTCGATTGAGCCCAACCGATCGGCTCATCTGGCTCTATGCTTCCTCCCATGACCACCAGTTCCTGCGCCAACTCCGCAAAGTTCGGATCAATACTAATGGCCTGTGCCAAATTCGTCAGCGGTCCGCCGGCGTATATCGTCACTTCGTGCGGATACTGATGCACCATCCGGATCATAAAATGTGACGCATCCTCAGACTGTGCCTTTAGCGCTGGATTTCCTTCGGGCAGTGGATTCGGAACCTCAAACGGTCCGTGGTACGCCCCGGAATTCCACGCGCCCGTCAGCGTTGACCCCGTGGTGGAACGGATTCGGTGCTCATTCCAAGCCCCTTGGTAGGTGACCTTGCCGTACAGTTTCTCCCATCGGGCGATTTCTTCCTTGCTGTTAATCAGCGGAAATACTGCCCCCGGATACACCTTGATATTTTCGTGACCCGTTAATTCCAGCATGCGCAGTGTGTGCGCCACTTCCTCATCGCGCCATTGGTCTCCGCTCACAATGGTGATCCCCAAGGTCTCAATCTCCGGTGATTGCAGCACCATCAACATCGATTGCTGGTCGGTAGTCGCCGGCCCTCGCCCGTCCTGGTCCAGGATCACTTTTCGTGTTTGCGCGTTCACCAGGCCTGCGGCGATCAACACAAGGATCATTACTCGCTTCACGATTCCCTCGCACCGCGTTCCATGGAGATTTCTACCAGCATGAGTACGCAAGATTGTCGCGGGTGCATTACATCCAGTTCTCCTCAACATGTCAATGTGCCTGCTTGTTTCACGATGCGACACTCGCCGGTTTGAGAATGGCTCCCGCACCGGCTCGGCCGTTCATAAGCACGGTTATAGGTTCAGCAAATCGTAGATGCCGCACGCACCCGCGCTCTTCCTGCGCTGGTTGCGCCGCCAGCCACTTCCAATCCACCGCTCCTTCGCCCAAATCCGGGTTTACGGTGAAGTATCCGACCTGAAATGCCGAAAGATTCTGAAAGAAATGACTGCCTTGCGACGGCGTGACCCGGAAGTCCCGGAAGCCTGCTTCCAGAATCACTGCCGCCCCGGAAATATCGTCCCACTCCACCGGAATCCCCAGCCACGGATCGTTCGATCCCCATCGGCCCACGCCCACCAGCAAATAAGGCCGGTTCTCCTGGGTCAATTTCGCATTGAAGTACGCCACATGGCCCGCAACTTCCTGGCTCTGCGCTCGTTCGAATCGCTGGGAGTCCACCACCACCAGGTCCTGCAGATTTCCCACTCGCCCGTTCCCCAGGACTTTTGTGCTTTGTGCGATCACCTCATCTTGTGCCATCACCTCAATCTGCAGTTCTTCCGCTTCGTGCGACAACACCAGCGGTCGAATCTGTAGGAATCCAAACTGTGCGCTCTCGTCCGCTTGTCGCGCCAACCGCACCGCGAATTCAATCTCCACCGGATGGCCAAATGCTTGTTCACCCTCCTTTACTAGCTCATCCAGCAGAGCTGCCAACGGAAATAGACCGTATTTTAGGACTGGTGCGAAGGTCACAATTCGTAATCCCGCACGACCCAGTCCATCCGTGATTCGGTCGTTATCAGCGCAGTACGTCGAGCCCAGTGCGTCCAGCGTTCCATCTGCTTCCGCGATATCCAGCGTGAATCGCGTCTCCCGAAGCCCGGGTGGCCCATCCTCCGCAGACAGATGGTTCACCGACAGAGCCCAGAAATCCGTCTGTGATTGCGACAGGAAGTCCTCTACCGACGAAAACTGCACCAGGTTTGCTGGATACCGTGGACAAAACGCCAGGCATTTTCCGCCATCGACCACGGTGCGACCCAACCCCAGCGCCACCGCCGCAATTCCGTCTTCGAAAGCCATCGGCGGCACGGGATAAAAATTTCGCGAGCGCGCCACTCCGGAAAAGTCCGGGTAAAATCGGGGGCCGAAGAACGATCCCACGACTTGCTGCAAAATCACCGCCATCTTTTCTTCTTCCAGCCGAAATGGCGTGGCGCGTACGTATGCCTTCGCATGGCGGCTGAACGTCGAGGCATACACTAACTTGACCGCTTCACTTAGCTGCTTCAGTCGTTGCGCGCCATCCTCATGCTGATTCCCCAACATGAACGTTTCATACACACCCGTAAACGGTTGGTACTGCGAATCCTCCAGCAGGCTCGAAGAGCGCACCGCAATCGGAAACTTAGCTTCCGCCAAATACGCTCGCAGATCTTCTGTCAAGGAAACCGGAAGTGCAGCTTCCAGGAACCGCTGCTGAATCTCGTTTTCATCCGTGGAGTGAATCGCGAAGTCCACGAGATTGTTTTCGGCCAAAAATCGGTCGAACGCATCCGTCGCCACCACCACCGCCGGCGGCACCAGCACCTGAACGTTCGGAAAGCGCCGCGCGAAGCGCTTCTTATGCAGCAAGTGCCGCACAAAGGCCAGTCCTCGCGCCTTTCCACCCAGCGATCCTGAACCGATTCGCAGGAAATACGAACCACCACTTTGAAACGCCGCAGGCTTGAAATCTCCGATGAGCACGTCACTCTGCTCCCGCCGGTATTCCGCAATCGAGTCGATTAAGTTTCGTCGCAGATCGTCGACCGTGGGAAAATCCGAGACCTTGCGCGGGCGAAACCTCTGCGCCAAGGCGAACTCCGTTCGCGCCGTCAGCCAGTGCGAAAAGTGATTCCGTTCTCCGTGATACGCGATGCTTTCCGCGGGCACTTTGCCCAAGCACTCTTCCAGTGAATTCAGATCCGTTGCTCGCGCCACCTCCCCGCCCTGCGGCGTTCTAAACACAAAGTCTCCAAACGCAAACTGCTGCGTCAGCACCCTCCGCAAATCCCGCAAGAACGTCGGCGAGCCCTTACGCAGGAACGAATACCCTTCCTCATATGCCCGCGCCCGGAACGCCGTCCGGCTCGTTTGCAGCACGATAGGCACATCCTGTACCAGCGCCCGGATGTTCTTTGCCAGATCGAAACCTGCTTCGACACTCAGACTTCCCGCGTGTGGAAATTCCACATCGCTCACGACTCCCAGAAGGTGTTCCTGAAACTTCACCGCCAGCGCAATCGCCTCTTCGTAATTCGAAGTGAGTAGAATTTTCGGCCGCGCCCGCATGCGCATCAATTTGTGCGCCAGGTTCACGCCTTCCTGAATGACCCGCCGCGTCTGCGAGATCAGTTCCGTGTACATCAGTGGCAGAAACGACGAGTAGTATCGGATATTGTCTTCAACCACTAGCACTACTGGCACGCCCATCATGGATGCGTCGTGCTCCACGTTGCGCTGGTCTTCGATGTACTTGACGATCGCGATCAATACTCGAGGAGTGCCCTGGAACAAGAAGATTTTCTCTATGTCCGTAACTGGGTTCCGCGCCACAAATTTTTTGATCTCGCGGTAGTCATATGCCAGCACTACCACCGGAACCTGCAGCCCCGCCGCCTTGATCTCGCTTGCCAGTTGCGCCGCGTTCATGTCGCCCACAGCCAGATTCGTCAGAATCAGATTGGACTGCGGCTCCGCTTTCGCGCGGTTCAACGCCTCCCGGCAACTTGGAACGTGTGTGATTCGTGGAATCTGCTGCAAGTGTAATTCTTGCGATTCGCTGACCAACAATTCGTTCAA
>Ga0335076_10004432_pt1 | contig 14198 bp, 12 predicted proteins | sample Lox_Sample_25_FD_206717 | JGI IMG/M metagenome (GOLD analysis project Ga0335076, IMG submission 206717) | Soil microbial communities from Loxahatchee National Wildlife Refuge, Florida, United States - Lox_Sample_2.5 | ecosystem: Environmental > Terrestrial > Soil > Wetlands | place: USA... | reverse complement strand
CTTATGCGCGGGCAGCGGCGGCTTGGCGCGCACCATGCCGCGCTTGCCTTCGAGACTTTCGAGCAGCGCGGTCTCCTCGCCGCAGACATAAGCGCCGGCGCCGATCCTGATCTCGAGATCGAAGGCGTAGGGCGAGCCCAACACGCTGGCGCCAAGACAGCCCGCGCGCCGGGCAATCGCGATCGCCCGGCCCAGGATTTCGATGGCGTGCGGATATTCCGAGCGGATGTAGATGTAGCCCCGGGTGGCACCGGCGGCGATGCCGGCAATGGTCATGCCTTCGATCAGGACGAAGGGATCGCCTTCCATGATCATGCGGTCGGCGAAGGTGCCGGAATCGCCTTCATCGGCGTTGCAGACGATGTATTTCTGCGGCGCCGCGGCTTGCGCCGTGGTGCGCCATTTGATGCCGGTGGGAAATCCGGCGCCGCCGCGGCCGCGCAAGCCCGAGGTCACGACCTCCTCGATGGTCGCCGCCGATCCCAGCGCGATGGCGCGCTCGAGACCGCGGTAGCCGCCATGGGCGCGATAATCGTCGAGCGAAAGCCGGTCGACGATGCCGCAGCGGGCAAAGGTGAGACGCGTCTGGCGCTTCAGGAACGGGATGTCCTCCTCCGGGTGGCCCAAGCGCAAGGGGTGCGGCCCGCCTTCGATCAGCCCCGCGTCGAACAGCGCCTCGACATCACCGGCTTGCACCGGACCATAGGCGATGCGGCCCTCGGCCGTGGCGATCTCGATCATCGGCTCGAGCCAGAAAAGCCCGCGCGAGCCGGTACGAATAATCTCGATATCGAGGCCGCGGCGGCGCTCTGCGGCGATGATCGCGCGCTCGACCTCGTCGGCGCCGAGAGCGAGGGCACCGGCGTCGCGCGAAACGAAGAGACGCGGCTTCATCGCCGCGCCCGCTTCAACAGAGCGTCGAGCCGGGCGCGGTCGAGGCCGCCGAAGACTTTGCCGTCGAGCATCGCCGCCGGGGCGCAAGCGCATAGACCGAGGCAGAACACCGGCTCGAGCGTGACGCCGCCGTCGGGCGTGGTCTCGCCCCAGTCGATGCGCAGCTGCTCGCGCGCCGCGGCGGACAGCGCGTCCGCGCCCATGGCCTGGCAGGCTTCGGCGCGGCACAGCTTCAGCACATGGGCGCCCGGCGCCGCGTCGCGGAAATCGTGATAGAAGGAGACGACGCCCTGCACTTCGGCGCGGCTGAGGTTGAGGGCTTCGGCGATCAGCGGAATCGCCGCGCGCGGCACGTGGCCGAACGCGTCCTGCAGGGCATGGAGGATCGGCAAGGTCGCGCCCTCCTGCCCTTTATGCGCGGCGATGACGGCGCCGCCGCGCTCGGCGCTCCATGGCTCAAAACCCGACATCCATTGGCCCGATCAATCGATAGCGAAAGTCTGGGCCCAGAATGCCGCGCCTTCAATACGCTCGGACCGATCAGTCGATAGATAATTTCTATCGCGAAGCCGCCAAATCTTTGTCGAGCGTAGCGGCCGCCTCGAGCGCGACGGCGACCAGGGCGGCGGTGGCGGGGGTCATCGGGTCGCGGTCCGGCACGATGAGGCCGATCGTGTGCACGGCGGCGGGCTCGACGATGGGAACGGCGCGCACCGCGCCGATCAGACCCAAGGTCTCCGCCAGGATGGCCGGCATCACACTCGCCCAGCGGCCGGTGCGGACATGCGAGAACAGCAGGATCATCGAGTTGGATTCGAGCGTCGCCGCCGGCTCGACGATGCCGGCCTCGCGCAGCAGCTGATTGATAATGCGGCGGTTCTGCATGTCCGGCGTGAGCAGGCAGAGCGGGATCTGGCCGATCTCGGCCCAGGTGACGGTCTTGCGTTGGCCGAGCGGGCTGTCGGCGGAAATCAGCAGGCGGTACTGCTCGCGATAGAGCGGGATGGCGCGGGCGCGGCCGATCGGCTCATTGTCGAGATAGCTGATGCCGGCATCGATCTCGAGATTGTCGAGGGCCGAGAGCACTTCGATCGAGGTGCAGGAGCGCACGGTGAAGCGCATCTCCGGATGGCGCGCGTGATAGGGCGTCGTCAGCGCGGAGACCATCGCCAAAGCCGTCGGGATCGCGGCAAGACGCAGATGCCCGACGAGCTGCCCCTGTTTCAGCGCACGCACTTCCTGCCGCATGGTGCGGACATCGCCGACAATGCGCTTGGCCCAATCGAGCACCCGCTCGCCTTCGGGCGTCAGCGACTGAAAGCGCGAGCCGCGCGTCACCAGCAGCACCCCAAGGGACTCTTCGAGCTGCTTGAGACCGGCGGAGAGCGTCGGTTGCGTGACGCCGCAGGCCTCGGCGGCGCGGCCGAAATGCCGTTCCCGCGCCAGCGCCAAGAGAAATTCGAGCTTGTCGATCACCGCTTCCGTGCCCGCACTCGTCCGCGACGGACGACACTGCAATTTCGGCTGCGCCGAGGCAAGCGGCGCTCACCGGCATCCCGGATCGCTCACGAGCGGGTAGACAGGGAAGGGACGCCATCGCTATCTTGAAATCGATGGTTCCCCTTCGGGGGATCAAAAGGGAACACGGTGAGGCGCTGGCGCCGATACCGTGGCTGCCCCCGCAACTGTAAGCGGCGAGCCGAGCACCCGATAGCCACTGGCGCGAGCTGGGAAGGCGGTGCGAGGCAAGGACCCGCGAGCCAGGAGACCTGCCATCACCGTGGTCAAACGCGGGCGCGTCGGCCGGGGTGTGCCGATGGGGCAGCGGGGCGCGATCGCGCTCTCGGCGCCAGCCGACTGCCTTTCGTTCGCGGATGACGGGGAGCACATCCCCATCCGCGTTCGAGGGGATCATGGAATTCGAAGCTGTCTTTTGGCTGGTGGCGCGGCTGCCGCTCGCTCGGTCGCGCGCCGGGGCGGTCGTCCTGCGGCGCGTCAGCGTGGGCTGTGTGTTGGCTGGCTCATCCTTGCTCTCGCTCAGCGTCGTGGCGCTGGCGCAGCAAGCCGACAACAGCCAGCCGGCCCCGGCCCCCGACGGTAGTCAGCCGATACCCGAAGTCACGGTCACGGCGCCCCGCCTGGATCTTCTGGGCACGGCATCGACCGCAAGCGAAGGGGTCGTCGACGACCAGCAAATCCAGCTGACGCCGGCCTACCGCCCGGGGCAGATCCTGGAGACCGTCCCGGGCCTGACGGTGACGTCGCACAGCGGCGAGGGTAAGGCCAACCAGTATCTCATGCGCGGCTACAACTTGGATCATGGCACCGATCTCGAAACCTATGTCGACGGCATGCCGATCAACCAGCCCACGCACGCGCATGGGCAGGGATACACCGACCTCAACTTCATGATTCCGGAGCTCGCCGACCAGATCACCTATACCAAGGGACCCTACTACGCCGACGTCGGCGATTTCGGCGCGGTGGGATCGGTGCGGATCAGCTATCGCGACATTATTGCGGACCAGGTCGCCGCGACCATCGGCACGTTGGGCTATGAGCGGCTCTTCGGCGCGGGATCGCAGACGCTCGGCGCGGGACATCTGCTGCAGGCGATCGAGCTGCAGCACTATGACGGCCCGTTCGTGGTCCCCGACGATGCGCGCAAGGAGAACGTGGTGCTGCGGTACAGCGAGCAGGGACAGGACAACGGCTTCTCCGTCACCGGCATGTTCTATCACCAGGTCTGGACCAACACCACGGACATCCCGCTGCGCGCCGTGCCGGATATCGGCTACTTCGGATCGCTCAATCCGACCGACGGCGGTCACGCCCTGCGCGGCAGCCTCTCGGCCAACTACCACTCCCCAATGGGCGTCGGGCAGTTCACGGCGAGCGCCTTCTACATCTACAACTCGCTCAACCTCTATAACGACTTCACGCATTTCCTCGTCGATCCCGTGCACGGCGACCAGGAGGATCAGTTCGAGAACCGCAATGTCATCGGCGACGCGGCCAGCTACACGGTGCCGGTCACGCTCGGCGGCGTTCGCAGCGAGCTTCTGATGGGCGGCTTAACGCGGTACGACATTCTGGATGTCGGCCGCCTTCCCAGCGAGGGCCAGGTGCCGCTGACCCTGGCGGAAACGGCGAACGATCCCGCATCCTTCTCGAACCACGACAACATCAACTTGTTCGCCGGGGCGCTCTACTCCCAGGCGACGACGCATTGGACACCATGGTTTCGCAGCGTGCTTGGCGTGCGCGACGACTACCAGCACGGTACGGACGACGATCTCCTGGCGGCACTGCATGAGACGGCCGGCTACACCAATGGCGGTGCCCGGGGCCAGCAACTCGTCCAACCCAAGGGCAGCCTGATCTTCACGCCAAGGGAGGACCTGGAATTCTACGTCTCGGCGGGCGAGGGCTTTCACAGCGCCGATTTGCGCGGCGTCAACCAAAGCCGGAGCGTCGATCTCGGCATACCGCAGTCGCCGCTGCTGGCAAGTCAATACGGGGAGGAAGTAGGCGTCCGCGCCAAGCCGCTTCCCAGCCTTGCGCTGACGTTTGCGGTCTACAACCTCTGGCAGCAATCGGAGACGATCCTCGACCCGGATGTCGGGATGGACATCGCGGGGCCGCCGAGCGATCGCTATGGCTTCGAGATCAACACGAGCTACGCGATCAACCAGTGGCTGGACTTCTACGGCAACTTTTCGGCCAACCACGCGCGCTTCACCACCGACTTCGACGACGGAACCGGTCATCTCGGCAGATACATCCCGGATGCCCCCTTCTATGCGGGCTCCTTCGCGCTCCAACTGCACGATCTCGGCCCGTGGAGCGGCGGCCTCGAGTATCGTCTCCTGGGGGACTTTCCGATTACGTCGGGGCCCTGCAACGATGCCGCTGCCGTGCACGACTTCCCGAACGTGGCCACATCCTGCGCCAATGCGCCGACCGCGCAAGGCCAGGTCAACGGCAAGGGATACGGACAGCTGAACCTCGACGTGCGCTACACCTTCGCGCAGGGCTGGATCGCCGCGCTGGGGATCTACAACCTGCTCGACACGCGCGCGCCGGCCGCCGAGTTCTACTATGTCGACCGGCTGCAATCCGAGATCGCCGCCGATCCGGATGGACGCGCCGATATCCACGAACATCCCCTCGAGCCGCTCATGGCCAGGATTTCCCTGGTCAAACAATTTTGAGGGGGCATCCCTGAGCGACCCCATTCCGACGATCGCGCCTCAGATCGCCGCCGGTGGGCGACGGTGGGTGGAGCAGCCGCCGGCGACCACCTGTCGGCACATGAGATGTCCGGGAATTCAGACATGAGCGCACGCAGCCGGATCATCCTCATTTACATCATCCTCCTGGCGGCAAATGCCGCCGCGTGGGCCTGGGCGCTTCTGACGCTGCGGGGCTACCCGGTTCTGCTCGGCACCGCGCTCCTTGCCTACACCTTTGGCCTGCGCCACGCGGTCGATGCCGATCACATCGCGGCGATCGACAACGTCACGCGCAAGCTGATGCAGCAAGGGAAGAAACCAGTCGCCGTGGGCTTCTTTTTCGCGCTCGGGCATTCGAGCATTGTCGCGCTCGGTGCTGGCGCCGTCGCCCTTACTACCACCGAGCTCGATACCCGGTTCGCTGCTTTGAAGGATATCGGCGGCGTGATCGGCACCTCGATTTCGGCGCTGTTCCTGCTGCTGATCGCGGCCATGAACCTGTTCATCCTCAGAGGGGTATATCGTTCCTTTCAGCGCGTGCGCCGGGGCGAACGCTACGTCGAAGCGGATTTCGACATGTTGAGCGCCCAAGGCGGCGTGATGGCCCGGTTATTCCGGCCGCTCTTCGGGCTGATGACTGCGAGCTGGCACATGTACCCTCTAGGCTTCTTGTTCGGCCTGGGCTTCGAGACCGCGACCGAGGTTGCACTCCTCGGGATGTCGGCCGAACAGGCCGCGCGCGGCGCCGACCTTGCGACAATTCTGATGTTCCCGGCCCTTTTCACCGTCGGCATGACGCTGATCGACACCACCGACGGCGTGCTGATGCTTGGGGCTTATGGCTGGGCGTTCGTGAAGCCGATCCGGAAGCTCTACTACAACATGACGATTACGCTTGTCTCTGCGGTCGTGGCCCTGCTGATCGGCGGCATCGAGACGCTCGGCCTGCTCGCGGACCAGCTCGCGCTCAAAGGCCGGTTTTGGTCGATGATCGGGACGCTCACGGACAGCTTCGGCCTGCTCGGCTATCTCATCATCGGCCTCTTCATCGTGAGCTGGCTCGTCTCGGCGCTGATCTACCGGCTAAAGCGGTTTGACGAGATCGAGGCCGTGGGAAAATGACCCGGCGTCACGACGCCGCTAGGCCGGCGCGTGGTTCACCGCGGTGACGCGCCAGGGATGGGCCGCATCGCTGCCCGGGAAATGCTCGATGCAGGTCAGCGACAGATTGTCGATGGAGAGCGCCAGCGCCATCTCGGGCGCGAGGCCCAGCGCCAAGGCCAGCGCCGCGCGGATCGTGCCGCCATGGGTGACGGCGATGATGTCGCGTCCCTCATGCTCGCGCGACAGACGCTCGATCGCGGGGTGAGCGCGCTCCAGCAGCTGCACGAAGCTCTCGCCGCCGGGCGGCGCGTGATCCGCCGGCGCGAGCCAGAAGCGCGGCCAGAGATTGCCGTTGCGCTGCGCCAGCTCGGCGTAGGTGACACCCTGCCATTCGCCGAAATGCTGTTCGATGAGGTCGGGCTCGACCAGCACGCCGGGGCCGGGAATGCGATCGGGGCCGGGCAGACCGGCGCGGACGATGCCGGTCGCCGTCATATGGGTGCGCAGCAACGGGCTGGTGATCCAGACGGCGTCCTGCGGCAGCCGCTTCGCCAGACCGGCGAAAGCGGCGTCGTTGCTGACATCGCAGGGATGATCGGTCTGGCCGTAGCAGCGGCCGTTATTGACCGTGACGGGCGCGTGCCGCACCCACCACCACCGCGTCAGGTCACCCATGCCGCCGCTGCCAGGATCATCACCGTCTCGCCCACCTGCTCGATCGCGCCGAGGACGTCGCCGGTGTAGCCGCCGATCTGCCGGCGCGCAAGCGCGGCGACGAGCGCGGTTGCGGCCGCGGTTGCGACGAGCGCGCCGAGGCCGCTCCAGAAGCCGAGCGCGAGCAGGGCGATCACCGCGGCGATGCCGGCGCCGGTCCAGGCGGTCGCCGCGCTTGGCCGTCCGGCAGCGGCGCCGAGGCCGTCGGTGCGCGCCGGTTCCAACGCGCGCAGCACCAGCGGCAGCACGCCGCGCGCCACCGCATGGGCGGCGACGAGCGCGGCGAGGACGCGGCTACCGCTGCCGATGGCGACAAGGCCGGCAGCGCGCAGGCCGATGCTGAAGAGCAGGGCGAGCACGCCGTAAGCGCCGATGCGGCTGTCGTGCATGATGGCAAGCTTGGCGTCGCGCTCGGCAGCGCCGCCGAAGCCGTCGGCAGTGTCGGCGAGCCCGTCCTCGTGCAGTGCCCCGGTGACCAGCGCGCCGACCGCGAGGGCGATCAGCGCTGCCGCGATCGCCGGCAGACGCACCCATGAGGAGAGCGCATAAGCGAGACCGCCAAGGAGGCCGACGACGACGCCCACCAGCGGAAAGGCCCAGCTTGCCTCGGCAAGGCCGACATCGGGCCGCGGCGGGGGCAGCGGCAGAGGCAGCCGCGTCAGGAAAAGCGCGGCGCGGTGGAAATCCTCCCACCAGCTTGCGGCATCGCTCCAGCGCGGCGGCTCGGCGGACATGGCACCTCTCATAGCGCAAGGCGGCCCCCGGCTCCAAGGCGGTTTTCGCTTGGCGCGCGCGATGCGATGGGGGAGAGTGCGCCGCCTGAACCCGAGGGAGACCGCCGCCATGGCCGAGGAGACGCCGCGCGCCACGCTCGACGAGATGCGGGCGCTGGTCGCGGATTTGCCCGGCCCCGATCTCGAGGCCGCCAGCATGGCCGCGACGCGTGAAGCGCAGCTCACCAAGCCGCCGGGCGCGCTCGGCCGGCTCGAGGAGCTGACGCAATGGATGGCGCGCTGGCAGGGCAAGCATCCGCCGAGCGCCGCCCATCCGCGCGCCGCCGTCTTTGCCGGCAATCATGGCGTGGCGGCGCGCGGCGTCTCGGCCTATCCGGCCGCGGTGACGGCGCAGATGGTGCAGAATTTCATCGCCGGCGGCGCCGCGGTGAACCAGCTCTGCAAAGCGGTCGATACCGATCTTCGCGTCTACGAGATGGCACTCGAGCAGCCGACGGCGGATTTCACGCGCGCGCCGGCGATGAGCGACGAGGACTGCGCGCTCGCGATCGCCTATGGCATGATGGCGGTCGAGCCCGGCATCGACCTGCTGGCGCTGGGCGAGATGGGAATTGCCAACACCACGGCGGCGGCGGCGCTCTGCTGCGCCCTTTTCGGCGGCAATGCCGCGCATTGGGTCGGTCCCGGCACCGGCGTCGCCGGCGCCGCGCTCGAGCGCAAAACCGCGGTGGTGGAAGAGGCGGTGGCGCGGCATCGCGGCACGGCGCGCGACGGCTTCGATTGGCTGCGCTGCGTCGGCGGGCGCGAGCTGGCGGCGATCGTCGGCGCGATCATCGCCGCGCGCCGCGCCCGCGTGCCGGTGGTGCTCGACGGCTTTGCCGCGACGGCGGCGGCGGCGGTGCTGTTCGCGCTCGATCCGCGCGCGCTCGATCATTGCCTCGTCGCGCACCGCTCGGCCGAGCCCGGCCATGCGCGCCTGCTCGAGCGGCTGGGCAAGACGCCGCTGCTCGATCTCGGCATGCGGCTCGGCGAGGCCTCGGGCGCGACCTTGGCGATCGCCATCATCAAGGCGGCGCTCGCCTGTCACACCGGCATGGCCACCTTTGCCGAGGCGGGGGTGAGCGGGAAAGCGACCTAGGCACGCCGCAGGGAGGATGAGGATGGACAAGATCGTCGACTATTACTTCACCCCGACCTCGCCCTGGACCTATCTCGGCCATGAGCGCTTCGCTGCGATCGCCGCCCAGCATCAGGCACAGATCCGCTGCAAGCCCGTCGATATGGGTAAAGTGTTTCAAGCCTGCGGCGGCCTGCCGCTGGCGCAGCGGCCGAAGCAGCGCCAAGCCTATCGGCTCTTCGAGCTGCAGCGCTGGCGCGATGTCCTGAAGCTGCCGCTCAATCTCCATCCCAAGTTCTTTCCGGCGCCGACCGAGCTCGCGTGCCGGCTCATTCTCGCGGCGCCCGAGCCGCAGCGCTTCCGCCTCGCCGGCGCCCTGCTGCGCGCGGTCTGGGCCGAGGAGCGCAATATCGGCGATGCCGACACCTTGCGCGCGATCTGCGGCGAGAACGGCCTCGACGGCACGCGGCTCCTCGCCGAGGCGCAAGGCGAGGCCAGCGCGACGCGCTTTGCCGCGCTCACCGCCGAAGCCATCGAGCGCCAGGTCTTCGGCGCGCCGACCTACCTCTTCCGCGACGAGCCCTTCTGGGGCCAGGACCGGCTCGATTTCGTCGAGCGCGCGCTGGCGCGGGGCTAGCGGGCGCTTCACTTTTAGGAGAGGCGCGACATGACTCTCTCCGTCGATCTCTTCTGGTCGTTTCGCAGCCCTTACAGCTATCTCGCGCTGCCGAAGACGATGCGGCTGGTGGCCGAGTACGATGTCGAGGTCAGGGCGCGGCCGGTTTATCCGCTGGCGGTGCGCGTGCCGGATTTTTTCAAGCGCGCCGATCCGCGCTTTGCCCGCTATGTCGCCATCGACAGCTGGCGCGTGGCGCAGCGCGAAGGCATTCCGTTTCGCTTCCCGCGGCCCGACCCGATCGTACAGAACATGAGCACGCTCGAGGTCGCCGCCGAGCAGCCTTATATCTACCGGTTGACGCGGCTGGGCGCCGCGGCGCAGTTGGCGGGGCGCGGCTTGCCCTTCATCTCTGAGGTGAGCCGCGTCTTGTGGGACGGCACCGTCGAGCGCTGGAACGAGGGCGATCATCTCGCCAAAGCGGCGGCGCGCGCCGGCTGCGATCTCGCCGCGCTCGATGCCGCCATCCTCGCCGACCCGGCGCCCTACGATGCCGTCATCAGCGAAAACGAGCGCGCCCACGCCGCCTCGGGCCATTGGGGCGTGCCGACGTTCGTCTTCGCGGGCGAGCCCTTCTTCGGCCAGGACCGGATCGATCTCCTGCTCTGGCGGATGCAGCAGAAGGGGCTGAAGCCGCGCGCCTAGCGGTCGCGCCGCGTCCGCAACAGCGCGGCGCCCAGCAGCGCCGCGGCGGCGGCGAATACCGCGCCAAGCAGGAAAGCGGCGTGATAGCCCGCGGCGAGCGCAGCGCGCAGGCCCGCGCCCGAGGCGCCGAGGCTGTCGCTGCGCGCCGCGGCGAGGCTGGCCAGGGCCGCAAGACCGAGCGCGCCGCCCATCATGAAGGCGGTGTTGACGAGGCCCGAGGCGAGCCCCGATTCCGCCGGCGCCACATCGCCCATCGCCACCAGCAGCAGCGGATTGAAGGCAATGCCGGCGCCGACGCCGAGCAGCACCATGCTCGGCAGCACATCGGCGGCAAAGCTGCCCGCGAGCGGCGCGCGGGCAAACACCAACAGCCCGGCCGCAGCGCTGAGGAGGCCGAAGGCGAGCGGGCGCTTGATGCCGAAGCGCAGCACCAGCTTTGCCGAGAGGCCGAGCGAGAAGGCGCCCATGATCAGGTTTGCCGGCAGGAAGGCGAGACCGAGCTCGAGCGAGTCATAGCCGAGCACGCGCTGGAGATAGAGCGCGGAGAGAAAGAACCAGGCGAACAGCGCCGCCGCCCAGAGCACGCCGACGAGGTTCGCCACGCTCAGATTCCGCAGGCGAAAGATGCCGAGCGGCATCAGTGGCGCGGGGCTTTTCGCCTCGATCGCGACGAAGGTGATGAGCAGCAGCGCGGCCGCGGCGAGGTGGCCGAGCGTCGGCGCCGAGCGCCAGCCCTCGGCATTGCCGTTCACGATTGCATAGACGGCGAGCATCAGCGACAGGGTGATCGTGACGGCGCCGGCAATATCGAGCGTGACCCCGGCGCCGCGGCCACGCGCCGGCGGCAGGAGCGGCAGCGACAGCGCGGCGACGACAATGCCGACGGGTAGGTTGACGAGAAAAATCCAGTGCCAGTCCAGCTGCTCGGTCAGCAGCCCGCCGAGCAGCACGCCGATGCTGCCACCACCCGCCGCGACGAAGCCGAAGACGCCCATCGCCTTGGCGCGCTCGGCCTCCTCGGTGAAGAGACTCATCATCAGCGACAGCGCCACCGCCGAGACAATGGCGCCGCCGATGCCCTGCACGCTGCGGGCGGCGATGAGCACCGCTTGCGTGGTCGCGACGCCGCAGGCCAGCGAGGCCAGGGTGAAGAGGACGATGCCGGCGAGAAACAGGCGGCGATAGCCGAAGAGGTCGCCGAGCCGGCCGCCAAGCAGCAGAAATCCGCCGAAGGTGAGGAGATAGGCGTTGACCACCCAGGCGAGCGCGGTCTCGGAGAAGCCCAGATCCGCCCGGATGGCCGGCAGGGCGACGTTCACGATCGTCGTGTCGAGCACGATCATGAGATCGCCGAGGCACAGCACGATCAGCGCCAACCAGCGCCGGCGGTCACTTGTCATCCTGCACATCCCTGGGAAAGCCGGTCGGCCACGGCGGCGGCCACCGGCGGCAGCGCGCCGCGAAGCGCGCCTTCTGCCCTCTTGCGGAAACTAGCTCTGCCGCTCGCTCAGCACCATCGGCCGCCTCGCCGCGGTTTTCGGGGGGCAGAGTCACTCACTGGTGTACAACCGTGACGGACTGAGAGATGTGTTTCACGCGCGCGATGTCAAAGAGCGATTGGTCGGAACAAGAGTAGCACGGCACCCCTCAGCTTCCCCCGCCTTTCGCCGCTTCCTTCGCCGCCATGCGCGCTTTCAGCTGCTCCGGCGTCAGGCGGACGATGTCTTCGTTCTGATGCGCGTAGAGATCGTAGGGGGTGGTGTCGAGCTCTTCGAGCACGGTGCGGCCGGCGAGCACCGCTTCCTTCCACGCCTCCTGCTCGCCCTGGCGCGCCTGGAATTCGGGCATCACCTCGGCGGCGAAGAGCTCGAGGCTGGCGCAGATATCGTCATGGCTGGTGCGGCCGGCCTGGTTCAGCAGGATCACCTGATCGACATGCGCCGCCTCGAACTGGCGCAGCCGCGCGCGGATGGTGGCGGGCGAGCCGATGAGGCCGGCCTTCAGCGCCGCTTGCGCCTTCTCCGTCTGGCGCCAGGCCTGGTATTCGTGCCAGAGATCGCTCTTGCCCGGCGCGTCGACGCCTTTGCGGCCGTAGTAGGAAAGCGCAAAAATGAAGAAGGTCCAGCCCGACGCTTTGGCGATCGCCTCCGCGTCGGTGGGCGCGCACATGAAGCCGTTGACGATGGCGATGTTGGCGTTGCGCGGATAATCCGCCAGCGGCTGCGGATGCTGCAGCAGCACGTTGTAGTAGCGATGCACCCAGGCGCGCGCCGCTTCGGGCGAGACGAAGCTGAAGCCGAGCGCGCCCATCTGCCATTCGCCGGCCTTGGCGATGGTCTGGATGTTGGAGCAGGCGACCCAGAGCGGCGGGTGCGGTTTCTGCAATGGCTTCGGAATGACGTTGCGCGCGGGAAAATCGTAGTACTGGCCGTGGAACTCCCAATTGTCGCGGGTGAACATCGGCACGATCGCCTTCACCGCTTCTTCCCAGCGCTCGCGCTTGTCGCGGACGCGGATGGCGAAGGGATGGAGCTCCGCCGGACCGGCCGCCTCGCCCATGCCGAGCTCGACCCTGCCGCCGGAGACGAGATCGAGCGTCGCCACGCGCTCGGCGACGCGCTGCGGCTGATTGGTGGTGAGCTGGACGACGCCGTGGCCGAGACGGATGCGCGCGGTGCGCTGGCTCGCCGCGGCGAGGAACACTTCCGGCGCCGAGCAATGCGAGTATTCCTCGAGGAAATGATGCTCGACGGCCCAGACGTAGTCGTAGCCGAGCCGGTCGGCGAGCGCGACCTGCTCCAGCGAATTCTGCAGCAGCGTGTACTCGCTCGCCTCGGTCCAGGGCCGCGGCAGCTGATGTTCGTAGAAGATGCCGAATTTCATCCCGCCCTCCGGCTCAGTGCCGCTCGAGAATGATGAGGCCGCGGACGCGATCGAGGAGGTAAAGGAGGCCGCGATCGTCGAAGGTCACGTCGTTGCTTTGCACGCGCGCCGAGCCTTCGGGCGGATCGGGCAGGAAATGGCCGATCTCGCGCGGCGCATGCGGGCGGGCGATGTCGATGAGGCGCAGCCCGTGGGCAAACCAGGCGACCGGAATCTCAGTGCCGGTCACCTTCTCGCTCGGCTGATGGCAGCCGGTGAACTCGGGCTGCGGCGCATCGTCGATGCCCTCGAGCTGGAAGCTCGCGAAGGGCATGGGATGCGCCTCGTCGGTGATGTCGACCACCCAGAGAAAGGCGGGCGGGCCGGGCTGCCGGCGATTGACATCCTCATCCGCCACCAGCATGACGCGCCGTCCCTGCAAGGCGTAGGGCAGCGGCAAGGTGGTGTGCGTCGGGCAGGCGAAAGGCGGGCTCCAATCGAGCGCGGAGACCAGCTTTGGCCGCGCCATATCGGCGATGTCGAGAATGACGACCCCGCCATGCCAATAGCTGGTATAGAGCCGGTCGCCCTGGCGCAGCGGGTGATGGCAGCGATGGGCGGTGCCTTGCCAGGAAGGCTGCTCGCCGCCCTCGATCCATTGTCCCGGCATCCACCAGCGGCCGATCTCGACCGGCCGCGCAGGGTCGGCCATGTCGAGGATCATGACGATATTACCGCGATAGCCGGCGACGGTCGGCGAGATATAGGCGTAGCGGCCGTCGAAATCGAAGCGGTGGACGCCGGACCCTTCGGTCTCCCAGCGCCCGATCGGCCGCGGCCGGTCCGGCCGGCTCACATCGTAAATGCCGAGCCCGCCGCGAAAATCCGCCGGCGGCGCGGATTTGTCGGCGTGGTTCAGCTCGCGATTGACCAGCATCACGCCATCGGCGACGCGCACCTTGTGCGAATGCGTGCCGGGCGCCATCTCGAGACGCGCCACGACGCGCGGCTGCCGGGGATCGCTGATATCGAGGATCGAGGTGCCGTGCGGGGCGCGCATATGGCCGATAAAGGCGGTTGTGCCCTGCACGATGATCTGCCCGCCGCCGGGGCAGTCACAATATCCCACCTGGCGGATGCCCTTGGCTGAGCCCATGCCGGTTTCCTCCCCTGCGCGATGTTAGCCCCGGTCTGGTACCGGAGCACGTGCTGCGCTC
>Ga0335076_10004431_pt1 | contig 14199 bp, 13 predicted proteins | sample Lox_Sample_25_FD_206717 | JGI IMG/M metagenome (GOLD analysis project Ga0335076, IMG submission 206717) | Soil microbial communities from Loxahatchee National Wildlife Refuge, Florida, United States - Lox_Sample_2.5 | ecosystem: Environmental > Terrestrial > Soil > Wetlands | place: USA... | reverse complement strand
CGCGAGGGGGCCGCAGGGCCCGGCCGCTTCGTAGGCCTGAAGATACCGGCCCGCCTCGCAGAGCCGTCGGACGTCTTCCTGTCCGGCCGAGAGCGCGCTCATCCATCCGTTTCGGCGATGAGGGGATATCTCCCCGGGAAGTCAGGGGCTCGCTGATTCTAGCTTGGGGATCTCGTCCGAAAGCCAGACGGTGTCCGCATACGCCCAGGCGTGGACCAGGTCCGCCACCCGGAGCGTGGGGGAGCTCGCCAGGATTCACCGACTGAACCGCCCCGGCTATTCCGGAGGCTCCAGGCCTCGAGAGGATGGAGCGATGGAGAAGCGAGGCAGGTACCCCGACCTCGGCGCTGGCGGTGACCTCGACTGGGCCGCCCCGGTCAGGAGCCATGCGCCGAGGCGCTGCTCGAGCGTGCGAACTTGCTCCTGCAAGCCGTCGACGCGACTCTTCAGCTCCACCAGCTCCGACCCGAGAGCCAACTTGTCCAGGCGCGCCTCCACGGCGTCGAGCCGTTCCTCGACCCGCCTCAGGCCAGCCACGAGCATTCAGCCACGAGCGTGTCGTACTCGACCTCCAGCTTGTCGAGACGCTGCGCGAGGGCGTCGAACGCCCGCGCCCCTGCGCAGCCTGAGCGTGAACGTCCCGACTTTGACTTCCTCTTCGGGACGATCCAGTATCGTCGGCGATCCGGGAATCGGCTCCGAACCACAGACGAACCGTGCGTGTCGCGGGAGAGAGCATGCGGAAGAATGCCGTCAGGATCATCGCCTCGGCCTTCCTCGTTCAGCTCGTCGCACCCGGGGCAACGAACGAGGCGCGGGCCCAGGGAGATCGAGCTCCCTATCCGGCCATGGCTCCCCTCGATCAGTACCTGATGGCCGACAAGGACGCCGAGGTCGCCCTGGCGCTCACTGCCGCTCCGCGATCGGTCTCCGAGGGAGCCGAAGTCATGGTGCTCGGGCGCGAGGGATACACGACCGCGGCGAAGGGCGGCAACGGCTTTCTCTGCCTCGTGGAGCGGGCGTGGGGCGCCGCCACCGACGACCCGGAGTTCTGGAATCCCCGTGTCCGCTCGCCGATCTGCTTCAATCCGGCGGCCCGACGGACCTTCGTGCCCATCTTCCTGATGAAGACGAGGCTCGTGCTCGCCGGCAGGTCGAAGAAGGAGATCGTCCAATCCGTCGCGTCGGCGTTCGACAAGAAGGAGCTGCCCGCCCTCGAGGCCGGAGGGATGTGCTACATGATGTCGAAGCAGCAGTACTTGAGCGACCGCGGCAAGGCCTGGCATCCGCACCTGATGTTCTTCGTGCCGGGCGACGCGGCCAGGGACTGGGGAGCCAATCTGCCGGGATCTCCGCTCATGGCGGCCAATGACCCTGAAGAACGGGCGACCATCTTCATGCTCTGGGTCGGCGAGTGGTCCGACGGGACGCCGGCGCCCCCGATGGCGCACTGACGGTCGCGCCGTCGGGCCGGGCGCCGCGCGGAGAAGCTCCCTCGCGATCCGGCGGCGAGACGTGCTGGAGGTGACGATGCGCAGTCGACTGGCGGCGACGGTCTTGATGCTCCTGGCCTCGCCGTTCTCGCTCCAGGCCGCCGACGTGAGTCTCGGAACCTGTGAGGGCTCCGTCGGAGCGTGGGAGTTCACGACCAAGGAGGGCGGCCGGGCGGTCATCGCCGGGGAGGGTGACCGATACCACGTTCTCTGGGTGACCACGTTCGTCAACGGCAGCGGCGCCACCGTGCCCGAAGGGGTCGCCGCCGATTGCACCTGCCGTCCGGCGCCGAAGAAGCTCGTCTGGGAGTGCCGTGTCGCGTTCTCCTTCGAGGCCGGCGACATCGGCACGCAGCAGAGGTTCGAGTGGATGGTGGACGGAGGCACACTGAACTCCTGGTTCGTCGCGCCCGACGGGAAGCGGAGCGCGACCGGCCTTCGGCGCCCGAAGTAGCGGTGAGCGACGGCTCCCGCGGGCCGACGACCTCTCGATGGGCGTCGTGTGGCTGACGGGCGGCGGGCGTGGTGCTAGATTGGGTGCCATGAGCGACGAATCCCGGCGGCGGGCGACGGCGCTTGCGCCCGATCCGGTGATCGAGGCGTTCAAGAAGGACGTCGACCGCACGCTCCTGCGCGAGAACCTCAAGCTCACGCCGGACGAGAGGGTCCGGAGGCTCGTGCGGTTCATGCGCTCCCTGGAAGAGGTACGCGCTGCCCGCCCCGCCCGGCGCCGCTGACTTCGGCGGGCTTCTGCGAGCCCTCGCGCGCGCTGACGTCCGGTTCATCGTCGTCGGCGGCGTCGCGGGGGCCGCCCACGGGCTCGCGCGGGCCACGTACGACTTGGACGTCGTCTACGCCCGCGACGACTCCAACCTCGACCGCGTCGTCGCGGCGTTGTCACCCCTCGCGCCCTACCTGCGGGGCGCGCCCGCCGGCCTCCCGTTCCGATTGGACACGGAGACGCTGCGGCGCGGGCTCAACTTCACGCTCACGACGAGCCTCGGGGAGCTCGACCTGCTCGGCGAGATCACGGGCGGCGGGGGCTACGAGCGGCTGCTTCCGGACTCGGTCGAGGCGCCGCTGTTCGGCGTTCGTTGCCGCTACCTCGGCCTCGAGAGGCTGATCCTCGTGAAACGAGCGGCGGGACGTCCCAAGGATCTCCAGGCGATCGCGGAGCTCGAGGCGCTCAAGGAGGAGCGGGACCGGAGCGAGAGCAGAGGCTGAGGTTCCTCGTGGCCTCGTCGATCGGTTTCTTCGAGCCGAGGGCGTCCGCACCCTGGCTCGGCCCTGGCGTCGTCGGTCGTGCACAACAAGGCGATGATCGACGGCACCTGCGCCCCCGCGCGACGACGTGTCGCAGCGGACGAAGGTGAACGCCCTCGGCCTCGCCTCGCCACGGCCGGCGAATGCGCGCGCCGGCCTTCGGTGAGCCGGGCGAGGTGAGCCGATGACGACAGGAACGGCCACCGGCCGGAGAACCGACTCGAGGATCCCCTGGCTCAATCGCACGACGGTCGGCATCTCCCTCGCGAGCCTCCTCTCGGACGTGTCGCACGAGCTGGCCACGGCGGTGCTGCCGGCCTTCCTCCTGTCCCTGGGCGCGGGCCCGGCGGCGCTCGGCTGGATCGAAGGCAGCGCGGACGGGCTCTCGGCGCTCGCGAAGCTCCTGGGGGGCCTCGCCTCGGACAGGCTGTCCCGTCGCAAGCCCCTGGCCTCCGTCGGCTACCTGGTCACCGGCGTCGGAACGGCGGCGATCGGTCTCTGCGCGAGCGCGTGGCAGGTGATGGTCTGCCGGGTCGTCGCCTGGATCGGCCGCGGCAGCCGCGGCCCGGCCCGGGACGTGCTCATGGCGGAGGGTGCCGACCCCGCCGTCCACGGCCGCGCGTTCGGCCTCGAGCGCGCGGCCGACGCCCTCGGCGCGGTGCTCGGGCCGCTGCTGGCGATGGGGATGCTGACCGAAGGAGTGAGCGCGAGAGAGCTGATGTTCGCCTCGCTCCTGCCGGGCTTCCTCGCCTTCCTCGCCATCGCGCTGCTCGTCGTCGAGGCGCCCCACGCGCCACGCCGAGGGCGCCTCGAGCTCCTGGGCGAGCTGCGGGCGACCGGGACGCCCTTCCGCCGCTTGCTGTCCGGGATCCTGCTCTTCGGTTGCGGAGACTTCTCGCGGACGCTCCTGATCCTGTACGCCACGCGGCAGCTCGGGGGGTCGCTCCTCTCGCTGCGGGGGGCCTCCGCCGCCGTGGCCCTCTACGTCCTCCACAACGCCACGAGCGCGCTCGCCGCCTTCCCGATCGGCAGCCTGGCCGACCGGATCGGCCACGGCCGCGTGGTGGCGGTCGGCTATCTGTTCGCCGCGGCGACGACGCTCGCCTTCGCCCTCGCGCCGCCGACGCCGGGGTGGCTGGTCGTCCTCTTCGTCTGCTCGGGCTGCTCCATCGCGAGCGAGGAGGTGGCCGAGAAGTCGTGTGCCGCGAGCCTCCTGCCGCCCGCTGCGCGCGGTGCCGGCATGGGGCTCCTCGCGGCGGCGAACGGCGTGGGCGACATGGTCTCGAGCGCGCTCGTCGGCACGCTCTGGGCGCTCTACCCGGAATACGCGGCGGGCTTCGTCGTGGCGGCGGTCCTGCAGCTCCTGGGTGCGCTGCGCGTCGCCGGCACCCTCCGCGCCCGGGCCGCCGCGATTCCCTAGGCGTCAGGCCAGCAGGAGACTCGCGCCCGACACCACGAGGCTCAGGAGGACGGCCCCGGCGGAGTCACTCCGCTCTCTTCGTGTCGTCGGGACGCCGCACGACGAGGACGATGTGCTTCACGGAGTCCCACGCGTTGTGGACGCCGATGACCAGGAGTGCGAGCGCCGCCGTCCCGATCACCGAGAGCGCGAGCTGCGTCCGCGTGGGCAGCACGGGCGCAGCCAGAGCGATGGCCGCGTAGGCACAGGACGGCAGGCTCGTGTACCAGACCCAGTCCTGCCACACCGGCGCGTAGCCGGTCTGGCGGCGCGCGCGGCGGATCACGGCCGCGACGTAGACGAGGCCGCCCGAGCCGAGGGCCGCCAGAACCAGCGACGGCGGGACGAGCGACGCCCAGGGCGCGCTCATCACCGCCGAGACGATCAGGGCAAGGGCGAAGTGCACGACCGTCGGCGAGGCGTAGGCGCCGACCTCGTCGTCGGTCGGGGCGTGGCGCAGGGCGGCGACGAGGGTGATCACCACGAACTGGATGCCGATGAGCGCCCCCCCGGACGACCCGACGATCACGTAGAAGCTCTGCCAGGCGAAGAGCGAGCTGGCGACGTCAGTCAAGCTGGGCCTCCGATCGACGCGTGGGCTTCACGAAGCCGCGGAGCCGGTGGATGAGGCCGTCGACCAGGCCGGCGATGTCGTCGGTCTCGTGGTCGTACCACGCGTTGAAGGCGGTGTCGAGCAGGGCGCGGGTGAGGAAGGCGAGGAGCATCGGCCCGCTGTCCGCCGTTTCGGCGCCGAGGCGGCGGGTCATGAGCGCCGCCACGCGCTCCTCCAGGCGGTTGCGGCGGGCCAGCACCACGCGGCGCAGGCTGTTCGTCTCCCGCAGCAGGCGGATGGTGCAGCGGAGGACGTCGGCGTCCTCGACGCCCGCCTGGAGGGCGGGCACGAGGGCGTTGCGGATGGCGAGGAGGGGAGGCTCGTCGGGGGGGCGCGTCGACAGCGCCGAGTACAGGCGCTCCCCGAACCGCTCGGCGTGCACGGCGAGCACGTCTTCCTTGGACTCGAAGTACCGGAAGAACGTGCGGCGCGAGACGCCCGCCGCGCGGGCGATCTGCTCGACGGTCGTCTGCTCGAACCCCCGGGAGACGAAGAGCCCTTCGGCGGCGCCGGCCAGGGCGACGCGGACGACCTCCTGCTTCCGCCGCATCAGGCTCGTCGAGCCCGGCGGCACCGCCCTCGCGAACGGCCGGGCCCGACGCCTGGGGCGCCGGGTGGCGGGGATGGTCATGCGCTGGATCCTAGCACGGAGTGCACGGCATGGCGCCCGATGTTGACACTGGCACTCCGTGACACTAGGATGACCCCGCGCCGGGCGTCGCGTCCGGCGGCTCCGCGGCAGGCGGAGCGCGGTTCAGCGTCGTCCGCTGGACGGGAGGTCCACATGGCACGCAGTTCCACCGCTCGCCGCCTGGCCGCCGTCGGGCTCGCCCTCGCGTCCATGGCCCTCGGGACGTCGTCGTCCCGCGTGGCCGCGCAGGCCGGGAGCGGCGCGCTCCCCTTCCGCAACCCGGCCCTCTCCGTCGACGAGCGCCTCGCCGACCTGGTCGGCCGGATGACGCTCGAGGAGAAGGTCGGCCAGCTCCTGATGCTCGACGCCCGCGGCGATGACCTGTCGTTCGTCAACACCCGGCAGCCGGGGGCGCTCCTGCACGTCCTCGGTGCCAAGGTGGGCCGGGCGATGGACCTCGCGGCGAAGAACCGGCTCGGGATCCCCCTGCTGATCGGGGAGGACGGCATCCACGGCCACTCGTTCTGGAAGGACGCCAACATCTTCCCGACCGAGCTCGCGATGGCCGCGAGCTGGAGCCCGGAGCTGCTGGAGCGGGTGGGCCGCGTCACCGCCGAGGAGATGGCGCCGACCGGCATCCACGAGACGTTCTCCCCCGTGCTGTGCCTGACGCGAGACGTCCGGTGGGGCCGAACCGGCGAGACCTTCGGCGAGGACCCGTACCTGATCGGCGAGCTCGGCGCCGCCCTCATCCGCGGCTACCAGGGAAAGGGCCTCGACGACCCGACCGCCGTCGTCGCCACCGCCAAGCACTACGCCGGCTACTCCGAGACGCAGGGCGGCCGCGACGCGTCGGAGGCCGACATCTCCCGGCGCAAGCTGCGCAGCTACTTCCTGCCGCCCTTCGAGCGGGCGGCCCGCGCGGGCGCCATGATGTTCATGACCGGCTACCAGTCGATGGACGGCGTGCCGTCGACGGCCAACAAGTGGCTCCTGCGCGACGTCCTCAAGGACGAGTGGGGGTTCAAGGGCGTCCTCGTGACCGACTGGGACAACGTCGGCCGCCTCGTGCACGAGCAGAAGGTCGCGGCGACCTTCGCCGACGCCGCGATCATGGCCATCCGCGCCGGAAACGACCTCATCATGACGACGCCGCAGTTCTACGAGGGCGCGATCGAGGCGGTGAAGAGTGGCCGCCTCAAGGAGTCCGAGATCGACGAGCCGCTGAAGCGGCTGCTGGCCCTGAAGCTCCGGATGGGCCTCTTCGAGAACCCGCGCCGGCCGGACCTCGCGAAGGCGGCGGTCGAGGTGTCGCGTCCCGACCACCGCGCGGCGGTCCTCGAGGCCGCTCGCCTGAGCCTCGTTCTTCTGCAGAACGGCGGCCTCCTGCCACTCGACCCGGCCCGGGTGAAGTCGATCGCGGTCGTCGGCCCGAACGCCGACGACGACCTGCAGCAGCTCGGCGACTGGTCGCTCGGCTCCTCGCAGCACCCGCCGGAGGCCGGCAAGCACCCGCGCGAGAAGACGGTGACGGTGCTCGACGGCATCAAGGCAGTGGCCCCCAGGGGCACGACCGTGCGCTACGAGAAGGGCTGCGCGATCGACAACGGCGGCCTCTCCGGGATCCCGGCCGCGGTGGCGGCGGCGCAGGCCTCGGATGTCGTCGTCGCCGTCGTCGGCGACCACCTCGACTTCATCGGCGAGGAGAAGAGCACGGCCACTCTCGAGATGCAGGGCGGCCAGGTGGCGCTCCTGGACGCCCTCGAGAAGACCGGAAGGCCGCTGGTCGTGGTGCTGGTGAACAGCAAGCCGCTGGTGCTGCCGGCGTCGGTCAAGCGCGCGCCGGCGATCCTCGAGGCGTTCAACCCGGGGATGGAGGGCGGCCGTGCGATCGCGGAGGCGGTGTTCGGGCAACTGAACCCGTCGGGCAAGCTGACGATCTCGTTCCCCGTGCACGTCGGCCAGCAGCCGGTCTTCTACAACCAGGTGCGCGGCCAGCACGGCACCCGCTACGCCGACCTCACGGAGGAGCCGCTCTTTCCCTTCGGCCACGGCCTCAGCTACACGACGTACAGGTACTCGAACGTCCGCCTCGCGTCCCCGACCCTCTCCCGCGGGCAGTCGGCCTCGGTGTCGGTGGACGTCGAGAACGCCGGCCGGCGGGCCGGCGACGAGGTCGTGCAGGTCTACGTGAGCGACGTCATCACGTCCGTGACGTGGGTCGGAAAGGCGCTCGAGGGCTTCGCGCGCGTGCACCTCGAGCCGGGGGAGAAGAAGACGGTGACGGTGACGCTGCCCTGGGAGTCGTTCCGGCTCGTCGACGCCGACGGGCGCTCGGTCGTCGAGCCCGGCGACTTCGATGTCCTGGTTGGCCCGTCCTCGCGCGACAAGGACCTGCTGAAGGCGACGCTGCGTGCGGAGTGAGCCGATCCTCGCCCTGGCTCTCTCCCTCACCGCGCCGCTCGTCCTCGCGCAGGAGCCGACGGTGCCCGCGACGGCGCACGCGAACCCCTTCGGCCGGAAGTACCCGCCGCGGATCTACAACGCGACCCGCCTCCTCGTGAAGCCGCCGGTCATCGACGGCCGGCTGGACGACGAGGCCTGGCAGAAGCAGGGGGAGTGGGCGGGGAACTACACGCAGCAGAACCCCCTCGAGGGGGCGCCGCCCACGGAGCAGACCGAGCTCAAGATCCTCTACGACGACAAGTACCTCTACTACGCGATCCGCGCCTACGACGACCCGGCGAAGATCCACTACTACCCGGGGCGGCGTGACGACTTCGGCGAGTACGCGGTGGACGTGGTCGGGATCTGCTTCGACAGCTACAACGACAAGCGCACCGGCTTCGAGTTCGACCTCACCGCGAGCGGCGGCAAGATCGACCTCCTCCTCGGCAACGGGGAGACGGAGTGGGACACGACCTGGGACGCGGTCTGGGACGGCAAGGTGGCCCACGACGAGAAGGGCTGGACGGCCGAGGCCCGCATCCCCCTCAACCAGCTCCGGTTCGGGAAGCAGAAGGAGCAGGTCTGGGGGATGCACGCCTGGCGCTGGCTCACCCGGAACATGGAGGAGAGCCAGTGGCAGCTCATCCCCCGCCAGAACACCGGGCGGCTCTACCAGCTCGGCGAGCTCCACGGGATCCGGGACCTGCCGCCGTCGCGACACGTCGAGCTCCTGCCCCACGTGCTCGGCAAGGCGGGCTCCGGGCCGTCGTTCCCCGGCGAGGGCGAGGACCTGACGGGGTCGGTCGGCCTCGACGCGAAGGTCGGCCTCAGCACGAACTTCACGCTCGACGCCACGGTGAACCCCGACTTCGGCCAGGTCGAGGCCGACCCCTCGGTGCTGAACCTGACCGCCTACGAGACGTTCTACGACGAGAAGCGGCCTTTCTTCCTCGAGGGCCGGCAGATCCTCACCTTCAAGATCAAGGACGAGGACCAGGACCAGCTCTTCTACTCGCGCCGCATCGGCGGGCCGCCCTCGCTCCAGCTCACGCCCGGTCCGGACCAGACGGCGGACGCGCCCGAGTCGACGACGATCCTCGGTGCCCTGAAGGTCAGCGGCAAGACGAACGACGGCCTGTCGGTGGCCGCCCTGCAGAGCTTCACCCAGAAGGAGCACGCCGAGGTCACCGGCCCGTCCGGGACGAGCAGCCCCGTAGTCGAGCCTTTCGGGAGCTACACCGCGGCCCGCGTGCAGAAGGACTGGGACAAGGGCAACACGATCCTCGGCGGGATGGTCACCTCGACCCACCGCTGGATCTCGGACCCCGGCCTCGAGTTCCTTCCCGCCCAGGCCTGGTCCGGCGGCCTCGACTTCGTGCACTACTTCGCCGACCGCTTCTGGGTGTTCGACGCGAAGGGCGTCGCGAGCCGCGTCGAAGGGGATCAGCAGGCGATCCTCGCCTTGCAGACGAACCCCGTGCACTACTACCAGCGGCCCGACGCCACTCACCTCCACGTGGACGAGAACGCGACGTCGCTCTCGGGCCACGGGGGCTCGCTGCTCTTCGGCACCTCGGGCAAGGGCCGCTTCCGCGCCACCGCGCGCTACAACTGGTACTCGCCCGGCCTCGAGCTCAACGACATCGGCTACCTGCGCCAGGCCGACGTCAAGGCGAACCAGGTGGCCCTGGGCTGGGTGGAGTCGAAGCCCAGAGGCATCTTCCGCGAGTACTCCTTCCAGGGGACCCGGCAGGACCAGTGGGACTTCGGCGGCCTGCACACGAAGTCGGCGACCGCGGCCGACCTGACGACCACGCTCCGGAACCGGTGGGGCGTCACCGGGCACGTCGCCTACAACCAGCTCGTGGACACCCGGGCGCTCTTCGGAGGGCCGGCCCTGCGTTCGAGCGACTTCTGGGTCGCCTCGGCCAAGGTCAGCTCCGACAACGCGCGCAAGGTGTCGGCCGGGCTCCGATACGAGCACGACTGGTCTCTCGAGGGTGGCACGCGGGCGAACGACGTGGCCCTCAACGCCTCCCTCCGTCCCTCCGGCCGGCTCACGTTCTCGGGCACGGCCGAGTACCTCCGGCTCGAAGACGACCTGCAGTACGTGGGCACGGAGGAGACGACCGCGGGGACACGCTGGCTCCTCGGGCGCAACAACGAGCACCTGTGGAACATCACGTTCCGGATCAACCTCGCCATCACGCCCGACCTCACGGTGACGTACTACGGCAGTCCCTTCATCGCCTCGAGCCGGTTCACGGACCTCCGCAAGGCGACCGACACCCTCTCGCCTGTTTACGAGAGCCGCTTCCACCGCTTCTCTCCCGCCGAGATCGCGTACTCGAGCGCCGCCAACGCGTACCTGGTCCGGGAGGCGGACGGGGGGCCGCTCTACGCGCTCGCGAACCCGGACTTCGCCATCCGCCAGTTCCGTTCGAACCTCGTCCTGCGCTGGGAATACAAGCCGGGCTCCGCTCTCTACGTCGTGTGGCAGCAAGGGCGGAACGGCCAGCAGCCCTACTGGAACGACTCCTTCCACGAGAACTGGAACGCGCTCTGGAGCACGCCGGCCGACAACGTGTTCCTGGTCAAGCTCAGCTACTGGTTCTCCCCGTAGCCCTGCGGGCCGCCGGGAGCCCGGTCGGCGGCCCCGTATTGACGCGGCGGCGGGGGCGGCGATAGCTTGAGGGTCTTCGACGAAGCAACGGCGGGCCTCGCCGGCTGTCACTCGCGGCGAGATCAAAGGAGGACGGAGATGACCTTGTGCAGGCGAGCGATCCTGTTCGCGGCCGCTGCCGCCGCAGGCTGGGCGGGCGGAGCGGCACGGACGAACGCGGGAGCCGCGCCCGAGACCCCGGCCCAGCCCGCGATGCGCGGACTGGCCCTGCCCGGAGCGCCGGCGACCGGCGGCGTCTTCATGGACTACATCGCCTACGACCGAGCGCACCACCGGGTCTGGGTTCCCGCGGGCAACACCGGGAGCGTCGACGTCGTGGAGACGCAGGGCGACAAGATCACCCGGATCGAGGGCTTTCCGACCGCCGAGTTCGAGCGGAACGGCACGAAGCGCACGGTGGGGCCGAGCTCCGCGACCGTCGGGGAGGGCGTCGTCTACGTCGGCAACCGCGGCGATTCGAGCGTGTGCGCAGTCGACGCCTCGACGCTGCAGAAGGGCGCCTGCCGGAAGCTCGAGTCCTCGCCCGACGGCCTCGCCTACGTCGCCGCCACGAAGGAGCTCTGGGTGACGACGCCCCGCGACAAGTCGATCACGATCCTCGACGTCTCGAAGGCCGGCGCTCCCGCTCCGAAAGGGAAGATCGGCCTGGACGGGGCGCCCGAGGGGTACGCGGTCGACGACGGGCGGGGCCGCTTCTACACCAACCTGGAGGACAAGGACCGCACGCTGGTGATCGACGTGCGCGGCCGCTCGGTCACGGAGACCTGGCTGCCCCGGTGCGGCGAGGACGGGCCCCGGGGCCTCGCGATCGACACCGCGCGAAACCTCCTGATGGTGGCCTGCACGGGCCACGTGAGCGTCCTGGACGCCGGACACGACGGCCGGATCCTCTCCAGCATCGACACGGGAGCCGGGGTCGACAACATCGACTACGTGGCGTCGCGGCAGGAGCTCTTCGCCGCGGCGGGACGCGCGGCGAAGCTCACGGTGGCGCGGCTCGACGTGCAGGGCAAGCTGACGCCCGTCGCGAGCGTCGCCACGGCGGCCGGGGCCCGCAACGCCGTGGCCACCGACGAGGGGGTCGCCTACCTGACGCATTCGGCCGAGGGTCGGCTGCTCGTGGTGGCGCCGGCCCCGTGAGTCGGAGCGCCTCGAAACCGGCCACGAAGGGAGCCCGCCCGTGAGTGACGAAGAGCTGCGAGCAGAGCTTGCCCGCCTGAAGGACGAGAACGAGCGGCTGAAGACCCGGGCCGGCCGCGGGTTGAGCCTCAAGGTGAGCGAGAAGGGCGCGCTCTCCGTCTACGGCCTGGGGCGATTCCCCGTAACGCTCTACAAGGAGCAGTGGACGAAGCTCCTCGACATGGCCGAAGACATCCGGGTCTTCCTGAAGGAGAACGACGCCCGGCTCAAAGCGAAATCGTGACCCGTGGGTGACGCACGTGCGGCTCCGGGCTCGGCCGCGCGGTTCCTCGAGCACACCGTCGCGGCCAGGGGAGCTGGAGCGGGTGCGCGGCTGAGCTCTCCGCCGTGCCGCACGCGGCGATGCGGCCGGAGGGAGTACGATCCCGCCGTCCGTTCATCAGAAAGCGAGGCGAGTCATGCACCTCATCTGGTTCCTCCTGGTCGGCCTGGTCGCCGGGTGGCTGGCCGGGAAGCTCACGAAGGGATCCGGCTTCGGCGTGGTGGGCGACGTCGCGATCGGCGTGATCGGCGCCTTCGTCGGCGGGTTCCTGTTCCGTCTGGTCGGGATCTCGGCCGGCGGAACGATCGGAAGCATCATCGTCGCCACGGTCGGCGCGGTGGTGCTGGTCGTGGTGGTCAAGGCCCTGAAGAAGGCCTGATCCGTAAGGTGCGAGCGCTGGAACCGTCGAGCGGGATCCCTACGGCTCCGCGCCCGCCGCGTCGACCCTCGGCTTGCGCCACACGGCGGCCTTGACGGCCGCGCTGGAGACGAGCGCGAACGCCATGGCGAACCCGTAGACGCGGGCGCTGAGCGTCCACGCGAATCCCGCCAGGGCGGCGAAGAACCCCCACATCATCGCTTCGCCCAGGAGGGCTCGAAGCCAAAGGGGCTTGTCGCCCGAGCACGGAACGCGCGGGACCAGTGACGGAAGGAGCCTCGGGACCGCATCGCTGTACGCTCGAAAGGCGTCTCCCTGGGTGCGCAGCAGCTCGGCTTCCTCTCGCCGGATCAGGCGGTCGACGAAGGTGAGGATCCCGACGACCAGGACGGGTGCTCCGAAGCGGCTCGTGAGGGGCACGAAGCCCAACGAGAGCAGCACGGTGCCGAGGTAGAGGGGGTTGCGGACGCGGCGATAGGGGCCGTCGGCGACGAGGCGCGCCGAGTGCAGCTTCCGGTCGTGGACGACCTGCGTGTCGAGGTAGGCGGCGGCCCAGGTGCGAATGATCGCGCAGGAGAGGGCGAGCAGCGCTCCGAGCCACAGAGCCACGCGCGCCACCGTCTCCTGGGGGATGCCCGGCCAGCGACCGAGCCAGCGCAGGAGCGCCTCCAGGAGGTTCCGGTCGCCGAAGGCGTAGAGCGAGAAGCCCAGGACGAAGATGGCGGTGATGATCAGGCTGCGGTTGCGGAACTCGAAGGCTGTCGCGGTCATCTTTCGTCCGTCGGCGTGGAGCGTGCCGCCCCTCAGCCACTACGTGGCGACCCCGAAACATGTTCCCCGGCGTTCTCCGACGTCGCACCCGCGCGCGGGCCTCCGTCGGAGCGAAGGCCTGGGCAGGGGGAGAAGGGCGCTACCGCGACGAAGGCTCTCGCTCCGTGCCGCTCTCTCCCGTCGCGTGTCCGTAGCCGAAGAGCATCCTCGCCTCGTAGTCGTTGTGACGGCGGCAGCGGAGCTGGATGTTCTCGACGCTCGCCTCGCCCCCTGCCGCGTACGGCCGCACGTGGTGGAACTCGACGAACGCGCGCTCGTCGCACCGGCGCCCGCCCGTCCCCACGAACGCGCAGCGGCCGAGGTCGCGCACCCAGACCGCGCGCTTGACCTCGGCCGGGATGTGGCGCGACCCGGGCGCCGGCGCACGGGGGGCGGGGTGGGGGCTCGAGGTGGCGGCGAACCGGGTGCGGGCGAGATCGGCGAGCAGGGCATCCAGGGCGCGGTCGAGGACCGCCGCCTCGTCGCCCGACGGGATCGCATGGCGCAGCATGTCGGTGGCGAGCCTCAGCTTCTCCAGAGTGGGACCGCCGATCGTGAGCTGCAGCCGGTACCGATCCGGCGCGAGCGGTATGACCTGTGCGGGCGGGGTGGCGGGAGGCGGACGCGGCGGGCCCGGTCGCGCGGGCGTGAAGGAGGCACCCGACGACAGAATTGCTGGCGCGCCGCGCACGTCCGGGGGCGAGGTGAACGATGTCGCCGCGACGGGGGGTTCAGGCGCCTCCGGCCGAGGCTGCGGCCGGGGTGGCGGGAGCCGCCGGACGAACGTCGGCGCCTCGGGGAAGGGGGCGAGGCGAGCCACGATCTCCTCGACCTGGGACCTCCGCTTGCCGCGAGCGGACTCGAGGATGCCGAGGTGGTTGTCGGCCGTGAGGTGGGGAGCGAGCAGCCGGACCGTCGTGAGGTGGACGGCGCCGGAGGCGATCCGCTCCAGGATCAC
>Ga0335076_10004425_pt1 | contig 14206 bp, 17 predicted proteins | sample Lox_Sample_25_FD_206717 | JGI IMG/M metagenome (GOLD analysis project Ga0335076, IMG submission 206717) | Soil microbial communities from Loxahatchee National Wildlife Refuge, Florida, United States - Lox_Sample_2.5 | ecosystem: Environmental > Terrestrial > Soil > Wetlands | place: USA... | reverse complement strand
CCCTCTGGGTTTTCAAACCCCGCCCGCCGAAACATCGGACAACGGTCGGTCCGAGGCGTTCATGAGCAGGTGGCAAAACCCACGGAAAATCCCACACCCCTTCGTTGTCCCACTACAAAAGCCCTGAAGGCTGTCCATACTTGAACTCTGGGTTTTGGATTGTTTTCAGTAGTTTTAAGATAGTTTTTTATATTTCTTTGGACGGTAAGTCCCCTTGATGGAGGGCAAGTATAGTTGTTTCATTGTTCTATATTTTAAGGTTGGCCCTAGGATATTTTACGACATTTCGTAGGTCTGATCAATCGACCTTTTTCTCAATTAGCCGTAGAACTACAACTGAGATTTCGGTTCTGATGATCCGGGGTCCAGTTCACATTATAAAAATTACAATCCGACTCGCTCGAAGAGCCACCGACATGCCGAGTCAGATCTAAGTAGGGAATTTTGTGCCCCTGACCAAATCTATCTGTTAGTAAATTATGCAATTGGCAGTGAATATAGTATTAAATCCTTCGTACATCTAACTTTTTCCCTTGCTTACCGACAGCGAGTTGATTCTCGAGCCAGAAGGTGAAATATTCAACAGCTCTCCCCGACAATAACACTTGATCGAACTATTAGGAAGAGTAATGGATTTTCTTCGCCATTCTTGCCTTCGCAGGCTCGAAAGTCATCTAACTGACTTTATGGACGGTAAAATTTTCTTGTGGACGACAACATCTCGCCCTCAAAATTCTTTATAAAACACATGAATCTTAGTACTTGTAAGTCCACATTTGACGGGTCTTCCGCCTTTGTTTTTGCTTCCCAGGTGGGAAGTTCATGACTATAGTGAGATATAGAATGCTTTCAGGCCAGCGTCGGTGGGCAAGAAGATGTTGCATGAGGCATTTCGTTCGCGAAATATTTTCCTCATAGGGTCCGGGTTGCGACAGGTGGAGAAACTAACTATAATTGCCCCGTCCCTTCCGATCGGCGTCTGGCGATTTTTCGTTGACTCGTTCCATCACAATCAACGATGTTGCCTGACTCGACGCTTGAGCTCAGCTGGGATCACGAGATTCGTGATTCTCTTGAGCCCGCTCTAGTCATCAAATACGTGGGCTCAGATTCCTTCTTTAGCTCCTCATCGTCAACATACGTCTTCACCGCCTCGCACAAAACCTATTCCGATGAGGTGCATATTCCCGGGTGGGAACCATGACTGATGCGCCAGAATGATTCGAGCATGACGACCACTACAAAGATACGCGGGCTTGGGGCGTTGTCCGCGTACCTCGATTTACGATGTGAGTCTGCGGGTCATTGGCGTCTTGCTACTATTGTTGATAAGGCCGGGATGATTGTGTATGAATTTAGTTGGAAGGGACGGGAACCTAGTAGAGGACATGGATTTATCGACTTTGGATTTGGACAGAAGGATAAATGGAGTCGCACCCATCATGAAATACTAGAAGTTTGGAGAAATATGGTCTGAAGACTGGAGTTGCGGATTCTCATCTTGCTATTGCGTGCGAGGATACCCGAACGTAGTATTAGTTGTGTATCGGATGGGTGCGCGTTTGAGATTATATCGTCCACGAATCCGAGGAACTGTCCACACTACTTTACTATCGGAATGTTCGTTTTACCATTTTTGTACAGAGAGTGTATTTTGGACCGTTTTGTAAAGAAACCCCCATATGGGACTTTGTTGTCGGAGCGGCCACCTCACAAAGCAATCTCCCCAGCCATTCTGAACCTCATGGTAAATGAATGCCCCTTTCCCAAACGCCGCACCGGGCAACCCTGCCTCTCCCCGCATCGTCCTTCTTCACTGTATAGCAAGGTTACGTTACATACGTAATAGTCACTTTTGTGGATCACTGTCTTCCAGCGACAAGTTAGTCTGCTCATCCGGTCGCCTCCAAACGATATCTTCGAATCCGCATCCAAACAATATCGCTCTACAAGGGGACATAACGAACTCGCCAGCCAATGCGCTCAGCGTCTTAGTATTAGTTAAGCCGCTCCTCAGAGCTATATCAGCGGACAATGTCGATGCTGTTCTTGTTCTCGAAATGGAAGCGATCAGATCCCGTTTTCAGTTTAACGGCGGGCTAGCGAAGCGTGTGCCCGATATCCTGAAGCGGCCAAATTCGGTGTGTATCGAACGGCTTCAAGTGTGGGTCGGATGGATTGCTGGTGACGCTGCATCACATCATCCCTCCGAGCACCTCGTCCCATGTCGGATTGCTGGTCATTTCAGAGGGCCACAAGAGGGCCGTTTATTTGCTTATGAAAAGAGCATTAGACTGATGATCAGATTTTCTTGTCGATCGAGGAATTTTAATTTTTCTCTATCCGTCGACGCATTAGGATCCTCATGAGGTCGGATTTCCAGGTGAGCCCTTCGTGGTCGATGGGAGCTGAATTCAGTTCTCCAACCTTGTCGGGACCGTGTACAAACAGGGAAACCTCGTCTTTGTTGCTGACGGCTCCGCCCTCCTCAGTCCAGTCGGAAACCGACTCTCGCACTTTGATCTCACAAAGCACGTTCCTACTGGAGAAGCCTCGCTAATGACAGCAACAAGTCCTTCACATTTGCATTTGAACATCGCAAGGATATCGAGCGGATAGCCCTGTCTCCTCAGGGTACCCTGCTTTTGTCTGTAGACGAAGGTTCTCATTCTTCTTGGCGTGCGCTGACCATTAAGACGGTCGAGCATTGCTGGTCAACTTCCGACGATCGAATGTGATATACCACTTCAACTTCAAGGCTGCGCCGACGTGTCTTGCCTTTTCGCCTAGTGGGAGATTCTTCGCTGTCGGTCTAGGGAAACAATTACAAATCTGGCGAACCCCAGCATTCGATGAAGCCCGAGAACGAGAATTTGCACCCTTCGTTAAATATCGAACATACAATGGACACTATAAAGATATCACCTCTGTCACTTGGAGCGGAGATTCAAGATTCCTTCTCACTACGGGAAAGGATCTCACGGCTCGAATCTGGAGTTTAGACCCCGTTGAGGGATTTACCCCGACAACGCTCAGCGGCCATCGTGATACCGTCATTGGAGCCTTCTTCTCCGCGGACCAGGAATTCGTAGCCACTTCCTTGACTTGTCGTTAATCAGTAGGTATATACAGTAAGTCGAGACGGAGCACTCTTTCAATGGACCTATCAATCCCCGGAGGGCGAAGAAGAATCCACAGATGTCTTCTGGCGAATCCTCTCAAAACACTATTTCCTTCAGCCAAACGCAAAGGTTACAGCGGCTCATTTCCACCCCCCAACAAAGTTCCTCTCGATTGGCTTCTCCACGGGAGTCTTTGCCCTTTATGAACTTCCCGAATTCACGCAACTCCAATCCCTCAGTATTTCCAAAGCCGCGATCTCCAGCATCACTGCCAATCCAACGAACGAATGGATCGCCATCGCCTCTGCAAAGTTGGGTCAACTCCTTGTCTGGGAATGGCAGAGCGAGAGTTATATCCTTCGACAACAGGGCCACTTTGATTCGATGAATTCTATTGCATATACTCATGATGGGAGTAAGGTTGCGACGGGTAGCGATGATGGGAAAGTCAAGGTTTGGGATACGACTTCGGGACATTGTATTGTTACTTTTGCGGATCATGGGAGTGGCGTCACAGCCTTGGAGGTTCCAAGGATGAAGCGGAATGTGGTCTTCACAGCGAGTTTGGATGGCACAGTAAGGGCTTACGATCTCGTTCGCTACCGTAATTTTCGGACTTTTACAGCGCCGGAGAGATTGCAATTCACATGCCTCGCTGCCGATGGCAGTGGCGAAGTCGTTGCGGCGGGATCCCTCGATTCTTTTGATATCCATCTGTGGTCTGTTCAAACGGGTCAATTACTCGATCGATTATCCGGTCATGAAGGACCTATTTCCGCTGTTGCATTTGCGCCGCAGTCCTCGATGCTCGTAAGCTCAAGTTGGGACAAAACGATTCGAGTATGGGACGTTTTTGGACGGAGTGCCCAAGTGGAACCATTGCAAATGACAAGTGACGTTCAGACTTTTGCTATGCGGCCCGATGGAAAAGAATTGTGCGCAGCGGGGCTCGATGGCCAACTCGTATTCTGGAATATCCTGGAGGGCGTACAATCTAACATCATTGATGGGAGACGAGATATCTCGGGAGGAAGATTAACGACCGACAGACGCTCCGCGGCAAATAGTACGTCAAACAAGACGTTTACGAGTCTTTGTTATACTGGTGATGGACAGGCCATTTTGGCTGGCGGCACGTCAAAATGGATTTGTTTGTACGACGTCGAGACATCTTCCCTCATCCAAAAATTCTCTGTAAGCGAAAACCTCTCGTTCGACGGAACCCAAGCCTTTCTCAATTCCAAAGACATGACGGAGGCGGGACCAAGACAACTCATCGATGAACAGGGCGAAGAATCAGATTTGGAAGATCGGATTGATCGGACGTTACCTGGAAGTACCCGCGGCGACGCCTCAACGAGAAAATTACGTCCTGAAGTTCGTACACGAGCCGTCCAACTAAGTCCAACAGGCAGAGCCTTCGGTGCAGCGACCACAGAAGGTCTCCTCCTCTACTCACTCGACCGGGAAATCACATTTGACCCCTACGAACTAGACATCGACATCACCCCCTCTACAATCCTATCCTCAGCCGCACGAAAGGAATACCTCAAAGCGCTCCTCATGGCCCTCCGACTCTCGCAATTCCAGACTACGTTAAAAGTCGCCGAAACCATCCCGCCACGCGATATCCCCTTGGTCCTACGTGACTTCCCAGAATCGTATTTAGTGAGACTTTTGCGATTTTTGAATTCATATGCCGAGAGGACACCGCATGTGGAGTTTTATTTACTTTGGTGTGAGGGGGTGTTGACGAGGTTTGGACGGGTATTACGAGGTGGAAGGGGAGAATATGCTGGGTTGTTAAGGGCGATGCAGAGAGATGTGTTGAGAATTAAGCAGGAGATTCAAGGTGTTGGGGATGAGATTGGGTTTATTTTGGGGTTTATTTTTGGCCATGAGAAAGGGGACACAACAGTGAATAATGACATGGAAGATGAATGGACTGGTATATCTGATTAACATGAAGTTCTCTAGGATCTCAAAGCCGTAGTGTCTCAGTGGCACAGTGCCTCAATAGCCTATTCATTAATCGTGGCAGCGCGGCGGGGAACGAGAGATACCAGCAGCAATACCATTCTTCCGTGAATCGCTGACAGCTTCCAATCGAATCGTTCCATCCTCGTCTTCAATCCTCCTTACAACCTGAATTTCCGCCTTAGCGTTGCTCTTATCATATTCCTCATACACATGTCCCGCATTCCTCAAGTAGCGTAGTACGTCCCTATCGTATCCCTTCTCCATCGAAATCGTCTCGGGCAACAACTGATGATGCAGCCTCGGCTTCTCTACCACATTCAACAAATCCATCCGCCAATCCAAATATTTCACAATGGCATCCAACACTGAAGTCAATATTCTCGTCCCGCCTGAAGCCCCCAACACCAATTCTACCGCGCCACTTACCGGGTTCAGAATTATCGTCGGCGCGGAAGAGGACATGGGTCGTTTAAACGGCTTAATATAGTTATACGGCGAGGGTTCCAATCTAAAGGCATTGGAATTATTAACTTGGGAGAAATCGTCCATTTCATCGTTGAGAATGATGCCAGTCACGGGGTCGTGCAGTTGAGATCCCCATATCAAATTGATAGTCGACGTGAGACTGGTGGTCATCCCGTCCTTATCGATGACTGAGATATGCGTTGTTCCATGGTTCCGAGGGAAGTCGTATTTCGGGTTGTAGTGGGTCCATGGGTACGTTTTGGTCAGAGATATGTTGGTGCGCAGGAGGGCGGCAAAGTCCTTTGATGTGAGTTCTGAGATTCGCACAGGTCGATCTGCGACAGGATCAAATGGGTCTCCTAATTCTGTTCGCGCCGCCGCGGCATCTCGCAAGTCAGCAGATGTCTTCTGGGGAAGGGCAGTTCTACATTTCATTGATTCGACGAGGAGATGAACTTCTTGGGGTGTCATTCGGCCCGTTTTGGACCCCAGGGAAAATCCCTCGAGGATATTCAATGCTTGAATCAAAGCCGGTCCCGAACACGGCGCCCCACACGTAATAACTTGTCGTCCATGATACCACCCATAAACCGGCTCCTCCACTCTAACTGTATAATTCGCCATATCCTCCATCGTTATAATCCCGCCTCGCTTCCTCACATACTCCACAATCGCCGTCGCTACACTCCCATTATAAAACACACGTGGGCCCTCCTCCGCAATGACGCTCAACGTATGCGAGAAATTCGTCCGAAATAATAGATCCTTTTGAACTAGGGGTTTGCCTTGGGGGTAAAGGAATCCCCAATCGGGGTCCTTTAGAATAAAATCCCCGTAGCGTTTTATTCGATTTGCGAGTTCGGGAGGGACGGGGAAACCATCTCGCATCATTTCGATGCTTTCTTTGAAAAGGCGTTTCCATGGGAGTTTGCCGTACATTCGTGAGGCTTCGAAGTAACCCGCTATTTCGCCAGGGACACCGACAGACAAGCCACCGTAGAGGGAGGCAAGGGAGTGCTTGTCGTACATTCCTTTTGAGGCGGCGGCGGGGGCAGTCTCTCGAAAATTGAATACTTTCGCCGTTGAATTGGGCAGACGGACGACCATAAATCCTCCCCTTCCCAAGTCAGCGATGTGTCTTAAACGGGAGAGAAGCGGGGGATTGGGGACCCTCCGATTCCAGACGAAAACATGTTTATAGATCCGATGCAGATTCCACTTGCAATTGCCGCATCAACGGCATTCCCACCTTCTCGTAATATCTTGACTCCAATAATCGAGCAGGTATCTAGTTCCGTGGCCACCGCCCCATTCTTTGCATGAATCAAAACTTTCCGATTCGGCCCTTGCTCCTTTGAATCTAGATGGACCAGCATGCCTGCAATAACCACAGTAGAAATCAACAGTAGTAAAATGGCTATTAGCAGGATGACAAGAATATATCTCTTCTTCCTGAGGATGATCTGCCATCGATTTTTGGGTCGTTTAACGATTAAGTTGGCGCTATTCGCGTTGTCCGCAGCGCCTGGATCGAGCAAGGGCGTTCGATCGTCGTCGTTGCCGTGGAATGAGTTTTCTCGGGAACTTGTGTCGAGCAACTGGGCTGGATAAGCCGCGCACTCTGGATCCGTTTGGAGGATCTTTTGTTGGCTGCTATCTTGCTTTGGGGGGCTGCTCATGGCGATATCCGGCCTCGCGAGCTGCTTGCTGATCTGTCACGATTGACGTCCCGTCCGGGCCTCGTCCATTGATGATGGGAATCAAATCAACGTTCGGCTATCGGATTCGGCAATCGGCGGGGGGGCCGTGGGCGACGAATTCTCTGGTAGGAGAATTAACTCGTAATTCAATGACGGCCTCAGAATTTCAGAAACCAGAAATTTACAATTTTGTTGATCCACATTTCTCTGGGAATTCCTTTCTCAGCAAAGGCGTTGGTCAAGTTGTCCGCGTGCCGTTGTCTCCACGACGTCGCTGTGTGTGCTACGTAGCACACCCCCTTACTTTCGCAGTCTCTCTGCACGCTCTGCCCTCCGATCCGTGATCTTCGCCCCCTCACGCCCAAATCCCGCCCTGCTCCGTCGGTTGAGTCATCGGATGGCCTCTTCTGACTCGGGACCGGCGACTGCCAACGGCACATTGGCAAACATGTCCCTCGAAGACATCGAGTCCCAAATTGCCAATCTACAGCTTCTCAAGTCACAGAAGCTTGCAGAGGAAGCAGAGTCCAAGAAGCCAAAGAAGGACAGGAAAAAAGAGAAGGCAGGCAAAATAGAAGTCAAAGTCCCCAAAGTAACAACACTAACCCCCTCGACGCGAATACTGACCTGTAGGGCACAAAAGGTACAATGATCACCCTACAACGGTGAGGGAGGGACGAGATCCTGATTGGTAGACTGGTTTGGTCAGGACATGGCCATTCGTGAAAAGATGTTTGCCGTTATTATGAATGTATTCAAACGTCACGGCGGAATGGCCCTTGACACCCCCGTCTTTGAACTCAAGGAAGTTCTCACGGGAAAGTATGGCGAAGACAGCAAACTCATCTACGACTTACAAGACCAAGGCGGCGAACTCTGTTCATTGCGATACGATCTCACGGTACCCCATATAAAGCTCTCACTCTCGCCCTCAATCACTGGCGGTGCTATTTGTTTCAGAGGTGCTAACGTTCTGTGCAGGTCCCGTTTGCACGCTGGCTAGCAATGGACAACCAACCCTCCGTGAAACGCTACCACCTCGCAAAAGTTTATCGACGTGACCAACCCGCCGTCGCAAAAGGCCGTATGCGAGAATTCTTTCAATGCGACTTCGATATCGCGGGAGATTACGACGCGATGATCCCTGATGCCGAAATAATCCAGATTATGGATGAAGTTTTTACGGAACTGGGGATCGGGGAGTTTACCATCAAGGTGAATCATCGTAAATTGTTAGATGGCGTGTTTGAGGTCTGTGGTGTGCCAAGGGAGAAGATTAGGTCGATTTCGTCGGCGGTGGATAAATTGGATAAGCTCCCTTGGGAACATGTTAAGATGGAAATGGTTGAGGTGAAGGGTCTTGCGGGTGATGTTGCCGATCGCATTCACGAGTATGTCCAGTTGAAAGGTCCCCTCTCCCTGCCTTTTTACGGCATATTGACGATGACAGGGGGTCGCGAATTACTTGAGAAATTGAAGGAGGACACAAATCTCATGGGAAATGAATCCGCCAGAAAGGGCCTCGAAGAAATGTCCCTCCTCTTCAATTATCTCACCGCCCTCTCCTGCCTCAGCAACATCTGCTTTGACCTCTCCCTCGCCCGCGGCCTAGATTACTACACAGGCCTAATCTTCGAAGTCATAACTTCCGCCTCCGCACCGCCCCCACCTTCCACATCCATGCACCCAACCTCCACAGCCCAGGGCAAAAGGAAGAAGTCCGCGAATGCGGACGACGATGTTTCCGAGAGTGTTGGCGTGGGAAGTATTTGTGGTGGGGGGAGATATGATGATCTCGTAGGGAGGTTTTCCGGTGGAGCAAGGGACTTGCCGTGTGTGGGGATGAGCGTTGGAATTGAGAGGGTTTTCGCGATTTTGAAGGCGAACCATGTTGCTCAGATGCGGGCGGCGGAAACACAGGTGTTTGTTATGGCGATGGGGGATGTCAGTGTTGAAGCTCGACTTGAGATCATGAAGGAATTGTGGGATGCCGGGATTAAGGTTCGTGGGGCATTCGTTTTTTCCGGTTGATTGGCTGACTTTGTGACAGGCGGAGTTCCAGTACAAGAGAAAACCGGCGCATATCACCAAACAATTCAAACAGGCTGAGAAGATTGGTGCTCCTTTGGGGATTATGGTCGGTGAAGAGGAGATTGCTACAAAGACCGTGCGAGTTAAGCAGCTTGGTTTGGGAGAGCAGAGTAAAGGTGATCAAATTGAGCGAAGTAAGATGGTTGAATTCGTCAAGGATTTGGTCCAGAAGCTAGAGGATTAAGTTTCGTTGGCCTGGGGTCTCATAGTCGCGTATTTCTCGCTGCATTGCACGCAATATATCTCAATTCATGTTATTAATTTTCTGTTTACAATGGGTCCATTAGATCGTTTTCTGGCTTTTGGGAGAATTGATCCGTGGGTCTACGTCTTTGAAGTTCCGGCCAATCGTCACATCACGTTTGAGATGTATGATTTTCTAGGTTTGGGCGGATTAAGAGAATTGGAACGGATCAGGTCAATTTCGGCAAAGCTAACGATGATCAACGCAAAATCTGGACGATGTGAGCTGTGAATTATCATTGGATAGTGATGATTCATTGATCTAAACTATTTTTAGGTGCCCAGAGTTGGGAGAGCTCCATTGTTTTAGAACTCTAAAAATTATTACTCCGTTCCCGGGCTTTGGTCCCTGTTGAACTTGCTATTAATTGCTCGTACCAGGTGGATGTATGTGGCCCCCACGTCGTCAGGTCTGCTGTAAACTTCGTTCAATTGTAATAAGTCATATATTCTCATCTGCTCGTAGATGAGATCCAGATTTCTCCTGAGAATAGGAGGAGTTTGAATCCTATCGCCCCTTTTGAGTGTGCGGAGACAGATTTCGAAGAACACAGATATGAAAGGTTGATGGGAAGAAAATGATACGGATATACTCAAGAAAAGCAAAGATGAACTTTAAGAGAAAGAGGTATCTTTAATTCATACGCTCTCATCGAAACCTCAAAACTTCATTGTTAAGGCCACGCTGTGGCCTGCACAGGGCCGCTTCAGGATTTCTGTACAATTGTGAATGAGCTTATATGAAATTGAATTCAGTCAAACTTTGCCACTCGTCATCATACCTTCGACAATGAACATCGAAGATCGATCAGAGGAGGACAATGTCGAATGTAATCATAAGGGGGGTGATGACGCTATATAAGGGTAATAATCGCAGGTACTTCACGTGCCTGACCACTTGGTTTATGCATGCCTCGAAGAACGTCACGCTATTCTTTTGCAATTAAGAGCAATCCCCCCTCCCATACCTTACAGTTGCGACTAAATCAAATGGATCGAAGCCATCTTATTCCTTGGGGGTGATAGGGATCGCCGGTCCGTGACCGGGTGGTGATAACGAGAAAGGTTCGGCTCGGGAAGGGAACCAGCGGCTAACAAACGAAAGCAACTCAATTGATTTGTTCAGCAGATGCACTTCATTGCTCAAATGATCAATTTCCACTTAGACGCCTCTTTGCATATCGCGACGCGTTATCCCACACAGACAACGCAATCCCATCTGACACATGTAATTGCTGACATAACGCGCCCGAATTGGGTGGATCAACAACCGGATTTTCCCCTGACCCAGCCAGCTCGACAACATCAGCGACGGCCAGCATCTCCAGGACGATCGGAGCCGCCCCTCCGCCCGCCTCCTCTGTCCTCCGCCGTGAGGCCGCCCGTCACATCTCATCTCATTGCCTCACGTCTCGCCCTGTTGAGTGTCGCGACCTGTTTATCTCCATTTCTCACGGGGGCCCCGCGCCTCTTCTCCTCGAAAATCCTCCCCTAACCGCCATACTCCACCTACGCCAGCCAACATCCCGCCAAAATGGCCCTGGAAGTCGATGTATCAGCCGGAAACGGTGATACGCCGAAGGAGTACGACTATAAATCCCGCTGCGAAGAATTAGAAGCGGCCCTGAGCGAAACACGTTCAGCCCTCGATGACTTTCAACTCTCCTCCCGAGAACTTGAGGCCGAGTTGGAACGTGAGTTGGAGAATATGGAGAAGCAGTATACCGATGCAAAGCGGCAAAAGGAACGGCTTCGAATGGAGAGTGATGAGTGGAAGGTTCCACATCCCGCGCCAACCTTTTTTTGGACCGCTGTTCTGACGGGGGTTGTAGAGTAAATTTCAGCAGGCGAAGGGGGAGTTTACGGCGAGCTCGAACGCGATGCAGAAGGAGATTGATGCGTTACGTGAAGCGCAAAGGGTTCTTCAACAGCGATTACGGGATGTCGAAATGTCCAATGATGACATGGAACGCAATGATCGGTATATTCCGAATAACCTCAAACCCCAGCCCTCTCCTATCCTTGACCCCCTGAATATAGCTGATAGGGAAGGGTGGTTAAATCCTCGCTGGAGGACGTACAAATGAAATACGACAAAGCGACCGAAGAAATAGTGCTTCTCAAAACTGAACTCGCCGCCATCGAAACCCTTCGCATCGAAAACCAACGCCTAAAAGACGAACTGCGAGACCTAAAAGAAGAATACACTCTCCTAAAAGAACGACAACCACCACCGGCAATAATAGCGGCAGAAGAAGGAGCAGTTGGCGGGTCGCCCGTACGACATCATACGCCTCCCTCGCCACCGATTTCAGATGGAAGCAGAGCGTTGACACCGAGTTCCGAGGCCGTCACCAGTCCGCCCAAGGCTAGCTCCGGGGTTGGTGTAGGCGGGATTAATGGGAACGGGACGTGGAGGGGGGTAAAGCTTGGACGGGGCCCAAGAATGTCTATCGCGAGTGATGTTAGTTGGGCTAGTGAGGCGAGGCAGACGTCTTCTGTCAAGATCATGCATGACATGGTCTCTCGCGTCAAGGTCAATAACGCGCCCCTTCTTTCACATGGGAGACTAACCACTTTGGCTATAGAATCTGGAAGCTCGACTTCAAGCTTGTCGAGATTTAGTCAACCCTCTTCTGGATGCATCCCCATTAAAAGGCGAATCCTCCCCAACAAAAGAATTCCTTCTCTCCCCTCAAAAGTCGCCCGAAAAAGATGTCCTGTCCGAACTACCGCAACGAATGCCGCTCTCCCGTCCCCAATCGCAACTCTCAAACCCCCCACAAGATCGATACCGCGGTGCGCCACCACGAACCCCATCTTCATCTCGCCGCCTAACCTTTGGCCGTCCACACTCCGCACAACAAGTCCAGCCGGACCTTGACGAGGCCGATTTCGATGAAGGGGATATTACCATCACCCTTGAGAACACAGCAAACATCACTCCGCGTCGTCCACGACATAAAACGCAGACATCGACCTCCTCGAGAACAGAGTCAAGATTAAGTATGCGCTCCTTGTCCCAAGGCGACGATCATCATCACGACGGACCATTCAAACGTCCCGAAAGTGCAACGTTTAAACGTCCTGAATCTGCCGCTGGGCGAAGGACTTCAGGCATCCCGACCCCCGGACCCGATCGTCGAACCTCAGGGATTCTAGCGCCCAGCGGACGACGAACGTCGGGAATTCCAGCTCCGAGTACAAGACCTATGTCGCCGACACGAGCGTCGTCACGACAATCGAATGTTGGTCTTCCGCCGAGGCCTGCATCGCCGGCTCGAAGTACTTCCTCTTCGTCGTTTCATTCAGATACACATAATGGGAGCATTGTGAGTCCGACTACGAGTCATGGGTCGATGGGGGCGCCGCCTGCATCTGTAGCAGGGGGCTTCGCCAGAAGGCAGAGTTCGGGAGTCCCTCTTTTGAGTAAGAGTGGGATTGCGAGGAAGAGTGTTGGTGGTTCGGGAATTCCGGTGCCAAGGTAAACTTGTGCGAATAATGTGACCTTTGTTTGAAAGAAGCAGGTGGATGCCTTAGTTCCGTAGCGGGGGAATTGCATGAATTAGAGTATGGGATATCATATATTGGATATTCTTGTTTGATTCTGTGTGGTTTTTTATTTTTCTTTTCGGGTGAGGAAGGGGATTTGTAGTGGATTGGATAGACTATCTCAAGGAGACTTCAATCCGCTTCCTCATCTGGGAAGCCTTATTATTTCGATATGATGTTATGTGTAATCTATTCGCTTTGAAGGTGTATCTCTCGGCGGGTATCCTAGCGGTTCCCATCCTTCCTAGCCTTGTGCTCCGCAACTCCCCTCTGCTGCGCAACGAGTACCTGTGGATTGAACACCCGTTCCACAGTCTTTTCCTGCGCCTCTTTCTCCACATTCCGTACCGCCCGTCGATACGCAAGCCGATATTCTAAAAGCCCCTCCTCCCACCAATTCCCCGGCGCGTACGCCTCAGGCACTGCCTGGCCCAGCCGTAAAAACCCTTCATAAAGTTCCTGCCTCTCAGCCATCAATTTCTTCCTATTCAGCCGCTTTGGAACAAGCCATAATCCCGTCACCCAGGGCCCAGAATACAGGTATTCAGCAAGTAATTCCGATTTGGGGTGGTTGTCAACCCAGTGTCGTCCCCACCATATCATCGGAACCACGAGAAACTACCCCACATTAATAGTCTTCTAGGAAGAAAGTTGAAGGGACTTTGTGCTCGGGGAAGGGTACCAGGCCCCAGCCAACGGCGACCATGTTGGCGAAGAGGTTGAGAGCGAGGGGTCGTTCGATTATTCGCGGGCCACCGAAAAGAGGTGTAATGGGGCGTAGTACGCGCAGCCAGAATGCGAGGCGGGATGCGTTATGGCGGAAGACGTAGGGGTAGGAATGTTGATGGTATAGGAATAAGCCGGCTTGGCATTGGACCCATAGAACGTAGAATTGGAGAAAGTAACGATCGTTCCTGGGTAATTGTGCCTGAATTTGTTATCTATACCTGTGGATTTGGCGGGGAATAAGAGGGTGAGCAACTTACGTATTTTGTGTTCCATGGTGCTCCGACAAGGCGCAGGTATCCCTTTGCGAATCCGATGTGGAGGGGA
>Ga0335076_10004423_pt1 | contig 14210 bp, 10 predicted proteins | sample Lox_Sample_25_FD_206717 | JGI IMG/M metagenome (GOLD analysis project Ga0335076, IMG submission 206717) | Soil microbial communities from Loxahatchee National Wildlife Refuge, Florida, United States - Lox_Sample_2.5 | ecosystem: Environmental > Terrestrial > Soil > Wetlands | place: USA... | reverse complement strand
CTTCTTGCATTTTCGCGGGCGTGTGTGACTATATTCACCACTGAATTTGGATTTTCTTTGTCAGTAACCATAAACTGCAATACCGCCCTTGAATGATGTGCAAGAGCATTGGCCTGATTTTCGTCGAGATAGGTAAATATGCGAAGCACGGGCTTCCATGAAAATTCATGGAGATCGTCCTGCGAAGAAGCATAATTAATTTTCAGCATGCGTAAAATTCCATCCGCTCTTTCAATATATCGGCTCATCCAGTACAAACTATCCGCGACCCGGCTCAGCATGAAGGCTTTTGATTTAAGGTTTTATTATAATGCCTTTACCAAATAAAATTTGCAAATAATTTTCCCCGGTGTTTGTCTTTTCAAAAAAATTGCATTCAGACTGCTAACACCCAGGTATCCTTGCTTCCTCCACCCTGCGATGAATTTACTACCAGAGATCCTTCCCGCAAAGCCACTCGTGTTAGTCCGCCGGGTACAATTTGAATCCCTTCAGGACCACAGAGTGCATAAGGCCGCAGATCAATTCTTCTCGGTTGCAGCCTTCCATTCATATAACAAGGTGAAGAAGATAAGCTGATGATTGGTTGTGCAATATATTTTCGCGGGTCCTTCAGGATTTCCGCTTTATACCTGGATATTTCTTCCTCACCTGAAATATGACCCATCAGCATTCCATAACCACCACTTTCGTTGGTTTTTTTGATCACCATTTTATTCATGTTCCTGAAAACATGATCTCTCACATCCGGATCGCTTAACTGATATGTCGGAACGTTTTGAAGAATAGGTTCCTGGTTCAGGTAGTACCTGATCATCGCGGGGACATAGCTGTAAATAGCTTTATCATCTGCAACGCCATTCCCTACTGCATTCACGATGGCCACATTTCCTTTACGATATGCACTCATGATGCCCGCCACTCCCAACATGCTGTTGGGATTAAAGACAAGCGGATCCAGGAATTCATCGTCCACGCGTCGGTAAATGACATCGACCTGCTGAAGCCCTGAAGTTGTTTTCATGTAAACCCGGTGGCCGTCTACAACAAGATCGCGCCCTTCCACAAGTTCCACTCCCATTAACCGGGCAAGGGTAGTATGTTCGAAATAAGCAGAATTATAAATACCGGGCGTCAATACAACAATGGTTGGGTGGCTGATATTACGTGGTGAAAGCATCACCAGGTTTTTGTGAAGTATATTCGGATATTCAGTGACCGTTCGCACGTTGTTCTTCGGAAGGAGATCGGGAAATATTCTTTTTGTTATTTCACGGTTCTCGAGCATATAACTCACGCCGCTTGGTGTACGAAGATTATCTTCCAGGATATAGAAAGTTCCATCATTATTGCGAATGAGATCTATTCCTGATATGTGCACATAAATATCATGAGGCACAGGAAAACCATGCATTTCTCGTAAATACTGGGGGCAACTGTAAATGATGTCAGTAGGAATGATCTCATCTTTCAAAATAAACTGATCGCTATAAATATCTTTTAGGAAAAGATTGAGGGCTCTTATCCTTTGTTTGATCCCTTTTTCGATATAATCCCATTCCCCGGCCGTAATGATTCGCGGGATGATATCGAACGGAAATATTTTTTCAATGCCCTCCCCGCTGCTGTATACAGTAAATGTAATTCCCTGGCTCATGAAAAGACTTCTGGCCATCTCCTCCTTTCTGTTCAGCTCGTCGATGCTTAACCCCTGCATAAATTCAACCACCCCCTGATATTGCTCGCGAACCATGGTATCGCAATACATTTCGTCCCAGGTGTTGGCGTCCACATGATACATATTGAGCAGTTCGCTGGCTTGCATGAAAAAAATGATTTTGAAAAATGGAGAACCGGATGGCAGGCTATTCGTTATAACACGGATTACACAAATTAACACGAATTACACGAATTTAGGTGAATTGGATGAATTTTTTCGATTCGAAGGCAATGTCTCAGTTCGAAATTTTCACCACACAGGCACATAGACACAGTTTTATATAACCGGTGATTCTTTGATCCTTTGTAACTATCAACCATGAGCGGGACAAGCTGTGGTGATTTTTTTTGAAATTTAAATATACCATTTGATGCAATTTGAATTTCCTATAATTTGTATATTTCGCTCCATTCGTGTACTTCGTGTTAATTTGTGTAATTCGTGTTAATTCGTGTAATTCGTGTTTATGAGATCTATTGCCATGATACCTGCCCGATATGCTGCCACGCGCTTCCCTGCGAAACTGATGCAGCTGCTGGGTAATAAATCGGTTATCCGTCATACGTATGATAATACGGTAGCGACAGGGTTATTCGACCAGGTGATGGTCGTCACCGACAGCCCGATTATTTTTGAAGAGATCAGTTCACACGGTGGTAAAGTTAAAATGAGCGTGAAGGAACATGAAAGCGGGAGCGACAGGATTGCCGAAGCTGTTGCCGATATTGAAGTCGAAATCGTCGTTAATGTGCAGGGTGATGAACCCTTTGTACAGAAATCGCCGCTTGAAAAACTGCTTCATGTTTTTGATGGCGAAGAAGGGCAGCATGTGCAGGTTGCATCGCTGATGCAAAAATTAAAAGAAGAAAAATTTATCGTCGATCCTAATTATGTCAAAGTGGTGGTTGATAAAAACATGAACGCCTTGTTTTTCAGCCGAAGTAAAATTCCTTATCCCCGAAACGCTACTCATCCGATAAACTATTATGAACATATTGGTGTATATGCTTTCCGAAAACAGGCACTGATCGATTTCACCAACTGGCCCATGACTCCCCTGGAAGCTGCTGAAAAAATAGAATGCCTTCGTTATCTCGAAAACGGGATTCCCCTGAAAATGGTTCTCACCGAATATATGGGTATTGAAATTGACACGCAGGAAGACCTGGCAAGAGCTGCAAAATTGCTTTGAGAAAAGTTTTATATTCGTTAGCAGGAACCGGAATGCTGTTGCTTTCAAAATCTCACGATCAATTCAGGATCAGGAAATTCAATCCACTCACTTCTTAATAACACTTGTATATGAAAAAGCCACTGTGGGGAATCGACCTTGGAGGCACAAAAATCGAAGGAGTTATTCTCCCCGCATCAGGCGATCCCAAACTCATACTAAGAACGCGCATCGATACCGAAGCTTCGCAGGGATATCACCATATCGTGAGCCAGATTGCCAAACTTGTGGAACAAATGAAGAAAGAATCGGGACTGAAACCCGACCGCATTGGTTTTGGCACACCAGGTGTGCTGGATCCTATGCTGCAAACAATGAAGAACTGCAACAGCACAGCACTGAATGGAATGCCATTGAAAAAAAACCTGGAGGAGAAATTACAATTGCCGGTTGTATTGGCAAATGATGCCAATTGTTTTGCGCTCGCGGAAACACATTGGGGTGCAGTAAAAGAAAAAACGCCCAAAGCAAAAATGGTTTTTGGAATCATTATGGGAACAGGTGTTGGAGGAGGCATTGTGGTGGATGGAAAAATATGGACAGGGCTTCATGGCATCGGTGGTGAATGGGGGCATAATTTCCTGGACGAATCGGGTGGGCCCTGTTATTGCGGGAAAACAGGCTGTGTAGAAACTGTTATCTCAGGACCGGCACTTGAAAGATATTACAGCGGAATTACCAATAAGAAAATAAAATTGAAAGAAATCGTTGCGAATTATCACCAGGGTAAGGACGAAGCTGCCGCCAGAACCATCGATCGTCTTTGTCATTTTTTTGGGAAAGCGGTTTCGGTGATCACCAACTTACTTGACCCCGATGTGATTGTTGTTGGTGGAGGTGTCGGAAATATTGATAAGATTTATTCAGAAGGCCTGTTGTCATTGAAACAATTTATTTTTAATAACAGTGTGCAGGTCCCGATCATTAAGCCGACGCTTGGCGATAGTGCAGGAGTCTTTGGTGCAGCAGCACTGGTAGCCTGAATAATTCTTCGGTTCATTTTCTAAATTCATTCCATGACCCGCTTATTTCTCCCGATTTCTATCCTGGCTTTTTGCGCTGTACATGCGCAAGAGCCAGCTTACAGAGAAAAATATCGACCACAATTTCATTTCAGTCCTCCGGTTAACTGGACCAACGATCCTAATGGATTGACCTATTACAAAGGGCAATATCATCTCTTCTACCAATATAATCCTTACGGCAACAGGTGGGGACATATGAGCTGGGGCCATGCTGTAAGCGCTGATCTTATACATTGGAAAAATCTTCCTGTCGCCATTCCTGAGGGAAATGGTACAATGATTTTTTCAGGTTCTGCAGTAGTGGACGATTACAATAGTTCAGGCTTTCCTGCGGAACCCGGTGAAAAGCCGATGATAGCGATATATACCGGTCATTTTATTCCTGATGCAAACAACCCGGACAATTACCTTCAATCGCAACAACTCGCATTCAGTTCTGACGGTGGAAATGTCTGGACTAAATACAAAAACAACCCGGTACTTGATCAGCATAAAAAAGATTTTCGGGATCCCTGTGTTTTCTGGTATGCACCGCAGAAAAAATGGATTATGGCCGTCGTGCTTCCTCAGCAGCATATCGTGCAAATCTATTCTTCGCCAAATCTTATCAACTGGACCTGGCAAAGTGATTTTGGCCCCGCAGGAGATATGGGTGAAATCTGGGAATGCCCGAGCCTGGTAGAAGTTCCGGTTGAGGGCTCCAAAACTGAAAAAAAATGGGTGCTCCTGAATTCCCAACAAATCACAATGCAATATTTTGTGGGTGAATTTGATGGAACCAAATTCGTCAATGAAAATCCGGATAAAAAAATTTTCCGTCCCGATTACGGCCCGGATTATTATGCAGGCATAACTTACAATCATCTTCCTGCTGGTCATCCTCCTATATTATTAGGATGGGTCAATAACTGGAAATATGCGAATGATATCCCGACCTTTCCCTGGAAAAGCATGATGGCATTACCCAGGGAGCTTTCTTTAAAAAAAATAAATGGCGAATGGATATTGTGCGAAAAGCCGGTTTCGGCTATTTATTCTTTGCGGGAAAATCCGTGGAAGGCATCCCATCTTAAAGTCAGCGGGGAAAATTCCCTGTCCGTACACAGCCGTCAATGTGAGATTGAAGTCAATTGGAAACCGGCGAAGGAAACAGTTTCCGGGATTTACCTGGCAAGAGGAAAAAATCAGAAACTGGTTATCGGGTATGATGAGAAAGAGCAAAGTTTATTCATGGACAGACAAAATGCAAATGATACCTCTTTTAATAAAAATTTTGACGAGTTAACCGGATATGCAACAAGAATGGAATTAAAAAATAACAATTTGCATTTGCACATTTTTTTCGATCACAGTGTCGTTGAAGTATTTGCAAACGATGGCTGTACGGTAATGACCATGCAGATTTTTTCTGAAGAATCCAATAACGGAATTAGTCTCTATTCAGAAGGCGGAAGTAATTTATTTGATGATATAAAAGTCTGGAATTTGAAATCTGCCTGGTTAGCCAAATAATAATGTCAGTAAGTTCAGAAACGGATAATCGCAAATCCTTTTCTTTTGAGGTTCTCATAAGGAATTGCGACTTCATTATTTGAAATCTGATGGGATTGCTGAAAATTCAACGTGTTACTTAATTTCCAATACACCAATCCTTCCTCAATGAGCAAATTACCCCGATAATCGAGGATGGTTGTATTTCCATATTGTTCTTCATCACTACTCCTGAAAAAGCTATTATATAAAAAAAATATTTTTTGATTCACAGGCACCACGAGATAGGACAGATAAGGGGAATTAAATTCCGTGGTTTGTTCCTTATCAATAATGCCGCTCCAACAACTATCTGCATTGTGAGCAGGAAAATAAAACAGGGACAGATCTCCCCGGTTGTACAATCCGCGGGGACCACTCAATTTATCGTATCGCGTATATCCATCCTTGTTAATCATCAAAGGTGCGTTTGTATTGACGATTGCATTATCAGTAAATACTGAACGCAATCCTCCCGGATCGATATACTCGTTGTTGTCTTCGAAGTCAGTTGAGTAAGGCCGGCCATATTCTTTGAGAAGCATAAAACCGGCCCCGGGGACCATAATGAAACTCTCGTGAGTAAGATTTTCATTGATAATCCTGTACGCCATCAGGGTATTGAAACGGTAGGATGAATCAAAATCGAATCGATGGGTATTCAGTGAATAGTGAATAACCTCTACATTTTTAAGAGCGGAGAAATGAAAATTAGACAACACTCCTCCATAGACCTCTCCATTGTCGTTATCAACAGACAATGATACATCTTCCCAATTGGAAGAGGCCGGAAGTTTGATCTCTGTGCAAATGTAATTTGTGTCCTTTCCATTAAAATGGTACAGTAAAAAATTATTGTCTATCCGTGAAGGAGTGGCCATCAGCCATTGTCCATTGTTCGCGAGTTGTACAGGAGTATTATTGAAATATTCAATTGGGAAACTGGTGAAATCATCCTGGATAAGAGGTTGCACGATATTGCGATGATTATATATAACATAAGAAAGCTGCCTCCATTTCCTGTCAAATAAAACGGCATGCATTCTCATTCCCACACCTGGCATGCTTTCAAAACAAAGAAGCAGCACTTTGTTTTTGTCCTCAGATCTGACAAGCAGAAAACTGTTGCCGTCCTCACTAAAAGGCAATCTGAGAATCATGGTATCTGCATCAAGAAGATTTCCATCCGGCGTAAATCTGTTTAGAAAAACAGCAGTTGTCCTGTATTCAGGTACAAAAAGAAGCTGATCAAAATAGTCGGGATTTCCCAGGAAATATTCTTTTAATAGAGTTTGGGAAGACTCAGGAGGCGAAACAATATTCACCAGGTTCATTCTTGTATTATAAACTTCAAAGCTTCGGGTCAGCACATCTGCATGCTTTTTCCCTTTTCTTTTTGTTTCTTTTTTTTCAATCCAGTAATAATTGTCTGATTTCCCAATTACGTTGAATGCATCATTAATGTAAGGAGAATAAAGTACGTTCTGAGCCGCTCCAAATTTATTGCTGAAGAAAACTAGTAGATAAACCAATATCTGAACCCGGCGCCTCATAAGCTTCGCAGTCTTTCTAAGTTAACTTATTTTTTTATTTCAGGTAAACTATTAACAAGGATTCCCCGGACAAAAACCATATCAAAAAAAGTACCTGTTTTAAAAGGAGAAGACATTGCCCGAAAAACCCATCACATAAAAGCTACGAACGAGATGGGTGAAAGGATGCGTGATTACCTGTTTTGTTTCAAAAATTAATTAAAACTTCATCCCTGAGTCAATAAATGAATACCATTCTTCTGCGGATCATCGTCACAGACAACGATTGCTTACCTTCGCAGCTTGAACGCAAAAATTTAGACATGCAGTTTAGAAATTTTAAAATGGTGAGCTATGTGGTTTTCGGGCGCGGAAGTTTTAATCAACTTAATGAAATCCTAGAACCACAGCGGAAAAAAGATGCACCCATGATTTTCCTGGTTGACCATTTTTTCAGGAACAAACCCCTGTTGAATCGACTGCCTATCCGTGGAAATGATCAACTCCTTTTTGCTGATGTAACCCATGAACCCAAAACTTCATATGTTGACCAGATTGCTGGCCAGTTGAAAGCAAGTTTTAGCGAAATCAGCGGAATTATTGGCATCGGAGGCGGATCGACTATGGACCTGGCAAAAGCTGTATCCCTGATGATGGGTAACCATGGTTCATCGGCAGATTACCAGGGTTGGGATCTCGTAAAAAACCCCGGAGTTTATAAAGCAGGTATTCCTACGTTGAGCGGAACCGGAGCAGAAGTATCGAGAACTACAGTATTGACTGGCCCGACCAAAAAATTAGGAATGAACTCCGATTTTACGCCCTTCGATCAGATCGTTCTTGATCCTGAACTGACCACAAACGCTCCGGTCAATCAGCGGTTTTATACCGGCATGGATTGTTATATTCATTGCATCGAGAGTTTACACGGAACATATCTGAATGAATTCAGCAAATCCTATGGAGAAAAGGCATTACAGCTTTGTCAGCAGGTTTTTTTACATAAGAAACGATGGGATGATGAGAGTGATGACCAACTGATGATGGCCTCCTATGCCGGCGGCATGAGTATTGCATATTCGCAGGTAGGAATTGCTCATGCGGTAAGCTATGGACTGGGTTATTTACTGGGAACCAAACACGGCATCGGAAACTGTATTGTTTTTGATAAGCTCGAAGACTACTATCCGGATGGCGTGCGGGAATTCAAAAAAATGGTTGAGAAAAATAAAATCGATATCCCCCAACACATTACAAAAGGATTGACAGACGACCAATTCAATACAATGATCAATGTTTCACTCGGTATGAAACCTCTATGGGAAAACGCTTTGGGTAAGGACTGGGAAAAAATCATGAGCCGGGATAAACTCCGGGCCTTATACGAAAAGTTATGAATAAGGTTATTGTTTTTGTGTGGGTGATTCTTATTGTTGCTTTCTTTAACGGTAAAGCATATTCGCAAAAACTGGTTTTTCTTTTTGGCCATGTGATATATGGCATCCCCGTAGATAACTATTTTAAAAGCAATTACAACTATGGAGCAGGAGTGGAAGGAGGGGTTGGTATTGGAACAGGAAGAACGTTCCTCACCGGGACCATCGGGTATAGCTCTTTCATTACGCCATCAAGCAATCACTATGGAAACACTTCTTATGTTCCCATAAAAGGAGGACTGAGGCACTATCTTCTTGTCGGGAAAATTCTCTTTATTAATGTTGATGCAGGGGCGGGACTGATTAAGAACAGTATTGTCAACTATACCAGTTTCTCCGGTGATCTTGGACTTGGCGTAAAGCTTGGTCCGACGGAAATAATAGTGCAGTATAACGGATTTACACGGTCGGGCTTTGAAAATTCCGGCTACTCATCATGGATAGAACTCAAAGCGGGGATGCGATTGGGGTTATGATATCATTAAAAATCTTTTATTAAGCCGTAGCCTGACCTGCGATTCTTGTTTATTAATCACTTGTTAACTGTTGGAAATCTGGTGTTTCGGCATTAAATTTGTCGTTACGTACCAGTCCTGTATCCTTCTCTATTGCCAGTACCAAGTGGCATTTTTTTTGCTAAAATTCTTTTTCAGCTTATTCTATGAGGATTGCCTGTTTAATAATGGCACATAAGGATCCGTTGCAAGTTGAGCGGCTCATAAAAAAATTTGAGCACGAAGGGTTTGATTTTTACATCCATCTCGATAAAAAATCAGATAAATCAGAGTTTAAATACCTGGAAAATCTGAAGAGAGTATACTTCATTAAAAACAGAATAAAGGTCAGATGGGCTTCTTTCAGTTTCGTCAAAGCGATTGTGACTTCAATGAAAGAGGTGCTGAACTCAGGTCGTCATTATGATTTTATCAGTCTTATGAGCGGCCAGGATTATCCAATCAAGCCAATAAGTGCGATCTACTCTTTTTTAAAAAATAACCAGGAAAAAAATTTTATCTGTTTTGAAGAGCAGGGAGAATGGTGGAACCACGCGATTGACAGAATCAAAAAATATCACTTCACCAATTTCGATTTTAAAGGAAGGTACAGGGTTCAGTTTATGGTGAATGCTATCTTACCCAGAAGAAAATTTCCATTGCCCTACATGCTGTATGGAGGTCCAAGAGCCATGTGCATGACATTGACTCCAGCCTGCGCCAGATACGTGGTGAATTTTATTGAAGAAAACAGAAGGTTGAGAAAGTTTGCTTACTTTACCTGGGGGCCTGATGAATTCCTGATTCCAACCATTATCATGAATTCTCAGTTTAAGAACAGCGTAATCAACAACAATTTTTATTATATCGATTGGTCGAAAGGAGGAAGTAACCCTAAAACTCTAACTGTCGAAGATTTTGAACTACTGGCAAAAACGGACAAACTACTGGCCCGCAAATTTGATATTGCAGAAGATGCCGCTATTCTTGATCTCATAGATGAGATGACAGTCGAGATGACACTCGCCTAAATTTCATTTCAAAGGGAGGGTCTTGAAAACGGCTTCGTTGACTTTCACCGGATATTTCTTTTTCAATTCACTTATCCATTCGTCTTCAATGTAGGTTTGATAGTCATTAATTACGAGCCCTCTTGCCTCTGTAAATCCACGCGGCATTTTATCATTAAATACATGAATAATATAAGCTGTCGTCACGGCATTATCAGCCTGGTTTTTGGCCAGGGAAGTAAATTGTCCCTCCTGCCAGTGATTCGATTCAGGAGGCGGAAGCTGGCTGAATTCAAACCTTCCCGAATCGGCCTGAGCGAGTCCGTTTGTGCTGTCCACCAGTCGCCTCCAGCGTAGCGGATTGGCCGGCAGCTGACTGCTTATCAGATGAGCAGTATGTTCATCACTGCAGGTAAAAATAATTGCGTTCGCGCTGGGTTGCCACCAGTAATTATTTTTATGGGATTCATAATAATTTTTCAGTCCAACGCTATCTGTCGAAGCTTTATCCCAGACTTTGCGCTGCATGATTTCAAACAAAAGATTTCCATCCCTGAATTCATTTAACTGGTAAGCAAAATCCTTATTATAATCTTCAAGATGGTTACGGTAATAGTCAAAAGAAACAGTTTGCTTATACAGGTCCAGCAATTCGCTATTGGATTTTGCATTGACAGCCTGGGAAAAATTCCTCATCCCCTTTCGATAATCCACCCAGTCTTTTACAAGAATATTTTTTTTAGCAAAGCTGAAGAGAACGGTTTTATTATCTACATCGCTGAACACCGGCAGATGTTTGTTTAACAGACTGCTGTCGGTATAAACAAATAAGTGATTGAGATCGATCGGAGCCGCTTTAAATTGTATAACCTTCAATATGTGCTGGAGCATTTCTTGTCTTGATGACTCAATCCTTGAATCACTCATCACCTGTTGTTTTACAGCATCCATGGTTTTCTTATCCCTGGTTACAGGAATTGGTTTCCGGTATATGCGTTTGATAATATGATATCCGAATGAAGTGAGAACAGGTTGACTGATTTCACCATCTTTTGATAAAGCGAAGGCAGCATTTTCAAAAGCCGGTTCAAACTTGCCGATTCCAAATTCTCCCAAGATTCCACCATTCTGATAAGAAAGATTATCACCACTGAATTTTTTTGCGAGTTCAGCAAAATCAGATCCGTTCAACAATGCATGGTAAATTGAGTCCGCCCTTTTTTTTACGTCGGCCTTTACTGCATCTGTTGCATTGTGTGGAAATATCATCAATATCTGAGATACTTTGATTTTACCCAGGGCTTTTCTTTCACCCAGATTCTTAAAAATAAAATATCCCCCCTTGCCGTGGAAAGGTTTAGAGAATTTTCCGGATGGAGTGTTGTAAGCAAGGGTTTCCAGTTCGTAGGGCAGTGTAAAAACAGTGATATATCCAATATCGCCCTGGGTATTCTTTGCAAACGGATCCTCGGAATATTCAGCAGCAATTGTCCCGAAATTTTTTCCGAGTTTCAGCTCTGCATAGGCTTCCATTATTTTCTGGTAGGCATTGACAGAATCAGCCGGATTGCCATTTTTGGGAACTGATACAAAAATATAAGCAAGATGAATGTCCTTCTGGCTTCGCAAAAAAGCTTCATTGACCAGCTTATTCAGACTGGTTTGGTCATTCATGTACTGGTCAACAATCTGGTTCCTGAAATTCTGCAGCTCTACAACCTGATTGGGCAAAGTATCCAACCGGAGATCATAGGCTGCTTTAACTTTCAGTTTGTACCGGATATACAATTCAAGATATTCCCTGTATGATTTTGAAGTAGGCTTTCCTGTTGTATTATTTTTTCTGTATGCTTTTAAAAAATCCTCTTTACTGACCGGTTGATCGCCGTAAGTAAACAAAGTTTGCGAGAAACCACTGACCGGGAAACAGCATATAAAAAAAGAATAAATAAGAAGCCTGGAAAGAAGATACTTCATATCAATTGGATTTGGCATTCTTGAGTTTCAGGTTGAGCACTTCATCGAATTGTTGGTAGGTAAGTTTTTTTGCAATTATCCTTTTGTCTTTATCCAATAAAAATAAAGTAGGTGTTTGATATATGTCATACAACTGCTTATAGCCCGGTTTTTCGGAAGCGGCTTCAGCATCATGTTGTGCCTGCGTCTGATAAACGTGTATCCAGTCTTTCAAATTGTGAGCGCGAATGAACTTGAGCCAGGCATCTTTTCCTCCATCCACCATCACTCCAAAAACTTTTACCCCTTCATTCTTCCATTTTGCCTGGAAAATCGAATCCACTTTGGGAACTGTTTCCTGGCAGTGACTGCAGGTGGGATCCCAAAAACAGACCACGATATAGGGGGATTCTACCTCATACAATGACTGCGATTTGCCAAGTGTATCCGTCAGTATGAGGTTGGCTGCCGGCTGACCAATCAAATTTGCCATCAGACTATAGGCCCGGTCATTGATAAATTTTCTATATTTTTCCGTAAAGAAATCTGCCTGGCCGGTATTGATATATTTTTCAAAGAGATGGACAAACACAGCATCCTGGCCCATGTATTCGGGATTGACATATTTCTGCACAAAATGAACCAGCAGATATTTGAACATTTCTTTATTGGTCCTTGAAAACAGGAGCATCATGTCGACTTCCCTTTCAATCGAATCCACTTCCGGTGGAACCAGGTCCTTGAAATATTTATCCAATTTGGGTTCAAAAACAGGCGTACGTATGATCCGGTCATCTGTTAGCGAAACTCCATCCCAATAGTGAGCTTTATAATAACGATAAGCAAAGACACTGTCATATTTTCCACCGGGCTGTTTATCTGCAGGCGGAACGGTCGGCTCTTTTAAAAGAATCAATAAAGTCGTGAGCAGTGAGGAAGGATATTTTTGTTCGATATCCGCCCGATAATTCCGTACTTCCTGATTCATTTGTTTGATCTGGTCAATAATCGCAGTGGAATCCTGCCTGGTTTTTGCGTTGTGGATTGATGCCTGGGCATCACCAATTGCCTTACCCTTTTTTGCCATGAACAGGCTGTATGCGAGGAACAATGTATTTTCGGAGGAGCCGGTGTACTTAATCCCATTGGGCATATCTGCCGTGTCGGCTGCAATGGAAAAATTTTGTTCTTTATCAATCAATACTTCAAACAGAATTTCTTTTTTGGGAGACACGATAAAATAGACTCCGCCAGGTAATTTTTCCTTCCCCTTAAAAATTCCTGTGCTATTGCCATCCAGCATGGCGGAATCAGCAACGGCTTTCAACTTGCCATAATAATATCCAAGGTAAACTTTGCTATTCGCATACGGCTTCAAGGTAAGCTTAATGTTATATGCTTCTTGTGCACAGGTACTAATGACAAATAACAATAAAACGGGTAAAAAAAATACTTTTCTTTTCATGTTACGGGTAGCTCTGCCGCTAAATTAAGGTTTAGAACCATGATTAAGCAGATTTTTTTAAAATCCGTCCTCTCACAAATAACGTCATTGGCCCCTGAGTTCTTATTTCAGGGAAAATAATCAAGAATATTTTTTCACCTCATGGTTCTTTACTTTTGCGGCGTGCGTTCAAAAAATAAAAATATCGTATTGGAAAAAATTCTGGTGACGGACTATGCTGCGGAAGGAAAGTCCCTTGCCAGGGTGGATGGTAAAGTGGTATTCATAGAGAATGCGATCCCGGGCGATATCGTCAATATAAAACTGACCAGGAATAAAAAAGATTGGGCAGAGGGATACATTGATTCCTTTCTGCAATACTCACCGGACAGGGTGGAGCCATTCTGTTCGCATTTCGGTGTTTGCGGAGGTTGCCAATGGCAAATGCTTCCCTATGAAAAGCAGCTTTATTATAAGCAAAAGCAGGTTGAAGACACGCTGCAGCGAATAGGGAAAATCAAGCTACCTCCCATCCAGCCCATACTCGGGGCAAAGGAAAACACCCGGTACCGGAATAAAATTGAATATACATTTTCCAATAGGCGTTTTCTGCTGCCGGCGGAAATCAGGAATCCAATGATATCCTCAAGAGAAAATGCAGCCGGATTCCACGCCAAATCCATATTTGATAAAGTGGTAGATATCGAAACCTGTTATCTCCAGGCCGAACCGACCAACCAGTTGCGTCATGCAGTTAAGAAATGGGGAATTGAAAATAATATGTCCTTTTATGATATCCTGCAGCATGAGGGTTTCCTGAGAACTATGCAGG